>Ga0209701_10000646_pt1 | contig 21079 bp, 17 predicted proteins | sample CZO8metaG_4_FD_188356 | JGI IMG/M metagenome (GOLD analysis project Ga0209701, IMG submission 188356) | Vadose zone soil microbial communities from the Eel River Critical Zone Observatory, Northern California, USA - CZOApr15con2H3.8 metaG... | ecosystem: Environmental > Terrestrial > Soil >... | reverse complement strand
GAGTTCCGGCAGCCAGCCATTTTGGAAAGATAGGTTATACTTCTTAGACCAACTATCTCTATTTCGCGGTATAGCTTTTAAAGATTCACGCCTAAGATAGAGTCTCTCTAGATCATGCTTATCCGTGCCACTGGTTAACTCTAACTCATAGCGCAGGCGCGTGTATTTCAGCTCAGCTTCCCTCCCCAGTTCATCACGTACTTTTTGGTCAACCAAAATCTCAACGGCAATGCGTATCCGTTTACTAGACCCTGCATCAGGAAGTTTGGTGAACAGTTCGCTGGCGTCGCCTCGCAATTCTTGAAAAGCTGAGAGCAAGTCAGTATCTGCCAGACGCGATAACAAATGCAGAGCATCGAAGAGATTGCTTTTGCCTGAGCCATTAGGACCGACGATGACTTGAAAGGGTGCCAGTTCCACCTCGAAGTCTCTGAACGTCTTGAAGCCGTCTATTTCAATTTGCGTAATCATTACCCTCTTAACCCTCCCTTTCTTCTGTGATGCGTTACCATGCGGTGAGAACCATGTTCAATAACTATCTATACTCCTCTCATTAAGCGCTGTTATGCAAGTATATCATACCGCCGCTATTGGCCTCTGAGGAACAGTGGAACGAAAATTACCAGTGAGTATCAATATCCTGAATCAGATAGTATGTTCGAGAACAAACCATTCACCCAGCTCAACCGAACAACATATTCCCGAAAGTCGTGGCGAACGTTTTACCAGCGACACGACCTGCTGTACAACATCCCGTTTCCCAAGAGAAACGTGCGTGATGAGCAGATAAATTACTGCTTGCTCAGGAATATTCTTCATTGCTCCCTGCTCGCTAGTCATCAACGCAGCTATACGAGCAGGTGTCAGTAAATCTCCCTGGCGAATACCAAGCACAGCAGCAACACGCTCTGGTCGATGAGCAATCACTGCACTCAATGGTTGGTTGATAGCCTCGGCACTCATCATCAATAGGGCAACATTTGTTTGGGGTGGCACCACTGGTTCGTGTTCGGCGGGTGCTTTTATCATACTGTGTCGGGCACCGTCGGCCTCGACAATGAGGGCATCGGCTCCGCTTTTTGCGAGCAGTTGATAGGGCTGGTCGGGGTGAAGTCCTGCTAGTTTGCCCGCCCCGATGACTCCGCCAGCGACGGTGACGCGGCGATGCTGCTGCCAGGCGGCATTGACCATTTTGAGCAAAGTAGAGGTTTGAGGGGAGACAATCAAGGTATCGGTTTCACCCTGTTTGGGGAGATAGATGTTGGTGGTGGTGGTGGTGATTACGCGCTTTCCTTGCGCTGCCAGTTCAGAGGCCAGGGTATACATGGTGGTGGTTTTACCACCTGCTCCTACGATGGAGATAAGGGGAAGTGGAGGGAGATTGATGAGTTGAGAGAGCAATGACATGCTGGCTCGTCCTGACTTTCGGCAACTATTTCACAGGTATTATAGCACGCTGGCGATGTAACCTCAGCGCGTACTAGATAAGAGAGAAAGGCGGTGGGTGCCTTTCTAGATGGACTTTCACTACTCTACAGATGTGAAGGTCCATTTTTAAGCAACAGGTTTAATGGGGAAGCACAACACTGTGAGCCTTGACGAAGTCAAGGCTCACAGTGTTGTGCTTCCCCATTAAACCTGTTTCAAAGAAATTTTAGCCAGCGTCACCGAAGATGGTGTAGTGCCAGCCTTTGCGAGCCTCGCCGAACATTTCGATCATGACATGCTTAATCTGGGTGTACTCTTCAAAGGCGTACATCGACATATCTTTGCCGATACCGCTCTCTTTGTAGCCACCGTGTGGCATCTCGGAGGCAAGTGGCAGGTGGTCGTTGACCCAGACGGTGCCGAACTGAAGCACCCTGGTGGCACGCATGGCCTTGTAGATGTCTCGCGTCCAGACAGACGAAGCCAGGCCGAAGACCACGTTATTGGCCTTCTTCAGCACCTCTTCCTCGGTCTTGAAGCGGCAGACGACGACAACGGGACCAAAGACTTCACATTGCACAATTTCGGCATCGTTACGATCCTCGGCGATGATGGTTGGCTCGAAGAAGAAGCCTTTTTCGAAACCGGCAACAGTGGTTCGCTTGCCGCCTGTAACAATGTTGGCACCAGCACGCAGAGCACGCTCTACAAAGCCTTCAACGTTAGAGCGTTGGGTGGCTGAGATCAATGGACCCATATCGGTACTCTCGTTGGCTGGATTGCCAACGCGGATTGTCTTGACTTTGCTGAGGAACATCTGCATGAACTCGTCGTAGATGCTGTCCTGTACATAGATACGAGTCGCCGCCGTACAGTCCTGGCCGCAGTTGACGAAGCCGCCTACAACGGCTCCACTGGTGGCCGCATCGACATCCGCGTCATCGTAGACGATAAAGGGAGCCTTGCCGCCCAGTTCCAGGTGAACGCGCTTGATGGTATCGGCAGCGGCCCGCATGATATGCTTGCCGCTCTCAGTGCTGCCCGTGACCGAAACCATGTTGACGCCGGAATGGCTGGAAAGGGCCTGGGCTACACCGGGGCCACTGGTAATGATGTTGAGCACTCCCGCCGGAATACCTGCCTCTAGAGCAAGCTTGCCCAGTTTGAGCGTGGTGAGAGGAGTCTCGACCGATGGCTTGAGGACGACCGTGTTTCCGGCAGCCAGGGCCGGGCCGATCTTCCAGGCCGCCATCATAAAGGGATAGTTCCAGGGAGCCAGCGAGGCGACTACACCGATAGGCTCGCGGCGAATGATGCTGGTATGCCCGCCTGAGTATTCGCTAGAGGCTGTACCGGCGAGGTGACGAGCAGCACCGGCAAAGAAATGCAGGTTGTCGGCGGCGAACGGAATGTCACTGTCACGCGCCAGTTTTATAGGCTTGCCAGCATCCTGCGATTCCAACTCGGCCAACTCGCCCGCGTGCGCTTCTACGAGTGACGCCAATTTCTCCAGGATTGATGCGCGTGCGCCAGCAGTCAAACCCGACCATCGCCCGTCGTCATAGGCTTCGCGTGCCGCGGCAACAGCACGGTTTACATCTTCCAATGAACTTTCAGGAACTTGAGCAATCGACTGGCCGCTAGCCGGGCCAATATCGTCAACAGTCTTGCCTGAACTGCTATTGACGAGTTCACCATTGATAAGCAGTTTGTACTCGCTCATCAGATAGCCCCTTTCAGAAGTCTGAAATACTTGACTTCGCAAGAATATCCATCTAAACTTTCGTTATTCGTATCAGTATTGCGATATAGATACGAATTTATTGAAGATGGGTCAACCAACTTACGTCATTCTATCACAACAACAACATAGTTGTAAGGAGTGATTTGGTGGTATGTAAATTCGGAAGTCACGGACTTCCGAATTTACATACCACCAAATTATGATATAGCCACGGTGCGTGTCTCGGTGACATGCATGTCATAGCGTGCAAGCCCCTGGAAGAATGGTTCTAGAGGAACGCACATTTCCGGGCCAAAGGCACCGCGGCGGCTGATCTCACCATTGGCCAGCATGCGCCCGGCAATGGCGAGTGGCGTACCGGTGTCGAGGGCACCGGCACTGATGCCCCAGCGGCGATAGGGCAAGACGACAACCTGGTTAGTAATCTCTACCTGTTGTCCGCTGGCTTCTCCAGCGACGACAACGCGCAGCACATCGCAATCCTGTGGCTCAACATCCTCTGCAGGTGCCATCTCCAGCAGCCGGGCCAGCACTTCGCGAGGAGAGACCCTGACTCCTTTTACGTTGATCGGTTCGTCGCTGCCAAAGCCGATATCGACCAGAAACTTGAGTCTGGTCAAGAAGTCACTGGGGAAGGCTATTTTGAAGGAGACGTGACGAATGCCTTTGTCGCGAAACGAGACCGGGAAACTGGCACACTCGGAATGCAGCGAATAGATAGCGGTGGCGCGCCCGACAGGCAGAGGGAAGATCAGCTCTTCCTGGCCGGTCAATGGCTGCTGGGGATACCAGGTGCCATCCTGAAAGACCTGGGGCGGCCTGGTAAATTCATCCAGGATGGTGCGAATAGAATAAGGGGCCACCAGGGGTGCCGTCGAGGGGGTATCATCGCTACAGCCAAGTTGCACTTTGACACTGTCAACGCGGTCTAGCTGATCCACAGCAGCGCGGGCAAGCAGGTTGGTGATGCCTGGCGTCCCTCCCATACCCAGGATGGCGGTGATGCCTGCCGCCTCAGCTTCGGCATGCATATCCATCAGCTTGCGCGTCATGTGGAAGAGGCCGCCAAGGTCGGCATAATGCACCTTCTCTTGAATGCAGGCCATGAGAACCGGCAGGTTATAGACATATTCAACAGCACTCAGCACGACATCCGCGCCTCGCAAGAGCTGAGATAAGCGTTCTGAGTCGTTGACATCGATCTGTTTGACCTGTATTTTGCTGCTGTTGAGGGCAGCAGCTACCTCGCGGGCCCGCTCCTCGTTGTAGTCGGCAATGGTGATCTGCTCGACATCCTCATATTCGGTCAGGGTGCGCACGGTGACACGCCCCATAGCACCGGCACCCCCAAGCACAATCATATGCATTAAATTCGCTTCCTTACCTGTTATGCTACGGCGGTATTGCTGTCTCCAGCCTTGGCTATAACACCTGCCTCACTATTGACGACCGCAAGGCCTGGAGTCGAGGTGGTGGCATGGAGTTCCTGGAGCGTATCCTCCAGGCGGTTCAGGATGGTATCAATCTCTTCACGGGTGATGACCAGGGGCGGCTCGACACGAATAACGCGCGAATTATTGAGAGTACCTGAAATCAGTACGCCGCGTTTGAAGAGGCCGGAGGCCACGGCATAGCCAATCTCATCATTCACAAAGTGCTGACCGATCAAGAGGCCTTTACCGGTAATATTTGTGTAGACATCGCTATGGCGTGCGGCAATCTCCTTTAACTGCTGAATAAAGTATTCCCCCTTTTCGGCAGCCTGCTCCGGGATGCGCTCTTCCAGCGTGACATTGATGGCGGCAATGGCGGCAGCACAGGCCAGGGGATTCCCACCTGTGGTAGAGGTATGAATAAAAGGATTGCTGTTCATGACGCTCCATATTTTTGGAGTGGACATAAAGGCACCGATGGGCATTACGCCGCCGCCCAGAGCTTTGGCCGAGGTGATAATATCGGGAACGACATTCCAATGTTCGACACCCCAGAGTTTGCCAGTGCGCCCCATGCCAGTCTGTACTTCGTCGGCGATCAGTAATACTTCGTATTCATCACAGATCTGGCGAATACGCGGCCAGAAATCATCTGGGGGCACAATGGCACCTGCTTCACCCTGTACGGGCTCCATGATCACGGCAGCGATATCGTTACCGACCTCGCGAGCGATACGCAACTGCTGCTCAACGGCATCAGCATCACCAAAGGGTACATGGAAAACGTTGTTGTGTAGAGGCATAGCGGGACGGCGGAAGATGGCTTTACCGGTGAGGGCTAGTGAACCGGTTGTTTTGCCATGGAAGCCGCGCACCGAGGCAATGAAACCGCTCTTACGAGTGTACAGCTTGGCAAGTTTCATGGCACCTTCGACAGCTTCTGTGCCACTGCCGACGAAAAAGCTATATTGAATGTCACCAGGGGTAATTTCGGCCAATAAGTGAGCGAGCATACCACGCAGGGGGTCCAGCAGCTCCTGCGTGGGCAACGGGCTTTTCTCCAATTGTGCTTGTACGGCCCCCACGACTTTGGGATGGGCCCAACCGAGGTTGAATACACCAAACCCACCCAGGCAGTCAATGTATTCACGGCCCAGCACATCCTTGAAGGTTGCGCCACGCCCCGTCCATTCGACTGCCGCAAAGTCACCAGCTTCTGCGACTGACTTACGATACTCGATAAAACCGCTATTGTAATATTTGGCAAAGTTGCTGACGGTGGTTTCGATTAACCACTCAGCTTCACTCTTGCCCAACTCCTGCTTGTGTACGATATCGAGGTATCGTTTGGAATCGTTGAGGGCCTTGAGTAAGCCATCGGTACTCATAAAAATCCTTTCTGGTAATGCGGTCGATCAAGAAAGACATCCCACTCCGGCCCGCCTACCGGTTTAGCATGTAGCGGTGATCTATACCGATCTACACTTGTCTTGCTTGCTTGTGGGTATGTTTTGGCTTATCCCCTGGGATAGCTAAAATGAGAAACTAAGGAAGCTTGCTACTGGGTAAAGTTAACCTGCTTGAGAGAAAGCTTCATAGACGATAAAAAAAATGCCGAAAGAAGTGAGAAACAGGTGCGTCTCGCCCCGGACAGGGAAGTCCAGGTCGAGAGAAGAGGAGAGGTTTTCAGGGGTAACAGGTAGACAGGTGGTAGCCCCGGAATACGTAGTATTTCGGGATGTAGCGGCCTCTTTTTTTGCCTGGAATGTCTGTTACCTTCATGGAACACCATGTATTTCTGTATGGAACTAGATTACTTGGGATTATCCTTGTAACCAGTATAGCCTATGGAGCAGCAAGAAAGCAAGCCTTGTTGGAAAGTAGGAGTGTTTGATGGATGATGCGAACAGTTCTGGCACCCGAAGGTGCCAGAACTGTTCGCATCATCCATCAAACACCTTTACTATGATCTATTAATACGCCACAGCCATACGGGCTTCGAGGTAGCGGGCCAATATAGAAAGGGGATAGCAGATACAGAGGAAGATGACCGCGCCTAAAATGTAGACAAACAGTTGCCGGTTTGGGTCTGATGATAATGGGCTGGCGTAGGATGTAGTGAGTTGTTGCAGTTCGACGACACCGCCGATGGTGGAGAGCAGGGCACTGTCCTGCACCAGGGTGATGAAATAGTTGGCGAATGGCGGGATGGTGATGCGGAAGGCCTGCGGCAGGACGATGCGGCGCAGTGCCTGGCCAGAGTTCAGTCCAAGGCTGAGGGCGGCTTCTGTTTGCCCTTTTTGCACCGATTCGATGCCTGTACGGAAGACCTCAGTCAGATAGGCACCGTAGTTAAAGCTGAGGCCAAGAATGCCATAGAATGCAGCATTGAAGATGAATTCACTTGGCACGAGACTGTTGCTTTGCAGGAGCGTCATAAATTGAAAAGCGATGGTGTGTGGATTAAAACCTACATCACTGAGTACAGCACTGATGCCAAAGCCCCACAGGAACAATTGCACGAGAATGGGAGTGCCGCGCACCACTTCAACATAGACAAAAGCGATCCAACGCAACACCGCAAAACGCGAAAGGCGGCCGAGAGCACCAATAAAGCCAAAGATGGTCGCTAGAACCATGCTTAACAATGAAAGTACAATGGTTGCACTGGCCCCCTGCGTTATTAAAGAAGGGAGGTCTATAAGCAATGTATCGCGGTAGTTGTAAAAGTACAAGACAACGCCTGCCAGGAAGGCTACCAACACAAGATAAAAAAGATAGTCTAATATGACAAGCCAGCTCCGTGACTTTGGTTCAAGCTCGGTTTGTGTGAGGGTTCGCTGCATATGCCACTCCTTGCAGGGCGCGATAAATCGGGCCCCTACTTATGTCACTCCTTGCAGGACGCGATAAATCGGGTCCCTACAGGGCTGCACGCAATCTTCGTTCATACCACCTTGCCACCCACGAGGTGGGTAAGCTCATGGCTAAATACAGCACAATCGCAAGTACAAAGAGTGGTATGGGATTACTACCATGATGTACTCGCCAGAAATCAAGCTTGGAGGTGAGTTCGGTACCGGCAATCACACTCACGACGGCGGAGTCTTTGAGCATATAGATGAAGTCGTTGACGAATGGCGGGATCATCAAGGGGACGGCCTGGGGCAGCACAATGCGAAAGAAATTTTGATCCGATGTGAGGCCCAGGGATAGAGCCGCTTCTGTTTGACCGCGTTCCACGGAGAGAAAACCGGCGCGGAAGACCTCCGCCTCGTAGGCAGCGTAGTTTATGGCGAGTGAAGCGATGCCAGCGACCCAGGCATTGTCATACTGGGCAAGGCTCAAGCTGGGAATGGATAGACTTATGTAATATAAAACAGCACTCAAGCCATAATAGATGAGGAATATCTGAACGATGAAAGGCGTGCTGCGAATGACTTCGATGAAAATGCGGGCCGGTGTTCTCAACCAGAGAAAACGCGAACTGCTCATAAGTGCGAGCACAAGCCCTAAGAGCAGAGCCAGCGGAAAAGAAGTGATGCAGTAGATGATGGTATTTTTTGCGCCATCCAGGAAATCTGGAAGTGCCTGTAGGATAAGATCCATTTGCCCATCCTTTTTCATTCACGCTGCTGTGATTGGTAGAGCAGTTGCGTATGCCCCTGACATACGTAACTGCTCTACCAATCACGGAAATCGTATTGCTACATGACGCCGATCTGGGCTTGCAGAGGGTTCTGGAGCTGCCACTTGGTATAGATTTTCTTAAGTGTTCCATTCTTTTTGAGGATGGAGATACACTGGTTGATCTCAGGCAAGAGAATGGCAGCGTTGGGGTTGCTCTTGTTGAAACCGACGAAATAATCATCGATGTAGATTGGGGCTCCAAGCAGCTTCAGCTCTGGAATAGGCGTGGCACCGGGGCCTGTACCCAGGATATAGTAGGCGGCGATAGGGAAGTCGAGGAAGAAGGCGTCAAGTTTCTTCTGCACCAGGTCGCTAAAGGCGATATTGCCGGTGTAGGACTTGACGTGAATTTTTGGGTCTGCCAGCATCAGCGTTTCGGCCTTGTAGCCTGAGCCCGTGCCAACGGTATATCCTTCCAGGTCGGCTACAGTTTTTGGAACGACATTGTCAAAACGAGTATCATCTTTGCGCACGATGACCTGCTGGCCATAGCGATAGTAGGGATCAGAGAATAACTCGGTTTTTAGCCGATCAGAAGTTTTTTCCCAGCCATTCATGACCATGTCGACCTGGTTGGCCAGCAGGGCCTGCTCCAAGTTAGAATAGCAGACTTCCACCTGGGTTTGCTGGATGCCTCCCATCAGAGCAGCCATGGCCACCGCGATTTCGACCTCAAAGCCAATTAAGTTGGTAGGGTTGGTGGGATCTTTAAATACGTAGGGGGCACCGGAGACGTAGTCCGCTCCCCACTGCAGGTTGCCGGGGGACTTCAGGCCCGCGCTCGCAACGGTAGTAACGCCGGGGGTAACGGTACCTGAGCCAGTAGTAGTTGAAACATTTCCACCGCAGGCTGCCAGTATCGTTTCTAAGGTTCCACCTGCAATAACGAGGCCACTGGCCTGACCAGCCCGCTTCAGAAATGTCCGCCTGTCTAATTCAAGGTTCATGATGCATTTTGCCTTTCTGATAATCTTCCTGGTACAAATAAACGATTGGATTACACCTGGATTTATTTATGGTAAGACAGAGAGCACACGCTCCAGGAATAGCTGAGTGCGCTTCTCCTTGGGTTGTTTGAAAATTTCTTCGGGATCGCCCTGCTCTACAATTGACCCTTCGGACATGAAAACCACCCGATCCGATACGTCACGGGCAAACTGCATTTCGTGAGTCACCACGACCATCGTGCTCCCTTCATAAGCGAGGTCCTTCATGACTTTGAGAACTTCTCCTACCAGTTCGGGGTCGAGTGCGGAGGTCGGTTCATCGAACAGTAGTGCTTTCGGCTGCATCGCTAGAGCGCGCGCAATGGCGACACGCTGCTTCTGTCCTCCAGAAAGACGACTGGGGTAGGCATCACGTTTTTCAGAGAGGCCGACCTTAGCTAACAATTTCTCTCCCAGAGCTACAGCCTGGTCTTTGGGCATTTTACGCACAAGTAAGGGGGCTTCAATGATGTTCTGCAAGACGGTCATGTGCGGGAATAAGTTGAAATTCTGAAATACCATGCCAAGTTCACTACGAATAGGGCTGAGATGTTTGACAGATAAGCGCGGATTAAGTTTGTGGCCATGGATATAGATCTCTCCGCTGGTAGCTATTTCGAGCGCATTCAGGCAGCGAATAAGGGTACTTTTGCCCGAACCACTCGGCCCGATGACGGCGACCACTTCTTTTTTACGAACCTCAAAATCGATATCTTTGAGCACGTGCTTATCGCCAAAATACTTGTTTAACTTGACAGAGCGGATGATGATTTCATCCTCAACAACATTAGAGGATTGGAGCAGACTGCCCGAATTGGTTGTAACGAGGGCATCATTGGCCATGAATTGATTGGAGTCCATCAGAATCTCCTCTACTTAACTGCATGAACGAAGCTGGCATATGAATTTGTTCTACAAATGCAGCGGTGTATGTTGCAACCAAGTATAGTCAGCAATTGATAGCCTGTCAAGCGTTCTACATGAGTCTTTTCAAAATTTCAACGTTACTTTCTATTACGATATTTGTAAGTCAGATTTCACGGTTTTTTTCTGTGATACATTAAGAAGTACTGGTGAATCCTGCGATAAGCCCGGCGACCCTTGCGGTCGCCAGGCATGAGACGCACTTCACCTGCGTTCCGGCAATTTGAGAGGAGAAGTTGATGCTCGCAGTTGTCCACTGGGAGTGATAGTTATTTGTTCCTGCATATTGTAGGTGTCTATGCTTGCTTGAAGCACCATCGCCACCAGGCCCGTCCAGCCAGTCTGGTGACTGGCACCCAGGCCTGTGCCATTGTCCCCATGAAAAAATTCGTGAAAGAGCAGGTAGTCACGCCAGTGGGGATCGTCCTGCACATATTCGTTCTGCCCGTTGAAAGGACGCTGGCCGGACGCATCCCGTAGAAAGAGGCGGACAAGGCGTTGAGATAATTCGTCGGCAACTTCCTTCAAGGTCAGGTATTGGCCTGAGCCGGTTGGGCACTCCACTTTGAATTCGTCGCCATAGTAGTAATGGAATTTCTGGAGGGACTCGATCAGCAGGTAATTGATGGGAAACCAGATGGGGCCGCGCCAGTTGGAGTTGCCACCAAAGAGTTCGGTACGCGACTCGGCAGGATCATAGCGCACGGCGTGCGCGTTGCCATCAACGTGTAACACATAGGGATGATCGGCATGGTACTTGCTCAGGGAGCGTATACCGTAATCACTGAGAAACTCGGCGGGATCAAGCAGGCGCCTGAGCAGGCATTTGAGGCGGTGCCCGCGAACCAGTGCCAGCAGGCGGCGTTTGCCAGCGTTGGGCTGTTGCCAGTGGGATACCAGGCGAGTGAGGTCGGGACGATGGGTGAGAAACCATTCTAGATGCCCCTTGAACCTTGGCAAGGCATCAAGTACCTCTGGTTCAAGGACCTCCACCGCACACAAGGGGATCAGTCCAACCAGCGAGCGGATTTTTATGGGTAGGTGGGAATCGTTTGGCAGGTGTAGTACGTCATAGAAAAATTCGTCCTCCTCGTCCCACAGCTCAATTCCCTCGTCTGCGATATTGTTCATCGCCGCAGCAATCGCCAGAAAATGCTCGAAGAACTTGAGCGCGATATCTTCGTACACCGGATTGGTAAGGGCGAGTTCCAGGGCGATGGTCATCATATTCAGACAGAACATGCCCATCCAACTGGTACCGTCGCTCTGCTCGATGTAGCCGCCGGTGGGCAGAGGAGCACTGCGGTCGAAGACGCCGATGTTGTCCAGTCCAAGAAAGCCACCCTGGAAAACATTATTGCCCTCGGAGTCCTTGCGGTTGACCCACCAGGTAAAGTTGAGGAGCAGCTTGTGGAATATGCTTTCCAGGAACATGCGATCCGCAAAGCCGGTCTGCTCCTGCTCAAGCTTATAGACGCGCCACGCCGACCAGGCGAAGACAGGAGGGTTGGCATCCCCAAAGGCCCATTCGTAGGCCGGTAACTGCCCGTTGGGATGCATGTACCACTCTCGCATCAGCAGATCAAGCTGTTGTTTGGCGAATTCGCAATCGACGAGGGCAAGTGGCAGACAGTGGAAGGCCAGGTCCCAGGCGGCATACCACGGATATTCCCACTTGTCCGGCATCGACATCACCCGTTCGTTATACAGGTGCCGCCACTCAGCATTGCGTCCATACTTGCGCTGCGGCGGTGGAGAAGGTTGAGCAGGATCACCTTTCAACCACTGGTCAACGATGTAGTGATAGAACTGTTTGCTCCAGAGCATCCCTGCCAGGGCCTGGCGCTGCACACGCCGCTGATCTTTGTTGAGATGGACCGGCTGGATGGCCGCGTAATACAAGTCAGCTTCCTGCTGGCGTTCAGCAAAGATTGTGTCGAAGTTCTCGAAGGGGGCAAAGCTCCATCCCAAGGGCTCGATGAATCGGGGCGAGGGCGCAATGAATTGCGCCCCTACTAAGCGCAGGCGTATAGTGAGTGTAGCACCTGGAGCGATGGTTCGGGTGTAGAGCGCGGCGGCTTTCGTGCCTGCTCGCACAGGATTGATAGCAGCAGAGTTGCCATGAATAAGATATTCGTTGAAGGCATCTTTGACGTAGGAAATGGCATTTGGTACGCCGAAGAGCCGCTGCATATTGGTGTCATTGTTGGTGAAAAGGAGCTTATCTGCGGCTTCGCAAGAGAGGGTGTAGCTCCCCAGGATGGGGTGCTGCGCCGCTATACACAGTTGGGATATGTGACTGTTTGCATCTGACTGGACCTGCGTTAAAAGCGGTCGACTGTCGTCCAGACCCCATGACCAGGTATTACGGAACCAGAGAGTGGGCAGAAGGTGAAGTGTGGCGGGTTCTGGTCCGCGATTGATGGCACTGACGCGGATGAGGATATCTTCGGGGGCAGCCTTGGCATATTCTACGAACACGTCGAAATAGCGGTTCTCAGCGAAAACGCCTGTATCCAGCAACTCGAACTCGGCATCTTGCCTGCCGCGCCGGGCATTCTCCTCCACCAGTTGCTGGTAGGGAAAGGCGGCCTGTGGATATTTGTAGAGCATAGACATATAGCTATGGGTGGGGGTGTTATCGAGATAGAAATACACCTCTTTCACATCTTCGCCATGGTTGCCCTGCGGGCCGGTCAGGCCAAAGAGGCGTTCCTTGAGAATGAGATCGCGACCGTTCCAGAGTGCCAGGGCAAAGCACATGCGCCCCTTGTCATCGCTTATACCAGCCAGGCCATCTTCGTTCCAACGGTAGGCCCTGGAACGGGCTGCATCGTGGGGAAAGTAATCCCAGGCGCAGCCATCGTGGCTGTAATCTTCCCGCACTGTACCCCAGGCGCGTTCGCTGAGGTATGGCCCCCAGTGTCGCCAGGCAGTGCCACCGGTCGTCAGCCGATCCTTTTCGGCGGTGATGTGTTCAGAGTGCAAATCCATGAGCAGTCCTTCTTTAGAGTTCTTTTTAGTTCACGAACTTGTTTCCGCCAGCATGGCGAGCAGCCTTCCCGGTGTGACCACTTCGTACTCGTCTCCCAACTGTTGTGCTACTTGTTTGAGATCAGAGGGTGTCATCCTCCAGGCCAATACATACACATTCAGAAAATATGGACGCCGCTGGTTTGCCGGAGTGGCCCGTTTGATGGCAGAAACCGCCCCGCTTACACTTTCAACAATGCCAGTATTCTGATAGACTGGCACACCAGAGATGATATTCCAACTGGAGTTATGCTGTCCAGCACCGCTCAGTATGCCGCGCACGCCGAAAGGGGACAATCCCTGCACAAAGCGTCGTTGGAGTTTTTTATTGATAAAGGCCAGGCCCGATCCTTTGATTAACGCGCGCAAAGCCAGATTTGGGTTCTGAAAAATATTCACATCCAGGACCTCGAGGATCGTTAAGTTCATACGCTGCATCAGCTCTCCTGTTCGTTGCAGGAATTCCGGGAGTTGTGCTGCTGGCCAGAAAGAAGGGAAGATGTATCCTGCTCCACCTGGTCCGGCTATCAGTTCATCGTTGAGGGTTGCAGTTCCAGCATAGTAGGCAGCCATGGCAGGGGCCGCTTCCACTAACACTGGTGAGATCGTCCAACCGATAGGGACAGAACCACGAGCAGGGTCGCGCCAGAGGTTTAACAGGTGCTCCTGGATATATTGTAAGTTATCGCCTTCGCTCATGGTAAATGAAATATAGACTTTGGCGGGAATGTCCCGCTTCTCATACTTTTCGCTTGACGGTTTGGAGTGAGATGTGATTTGTTGTACGTCCTGTACGTCCCTCTGGGTGGCCGCCCAAACCTCAAGGTTGGAAAAGTAATCACTGGCTAGCACGGGCTTTGCTGCCCGCGAGGCCAGCATTACACCGGTACCTTCATCGATGAACCAGCCCAGGTGAGCCACTCCGGCTGGGTGAGCACGTAAGATCTGTCGCATCAAAGCGCGTTCAGACTTGTATCCAGCACGGGGATTAGGAAGAAAGTTACGCGAGTCAAGCCAGTAGATAAAGGTACGAGTGGCGACTAAAAATGGCCGTATTCCCAATGAAGTCTGGGGATTGAGGCCTGCAATAAGATGTGGGGTGGTGTTAGCGAGAAGGTGTTGTTGTGCCCAACGATAGGCCTGCATTCGATTGTTCCATTTATAGGTGCGCAGGTCAGCAAGAATGGGTAGATTATGGGGCGACTGTTGCAACGCCTGTGCCTGGGAGGGTGAGATGATGATGCTATCGCGCTGGGCGGCTAGCATGGTAGCAATGTTAATACTATCGACGAGTGCGGGATCATAGATAATTAAGCCATGAAGCTTGTGCCTATAGAGGGTGAGCAGGTCTTCGAGGATGGCCTCATTGGTGAGGTTGGAAAAGTCCTGTGGTATGGAGGATAGGACCTCTTTTAGCCAGAATGTATCATTATTCCTGCTGATGAGGTAGACCTGCGGCTGCGGTCGGTTGATAAGCCCGACCAATGTTGCTACAGTGAGTTGTACATGATGTGAAGCTGTGCGTATGTCATATATTTTAAGCTGCCGTGGTACCTGAAACGCGGGTATGACCCGTTCACCCGACCAATCGATATCTATTTCTTTGATGTTGTTGTTCATTTGGTGCATGTTGTCCTTAGGTTTTTGTTTTATTGGTGCATTGTTGCTGTAGAGCTTCTGCTGCCTACGGCAGCAGAAGCTCTACAGCAACAATGCACCAATAAAACTGAATAGACGAGCCGCTTTCGTATTTTACAATAAAACCTTGTTGTGATAGCCTTGCTCAGCCATGGAGTTGATTTCAACGAGTTTTTTGTCAAACACCACTGTAATCATGATCTCGCAACGATTACCGTCTACACGAAAGGGAAAACGCCCGAAGAAACGCGTGAGGAGATTGTGCGTCTTGTGAAGCCCTAAATTTGTATAATACAGCCGTTTACATTTGGAGTAGTGCTGTGAGGTGAAGAGCAAAGTTTGAGCCGGGGTGGCTCACTGTAGCAGGTGTAGTAGGTGTAGTGGATAAGAGAAATAGCCTATTGACAAAACAGAACAAATGGAATATATTTCATAATGAACGAACGTTCTATTACATGCTGAGCGGGAGAGAGATGTGATGGATTCAACAGGTGCCATTCCTATTGTCAAGGTTTCCTTCCCAATTGCGCTCCGTGCAAGGATCGGCAATCGAGATTCCGTGAAGGCGGTCGGCCGCACTGTTCGTGAGATTATCGATGCGCTCGATCACGATTTTCCTGGCTTGCGCTTCAACCTCTGCCACGAAACAGGCGAGCTGCGTCCTTTCGTAAACATCTTCTTGAATCGTGAAAACATTCGCTACTTACAAGGTCTCGATACCCCTGTATCTCCAGAAGCAACGCTGTATATTTTGCAGTCTGTTGCAGGAGGTTGATGGCTGCATCATCATTAGGAGGAAAAAGGTATGGCCAATACGATATCATATGCGCCTGGCACTGTAGTGGTGCTGGTCGGGACGAAACGCGGGTTATTCATTTTGAGTTCGAAAGATCGAGAGAAATGGGATGTCGCCGCACCTGTTTTGAAGGGGCGCCGCATCTTCAATGCTATTCTCGATCAACGCAATGGCCAGCGGCTATTTGCCGCCGATAATGGCGACTTCTTCGGCAATTTCTTGCGCTATAGCGACGACTTTGGTCAAACGTGGCAGGAGCCGGAGGAAGGTATCCAGTTTCCAGAAGATAGCGGTGAGAAGCTGAAAAATATCTGGGTGATCGAGCCTGGCCGCCGCGACGAACCTGGAACGGTCTATGTGGGCGTCGATCCGGCGAACCTGTGGGTTAGTAATAATGGCGGACGGACATGGGAACTGAATGCCGGTCTTGCTGCTCATCCCACGCGAGCACGCTGGGAGCCAGGGGCAGGTGGACTCTGCCTGCATACGATCATTCCCGATCCCTCAAATGCGGCCAGAATGTGGATAGGTATCTCCGCCGTAGGCTGTATGCGCACAGATGACGGCGGCCAAAGCTGGGTGTTTGCCAATAAGAATACTCGCACCGACTTTCTACCCGAAAAATATCCAGAGTTCGGCCAGTGCATTCACCGGCTGGTGCAGCACTCCACACAACCAGATGTGCTGTACCAGCAGAACCATTGTGGTATCTACAAGAGTACGAACGCTGGCGATGACTGGACGGACATCCAACAGAACCTGCCCTCCGATTTTGGTTTTCCGATCGCGCTAGACGTTCACCATCCCGATACGGTATATACCGTGGTGGAAGATCCACAGGGTCGGCAAAACGTTAGCCCGCAATTCATGGTGTACCGGACTGAGAATGGTGGAGAGCAGTGGGAGCAGCTTACACAGGGACTGCCCGGTGGCAATGGAGTGGTGCTGGGCGTGTTGCGGCACGGCATGTGTACGGATACGATAAATCCCTGCGGTGTGTATGTCGGCACGAACACCGGCCAGCTTTTTGCCAGCCGCGACCGTGGCGATAGCTGGAGCCTGATTGCGGATTTCTTGCCGCCAATTTATTCGGTAACGGCGAGTGTAGTGGTCTAGACCTGATATACTCTAACGAGAAGAACTACAGTTTAGGGCAGTATGGCTGTGGTGGCTTTGTTGCCTACGGCAACAAAGCCACCACAGCCATACTGCCCTAAACTGTAGTCTCAAAAAAGGAATACAAGAGATCTTTTCGCTGTTGTTACTCTCAGAATTGGTTGTTTTGATAGCATTTAGGAGGAACAACATGCGTTCAGATATCGTCCCCGGAGCCCGATTCCCCGACTATGAGTTGACCGATCACACGAGAACGCGGCGGCGTCTCAGCGAACTTCAGGGAATCAATCCAATGATTTTGATCCTGTCACGTGGGCATTTTTGCCCAAAAGATCACCAACAGCATCTTGAGCTGGCCGCCTTTTACCCCAAGATTGCAGTGGCGTATACCAGTATTGTGACTATTTCGACTGACAATATCCTCGAAGCGAACGAGTTCCGGGACGCCGTTGGGGCACAATGGACTTTCCTCTCGGACTCTGGACGGAAAGTGCAGCAGGACCTCGATATCCAGGAGTACACGGACCCGCACCACAACCCGATGATTCCCCACACGTTAGTGCTTGAACCAGGCCTGATTATCTACAAAATCTATAATGGCTATTGGTTCTGGGGGAGACCCTCAACGGAGGAGTTACGGCAGGATCTACGGGAAGTGACGCGCAAGATCAGACCTGATTGGGACCTCTCAGCCCCAGGACTGCGCGAAAGTTGGGAAGGGGATAAGAGGTTGCACTTTCCTTATAAAGAAAGCCGGTGAGAAGGCTACAGCTTGCAGCACCATAAACTCTTGCGTGAGTGAGATACCACAGGTGCATGGAGTAAACGTTGCCCTATTTGCGAACGCCCAACACTATCCTCTACTACGATACTTTTGAGGCTGACTTCAAGGTACCCGCCTCTCTTGAAGTACAAACGGTACTGTTGATTCATGGGTTCGCGGGGACACCTGCTAGCGATTTCGCGGGGCAGCTGCCAGCATTGCGTAGCTGTTATCGCGTCCTTGCGCCGCACCTGCATGGGTATGGACGCTCGTCACAGCGTCAAAACTATACTACCTCGTACTACCGGGATGACGTGGCAGACCTGCTTGCACTGCTCGATGCCCTGATGATAGAGCAGGTGCTGGTGCTGGGATTCAGCGATGGAGCGATTGTTGGGCTACTGCTGGCGGCTCTGCACCCGCAGCGCGTGAAAGCTCTGGCGGTATTGGGGGCGCAGCCGACCATTAACACTGCAAATGTGGCGGCTATTCGCTACTGGCTGCTGGGAAAGCCGCTTGCTGCGGAGTGGCAGGCGGAGCTGGCAACTCTGCATGGTGAGCCTTACTGGCGCATATTGCCCACAATGTATGTGGCGGCGCAAGAGGCTCTGGTGGCGTCTGGCGGCGTGTTGATCAGCGACGAGGAACTGGCGGCTATCCGGTGTTCCGCACTGATTATGCATGGCGTGCGTGATCGGATTGTGCCTGCTGACTATGCACGTATTATCGCTGATCATATACCCCAATCACAATTGCTTTTGTTTGAAGCTGGACACGCCGCGCATATTCGTTGTGAGAAGGAATACACGGCGGCTGTGATGCAGTTTTTTCTGGATGCGTCTCTATAGTAATCTCTCCCGTGTAAATTTTTCCCCCTTTCTAACGTGATACTGGAAGACATTACACAAAAGTAATGTCTTCTTATTACTTGCTGGCCATTCTGTGTAGTTGAGGAGTTGTAGTTTTATGTCAACCGAAAAGGTTGCGATTGTCATACCTGCCCTGAACGAGGAAGAGGCTCTCCGCCATTTACTGCCAGAAATACCTGTTGATATTGCCCGGTGGATTATTGTTGCCGATAATGGGAGCACCGATGGGACAGCAGCAGTTGCCAGCGCAGCGGGTGCAATCGTTGCCAGCGAGCCAAATCGAGGGTATGGACGCAATTGTTTGAAGGGATTTGAAACGGCTTGTAGCCTTGGAGCAGATATCGTCATTTTTATGGATGGCGATGGCAGTGATGATCCTGCCGACCTGGCGGCGATGCTGGCTCCCGTGCGTGAAGGACGAGCAGACCTGGTGATTGGCTCGCGAGTAAGTGGCCGCTCTGAGCGGGGTGCCATTCCTCCGCAGGCGCGCCTGGGCAACTGGCTGGTGAGCCGGTTGATCCGTTGGTTGTATGGGGTGCGTCTTCACGATATCGGCTCGTTTCGTGTTTTGCACTGCTCTGCGCTTGAAGAACTGAAGATGCATGAGATGACCTTCGGCTGGCCGGTTGAGATGCTGGTTAAGGCGGCGAAGGCAGGTTATCGCATCGTTGAATTGCCTATTCACTACCGACAGCGCAGCCACGGTCGCTCCAAGGTTGCGGGTACGTTTACAGGTAGTGTGAAGGCGGCATATTCTATGCTGCGTACAACACTGCGCTATAGCGGTGCAAGGGGGGCGCATGTCTGATACCGCGCTTGTGGTGATGGCTCGCTACCCGGAGGCTGGTAAGACAAAGACCCGTTTAGCGCGTACTATTGGCGACGACGAGGCAGTGCGCCTCTACCGGGCGTTTCTGACTGACCTGGCTCAACGTTTTGCCGGACGAAAATATTGTTTGCACTGGACATATACACCCCATCAGGTGGATTATTCAGCTTTTATAGACAAGCTTACCCCCTCACCTGTGCCATCTATGAGATGCTTTCCACAGCAGGGAAAAGACCTGGGAGCGCGTTTGCACTATGCATTTCAGTGGGCACATGAGCGGGAGTATCAATGTACCATTGTGATTGGTTCAGACTCGCCACAGATTAGCCTGGAGATTATCGCGAATGCGCGGGCGGCACTTGATGAGGCTGATGTGGTGCTGGGTCCTGCCGATGACGGCGGCTATTATTTAATCGCTATGCGCGAGCCGCACGATGTTTTTAGCGGTATTCAGATGAGCACCAATGTGGTGACAGAGATGACGATTGAGCTGGCCCGGAGCCAGGGGTTAAGCGTGCGGCTATTGGAGCCGCTCTTTGATATCGATGAATGGCCCGACTTGCTGCGTTTGGCGCAGTTGCTAGAGGTGAATAGCACACTCGCGCCTGCTACCGCTGCCCAACTTGCCTCAATAAGGAACTTATATGACCACAACAACCCTAACAACCATTGCGACGCTTCCACGCTCAATCTATATTGAGCCGACCAGCCGCTGTAACGAGCTGTGCCAACAGTGCCCGCGCACGCTGCTTTCGCGAGAGGATGACCGTGATCTCAGCTACGAGAACTTCTGCTACATCGTCGATCAATTTCCTGTGCTAGAGCGGGTGGTGTTACACGGGTTAGGTGAGCCGCTGCTCAATAAGGACCTGCCACGCATGATTCGTTACCTCAAAGAGCGGGGAACCTATGTGCTCTTTAACTCCAATGGCATTCTACTCAATGCGAAACGCGGCCAGGCCTTGATTGAGGCGGGGCTGGATGAATTCCGTCTCTCCATGGATGGTGCGACACGCGAAACCTATTCGTTAGTGCGTGGCGTGGATGCCTTTGATAAGATTTGGCGCAACGTCAAAGCCTTTATTGCCATGCAAAAGGCGCAAGATGCTGCTAAGCCTGCCTTCTCGCTGTGGTTCACAGCCATGCGTGAGAATCTGCATGAACTTCCAGCATTGATCGATCTGGCCGACGCGAACGGGGTGCGGGAAATCTACCTGCAACGCCTGGTCTATTTTGAGGAGGGGTTGGCACAGTCCAAACAGGCCCTTTTCCGCCGTTCAACACGAGAGGAATTAGAGCTGGTGCGACACTGTGAACAGATCTGTAGAGAGCGTGGCATTGCCTTTAAGGCTGCCGGATCAGCTACGCCTGTTGAGAGCATTGTGCGCGATTTTGGCGAGCGCCCGTGGTCTGGCTGCCAACGCCCCTATACCTTGACCTACATCACGTCGAGTGGCAATGTGCTCTCCTGTTGTTTCGCGCCCTTTGGACATAAAAGTGCCAGGGAGTATAGGGAAGAGCGCGTGCTAGGAAACGCCTTTCAGAAGCCAATCGCCGACATCTGGCGAGGAGAGCGGTACGAGGCCTTCCGTCGAGCCTTCGAGAGCGAGCATCCGGCCCGCCACTGCTCGCAATGCGGCACCAATTGGAGCTATTAGCAGATTATTACTATTGCAGGATAAATGCTGAAGAAGGTGTTTCGCCCGGACGAAACACCTTCTTCAGCATTTATCCTGCAATTGAAGTTATCCATTGCTTGAGGACGGAGACCAGCTCTTCTGGCTCCTCCATAAATACCATGTGGCCTGAATGTTCAAAGATGTGTAGTTG
>Ga0209701_10000641_pt1 | contig 21116 bp, 19 predicted proteins | sample CZO8metaG_4_FD_188356 | JGI IMG/M metagenome (GOLD analysis project Ga0209701, IMG submission 188356) | Vadose zone soil microbial communities from the Eel River Critical Zone Observatory, Northern California, USA - CZOApr15con2H3.8 metaG... | ecosystem: Environmental > Terrestrial > Soil >... | reverse complement strand
CTACTACCGTATCGACGCTGCCGACGATGATAACACCGGTATCGACGAGTTGTTTGAAAGGTGCCCTTTCCCCAAATGCCCCACCTTCGAGCATAGCTTTGAGACTTCTCACGCTCATATAGCCTGGCGGAACAAAGAATTCAGGGCGGAATTTCAGACCTTTGTTGAAAAGCCACATGATGTATCGCTCCGCTTCCTTCATCGCAATGTCGTCATTTTCCGCCACATAACAGGGTACACAGAACGCCAATTGCTCTGGTTGTGCCTCGTACCCATATTTTTCTTCAGCGAGGCGGCGATACATATCGTAGGCCCGTTGGCGTTGCTCCATTGGCATAAAGACGGTCATATACGGATATTTATGCCTGGCGGCAAAATCAATCGTTTCCATACTGGCAGTGCCAGGTAGCCAGATGGGAGGAGGCTGCTGAATGGGGCGTGGCCAGATATTGACGTAGCGGTAATTGTAGTGCTCGCCTTCGAAAGCGAAGGGTCCTGGTCGTGTCCAGGCCTGAATAATCAGATCATGCGCTTCGTCCATACGCTCCCGGCTGATGGTGGGGTTGACGTTATAGCTAAAATACTCCATGCCGGTACCACGCACAAAACCAGAAATAATACGTCCGCCACTGATAACGTCGAGCATAGCAATCTCTTCCGCTACACGCAAAGGGTCATCGTGGAGTGGCAGGGCATTGCCCACAATGCCGATCTTCGCCCGCTTCACTCGCTGGGTGAGTATAGCGGCCATCAGATTCGGTGAAGGCATAGTACCGTAGGCATTCTGATGGTGTTCGTTAACGATGACGCTATCCCAACCCAGTTTATCGGCTCGTTCGATCTCATCAAAGTAGCGGTTATAAAGTTCATGCCCTTTGATTGGATCGTAGATGGAGTTTGGAAGTGTCACCCAGGCGGAGTCGTATTTTTGATCGTAATCCGCCGGGAGATAAGGCCATGGCATCAGGTGGAAATAGTGGAATTGCAGTTTGTTCATGTGATGTGTCCTCCTGTGTTGCTTGCTAAACACGAAAGTCTTGATCCTCCACTTCCACCTACCGATCTCTGAACTCTAGTATATCACCTGTAGTACCTCTAATATCAGCGCAAATCGTTACTTGAGGGAAAAATGGGGAGAGATAGCCCAAATGTTTGTTGGATTACGCAATCATAGGTTATAATAACTTTGTCTTCTGTAAGATTTGGTTGAAGTGAAGCGGCACGCGCTTTACAAATTGGGGGGAACCAATGCGGGCTCACCTGGTAGAAGCATTCGCAATGGTACCCGTCTCAGAACCCTTCCTCAAGGGGGAACAGGTAGGCAGCGGGCAATGAGCAGTAAAGTTACCTATCGCCAGCAGTACACGCGCTGCGGGAAAGAGCGTTGTCGTAAATGTAAAGAAGGGGCAGGGCATGGTCCCTACTGGTATGCTTATTGGAGTGAGAATGGACGCACCATTAGTAAATATGTTGGCCTGCGTCTTCCTGAACATATTCGAATTGACCGCCATGTGGCAGAAGACGAGGGAAAAGGAGAAATCAAGGAGGAAACTATCATTGCCTTGACTCCACAACGTCCTGCCAGCGAAAAGGTTGCACTTTCCGAAAAAAACATGGGATTAAGGTCTATTCAACATATACCGTTACAATTGGATAGCCAGGTATTACGGATTTATGTGCTGGGCCAGTTTCGCGTTGATCGCTTACACGGCAATGAATGGAGTCCAGTAGTCAATCGGACGTGGCATCGTCGTCGCGCACGCGCATTGCTCGGCTGCCTGCTCAGTAATAGCGGGCGCAGGCTGGGTCGTGAACAGGCCATGGAAGCACTGTGGCCCAACCTGGATTTGGAAACTGCTGCCAATCGTCTGAACGGCGCAGTACATGAGCTACGTCAAATCCTCGAACCGGAAATCGCACGCCCGGCTGCCTCTCGTATGCTTCGCCTGGAACGCGATGTGCTGGAACTGGCAGACCGCACTCACATCTGGGTTGATGCAGAAGCATTTGAAACGCTGCTCAAAGAAGTCAACACCATCAGTATTCAGGGGCAGGGACGCATTGAAGGCTTGCTGCACCAGGGTGGAAATGCGTCCAACGCTGAACAGGTCGAGCGATTGCTGGAGGAGGCTGCGGCACTCTACGGCGGCGACTATCTGCTGGAAGAACTGTACTCAGAATGGGCCGCACCGCGACGAGAGGTGCTGAAACGCGGCTGGATTGGCCTGCTCCTGAAACTGGCAGAACTGCGCGAGGCACGGGGTGCTCTTGCCAGCGCGATGGAACCACTGAATCGCCTGCTTGCTACTGATCCCACCGATGAAACTGCTGTACAACGCCTGATGGTGCTCTTGACGCAACTTGATCGGCGTGGTGAAGCTTTAAATACCTATCGTCGACTTGCCTCAAGATTACAGCGCAACTATGAAAGCGAACCTTTACCTGAGACTCAAGAACTGTATGAAAAGTTGCGCCAGGGACACATCATCAAAGTTTCGCATCCTAAAGATGCTGGCAATGGTGCTGCTATGGATGCCGCACATATCTCAGAGGGCACAGCCGATAAGCCCGCAGTACACCCTCTGAATACGCCTGCTGAGGACACAACGCGCAACACGCCGGAACAGCAACAGCCTCCGCAAAAGTCACTGGCTATCGAGAAATCTATCGGACTCGCAATTGCCCCATTTGTAGGGACCGGCCAGTTGGGTCGCTACAACCAGAGTCCACTGATTGGTCGTTCGCAAGAACTTGAGAAGATGCACCAGGTCCTGCTCTCTTTTGAGGGAGGTGGGGCGGCGAAAGCAGCAGATAATGCCCCTAAAGAGGCAACGAATGGACACGGCGCGACTACTGGTGGAGCGCGGAACGGGGATCGCAGAAAACCACATGTCCTGTTATTAATGGGCGAGGCTGGCATTGGCAAGACGCGCTTAGCTGAGGAATTGAGCCACAAGGCGTATGAGCAAGGCTGGGCCGTCGCATGGACTCGTGCCTATGAACAGGAGGGAACCGTTCCCTATCGCACCTGGATAGAACTACTACGCATCTTACTGCAACATATTCCCACAGAGTTGCTCGTTTCAAGCGTGGGCTCGCGAGCCAATCAGGAAATGCCAAATACAATACAGTATGCCCCCACGACATTGGAACGACTCAGCACCTTACTACCTGAACTCCGGGACCTTTTACCCCAAAGTAATAGAACGTATCCACAACTCCCACCTGAACAGGAACGACTTCACCTGTGGGAAGCAACCCTGGGGCTGTTAAGCATGTTGAGCAAGACAACACCTTTGCTTCTGGTACTGGATGATCTGCACTGGACAGATGGGAGTAGCCGCGAACTACTCGCCTACATCACCCGCCACATTCAAGATCAACGCATATTGTTACTGGGTACCTGCCGAGATGTAGAGCTTGCTCCAAGTCACGGTTTGCGAACACTGATTGCTGACCTGCGCCGGGAACAGACCATTATGACAATCGCGGTACAGCCACTGACGCAATCTCAAATAGGCTCGCTGGTAGCTCACGGCTACTCTCTTCCGCAGAAAATTGTGGAGAGTATTCAAACACAGGCAGCGGGCAATCCATTTTTTGCCGAAGAACTGGCGCGAGTGAGTGAGGCCGCGCAATCTTCAGCAGCGACGAATACAGAGGATGATAATAAAGGAACGTACTCGCGCACTAATGCACCTCATGATACGGAGGGCCACTCTAAGTCCTTTGTGAGCAGTGGATTACCAGAAGGAATCGCCGCCGTCCTCGAACGTCGCCTGGGGAGACTCAGTAATGAATGTCAGTCGCTGTTGGGGAAGGCGGCAGTACTGGGCGGTTCGTTCGAGTTCAACCAGTTGCTTTTCATGGCGCATGAACATCATCATGAACATCACGAGGATACGATACTGGACTTACTTGAAGAGGCATTGCGAGCCGGATTACTGACGGAAGAGGGTACCGGAGCGCGTATCACTTACCACTTCTGGCATCCATTGATTGTGAGCCATCTCTATGAACGCCTGTCCGCTGCTCGCTGTGCTCAATTGCACCGGCGTGCCTCTCAAGCTCTGTTGCATGCACACCAGGGACACGAAGGTGAAATTGCCTCTGCTGTCACACATCATCTGATCAAGGGGGGGAGCGATCCGGCGCAGATTGCGCGTTATGCTGAACTTGCCGGAAGTCAGGCCTATTCTCTCTCGGCCTATGAAGAAGCGGAACAGTACTACATCCAGGCGATAAAGACGATTACACATGACAAATTGCCACGAAAGGAGGGGGAAAGTGAAACAGGACTGCAAAAACAGGGCAGTTCTTTTGCTGATATCCCCAATCCATTACACGTAGCCCGCTTATTAGAGCGTGTGTGTGAGTGCGAGCAGGTACTGGGGAATTATGGGGAGGCGCGACTCTCTTACGAAAGTATCCTGGAACTGCGCAACCAGGGACGAACATTTACAACCGAGGCTGAAATCAAGCGGGAAGCACAGATACAGGCCCTGATCTGGCGGGAAATTGGGCGTACCTTGGTATGGAATGGCTATTTGGATCAGGCATATGAATGTTACCAGCATGGGGTACAGGTCATGCGAGATGAGGGCGTCACCTCTGGGGCAGCCTGGGCATGTGTTCACTTTGAGCAGGGAAGAATATGCGGCCTGCAAGGAAACAATGACGAGGCACGTCGCTATGCCCATGAGGCACTGGAGATGCTCGAACAGGCCATGCAGGATCGGCAGTCTCAGGGCGTGATACAGAAAGCCTCGCTAGAGCAAGCACAAAACACGAGAGATAGTGAAGTCAGTATCCACCAGGGACCCCCCTTTGATAGTTTTCAAACACGCACGGAGCGGGCGATCATTGGAGACCCTATGGAGGTTGGACATGTTCATGAATTGCTCGGCCTCATCGCAACCAATGTTGGGCAATTTACCGAGGCTCTCCAGCAATTTCACAAGGCACGGGCTATTTTTGAGCAGCATGATCTCGTGATTGACCTCGCTCATGTCTATGGCAACCTGGGAGCGGTTCATGCCGTGAAGTCTGAAAACGCGATGGCTCATACCTACATGCAGCGTTCGCTTGAACTGGCAGAACGCATGGGAAATCAGCCAAACATAGCTTTGGTCACAGGTAATCTGGGTGAGATGGCTACCCGTTCTGGCGAATTGTTACAGGCCGAAGAGTGGTTTCGGCGCAGCCTGGCGATGGCGGAGCGTATTGACGACCCTGACCAGAGAAGTTGGTGCAATGTCGCCCTGGCCGGTGCGCTACAAGCTCAGGGAAATCTCGCGGAAGCGGCAAAATGTATCCGCTACTCCCTGGCTCTTGCCCGGTCGATGAAGAACTCGCTCAATATTGGGGCAGCTCTCGTCGCTCTGGCGGATTTGCGCATCCTTCAAGCGGTCATCGCCTGTAAATGGCAAGAGAGGGCCAAAAACACTGGGAATGTGACTCAGCCGACGCCTATGTGCATGCGCCTGCTTTTACGTGCGAAGTCTACAGTACAACGAGCACTTAGAATTGAAGGGTTGGAGACTGAACTGGTGGTTGAAGGAATGCTGATCCTGGCAAGTATCCACTTTTTGCTGGGAGATATAGAGATGGCAAGACAGCAAGCCATGCGCACAATGCAGGAGGCACGCCAGTATGAACTCACGAGAATGCTCGCTCGCTCGCACCGCTTGCTTGGGCGAATCCTGGCAGCACAGGGTGATTATGAAGAGGCCGATGCCTATTTTGAGCAGGCTCTGCACGTATTTCGCGAATGTGAGATGCGCCTGGATTATGCTCGCACTCTCCATGGATATGGAGTCACGTTGATTGAACGTAGTACCCCTGGTGAGTGCCTTTTCCAAAAAGGCATGGCCTCTTTGCAGGAGGCTCGCACCATTTTTGTCGATTGCCACGCGGCCCTTGACGTGGATTGGGTTGATCACATACTTATGAGTTCCCAGTCCGAATATGTAGTGCAGTAACAGAGGAGAATATTTTGACCGGCAACCATTCAGAATTGACATTATTACAGGAGCAGGCAAAGACCCGTTACCAGATCGAGGCTGCTATCACCCGCATGTTTGCGGCTGAAGATGAAGGCTTGCGTTCCGCTCTGGCGGCTGCGAAAGAGGCAGGTCTACCACAGATTCAGATCTCGCCGGTACAGGGAAAGTTTTTGCAACTGCTGGCAGCTATGTGTAACGCACAGAAGATACTGGAAATTGGCGCCCTGGCTGGCTATAGTGGCATCTGGCTAGCGCGGGCCTTACCTCTTGGGGGTCGCCTGATTACCCTGGAAGTGAATCCCGACCACGCCAGAGTGGTGCAAAATTCCTTCGCCAGGGCGGGAGTTGGCGACCGCACCGAGGTGCGCGTTGGCAAGGCACTTGATCTGCTTCCCCAATTAGAGCATGAGGCACCCTTCGATCTTGTTTTTATCGATGCCGACAAACCTCCCTATCCTCAATACCTGGATTGGGCTTTGCACCTGACCCGACCTGGCAGCATTATTGTCGCCGACAATTGTATTCGGAGCGGCAAAGGCTTCCAGCCACCAGAAGACGAGGGTAATGCTGGCATAGTTAAGTTTAACAGTCGCATTGCCAGCGATCCGCGCCTGGTGTCTCTGGTCCTGGCTATGGATGATGACTTTACAGATGGCTTCGCCATTGCCGTGGTAAGGCATGCGTGAAACCGGCAGATATCGTGACTATTGAAGGAACTCTTTTTTGAAAGCATGTTTCAAGTCAACATTCGACAGGTGAGCAAGTGTCGAGTCTGGTGTAAAGCTGTTGGAAGGAATGGCGAGCACGGGATAACCGGCTGCGCACAGCCGAAAGCGTATCCTGCATCGTTTCGGCTATCTCTTTATACGTATACCCTTCGGCATCGAGGAGAAGGCACATGGCCGAAGTAGTCGGGAGTTGAGACAATACCCGCTTTACCAGGTCACACTCCATGATACGCTCTTCAAAATGCTCGTCGCTCACTAAGAACTCTTCACACTGTCCATCAACTACATCACCGTCGCTTCCGTGTGGCATGGGAAAAGGGATGCAGGTGACATGCTTGCGCCGCCGCCATTCGCTGCGTACCTGGTTAAGCGCAATGCGATAGAGCCATGGGGCGAAATGGAGTTCCTCACCGTTCATACGCGGAAGTGCGCGATAAGCCGCCAGGAAGGATTCCTGGCAGAGATCCTGGGTCAATTGCGCGTCTTGCGTCAAGCTGTAGAGCATACGCCGGATACGGGGTTCATAGAGTATCACCAGAGCCTCAAAAGCGGGAGCTGACCCCTGGCAAGCGTCGAGAATAAGTTGAGCTTCTTCTTGTACTGCTATCATATGACACCATAAGCATGTTACGAGTTGAATAGGTGCTCTCCAAAGAGGTAGTACGGAAACACATTTTTTTACTATTTTCTGATACTATTCTATTGGTTTTTGGGATAAACTGACCATCATTAGATGAGGCCACTTCTAAGTATACTGTATTTGGAAGAAAAAGAATGTGAAATAGTTCACAATTTAGTGGGTTTGAAGCGGGGCAAGCTGATACTGTCGGTGACCGCGTCAAAGATGATTGTCACAGGAAGGTCTATGCGCAGCTCGGCTGGAGAGATATCTACGATGTTGGACATCATGCGCGGACCTTCTTCTAACTGCACGATGGCCACATTATACGGGGTATCCTGCGCAAATTCAGGTGATTTGTTCTGGTGAATGATGGTATAGGAGTAAATCACGCCGCGTCCACTGGCTTCAATCCAGCTCAGCGAAGTGGAGCTACATTGCATACAATACAAACGTGGATAAAACTGGTGCCTTCGACACTGGTCACAATACTGGAGCAGCAATTTACCCTGACGGCATCCTTCCCAGAATGGGCGGCTCTCGTCCGTCACCACAGGCAAAGGTTTGGGGTGAGGGGTTTCTGGCATATTTGCTTCGTTCTCCTTGCGCTTCTCTTGCTTAAACTATACCCCAATTCAACGAGGAAGCGCAACAATGTGGAAGTTTGACTCTGTCAAACTTCCACATTGTTGCGCTTCCTCGTTGAATATCCAAATTAGCCCCGGCAAAGCCAGAGCTAATTCTCTGTTTGAGAGAAACAAGCTGCAATGTGGGTGCTTTTCGCAGAAAAGCACCCACATTGCAGCTTGTTTCTCTCAAATCTATAAGATGACCCACAGCTTGCTTTATGCACTACGGTGAATCTATAATGGTGCGACAGAAGTATAGACGTGAATAACATAGCAATGGGAGCAAGCAACGTATGACAATCCACAGCTCTGAGCATCCCATTTCCCATTTCAGTATTCGCAGTAATGGCGAAAACGCCAAATTCGTCGCATATACCCCTCCCTTTGGTCGATATCTAGGGACATATATGGCACCGGAAGGCAACTACTACGAACCCGATATCTACGTTGAGTTTTGTAACAACATGGACGAATATGAGCGGTTCAGGGCGTATGAGAAGGTGATGTACCAGCTACACCAGCGTTTCTGGTCCAGGGATGACCGCATCGTGGAACGTACAAAAGCCCTGTTATTTGAACGCAGTCAGATGGGGATGGCTGGTAGGAGAGGCTTAACTGCTACTCATTACGATGTGCGAGGCTTGAGAAGATATAGCTTCGGCCTCATCTATATCTCTCCACAGAATCAGTATGATAGGACATTTATTGGATATACCCGCCTGTATCAGTCGCGAACTGCTGGTCGGCCAACGACATTTTATGAGAGTATTCCCCGCATACCAGATGCGCTTTTAGGCTGTGAAATGTCCAGCCATTCGCCCGGCGGCAGCTCCTATGCGGAATCGGTCTTTATTCCTGATATTGATATTCGAAAATTGGATGCCAGGAACATCAACGAGCGTGGCATAGACATCACTTCGCTGCAAGGCGTCGATTTGTTAATGCAGTACGTGAGTGGGATCATTGTTCTCAAGAGAAAGCCAGATGCGGATGCATTCAACTGGTGATAGCAGGATCTCCATCCTTGTGGGTGAAGCGTAGGGGCCGATTTATCGCGCCCATCGCCGATTGATCGGCCCGTTCTCATCAATCATCCGCAAAGACCTAGACCCTGATAACACCAATTTCCCACCACATAGAGAAAAGAGGAGCGAGCAGCCCATGCCAACCTATAATGGACGTATTGCTATTGCCGCTGTCGCCGAATCGGACTATGGTCGGGTTCCCACTATGAGCGAGATGCAACTTCACGCTCAGGCCACGTGGCGTGCTCTGGAGGAAAGCGGCCTGCAGAAAAATGAAATCGACGCGGTATTCTGTAGCTCGCATTCGTTGGGCATGCCTACCGTAATGCTCTGCGAATATTTACAGGTCTTCCCGCGCTATAGCGATACAACCTCCATCGGCGGCTCCTCGTTTGAGGCACACCTCAATCATGCTGTGGCCGCAATCCGGGCGGGCAAATGTGAAGTTGCCCTGATTACCTATGCCAGCAACCAGCTTTCAAGCCGTGGGCGCATGATTGGTACCGGAGGCAGAGCGGCAACCATTCCCGAAGCCACCTATGAAATCCCCTATGGCAACACGCTTGTCGGCGCATATGCCATGGCGGCACGCCGGCACATGCACCAGTATGGTACAACTTCTGAACAGTTGGCGGAGATCGCCGTGGTCACGCGCCGCCATGCCGGACTCAACCCGCTCGCTATGTACCGCGAGCCGATTACGGTGCAGGATGTGCTCAAATCGCGTATGATTGCTGATCCACTCCACCTGCTTGACTGCTGCGTGGTCAGCGACGGTGGCGGAGCCGTGCTGGTGACGACCGAGGAACGCGCGCGCGATCTGAAGCAAACACCGGTATATGTGCTGGGAAGCAGCGAGAGCCACACCCATGCACACATTTCGCAGATGCCCGATCTGACGGTTACAGCCGCGGCAGTGACCGCGCCGCGAGCCTTTGCCGAGGCAGGAGTATCACCAGCCGAGATCGACACGGCCATGATCTACGATTCGTTTACGATCACGGTGCTTCTCCTGCTTGAAGACCTGGGATTTTGCAAAAAAGGTGAGGGTGGTGCTTTTGTCCAGGATGGCCGTATTGCATTAGGCGGTCAATTGCCGATCAATACCGACGGCGGAGGGCTTTCTTCTAACCACCCAGGGATGCGCGGCATATTTCTGATTATTGAAGCTACCCGTCAGCTAAGGGGACAGTGCGGCCCTCGACAGGTGAAAGGGGCGAAGCTGGCAGTAGCCCATGGAAGTGGAGGATTGCTTTCATCGCAGGCTACAGTTATTTTGGGAAGATGAGAGACTGAAGCCAGGAACACTATTCTGGGCAAATTCAGATTTTCAAAACGGTGTATGGTGGAGCGACGCGGTCGCTCCACCATACACCGTTTTGAAAATCTGAATTTTGAAGCATCACTCCGGTAACTGTGCCAGGGTGGATTTTACTTCGATGTAGCGGGCAATGATAAAGACAAGGTCAGAGAGACGATTAAGATAGCGCACCACCTCGCCGTTTTCGATGACTCCATCGTGCAGCAATTTGACCGCCATACGTTCAGCCCGCCTGATAATGGTGCGTGCCAGGTCAAGGGCTGCCCCATCGAGGGTATCGCCGGGGATAATAAACTTGTTGGGTATCTCTACTTCCCGCTTGAGAGCTTCCTCCACCTGCTCTAGCCGTTGCACATGTTCGACGGTCATACGAAAGCCCATCTTTTCATAATGCTCTGGAGGGGTTGCCAGTTCAGCCATGAGGTAGTAGAGTTCGTTCTGAATGTCGTAGATGATTTTTTTCACCTCAGGGTCCTGAGCCATGGCACGCGCAAGACCTAAAGCGGAGGTGGCCTCATCGATTGTGCCAAAGGTATCGGGGCGTGGATCGTATTTGGCTACTCGTTGTTCTCCAAGTAATCCGGTATACCCTGTGTCTCCTGTGCCAGTAGTTACCTTTGCCATGGTTCTATCCTCTTTTTTTATGATAATCTCAAAATTACCAGTAAACAGGCAAGAAAGCCCCGTCCTTTCAAAGCGGGGATGAATAGCCCTACCTTTTACGGGGCTTGGGACGGGCCTTTCTTGCCACTTGACATTTGTTCTATATCGCGTTAAAATGCATGTATTGTACATTGACAACTCAAAAGTGTTTGGGCGTTCGTAGGTAAATCGTTCCCTACGGTAAAAGCACTCACGTCTCCACTCAACTGCATACAATATCCTTCCTCTCTCTCACCTGTGTCAACAGGAACAGGCGGAGCCGCTCGTCGGTAGTGAGAGAGTGACCACCCAACGTGCGAATGAAAGGTCTTGCGACCTCGAAGCGTGGACATCTTCCACGCCAGAGCGCGTCTACCGAAAACCATGTCTCCCTTCAACGAGGCTTCATCGCAGGATGATGAGAGTTGAAGCAAGAACAGAACCCCCCGTCATTTATGCAGGGGACAGGCTCAGTTGCCGGGTGCTGCATAGCGATAGGCGCGACTGACGCGACGCCAGTCCAGCTCTCGCCCACGCACGGGACGCTCCTCGTCCAGTGACTCAAGTCGATTGGTGGCCAGGAATCGCCGCCGTAAATTAGAGAGGTCTATCTGCTCGTCTGGCGGGAAAAAGGCGCGGTAGAGCAGAGCAGCTTCGGCAAGTGTGAGTATGCCATCGCCAGGAGCTGGTTCCTTAATGATACCCATGGGGCGCGTCTCTTTGCTCGTCGAAGCATAGGCATCTTGTCTCCACCAGTCTATGCCCTGTTTTTCAGCCATGTCTGCTAAATATTGTAGCACTATCTCAGGGTCGCGCTGTATCTGAGAACGCAGGGTATGGAGTGCTGTCTGTAACACGGGCCGCACCTCCGGGTCCAGTGCGCGCTCGCTGGACTCGATCTCCGTTATAGGCGTCCAGCGCACCCGCAGGCTGGGTACCGCGTGGGTCTGTAGATTGGGACGAAGTTCGTCGCGATTGGCACGCAGCAGCACGCTGTGAATAAGGGAAACGGCGGCTCCCTGTTCTGTACTTCCCCACACGTACACCTGCTGCTCTTGCCACCCGGCTTTCAATTGTATCAGAGGTGCTTCGTTGGGCCACATCAGTAGGGCCTCGATGGTGCGGTCGACCGCATCTGTAACCGATTCGGTGCCGAGGACGAGCCGCATAGGTGGCCCCCACGGGCCGTCGCGCAACAAAATCCATAAAGACCAATCACGTATGGCAAAAATAGCAACGCTGGCAGTGACGATCAAACGGCGCGGCACCGCATCGCGAGCAGGCTGAGCAGCAATCGGTGTATTCGAGCGAGGTAGAGATGTACTCATAAATAATAATCCGCTCCCAGAAATCGATGGTATTAATACTATGGATTGTACCCATTCCAAATGCTGACCGCAAGTCCATTGCATCTGAGGCGAAAAGTGGGTACAATTACGATATCTTCGGATTATCTCTACCATCAGTCTGTTTTCCGTCATTGCAGCACCTGAGAGAAAGGCCTGGCACATGGGCAGTGATACACCGTTAGTTGTTAAACTTGAAGTCACCGTCCCTCGTATTGTCCTGTCGGCATTGCAGAATCGCTCTGTGCAAACGGAGCCAGGAGCGGGAGAGCACACCATCAATAGTTGGCAGAGTGCGGAAATAGAAGAGATGGAGCAGGTGCGCCTCTTGCTACCTGAACAGTTAGGGAACATTTCGCATCAACCGCAGCGAAGGCAACTGCAACAAGCTATCACAGGTGAAGCTTCCTCACGCATGATCCAAACAATGCGATTTCGCGTATTTCGTGTTGAGTTACCTGTGCTACAGGACCAGGCATTTTTGCTCCAGATTATCCGTTGGTGCGGAAAGATCACGGGGACAGAAAGGCGAAAGCGTAACAATGCTGGTGGAGATAATGAGCAACAGTATTTAACCGATGAACTGGCCTTCTCACTAGAGTGCCGCCGCACCGACGAGGCATCGACTGAAACAACGCCGACAGTTTCTTCTTCTACTGCTCTATCCGCGCCCATGCCTGGACTGAACAGAGTGGTAATATTTCTGGACAATGAAGGTACGCCTTGTAGCTATAGTATTGATGGTGCAGAAAGCTGAGGTTAGATAAAGATTATGCCCGCATTTCTAACTCACTGGCGCGTCCTGATTGAAACTGCTAAACGCAGTCAGGATGCTGGTAATGACCTTGGCTCCTTGATTATCGATGCTTCAGCATTGCGGCGTCGCGCGCTTGGTTGGTCCACACCGCCGCAGACGCCACCGGCTGGAGCTGTCTGGGATACCGGCCCTCTACCGGCGATCGACTTCAGCTTTCCCGGTAGCGATATCTCCGCCATGGCTTACCTGGGGGCATTGGCTCCTGACATCACCTACTATCAGAGGAGTAATTTCAGGAAGAAGATTTCAGACTACAGGCAGCGCAATCGGCCATACTTGCAACCTGCTGATGGTGGCGATAGGCGATGGGCCGACCTGCTTCACTTCAACCGTTCAGGTGATATCCTTCTCACTTTCCTTGAAATGATCGCGCATATCCCATCGCCCGCGCTGCGCAGCCAGGCACTTGCCTTTGCCATGGGCTACCTGTCACATATAGCCACCGACATTGCTCTCAATCCGTGCATCAATGTGTTGGCAGGTGCCTATGATAAACGCGCTATTCCAGGTCTATTTGCCCCTCTGGGCCCGCATTTTTACGTGGAACTCTGCCTGGATGAGTATGTTGCCAGTACCTATTTTAACCGCCCCCGCTATCGCTGGACACGCCAGCCATGGGGACAGTACATAGAGTCAGCAGCTGCTGGTTGTGCTATTCCTGGAACGCTCTCTGCTCAAGTCCTGGACCTGCTCACCGATGCGTCCCAGGCAACTTACGGATTGACGGAAGAGCAAAGCAAAAACTTTCACCAGGATTATCTGGACGGCTTACAGCGACTACGGAACTATCTTGCAGGACGTGGTACTTTCCGTTTGCTGACGTTCAGTGCGCTGAGCAGGCGACGTAAGGATGACCCGATCATTGCTGGTATTGCCGAGCAATCTCACGAACCAGGCACGTTGGACTTCGAGAAGGTCATCGCCTATGCCATCCGCTTAAGTGAGCATCTGTGTAGACGTGCCATTGCCTACTATGCGGCCTTGCGCAACACCTCGGCCACAGCAAGTGAGAGGAACCAGAGGCGGACTGCACTGTGCGAGGATTTGCGCAACTGGAACCTTGATAGCGGATACGCAATGGATGTGACGTTTGATGAGCAGGTAACGCTCCACGTACTGCATAATTGGGTACATTTTGCACGATTGTGGGAGAGCGAGATGGAAGCGATGGCCCAGGCGCAAAGCCTGGGCCGCTAAACCATGGGATGTGAAAATCATAAGGACACCCCGAAAAAGGTGTCCTTTTTATTGTACTTCCAGGTAGAAGTGTGATTGATTGTAGGCTGGTGCTTTAGCGGGCGAAAATGTAGTGGAGTCCAATTGCGCTGGCGGCACCAAGAATCAGGGCGACAAGTTGAAGTATACGGTATCTCATTAAAAGTAAACGGTTATCAATGGCTATAGCTTTGGTACCGTTGGATTGTCGAACGTAGGTTTGTTTCTGCATAATTCTTTTCCCTCTAACTATAGAGTTCTTCATGGTTCAGACAAATGAAGAAAGGAACGGTGTTCCAATTGTTTGTCTTACCATTCTATACGCATGAGATGGGCGTTTGGTTGCATCTTCTACTAGTTTATTTCGGCTCAATGATAAAATCAATGAGGTGTGTCACACTGATTATAACATATAGTTGGGAGGAATCATTCCCTGGACACGCTTTTTATCTAATGCTGCTCTAAATTGGCAGAGCTGGCGGCTCCTGTCCCTCATTCTGCCCCCCAACCAGAGAGGGATCAGTATCGCCTGGTTCAGCAGGTTCGGTAGGAGCAGGAAGCAGATCGCTGTGCATTTCCAGCAGGCGGCGCGCTCGTGTGTATTCTTGATCGAGTAGCACGCGGAACACTTGCTCACATACCGCCAGTGATTCGGCTGCTGCTGCTCGCCTTGTTGCCGTTAATGACCCCAGCATATCGTGCCGTTTGGCGGTGCGAAAGAGGACATGCACTTTCTCTAAAACTTCGGAGAACTCGGCATGCACCTGGTCATTCCAGTTTTGGGTCTCGATCAGGGTGGCAGCCTTGCCCAAAAAGCGGGCGCACACTTTGACGACGGTGTTATATTCGTTGGTACGAGCCTCTACCAGTGTCTGCAGGATGCGCCTCTCGTCGGCTGCATCGAGGGCCACCACGGAAAAAATACTTGCTTCACCACCCATCTCACGTATCTCATGAGCGAGCTGGCGGAAATGCTTCTCAACCTCTTCTGAGAATGGCAGTAAATAGACTGAATTTTGTAGTGCGAACGCGCCGAGGTTTTGTAAACGCCGCCAGACCCATACTCGTTTCTGCGAGGGTTCACTGGGCACTTTATACGTCAGTTGTAACCAGCGCATAGCATCGCGCTCTAGCATATGTTATATCTACTCCTAACAAGAGGAATTATTGTAACCTTTGTTACTGAATGTAGCTATGGTACTCCAACAGTAGGGTAAAGTCAAGCCTGATTTGATGCGTGAAATGTAGTGGCATCCCAGCCGCATTCGGGGAATGGTGAAGGCAGTGGGTGCCAGGCTTCGCTGAGCAAATACCATTTGCTCCAGAAAACCTGGTTGTTACCGATGTGATATAATTTGTTTTTCACGCTACAGGAGTTCATTACCCTATGAAACTGAAAGAGTACCTGGTGCTCTTCGCACTGGCTGCCCTCTGGGGTGCATCATTTCTGTTTATCAAAGTTGCCATAGCAGATATGTCTCCATTGACATTGGTAGCTGTGCGCCTCGTCCTGGGATCGCTCGGTCTACTGCTGGTGGTACCGTTTAGACCTGCCATCATCAAAGGATGGCAGACCCGGCTCTGGGGATTTTTCGTAGTGGCCATTTTTAATGCTGTGATTCCTTATCTCGCCATCAGTTGGGGTGAGGAATTTGTAACATCAGGTATGGCTGCCATCCTCAATGCTACCACTCCCCTGGTGGTGGTGATCGTCTCAAACTGGTGGCCTGGGGGAGAACGTCTGACATGGAGGCGCATGATCGGCGTGCTGATCGGTTTCCTGGGCGTCGGACTGCTGGTTGGTCCAGCAGCCTTGACAACATCCGGATCAAATCTCTATTTATTGGGAGCTTCCCTTGTCTTCATTGGATCAGCGAGCTATGCCTTCGGCAGCCTCTTTGCCATCAAAATGCTTTCCGGTCTCCCCATGATGCAACCGGCCATTGGGCAGACGGCCATGGGTGCCGTGCTACTCGCTCCCATCGCGGCTATCGCCTTTGTCGCACAGCCTCAACAAACATTCCATGCGCCATTGGTGTGGGCGGTGGCATCGGCAATAGCCCTGGCTCTGGGAGGAACATCGCTCGCCTACATCTGTTACTACTGGCTAATGGTACGGGTTGGCCCAACCCGTACCCTGATTGTCACCTACCTCTTGCCCTGCATGGCCCTGGTCTATGGTGCGCTGCTTCTGCATGAGACTATGAGTATCAATGCAATTGGCGGCTTAGTGCTGGTGCTGCTGGGTATCTTCTTTGCAGGCAAGAAAACGGAACGAAAGAGCACTACAGAAACGCCTCTCGCAGAACAGAGAATTTCAGAGCATGGATGATAAGAACTAATGCACCAATTGCAACTTCTGTTACAGGCGGCACGCGCACGCACGCTGCCTGTCATGCTCGCTCCTGTGCTGATTGGCTCTGTTTTGGCCTGGCAGCAGGGCGTGCCTTTCCAGTGGGGACTGTTTGCGCTGGCTCTTTTAGGCGCATTGTCGGCTCATCTTGGCGCAAACGTGGTCAACGATGTATTTGACTTTGCCGAGGGAACCGACCAGGCGGCACAAAAAATGGTGCCCGAAGGTACAACGCTGGCTACCGGTTCTCAGGCACTGATGAGTGGGAAACTTTCGATCGGGGCGTACCGTGGGCTGGCGATTGGACTCTTCGCACTCGCTCTGCTCTGCGGCATTGTCTTATCCCTCTTTCGTCCCTGGGCCATCGCCTTTGGCGTAGCTGGTTTCCTGCTGGCCTTCTTTTATGTTGCCCCTCCCTTGCGATTGGCATATGTTGGGCGAGGGCTTGGCGAACTGGATATTCTGATCTCATTTGGCATCCTGCCGCTGGTGGGTGCCTATTATGTTCAGACGGGTAATGTGACCCTGAGCGCACTGCTGGCTTCGCTGCCTGTTGGCCTCTATACGACGGCGGTGCTCTACTTCCATCACTTTTTGCATTGGCGTGCTGACCAGGCGGTGGGGAAAATTACACCAATAGTTGCGCTCGGTGAAAATCGGGCGCGCATCGTTGGGGCAATATTGCTGTCACTTGTTGCAGCTACAATACTACTTGATGTCGTTGTCCAGGTTTTCCCCTGGTACAGCATCGTTGCCGCGCTGACCATCATCCCCGTTTTAAGGACACTTCGCCAGGCAACCGGTGATCTGAAGAACTACCTGAAATTGATGGTAGTCAACCTGAATGGCAATCTACAAACGGCCCTATTGCTTGTGGCTGCGTTACTGATACGAGGCTTTATACACATCTAGTTGACATAAAAACGAAGATGAGCACGAGCCACCTGGCGCGATGCCAGGCGGCTCGTGCTCATCTTCGTTTTTATGTTCTACTTACACGCCAGGCACGAATTTGTTCGCTGTGCTCCTCGAAATGGTGCCAGGTGGAACCCTGAACCCAGACACGCACATAGCCGTTCCACTGCTCAGGTGCGAGAGCTGAGAGGAAACCAAAGAGGCCATAGTGTGCCGTCTCAAAATGATCAATGGCCTCTTGTAATGTGTATGCCTGCAGTTCCGCCTCCCATTTGTCGTTGTATGCGAGAAAATCGCTGTAGTTCTCGGAATTTCCTTGCGCCTTCTCGCCTGTCAAATGCTTTTGCAGCACATCTAAGCAGATTTCTTCCCAGCGACCAATGTGGGCCATGACATCCTTGACGGACCATGTACCGACCGGATGTTGGGTAATCAGGTCGATTTCGCTCAAGCCATACATTGCAGAAGTAAGCGCGACCCGCGAAGATGTAATGTGAGCCAGAATCTCCTCCGGCTCGCGTGTATCTTTTGGCATACGACCGTCCCTTAACTTGCTTTATCCAACGTTCTCAATAATCGCCGCGATACCTTGCCCGCCGCCGATACACAGCGAGGCAGCACCATACTTGAGGTGATGGCGTTGTAATTCGTGCATCAGGGTCAGCGTGACACGCGCACCACTGGCGGCCAGGGGATGCCCAATCGAGATAGCCCCACCGTTGACGTTGGTCTTATCGCGATCCAATCCAAGCTCTTTCTCGACTGCCAGGTATTGCGATGAGAAGGCTTCGTTGACCTCGACGCGGTCCAGGTCAGAAAGACCCAGGTCGGCACGTTTGAGGGCCTGGCGGATCGCGCCTGCTGGTCCGATGCCCATGATCTCAGGCGGTACTCCTACCACTCCCCAGGAGACAAGCCGCGCCATGGGTTTAAAGCCGTATTGCCGTACAGCGTCACCTGTGGCGAGGATAACACAGGCGCCGGCATCGTTGATGCCACTGGCGTTACCCGGTGTAACGACGCCGCCTTTGCGGAAACGAGAAGGCAGCTTTGCCAGGGCCTCCAGGGATGTATCGCGAATGCCTTCATCTTGCGTAACCTCAACCGGATTGCCCTTGCGATCTTTGATCGTAACCGGCACGATCTCTTCCGCCAACCAGCCCGCCTGTTGGGCGCGGCGCGCTGCTACCTGGCTGCGGAGCGCGTATGCGTCTACCTGCTCGCGGGAAAGCTCATACTTCTCGGCCAGATTCTCGGCGGTAATCGCCATGCCACAGCCGATATAGCTATCGATCAGGCCCTCCCACAGGCTGTCCTCTAGCTGGGGAGCCTGCCCAAACTTATACCCTGCCCGCGCCCCGCGCAGCACAAAAGGCGACTGGGTCATATTCTCAGCCCCGCCTGCCAGGGCAATCTGACCCTCGCCCAATAGCAGCATCTGGGCCGCACTGACAATCGCCTGTAAACCAGACCCACAGAGGCGATTGACCGTCAATGCGGGAGTATCAATGGGCAAACCGGCTTTAAGCGCAACATGCCGCGCAAAATAAATGGCATCCTTGCTTGACTGTATGACATTGCCCAACACGACCTGGTCGATCAGTTGGGGATCAACGCCACTTCGCTCTATTGCTCCCTTTGCCGCGATAACGCCAAGCTCTATCGCGCTCACGTCAGAGAACGAACCCTGGAGCACTCCTGACGGTGTCCTTGCTCCAGAGAGAATATATACTTCCTGTTGCTGCATAGCTGTTATCTCCTTAAATGGTCAGCACAACCTGTTCATCGAATGGTCGACGCAATCTCTTCGTCGCCTTTAGTCTAGCACCTGCAATCAAGGAATCGCAAGTCAGGGAATGAAGCTTTACTTCTTTCCAATCAAGAACATGTGCGTTGTGGAGCGACACAGTCGCCCCACAACGCACATGTTCTTGAAAAGATTTAGAGATGGCAAAGAAATAAGCTTGCAAACCGCATCGCATATGCTATAATAATGCATATGCGCGTCCATCCGACCATCACGTAACGGTGTTTGTGCAGTCCATTCTTTCAATCTAAAAGAAAGGAGAAATTTCAGCGCACCTCTACATGCTTGACCTCATCCCATTTTATTGCAGTATGTTGTTCTTCGCTTTCCCAAAGGCGAACTTGAAGTTATCCACAGCAGCTTGTGGATGACAAATCCTACCTAAACAGCAGGCGAGGATGCCTGCAACAAGCAGACACAGGGTTGAAACAAAGCATTTAACCCGTTTGTACAAAGACAAGTACTTGTATTGCTAGTCTTTTCATGAAAGGTGGGAACCTCAATGGCTCAAATCGCAGCGGAACGCTCAGAGTCCGCAGCAGCAACTACAGCTAACCCCGCTCCTCTTGGTCTAAGTGCCTTTGCACTTACTACTTTCGTCCTCAGCAGTGCCAACGCGGGTTTATTCAAAGGAGGCGCAATTGTTCTTGGCCTTGCCCTCTTCTATGGTGGTCTTGTTCAGCTCCTTGCAGGCTTGCAAGAGTTTAAGGCAGGCAATACCTTTGGTGCTACCGCCTTCTGCTCATACGGAGGTTTCTGGCTTGCTTATGGTGCTATCTTAATCCCTGCATTCGGGATCGTGACTGCATATGGTGGAGATACGCCCGCTTTCCATACGGCCGCTGGCTACTTCTTGCTCGGTTGGACAATTTTTACTGGCTTCATGTTCCTTGGTACTTTGAGGACCAATCTCGCACTTATGGGAGTATTCGGCTTTTTGTTCTTAACCTTCCTCGCACTGGCTATTGGAGAGTTGGCAGGTGCGACCGCATTTGGTACACTCGGCGGCTGGCTTGGCATTATTACAGCCATAGTTGCCTGGTATGCTGCACTGGCAGGTGTCCTTGCTTCTCACAAGTCAATGTTCACGTTGCCGACATGGCCAAGAAGTTAACGTCATTGTCTATCTAATTCGTGTCTGAAAGCCTTCGGTTCCGGGTTGGTATACTTCCTCGAACTGAGGGCTTTTAGGTTGTTCCATTAATGAATGGGCGTAGGGGCCCGATTTATCGCGCCCAAGGGGTTGGAGCCGGGGAGTTTGCGCCCCAAAAGTACATTCAGTTTTTCGGGAGGAAGATCCATGCCAGTAATCCGCACGCCTGACGAACGCTTTCAGAACTTGCCTGATTTCCCATACCAGCCACACTATGTGGAGGTCGATGGGATGCGTATCCATTATGTGGATGAGGGAGCAGGAGAAGTGGTGCTTTGTTTGCATGGTGAACCATCCTGGTCATTCCTCTATCGCAAAATGATACCAATTCTCTCAAGCCAACATCGTGTGATTGCCATGGATTTCATAGGCTTTGGGCGTTCGGATAAGTACACCAAGCGCGATGAATACTCGTTTCAGATGCACTGTGATGCTCTGGTGGGTTTTATCAACGCCTTAGCACTTGAGCAGATCACGCTTGTTGTGCAGGATTGGGGCGGCTTGATTGGCCTGCGCATAGCCAGCGAAATGCCGGAACGAT
>Ga0209701_10000638_pt1 | contig 21140 bp, 21 predicted proteins | sample CZO8metaG_4_FD_188356 | JGI IMG/M metagenome (GOLD analysis project Ga0209701, IMG submission 188356) | Vadose zone soil microbial communities from the Eel River Critical Zone Observatory, Northern California, USA - CZOApr15con2H3.8 metaG... | ecosystem: Environmental > Terrestrial > Soil >... | reverse complement strand
GGATAACTTGGGTGAGCTTTAGAATTGCCATGGGATTCCTCAGTGGTTTATCTTATTTCGCCGGCGCGAACGGACGTGCGTCAAAAATGACGCGCATCTTCACGATTTTACCGCCTTCCACACGGAACCATTCTGCAATGGGAGCGGTAAGTCCGGTTACGGTTACGAGGTCAAAAATACTGCACACCTCGGCGCCGTCTACGAATTCCTTTTGTGTCTTTACCTCCTTCACCATCGGATCCAGTTTTTTAAGCGATGCAACGAGATCGTCGGCCTTGTTGAAGGTATCGATCGGCCCCTTGAAATCTACGTTATCGTGCAAAAGAGACCGTACGGTTGCAAGGTCGTGCCCTGCCCACGCCGCATGATACTTTTGAACAACATCTTTAGGGTTCATAATTTTTCTCCTTAATGAATTGGGATTAAGTTTTTTGTTCAATCGTTTTAGAGACAATAAGAACTTTATTTGTTAGTCGAAATCCTAGCCGAAGGGAAAATTTAATTTCTTAATATTTTCATATAGTTATCGAAACGGCGTCGAGCATTGAATTAAAGGATTATAACCGCTTACAGACTTTAGGGAGGTACAGTCTGTATTGCAAGTAGGCACCAAAAGGTGCTATACATACCTTATGGCAAACTATAAACCAGATGTATTTAATAAAGACTGTCCGTCGCAAAAGGTTTTAGACCGGGTTGCCGACCGGTGGGCAGCGCTCTTAATCTGTAAATTAGGAGAGGGTAAAAAACGCCACGGCGAACTTCAGAGAGCAATCGGCGGCATTTCCCAGAAAATGCTGACACAAACTCTTCGCAACCTTGAATACGATGGGCTGGTTTCCCGTACCGTCTTTCCAATTGTCCCTCCGAAGGTGGAATATGCTTTGACGCCGCTCGGTAAAACTTTGCTTGAAGTGCTTACCCCAATCTGTCACTGGACAGAGCGTCATCTCCCCGAGCTTAAAAAAATCTGGGCAAGGCCGATTAAAGGGGTGGGAGTCTGACGGTTCCCCACAAAATTATGCTCGCATAAGATGAGTGAAGCGCAGCGCAACTCATCGCGCAAACTAGGCGACATGAAATCAGTTCGGAAAAAGATGATCGGTTGCGCTCGCTGAGCTTCATCCATCCTACGAGTTTTGATCTTCAGTGAATTCTGCATTTTTAGGTCTCCTTTTCATTTTTTGGCGTATACCAATTTGTAGATCATCATTGCATGAGTGACTATTAATACGGGCACATAGAAATTTACGATGTACCAGTTAAAGCCGATCGGATACTGGTATAACTTGGCACTTATCGCCGCGTTCGTCGTAATAACAATGTCAGCAAACCCAATGAGGTTGAATATCCATGCAACCACGAGTGCGCCGGCAAGCCTTTGCTTCAAAAAAAGCACCGTAATAAGGGCCGCGATTGCCGAGATTAGATCTCCGTATGCAATCGTCCTTGCGACATCAATGGGAAGATCTGGAGAAACTTGCCCGGGGACAAGCAGAGTCAGCGGCGCATACCGGAAAACATGAACCCACACCAGCGGCAATAAGGCGTCTTCAACCGAAGTCTTTGAAAGACGCGGATTGATATACCACTTGGCGATGAGGGAAAATGCGATTAAAGTAAAGGTAGATTGTAGGTTCAGAATATAAAAGGGTTGCATTTTTATTAAGCCTCTTTTTGATTTATTGTCGGTCCTAAAAAATCCTATTTATCACGACGTCAACCACGCCATTGCTTCGGTTTCGCTGCCGAAATAGTCCTCCTCGAAGCCACGTTTGCGTTCGTGCATCGCCCCCTTCATCTTCTCCAGGGCGCCCTTGGGGGCCAGATACGCAAACTTCTTTACCCCCGCTCTCACGTAGCGCGGAGAGATGACTTCGTCCCGCCAGTTCCCAAGATCGGGGGTGGGCCGGTATTTAAACTCGCGAACATCGACGAGAAGACCGACCGTTTCATAATCGAACGCGAAACCGGCGAAGTTGTGCAGGGCCTCTTTATAATCGTAAAATTCCATTTTTTCGGTTTGGGAGGTCCACCTAAAAGTGATGACTTTTTTCTCTGGATCGTAGGTGAACGTGTAAAACGGGTGCGAAAACAGTTCCATCAGCTGTCCCCTTCAGTGGCAAAAAACCCATCAGTACAAAGTTTGCGCGACAAGAATTCCAGCAATTCCGTATGGCGTCAGTCTGAGTTCCATAAATTTATGGTAAAATAAGGCGTTGCGTGACAGAAAACAAGTACAGGCTAGTTTATCTAGAATCCGTTGACTTAGCGCAGTGTCTATAATTAAATTGTACTTTTAAGTACAGAATATAATATAAAGAACGAGGCGTCAGAATGAACGCGAAATCCGCGAAGGGCGAGGATACGAGGCTGCGAATTATTCAGGCTGCCGGTGACCTGTTCCACAAACAGGGGGTTGCCGCCACGAGCCCGGACCAGGTCATCGAGGCTTCAGGCACCGGCAAGGGCCAGTTTTACCATTATTTCAAGAGTAAGGAGGGCCTCGTCCACGAGGTGCTGCAAAACTACCTGGACGAAATCAAAACCGGCAATAATCCTGCCTATTTTGAGATCAAGAGATGGAGAGATTTAGAACGTTGGTTTCTTATCCATCTCGAACTGCAAAAGCGCTTTAAAATGACTCGCAGCTGTCCATTCGGAACAATTGGCAACGGGGTTACCGAAAAAGATGAACTCATCCGTCAGGATCTCAATCTCATCTTCGAAGTTATGAAGAACAATCTGGCTGCATTTTTCATCAAAGAGAAGGCCAAAGCCCGACTCTCCAAGGACGCAAACGAAAACCAGTTGGCGGACTTTTGCATTGCCACCGTACAGGGTGCGATGCTTATGGGTAAGATAATGAGGAATAGCCAACCTGTCGAAACGAGCGTCCGGGAGGCGTTAGCGCACCTTAAGCGCTATGCGGTCGCGCCCAAGCAATCGGCTTCGGGCGGCTACTCCCAATGACATATGATTTGCTCAGTGGTTTCACAGGCCGAGCGCAATCTGCCCGAACACGCATGCGGCGATCGGCCGTTGCAGAACGATTGCCGTTCGGGTGTAGGTTTGCGCTTGCATGGCGACGGAGAATGCGGCAACCGGGGTTGTTATGGTTTTTCCCCGGCCACCACGTAAGCCCACAACGCATCGATGTCCTCGGGCTTGAACAGGTCGCCCCACGGCGGCATGCCGTTCTTGCCTTTCGTCACCGAATTGACGAAGCGGCTTTTCTGGTCGGGCGGAAACTGACGCAGGTCGAATGCGCCTTGCGGGTCCGCCATGTGCGCGCCGTGGCAGCCGGAACAATTCTGCGCATAAATATCGGCGCCCTGCTTGATCCGCTCCGGCGGGACCTGTTCCGGGTTCTGCGCCGCCGTGCCCGCGCTGAAAAGCGCGAGCATGCAGCCAATCGCGGCAATTCGTTTCATTTCGCCAGGCGCCGCGCTTACTCGGGCATCAGCGCAAACGCCCACACCGATCCGCCACGCGGCACGTTTTTGAGCTGCTCGCCCATCCGCACCACGTTCACGCCGCCGAGGCCGGACTGCACAACGACGTACTGTCTGCCCTTATGGGTAAAGGTAATCGGCTGCGCGTTGATGCCCGAGCCGGTCTGGAACTGCCACAGCGTCTTGCCGGTGTTGATGTCGAGCGCGATGAACTCGCCGGTCTCCTTGCCGGTAAACAACAGGCCGCCGGCAGTCGCGATGACCGCTGCGTAGTGTGGAATGTCGAGTATCGGCGCACGCCACTTATGCGTTGCCGTCATTGGATCGATCGCATCGACGTGAGCGATCGGCTCGTTCGGCGGCCGCGGCGCAGGCAGATTTTCCAGGCCCGCGTAGCGCTGACCGGGTTTGTACTCCACCGGCACGAAGCGGATCAGTCTTGAAGCGTGCATCGTGTTGGCGTAGAGCAACCCGGTGTCCGGATTAAACGCCGCGTGCGGCCAGTTCTTCGCGCCCCACTGGCCGGGCCAGAGCTCGATCTGCTCTCCCGCGCGTACTTTCTGCGCCATGTCCGACTCCACCGGCCGGCCGGTCGCCATGTCGACGTGGGTCGCCCAGTTCACCTTTTCGAACGGCTTCGCCGAGAGTAGCTTGCCGTTGGTGCGGTCAAGCACGTAGAGAAAGCCGCCGCGGGAAAAATGCATCATCACCTTGCGCTTGGCGCCTTCAACATTGATGTCGGCAAGAATCCATTCCCAGCTGGCATCCAGGTCGAACATCTCGTTCGGCACCAGTTGGTAGTACCAGACCATTTCTCCGGTTTGTGGCTTCAGCGCAAGCACCGAGGCGGTGTAGAGATTGTCGCCCGCGCGCCCGCCAGGATTCCATGGCCCGGCGTTGCCCACTCCCCAGTACACAAGATCGAGATCGGGGTCGTATGAGCCGGTGACCCAAGTCGAGCCACCGCCGCGCAGGTACGCATCTCCCGCCGGCCAGGTTTCGTTGCCTTTCTCGCCTGGCGCGGGAATCGTGTAGCGGCGCCACAGATGCTTGCCGGTATCCGGGTCCCAACCGTCAAGGAAACCGCGGATCCCGAACTCGGCGCCGGAGATGCCGGTGATCAGCACACCGTTGGCGACGAGCGGTGCCCCCGTGATCGAATATCCGTCTTTCCACTCGGCCACCTTTTGCTTCCAGATCTGTTTTCCGGTCTTCATGTCGAGCGCGACCACAAACGCATCGAGCGTGCCTCGGAACACCTTGCCGTTGTAGATTGCCGGTCCCTTGTTGGAAACGCCGCAGCACACCACGCGCGGCGTGGCCGGATCCCAATCGACCGGGGTACGCCAGATCTGCTTGCCAGTGTCGATATCGATCGCGACCGTATACTCGGCATCTGTCACGTAGATGACGCCGTCGTAGACCAGCGGCTGCGCCTGCTCGCCGTAGCTGCTGTTAAGCGACACGTTCCACACCGGTACCAGCCGCTTCACCGTTTGCTTGTTGATCCGCTTGAGCGTGCTAAAGCGGTGCTGGTGATAGCCCATCCCATAGGTGAGAACGTTGTCGGTGTTTTTGCCGTCGTTCTTGAGTTCGTCCAGCGTCTGGGAGAATGCTAAGGTTGTGGCGAGGAAAAAAAATGTCGTGGCTAACGCAATTCTTTTCATCATGGGACCCTCCTCTTGTGATCGCGGCAGCGGACGGCACTGCGTCGATACTCGTTAATGTTATAGCGCGGGTTCATAAAATCTTAACAGTTACGGCCGATAAGTGCCAACCTGCCGACCCCGCTCGCCCCGCACTGCAAGCCAAGACGTCCCGAAGCGCCTGAGATTGTGTCTCAGGCTGCAAAAACGCAATAATATCAACAACGACGAATTTTCGGGAAAGACAATATGGACGAAAGCTGGTAAGAAGCGTCTGGGGCTGGACAAATCCCATGTCGACACGGAGTGCGAGTAAGCCGCATGTCCAAGTTCACGGGACTTTCAGGCACCGACGCTGAAGGGATAGCGTGATCCCGGAGGAAATAAAGCCACGCTACGCCTGGGGTGCTGAATGTATATTATCGACCCAACGTACCTCTTCCGGCTCTTCCACCATGGGGATTTCGAGGTTAACGACCACGGGCTCCTGGCCGCTGCGCACGAGCACGCATGACAACGGCTCATCGTCGCTCGCATTGATTTCCTGGTGCGGCACATAGGACGGCACGTAGATGAAATCGCCCGGGCCCGCCTCGGCGACGAATTCAAGCCGGTCGCCCCAGCGCATCCGCGCGCGGCCGCTGACGACGTAGATCACGCTCTCGACCGCGCCGTGATGGTGGGCGCCGGTCTTTGCTTTGGGATGGATCACGACCGTCCCGGCCCAGAGCTTTTCCGCGCCGGCACGTGCCTGGGTGATCGCCGCGGCGCGGTTCATACCGGGTGTTTGCGGCGTGTTGCCGTCAAGTTCATTGCTGTGCACTACGCGCACGCCGTGGTAGCGCCATTCGGATTCGAATTGCGTTTCCAATTTTAGCCTCCGCGGGCCTCATAAAGCGCCCTGCCTGACTTCGCGAGGGCGCTACGCGAGAGCTTTTCTCCGACTACCGGAGAAAGCGCGCCAAAACTTCAGACTGGTTGGCGGAGGAGTCAGTCTAGAGCGAACTCTTCTCCACTGCAAATTCCCTGGAACCGGGAATATTTAGGTGAATTATGAATTAGTAAAGAACGCATGTTTCCGCCGTTATGGAACAGTATTTGCATAATTTAGGGAGGATCTAAAAAGCGCATAGCGCCTATGAGGTGGAAACAATGAACAGTTTAAGAGTGTGGGTGGGTAGTTTTCTGCTGGTTTTATTGATCGGCTCTGTCGTTGTTGTGTCTGGAAAAGAAGAGAGCAAGCTGACCAATCAAGGGATTTACGTTTATCAGCTCGATGGAACCTTTTTCGTTGTTGCGTCTGCTGCGTGTGGAGAAGAAGAGAGCAAGCTGACCAATCAAAAGATTTACCTTTATCAGCCCGATGGAACCTTTTTTCCATAAAATGCCGAACGGAGGAAGCTGACCACTCAAGAGTGCGCCTTTGACTCTGTTTGTCCCTGGGCAGGTTTCTCCAAAATCTTCCTATCGATGTCGCAAAAACCATCGCATACGGAGATTTGATCTCAGGAGTCGCAGCATTCATTAAAGGTGCTTTTTTGAGGCGAAAGCTTGCGGGCGCACTCATGGTTGCATGGGTGTGCAACCTCATCAGCATTCTAGCGTATCAGTCAAGCGGGCAACGCGATGAGCCAGGGAAAGCGTAGCGCTGGCGAAGAGCCAGCGATAGCTGGGTAGGGACGGAGCGTAGAGCCATTGTGGGCGGACGGTGTCTGTCCGACCGCAGGGCGGTCGCGGCAAAAGAATGCGCCGCGAGCCCGAACGCACTCGGCACGAGGGATGTGCCGAGTGTTTGACTTAGGGCCGCGCAACACGCTTAGGCTTTATTTCCTAAATCAGCCTACATCACTTAGAAAACAATTTTACTGTAAGAATGCGCCGTTTAATTCAGGCCTTGGGCCTTAAAGACATACATTGGATTTACGTGGTTAAACTAGCGCCTGCATGGAATATCCAACGTCTGCTCAATGATTAGCCTGATCATGGGCCTCAACGAACCACGGGTATTTGTCCATACTCCGGGAAATCTCGATGAAAATATCAGCGGTGTCAGCATCCCTTAACTCGTTAGCCTGATCAATGGCCTAGCGGGCTAGCTCCCCGAAGCTTTGTTTCAAATCAGCAATGCCGCCCAGACAACACGCGGAAAGCCTCAACTTTTATCGCAGCATGCATCATTCATTTCACGAAGCTCGGTGTCAGGCGCTGTCGGCGCGGAATCTTCTTCGATATGTCCGCGGTCGGATCAATATATAGCGAACAAACAGCCCCGATAAGTAAAAGCCCGGCGGACATTACGAACGGTACTTCATAACTGCCGGTCGCCTGAATCAAAATACCAAATACCGCCGGCGAAATCATTCCAGCAATGCCAAATCCCGTATTCATCATCCCGCCAGCCGTACCCGCGTACTTCCCCGCGATATCAATCGGCAGACTCCATAGCACCGCGTTCGTCAACTCCAGGAAAAAGAATGACGCTGTCAGGTAATAAACGGCAGCAATCGGAACCTGCGTATAAACGGCTGGAAGAATAAAAACCAGCGCGCCGGACAGGCCTGCGACCAGGAGCCCTCTGCGGGCCAGTTTCAAGCTCCTGGTTTTTTTCAGGATGAAATCTGAAATAACCCCGCCCAGGGTATCGCCGATCACACCGGCCATCAGCGGCAAAGTCGTGAACAATGCCATCTGCTTTAAATCAAATCCACGTGCGTCCTTTAGGTAAGAGGGCAACCATGTCAGGAATACCCACAACGTCCAGCCATAGCAGAAATCGACAAACGTCACTAACCACATCCGTTTGATCATTAACTTCCAGGGGGTTTTTCCTTCTGCAGCCTTTTTCATTTGTGATGCATTAACACCAATCTCTTGCAACTCTTTCCGCTTCACCCATTTGTGTTCGATCGGTGTGTTCCGAAAAAACCAGAACCAGACAACGCTCCAAACGAGGGTGATGGCGCCAAGCAAGATAAATGATTGTCTCCAACCAGAGGTAACGGCGATGGCCAAAACGATAGGCGGGGTCACGGCTCCACCCAAGCGAGCGAAGCTATGCGTGATGCCTTGCGCGAACCCACGCTCCGTCGCGGGCATCCAGTAGGTGAAGGCCCGCGTTGCCGTGGGAAAGGCCCCCCCTTCGCCAATGCCTAACAGGAGCCGAAACACGATCAGCGAGGTAACGCCCCATGACAAGCCTGTTAAGATCGTAGCGATTGCCCAGACGATGCTGAGAGCCGCCAGCACCAGGCGCGGGCCGAATTTATCGGCAAACCAGCCGCCAAGAATCTGCATCGCCGCATAAGGATACGCGAACGCGGAAAATATCAGGCCAAGCTCGGTTGGGCTTAGGCCCATTTCTTTCCTGATAAAAGGCGCCGCCACAGAAATATTTACGCGGTCAATGTATGCAATGAAATACATCAGGCAAAGCACCGCGAGCACCGCGTACCGGCACTTGAAGAATCTTTTCATAACACCTCTATCCTTCATAGCGGCCTCAGATGAAAGCTCAAAAGAGCAAAACTATGGACTGAATGGGGAGGAGCCAGTCTAGAGCGAACTCTTCTCCACCGCAAATTCCCTGAAACAGGGAATAATACAGGGAAAAACTACACCGCTAACGTTGCGGCTGGCACGCTTTCCACAATAAAAGCCTGTTCCTAAGCTGTTTCGATGCTAATGCCCGCATCAAGCGCATTGTTGAAAACAGGGAATTAACAGGGAATTACACTAAACCATTTACCTATACGGGTCTGGAAAATTGAGGCGGGAGATTCAATTTGGGTGCGGCACAATTCCGTTCCGCCGCGGCGCCGCGAGGAATCTGGATGGGAATCCGCTATACCCTGGATGCTCCCAGGAAAAACTGAGGCCGGGTCGGGATGGGCGCGGCGCCAGCTGCCGTTGACTCAATTGAGGTTAGCGATGAAGTGCGACAAGTTTTCGATGTCTTCTTCGGTGAGGGTCCGGGCCACGCTGGTCATGTTGCCGGCGTCGTTGGTGCGGGTGCGCGCCTTGAACGCCTGCAGCTGCTTGACGATGTATTCCGGATACTGCCCGGCCACGCGCGGGATCTCGTTCTGCCCGGCGAATCCGCCGAGATGGCACATGGTACACAGCACCTCGTTAGCCTTGGCGCTGCCCTTCGCGACTTTCGCCGAATCCGCCTTGAAAGCGAGAGGCTTCGGCTTCTGCGCCGCGAAGTAATCGGCCAGATCGAGCATATCCTCGCGGCTTAGATTGCCGACCATCGCGTCCATCGACGGATCCTTGCGACGGCCTTCCTTGAAATCCTTGAGCTGCAGATAGATATAACGCGCGGTCTGACCTGCCAGAATCGGGAACGCGCCGGTCGGCGAGTTGCCGTCAGCACCATGGCAGGCGGCACAAACCGCGGATTTGCGCTTGCCTGCCTCGACATCAGCCTGGGCCACAAGTGGAATCAGGGACAGCAGTACGACCACCGCAGGGAAAGCAGTTTTTATCATTGACGCATACGCCCTGTTGAGAAATAAAAAGCAAAGGCCGCCCGCAGGCGGCCTGTAATGCTTAATCAGATCAGGGCAATGCAAACACCAGCACGCTGTTGCCACGCTTGAAGTCGATTTGCGTGTTGCCGCCTGCCGCAACCGCGATGTATTGCTTGCCGTTCACCGTGTAGGAGACCGGCGGCGCATTCACACCCGCGCCCGCCTGGTATTGCCACAACAGTTTGCCGGACTTGGCATCGAGCGCCTTGAACAGGCCATTGCCCTCGCCGTAGAACACGAGGTCGCCACCGGTTGCGAGCGCGCCACCGATGAGCGGCTCAGCGGTGTCATACTTCCAAGCCACCTTGCCGGTGTCGATGTTGACTGCCGACAGCCGGCCCCATTGTTTCTCGCTGGGGATGGTCTTGAACGCGCCGCCTAGCCATAGCTTGCCGCCCGGATAGGCAGCGGTTTCGACATGGTACGTCATCGGCTGGTGCAGGTTTAACGCATACGCCAGACGGGTTTTCGGGTTAAACGCCATCGGCGACCACTCCACCCCGCCGTTCGCGCCGGGCAGCATGCGCGCGCCTTGCGCGGTCGGCAGTACCCACATGTTTTCCTGCGGAATCATGGCTTCGGAGAAGCGGATCAGGCTGCCGTCCTTGCGGTCGTGCACATAGATATGACCGGTCTTGCCGCCGTGGATCACACCCGGGATCATCGTGCCGTCCTTGCCTTTCACATCCACCAGGATGGCCGGGCTGGTGGCGTCAAGATCCCATACGTCATGTGCGATGTACTGGAAGTGCCATTTGTAGGCACCGGTATCCAGATCTACCGCGACCATCGAGTTGGTGTAGAGATTGTCGCCGGGGCGCTGCGCACCGTATAGATCCGGAGAAGGGTTGCCGACCATGAAGAACACCGTGCGCGTTTTGCGGTCGACCGCAGGTGCCATCCATACGCCGCCACCCAAGGTCTGGTAGAACGAGCTGTTCCCGGCGAGCGCCACTTTTTCCGCCGCAATGTCGCGCAGCATGTTGCGGCCGGTGGCATCGTTGACCGCCCAAACGCCCTCGTTGCCCTTATCCGGGATGGTGTAGAACGTCCACAGCAGCTTGCCGGACTTGGCGTCGAATGCCTTGACGAAACCACGGATGCCGTATTCGCCACCGTTGGTCCCGATCAGCACCTTGCCGTCGACAACGACCGGCGCCATGGTTTCCGAATAGCCTTTTTCCGGATCCGCGATCTGGGTTTCCCATATCAGCTTGCCGGTCTTGGCGTCCAGGGCGATGATCTTGGCATCGAGCGTGCCCATGTACAGCATGTCTTCATAGGCGGCCACGCCACGGTTGTTCGGGCCGCAGCAGAACGTAGTGATCGGCCCCATCTTGTGCTTGTAGTGCCAGAATTCCTCGCCGGTGGTCGCGTCGATCGCGTACACATGGTTGTAGGACGTGGTCAGGAACATCACGCCGTTGACCACCAGCGGTGCGGTCTCCATCGACTCCAGCACCGCGGTCTGGAACACGAACACCGACTTCAGCTTGCCGACATTGCCGGCATTGATCTGAGCCGCCGGATAGTATCGGGTCTGGTCATAATTGGCGTTGGAATGGAGAAAATTCTTGCCATCCTTGGCCGCCCCATCGAGCATGCCCTGGGTGACCGGAACCAGCCCGGAGATTTTTGTACCACCGGCCGCCGCGCCACTCTGAATTTCCTGGGCGATGACTGCACTGAATGCGCCGGATAGAAACAGTCCCAACACTGCGGATTGAAACACAGCAGATGTTCTTTTTTTCATTTTTTGCCTCCTCTCGTTTTCCAGTACCAGCAAACTATATACGCATTTAGCTTCTTAATATACTGGTAACAGATGTCACTAGCATAACAAGTTTAATTTTAATATCCTTTACCCCCTGTTGCAAATGCCCAATCCGATCAGGAGGTTTTGATGAAATTTGTATACTGTGGTCTCGTCGTGCTGTGGATATTTTCCTCTGTGTCCGCGGCGGATGAGGTGAGTTTGAACCAGCAACTGTTGATTGCCGCGCGCAACGATGACGCTAAAAACATCAGCCGGCTGCTGGGTGAAGGCGCGGCACCCAATTCGCGCAATCGGTTTGGGGATACTTCACTCATGTTCGCCGTGAACGCTGGGAAAATCGACATCGTCCGCACCCTGATCGCATCCAAAGCAGATGTCAATTTAGCCAATATCAAGAAAGTGACGCCACTGATGGCCGCCGCATTCCATGGCCACGCCGACATCGCCCGTCTACTGATCGACAACGGCGCCGATCCGACCCCCAAGGACCAAGTCAGCAAAACTGCGATGGTCTACGCCGCCGGCGAAGGCCATACTGAAATTGTCAAAATACTGCTGGACAAGGGCGAAACGGCCGCCGCGCACTACGACAACGATCTGACTGCCCTGATGTGGGCGGCCGCCTACGGGCACAAGGCGACCGTGCAGCTACTCCTAGAGCGCGGCGCTGACGCCTCAGCCAAGGACAACCGTGGCAAGACTGCTCTGATGCTGGCGGAAGAGGCAGGCAAGACTGACGTCGTGGAGCTACTGGGAAAGCAGAGCGCCAAGTAGCGGCACGGATGGACTTTTTCAACAACCTGTTAGAAACCCTCTGCCTGATGCCCTGAGAGGTAAAAGCAGGAAGGAGCAAACGGTGAAACTCAACTTTGCTCACTCCTGACCGCTCGTAATTCCGAGGCTATCCCACAGCGCGTCGATGCGCCGCTTGACCGCCTCGCTCATGACGATCGGGCGACCCCACGGACGGCTGGTCTCGCCCGGCCATTTATTGGTCGCGTCGAAACCCATCTTGCCGCCCAGATTCGGCACCGGGCTCGCGAAATCGAGATAGTCGATTGGCGTGTGTTGGACGATCATGGTATCCCGCGCCGGGTCCATGCGCGTGCTGATCGCCCACATGACCTCCTTCCAATCGCGCACGTTGATGTCGTCGTCGGTCACGATGACGAGTTTGGTGTAAGTGAAGTGGCGAAAATACGACCACACACCGAACAGGACGCGCTGCGCATGGCCAGGATAGCGTTTTTTGATACTCACACAGGCAATCCGGTAGGAACACGCCTCCGGTGGCAGATAAAAATCTACAATTTCGGGAAACTGCTTTTGTAGAATCGGGATAAATACTTCATTCGGCGCCATGGCCAGCATCGACGGTTCATCATAGGGCGCGCGCCCCATGTAGCTTGAGTGGTAAACGGGATGACGGCGATGCGTCATGCGCTCAATAGTGAATACCGGGAACCTCTCCTGGGCGTTGTAATATCCGGTGTGATCGCCGAATGGTCCTTCGAGCGCCTCTTCCCCCGGCGCGATATATCCTTCCAACACGATTTCAGCACCCGCCGGAACCTGCAAGTCATGGGTCAGGCACGGCGCGACTTCGCTGCGCGCGCCGCGCAGCAGCCCTGCGAGTTGGTATTCCGACAGCGTGTCGGGAATCGGCGCCGCCGCTGCCAGCAGAGTCGCCGGATCGGCGCCGATGGCGACCGCCACCGGAAAGAGCTTACCCGGATACGCTTCCTGCCACTCGCGAAAGTGGCGATCTTGTGCACACGCTCACCGTAGCGGACACGCATCGCCTGGCCGAACGTATGGACATAGTCGGCGAGCGTCATCAACCCAACTCGCGCGGCCACATTTTAACCGACGTCATCGAGCACGCGCTTGTGGAAGCGAACGCCAAGCCGCCCGGCGATCGCCGCGCATGCCGGGATATCGACGCCCTCCAATCCCTCGATCGCCGTAAGCCTGATATCCGGCACGAACTCGCGCGCGCGGCGGGCGAAATCGAGCATCGCCTGGTAGCTGCCCGGCATCGTTGGCCGGCAATGGCGATTGTAGGTAGCTGCGTTCTGGGCATTGAGCGAGATCGACAGCGCATCGATATTGCCTTCCAGGTCGGGGGTGACGTCGCGGCCGTAGACCAGATTCGCGAGGCCGTCGGTGTTGATGCGCACGGTTGCCCCGCGCCGGCGCAGGACGTGCCCCGCCTCTAAGGCATCATAAAGCCGCAGCGTCGGCTCTCCGAGCCCGCAGAACACGATCTCGTTATAGGCGCGCGCGTTACTGACTGCCGCTATGATCTGCGCTACGCTCGGCTCCTGCGCCCGGGTAAGGCGCAGCGGGTAATAATTTTGCACGGTCCAAATACCATTGAACTTGGAGCAGAATGCGCAGCGCAGCGTGCAACGGCTGGTAATGTTGAGATACAGATTGCCGTGCAAGGCATAGGCGATGGTGTCCGCGCGCACGCGCGCTTCGGCTTGAGTGCTCATAAGCTTGTGACGTCCAAATAAAGCACACCATCGCATATGAGCTTTCTACGCGCATTGATCTAAATCAAGAAATTAGCAAAGCAAAAACCACGTTTTTTGCTTTGCGTGTTGACAATTTCTCCGGGAGAGAAATTGGGCGCTACCTGGTAGCGCCCGTAGGGCGAGGACCAGGGATGGCCCGAGTCAAAAAGGCCACAGATGGACTTTTTCAACAACCTGTTACAGCCAAATTCCAAATCTAAAAGCCTTCCAGCAGGCGGTCATATCGGGGTCACAACAATGCCTCCAAGGCCGCCCGCATTTGACCCAGATCAAATACTCTCTCCACAACTTGTTGTAGCTTAATTTATATTGTCCCACTATACCTAGAGGCTACCGGGGAACAGCTAATGCCAATAGAACAACTGATTAGTAATGTCGCTATGTTGCCGCACGCCGTGATCAAACGCGACGGCCATGCGGTCGCGTTTGATCCCGACAAGATTCGCTCGGCGATTGAGCGCGCGGGCGCGGCGACCGGCGAATTCGATGCGCAGGAAGCGGCGCTGCTCACCGCGCAGGTGGTCAAGGTCCTGATTCATAAGTTCCGCCAGGAAACACCCCATATCGAGATTATTCAGGACGCGGTCGAGCAGGTGTTGATCTCGGCGAATCACTTCAACACCGCGCACGCCTACATCATCTACCGCGAACAGCATCGCAAGCTGCGCGAGGATCGCAAAACCGTCGTGGATGTGGCGGGCTCGATTAACGAATACCTGGAGCAGCAGGACTGGCGCGTCAACGCCAATGCGAACCAGGGCTATTCGCTCGGCGGCTTAATCTTGAATGTCTCCGGCAAGGTGATGGCGAATTATTGGTTGAACCACGTGTACCCGCCCGAAATCGGCGCGGCGCACCGCGAGGCGGATTTCCATATCCACGATCTCGACATGCTCGCGGGTTATTGCGCGGGCTGGTCGCTGCGCACCCTGCTTACGGAGGGCTTGAACGGCGTGCCTGGCAAGGTCGAGGCCGCGCCGCCGAGGCATCTCTCCAGCGCGGTCGGACAGATCGTGAATTTCCTGGGGACACTGCAAAACGAGTGGGCCGGCGCGCAGGCCTTCAGCTCCTTCGACACCTACATGGCGCCGTTCATCCGCAAAGAGGGGATGCCGTATGCGGACGTCAAGCAATGCATCCAAGAGCTGATTTACAACTTGAACGTGCCGTCGCGCTGGGGCACGCAGACGCCGTTTACCAACCTGACCTTCGACTGGACCTGCCCGGAAGATCTGCGGGAGCAGATCCCGACTATCGGCGGCCAAGAGATGCCGTTTGCCTACGGCGAGCTGCAGCCCGAAATGGACATGATCAACCGCGCCTACATCGAGGTGATGACCCAGGGCGACGCGAAGGGCCGCGTATTCACATTTCCCATCCCGACCTACAACATTACGCGCGAGTTCCCCTGGGACAGCGCCAACGCCGAGCTTTTGTTCGACATGACCGCAAAGTACGGCCTGCCCTACTTCCAGAATTTCATCAACTCCGATCTCACGCCGAACATGGTCCGCTCCATGTGCTGCCGGCTGCAGCTCGACTTGCGCGAACTGCTCAAACGCGGCAACGGCCTGTTCGGCTCAGCCGAGCAAACCGGTTCCGTGGGCGTCGTTACCCTCAACTGCGCGCGCTTGGGGCATCTCTATGCCGGCGATGCGGCCGCGCTGTTCACGCGCCTCGACGCTTTGCTCGTGCTCGCCAGGAATAGCCTCGAGATCAAGCGCAAGGTGATCCAGCGGTATGTGGACGCGGGCCTGTTTCCCTATACTAAACGCTACCTCGGCACGCTGCACAATCACTTTTCCACCATCGGCGTGAACGGCATCAACGAGATGATCCGCAACTTTACGCGCGATGCGGACGACATCACGTCCGACTGGGGCCACGCGTTCGCCTGCCGCCTGTTGGATCACGTGCGCGGCCGCATCAGCGCCTTTCAGGAGGAAACGGGGCACCTGTACAACCTCGAGGCGACACCCGCTGAAGGCACGACCTACCGGTTCGCCAAGGAAGACATCAAGCGTTTTCCGGATATCCTCCACGCCGGCACCCAGGGAATGCCGTACTACACCAACTCCTCGCAACTGCCGGTGGGCTTTACCGACGACCCGTTCGAGGAGCTGGCGCGCCAGGAGGAGCTGCAAGCTAAATATACCGGCGGGACGGTGCTGCACCTATACATGAGCGAACGGCTCTCCAGCAGCGCGGCGTGCAAAATGCTGGTGCAGCGCACGCTCGAGCGCTTTCGGTTGCCGTACATCACCGTGACACCGACCTTTTCGATCTGCCCGAAACACGGCTACCTGGCCGGCGAGCACCGCTTCTGCCCGCGCTGCGACGAGCTGTTGATCGCGCGCAAACGCCGGCGCGTCAGTGCCTGATCACAACCCTAAGAGGAACACCATGATGACAGCAAGCAATCCCGACCAATACAATACTATCACGCCTTCTCTTTTGGTAGATTCCCACCTACCTTCTCTTTTGGTAGATTCCCACCTACCTTCTCTTTTGGTAGATTCCCACCTACCTTCTCTTTTGGTAGATTCCCACCTACTTACTGATGAAGAACGCCAACCGTGCGAGGTTTGGACGCGCGTGATGGGCTATCACCGCCCGGTGGCGTCATTCAATATCGGCAAGAAAGGAGAACACTACGAGCGCAAATTTTTCCGTGAGGCCAGCGCGCGCCTGCGCGACTGAGGCGGCCGGGCGCGACCTGCAGATCGGCGGTGTCGCGCCCTTTTCGGCCGTCGACTTTCCCGGCCGCCTGGCTGCGGTCGTCTTTTGCCAGGGCTGTCCCTGGCGCTGCCGCTACTGCCAAAACCCGCACCTGCTCCCGCGTGCGCAGACTCAGGTTCTGTGGGCGGATGTATTGGCGTTACTTAAACGGCGGCGTGGGCTGCTGGACGCGGTAGTCTTCTGCGGCGGCGAGCCTACCTTGCACACCGGCCTGCGGGAAGCGATGGGCGCGGCGCGCGCCCTTGGCTTCGCCGTGGGGCTCCATACCGCCGGTCCCTACCCCGGACGGCTGAAAGCGCTCCTACCCTATCTCGACTGGATCGGCATGGACATCAAGGCGCCATTTGCCGACTATGCGCGCATCACGGGTGCACGTGGCAGCGGCGACAAGGCGCGTAAAAGCGCGGAGCTGGTACTGGCGAGCGGCATCGCCCACGAGTTTCGGACCACCGTCCATCCGCTGCTGCTTGACCGCGCGCAAGTTCTCGCGCTTGCGCGCGAATTGGTGGCGCTCGGCGCGGAACGCTACGTGCTCCAGACCTTTCGCGCCATCGGGTGCGCGGATACGGAACTTGTTAATACCAGTGACCTGGCTTTCGTCGACGCCACGTTGTGTATGGAGCTGCGTGCGCTGTTCCCCCATTTTTCGGTGCGCACCGGATAAGGCGCGGTGGCACACATCTATCCCGCGAATAAACCGAGCTGACTATAGGCGGAGTCATCCACGGCCATGTTGATATAAATCAATTAATGATCGTTTTTCATGACCCGGCCGATCTTGAGCTTGCTCAAGATCAAGAGCAATGACGCCATACCGCCGATCAAACCGCTTAAACTAAAGGCCCGGCCTCACGCCGACTTTTTCAAAACCAACGGCGCCAGGCCGTTAGCCAGGTCTTCGCCTCCGCTCCAAACCAGCAACCGTCCTTCTTCCGGTCCCGGCGCCTGAAAGCGCCGTAATTGCTCTCGCAGCACGGTGGAGTCTGCGTCCGACAAGTCGGTCCCGCGGGCGCGGCGTTGTTCCAGTCGGCGCTCCAGCTCGGCGCGCGGCGCGCGGCAATAGAGAATTGTAAAAGGCACGCCTAGGCTACGGGCAGCCTGTGCCGCCGCCTGCCTCCGGCCGGCCTCGGCGTAAGTGGCGTCCAGGATCGCCCAGCGGCCGGCGGCGATGATCGCGCGCGCATGCGTCAACAATGTCTCATAGGTAAGATCGGTCGCGCGCGGGCTGTAAATCCCCTGCGCGTAACCAACCGCGCGACGCGGCGCCAGGGCGACACCGGATAAATGTTTGCGTACCGTATCGGAACGTACCACCACCCCATCCAGTATATCCGCAGCCAGCCCGGCGGCCGTAGTCTTGCCGCTGCCGCTCACTCCGCAGGTGATGAGCAGGCCGGCGGCCTCGCGCGCAACATAGCGCTGCGCAACAGCAAAGTAGCCGGCGGCCTCGCGCAGTAGCGCCGCCTGCTGGCCCGCGCCGGCGCTGCCTGCCAGCAGAAACGAAATCACCTTGCCGCGGACACAGGCGCGATAGGCTTGATAAAAATCCAGCAGCGCCAGACCGGCATAGTCCTGGGTCTGCTCCAGGTAGGCATTGAGAAAGACATTGCCGAGCCGGGAGAGTCCGCGCGCGTCCAGATCCATAGTCAGAAAGGCGATGTCGCCGATCGCATCGCCGCAGCGAAACGCGGCATTGAACTCAATGCAGTCGAAAATGACCACGCGGCCCTGGTGCAGGCACATGTTTTTTAGATGCAGATCACCGTGCCCGTCCACGCTGCGCTTGTGCATAATGCGGGCGGCGAACAGCGCCGCGTTTTCTTTAAGGAATGCCTCGACGTAATCCCGCAGCCGGTCGAATTGCGCCGGCGTGATACTGCGGTCGATGTAGGGATGTATCTGCGCGAAATTCTGGCGCACGCGCTCGGCGATCTCCTGCGGGCCGGCGTAACGGCCCACCTCGGGTCCGCGCACGGCCTCGGCGTGAAACCGCGCAAGGCGGCGGGCGATATCGATCATATGCTCGCGCGTCAGCTCGCCCCTGGCGGCGACTCGATCCAGCCTGCCTGCCTCAGGCAACCGGATCATGCGCACGGCGTAATCGACTATGTCTCCCGCGGCGTCATCCATGTCGGCAATATAATAGCGCCCGCCGCAGGCATGGATCGTTGCCACCCCCAAATAGACTTCCGGGGCCAGCCTGGTGTTCAGGCGCACCTCGTCTTCGCATGCCTGCAATCGTTTAGCGCGGGTGGTGAAATCGAGAAACCCGAAGTTCACCGGCTTTTTCACCTTATAGGCATAACCGCCGGCAAGGAATACGTCCGAGATATGAGTCTGTATGTGGACCACGTCGTCGGCTGCATGCGGATAGGCGTCCGCACGGCACAAGGCCGCGACCATCTCGGCATATGAACTCTCTGCAGCCATATCTTGGCTCTCCGACGCCGACAGGCGTCAGTCGTCTGTTTCACGCGTTAAGGCGCCGACGGGCATCACGCCTGTTAATGGCTAAACTGTCGTGCCGGGCGTCCTTTAGCGCGACGCCATATCGACCAGTATTAATTCCAATGTATAGTCCTTGGTTTTCACCTTCGCCTTATTCGCATCGACTGCTTCGGGTAACGCCGCCATGCGCGCGAACTGGCCGCAGCGTAAATTGATCTCATCCTCGTAGTCGATCACATCCATGGTCGCCGCGCCGCGCGCCGGTTTACGCAAGGATCGATCCGGCCGCCCCCAACCGTGTGGTAACACGGTCTCACATAAACGCTCTACTTCCTCGACAGACCATACCGCCCACGCCGGAAGCTGTCCGTGCGATTCTTGGCCCTTGGGCCTCGTCTTGCTACTGTGTTTTCGCGCTATCATGGTCATCCACCCTTCCAAAAAAACACATTTACATTATACGGCTGCGGCCACTGTAAACCTTGATCTAGATCAAAAACGAAGAAAAGGCCGGATCCGAACAAATCACCGCGTCCACAGCAATTCGGCGCGGCCGCAGCTGCTCTTTCTCAGAACGCCGGGTTGGCGGCATGCGGTTAAATCACCTTCGAGTAGCGCTGCGCTAGTTCTTCGCGGAGATAACGATCAAAAACCATGCCAATGTTTCGGATCAGCAGCTTGCCCGCCGGCTGAACCTGAATCGCGTTTTGATCGAATTCGATCAGGCCATCGGCCCGCATCGCCTCCAGCTTCGTCAGCTCCGGCGCAAAATAATGCCAAAACTCGATCTGGTGTTTCCGCTCAATCGCGCCGATGTCGACCGCGAAACGGCACAGCAATTCCATAATCACGTCGCGGCGCAACAGATCATCTTGGCCCAGCACGAATCCCCGGCGGATCGGTATTTTGCCGGCGTCCAGCGTCATATAATAATCCTCTACAGCGTGCATATTTTGACTGTAGGCATTCCCTATCTTACCAATCGCGGTCGTGCCTATGCCGACTAGATCGCAACCTGCGCGCGTCGAGTAACCCTGAAAATTGCGTTGCAACGTGCCCCGCAGCGAAGCTTCGGCCAACTCGTCGTCGGGCAGGGCGAAATGATCCATTCCAATATAGGCGTAGCCCGCGTGGTTTAGCCGGTTGATGGCCGTCTGCAAAATATTCAGCTTCTCCGCGGGCGGCGGCAAATCTTGCGCGTCGATCCGCCGCTGCGGCTTGAATAGATCCGGCAGATGCGCATAGTTATACACGGCCAACCGGTCGGGACGCATGGCGATGACCTGGTCGAGCGTACGCGCAAAGGTCGCGGCGGTTTGATGCGGCAGGCCGTAAATCAAATCCATATTGATCGAGCGAAAACCATGGACGCGCGCGGACTCGAGTACAACCAGTGTCTGTGCCTCGCTTTGGATGCGATTCACCGCCGACTGTACGGCGGGATCGAAATCCTGCACGCCGATGCTCATACGATTGAACCCCAGCTCTCGTAACAGGGCGACGGTATCCTGATCCACACGGCGCGGATCCACCTCGATGGAATATTCGCCTTGGTCATCATCGCGCAGCGTGAAGCGGGCGCGCGTCGCGTCCATCAAGGCGCGCATCTCGTCGTGACTCAGAAAGGTAGGCGTGCCGCCGCCCCAGTGCAGTTGCTCGATACGGCGCGCGCGGTCGAATAACACGCCTTGCAGCGCCAGTTCGTGGACGAGGCGCTCAACATAAGGCGCGCTGCGCGACCGATCTTTTGTGACGATTTTGTTGCATGCGCAGTAGTAACAGACCGTGGCGCAGAAGGGCAGGTGTACATACAGCGACAGCGGCGGACAATCGGTATTTGTACGCGCGGCGTGTTCCCGGTATGCCGTTTCATCAAAGCGTTCATGAAACTGCTTCACGGTTGGATATGAGGTATAGCGCGGTCCCGCCGTGTCGTAACGGCGTATCAGCTTGGAATCAAACTGTAATAAAGAACCCATAGAATGAGTCTAGCGCCCCAGCCG
>Ga0209701_10000637_pt1 | contig 21142 bp, 24 predicted proteins | sample CZO8metaG_4_FD_188356 | JGI IMG/M metagenome (GOLD analysis project Ga0209701, IMG submission 188356) | Vadose zone soil microbial communities from the Eel River Critical Zone Observatory, Northern California, USA - CZOApr15con2H3.8 metaG... | ecosystem: Environmental > Terrestrial > Soil >... | reverse complement strand
GCACTGCTCGAGAAGTGGAACATCGACGTGGTCGAGGAACATCCGCCACCGCCGCCGGTGAATACGAACAACGGCCAGGAGCACACATCAACAACACTTCTCTGGCGCGGGCGGACCACGGTGGACGCACGGTCGGGTGGAAAGCGCGCCATCCGCGGCGCACGCTCGGAACACAGATTCGATTCGAGACCAACCGTCAGAAGGTGGCCTAGATGATAGAGCTTGCGCCCGACGTCCTGCGTGGTTCCTACCCGCCCCTGGTGACCCCGCTCCGCGAAGGCGAGGTCGACTACGACACGTACGCTCGGCTTGTCGAGTCACAGATCCGCGGGGGCTCGCACGGCGTCGTGGTCAATGGCACCACCGGTGAGCCTACCACCCTGACGTTGCTCGAACGCACGCGCCTGGTTGCCACGGCGGTAAAGGCGGCGGGCGGCCGAATCCCGGTGGTGGCGGCGACAGGCTCGCAGTCGCTGGCGGAGTCGGTGGAGCTGACGCTGAGGGCCGAAGAGGCGGGCGCCCACGCGGCGCTGGTGGTCACGCCCTACTTCGTCAAGCCGCCCCCGCGCGGGCTCGTCGAGTACTACGTGGAGGTCGGCCGCCGGACGCGGCTTCCGGTGCTCATTTATCACATTCCCGGCCGCGCCTCGGTCGAGATGAAGCCGGACACGATCGCGCAGATCGCGGACCGGCTGCCAAACCTGGTGGGGCTCAAGCACGCCGCGAACGATCTCGGCTTCGTCACGGCGGTGCTGCACCGGCTCGGCCCCGAATTCCGCATCTTCGCCGGGCTCGAGGATCTGAGCTTCCCCATGCTCGCCATCGGCGCCAGCGGCCTGATGAGCGCAGTAGGCAACATCGCTCCCCGCCGGGTGGCGGACCTCTACCGCGCTGCCGCCCGCGGCGATGCGGCTGTGGCGCGGCGGCTGCACGATGAGCTGTTCGAGCTGAACCAAGCGGTCTTTTTCGATGTCAACCCCATCCCCATCAAGTACATGATGAAGCGGATCGGGCTCTTGCCCAGCGAGGAGCACCGGCTGCCGATGGTGCCGGCGACGCCGGAGCTGGCCGCGCAGCTCGACGGGGTGCTGCGCCGGGCGGGCCTCTGGTCCGCCGTGGAAAGCGCGGGAGCGCGCACATCATGAAATGGCCTCGGCGGCCCTCTCGCCGACCCACACAATGGTACTCCCTTCCCTCTGGAGCTTGACTTCGTTGGGGGCATGCCGACGATTCTTCGCCGCGAGACGATACCCAATCGAAGGGAGAGGCGGGCCCCAGCGGGCAAGGAGGTTTGCTCCATGAGACGATCGAGGCAGCGGATTGGCCTGTCGAAACTGCGCTTGGTGGCGCTCGCGCTGTCCGTGGTCACCACTGCGGAGCTCTCCCCGGCGAAGGCGACCGACGTCCCGCCATTGCGGGTCATCAAGGACCAGGACCCGAACTTCGACACCCTCTGGGTGGACCTGGTGAACAACGAGATCCTGGTCGGAAACGACGCCCAGGAAACGCTCCAGGTCTACAGCCGCTCGGCCCAGGGCGTGGTTGCGCCCTTGCGCGAGATCAAAGGGGAGGCGACGTTCATCACCTACCCCGGGCAAGTGATCGTCGATCCGGCCCACAACGAGATCTGGTCGGTGGGCAACGACATCGCCGATCTCATCACCGTCTACTCCCGCACCGCGGTCGGAAACGTGGCGCCGATCCGCCGGATCGACGGAAAGAAATCACAGCTCAAGTTCAACCGGTCCTGGGGCATCGCGCTCGACACCGCGAACGACGAGCTCTTCGCGACGCACCAGAAGCGCAACCAGATCAGCGTCTTCGCCCGCACGATGAACACCGACACGGATCCGAAGGCGACGGCGAAGCGGACCATCCAGGGCCCCGCCACGGGCCTCGCCGAACCGCACGGCATCTTCGTCGACAGCAAGGCGAACGAAATCTACGTCGTGAACCTCGGCCGCAAGGTGGTGGAGGACAAGGCCACGGGCCTGCCCGTCGGGTCGACTGCTCCGCCGTCCATCACCGTCTACGCGCGGACCTCGCGCGGCAACGCAACCCCGCTGCGCACCATCCAGGGCTCGAATACGCAGCTCGACAACGTCAAGCCGATCTTCGTCGACGCCGAGCGCCACGAGATCGTGGTCGCCGACGGCAGCCCGACCGATGCGTTGCTGTTCTTCGATCAGAAGGCGAGCGGGAACGCAGCGCCGATCCGGATCATCCAGGGTAGCGACACCGGTCTCAGCAATCCGACGGGCGTGTTCGTGGACGCGAAGCACGACGAGGTGCTGGTCGCCAACTGGAGCAACCACACGATCACCGTCTATCCGCGCGGCGCCGGCGGCAACGTCAAGCCGATCCGCGTGATCTCTCCCACCCGGAGCCGGGTTTCGGTCGGGATCGGCAACCCCGGCGCGATCTACGTCGATCCGGAACGAGACGAAATCGGCGTCCCCAATTGAGTGAGCCACCCCCGCCTGGCCGTGTTTGCCAGGCAAGCAAACGGGCAGGTGGCGCCGCTGCGCGTCCTCGAAGGGCAGAAGACGGGCATCAGCCGCAGCCTGCACGGAGTCTATGTCGACATCCCGAACGACGAGGTCGTCATTCCGAGCAACGTGGCGGGCGCCATCCTCGTGTTCGGCCGCACGCAGAGCGGCAACACCCCGCCGCGCCGGATCATCCAGGGCTCGCTGACGCACCTGTACTCGCCGCAGGGCGTCGCGGTGGACGACAAGCACGATGAGCTCATCGTCTCCAACGATACGCGATTCAGCATCCTGGTGTTCGAACGTCTCGCGAACGGCAACGTCGCGCCGGTGCGCGAGATCATCGGTCCCAAGACCGGCATCACCAATCCACAAGGGATCGTGGTGGACCTGGTGCACGACGAGATCATCCTGTCCGACGAAGGCAAAGCCAAAGCGAACCCGCCCATCCCGCCTGCGCTGCGGGTCTTCCGGCGGACGGACAATGGCGACGTGGCGCCGCTGCGCGTGATCAGCGGCCCCGACACCGGCATGCTGCGGCCGCGGCAGATCCAGCTCGACACCCAGCGCGACGAGGTGGTGATCGCCGATCGCGGGCTCGTCCAGGAGTTCCAGTACGACACGCCCGGCTTCCTGGCCGTGTGGAACCGGACCGACAGCGGGAACGTGGCGCCGAAAAAGCTCATCCGCGGTCCGAAGAGCCAGCTCACGAGCCCGCGCTCGGTCTACGTCGACCCGAAGAACGGCGAATATGGCGCCGGTGACACCAACAGCCACTCGATCATGGTGTTCCCGCGCGATTTTCCGACCGGCCCGAAGCCGTCCGGGTAGCACGTGAGTCCACCGGCCGGGGTTCCGCTTTCGCGCGGGCTCCGGCCGTGAGGCGCATCGATGTCGCGGGTCCTGGGAAACGAGTTGCCCGGAGCGCTGCTCTCGCTGCTGGACGGGCACCATCTGCCCACCAGGATGGGGAAGGCCATCCTGATCACGACGGTCGACACGCACGGCTGGGCGCATCCGGCCCTTCTCTCCTACGGCGAGGTAGTGGCCCTCGATGCGCGCAGGCTGCGCGTCGCAACCTACCGGAGCAGCGGCACCTCGAACAACCTGCGTCGCTCCGGTCGCCTCACTCTCTGCCTCATCGAGGCAGGCATGGCCTACTACGTCAAGACGCACGCGGTGGAGCAGGAGATGTCGCCCGACCTTCCCGCGCTGGCGCGATTCGAGGCGACCGTGGAGCAGGTGCTCGCGGACCAGGCGCGCGAGGACCTCGAGGCCGGCGCGCGAATCACCAGCGGGATCGAGTTCGACGCTGGGAGGCCGGCATCGGAGGTTCTCGCGGCCTGGGCGGTGGTGCTGAAGGCGCTTCGCGCCTGATCCGCCGCGGCCGGCCAGCGAAAAAGTTCCATCTGATGAAACACGAATGATCGAGAAGACAGCTGCGGGTTTCAAGCGGTCCGTCGCGGCCTGCGCAGTTGTCTTGACAGCGCGTTTCATCCTCTGTAACGGTCCGCCCGCATCATCCACGCGCCGCCAGGCCACGACATCGACGAGACCTTCGCAGGAGCCGCTGATGATCTGGCACGACCACCGCGAGTTCATCGAGGCCCTCCGTGCCTCGGGCGATCTCGTCGTCATCGACGAGAAGGTGAGCTGGGACCTCGAGCTTGGAGCCATCAGCCGGCTCGCCTGCGAGCGAGACGGGCCGGCCGTCTGGTTCACCCGAATCGCCGATTACCCGGAAGAGCACAGCATCTTCGTGAACCCTCTCGCCACCTGGCGGCGGGTGGCGATCTGTCTTGGCCTCAAGCCGGACGCGAGCGTCAAGGAGATCTACCGCGAGTACGAAGGCCTCGAGCAGAAGCTGATCCCGCCGGTGGAGGTCAAGACGGGGCCCTGCAAAGAGGTGATCCTCCAAGGGGCCGAGGTGGACGTCTTCGGCCTGCCCGCACCCATGCTCCACGAGGGCGACGGCGGCCGGTACATCGGGACGTGGGACCTGGTGGTCTCGCGCGACCCGGAGTCCAACTGGACGAACTGGGGGATCTACCGCTTCATGGTGCACGGTCCCAAGACCCTGACCGGCTTCCCACGTCCGACCAGCCATCTCGGCAAGGTCTTTCAGGATCACTTCCTCCCCAAACGCAAGCCCATGCCGATCGCCATCGTGATCGGCGCGGATCCGCTCTGCCATCTGGCGGCGTCGGCCACGGTCGCCCTCGGCACCGACGAGGCTGCACTGGCGGGAGGCATGCGCGGCGCCCCGGTGGAGCTCGTTCGCTGCGAGACCAACGATCTGTTGGTGCCGGCCACCGCCGAGATCGTACTCGAGGCGGAGATCCTGCCCGATCGCGTCTCGCTCGAAGGTCCTTACGGAGAGTATCCGGGCTACCGGACGGGCGAGATGGGGAACGGCATCCTCTGCCGCATCACCGCGATCACGCATCGCGGCCGGCCCATCCTCACGGTAGATGCGACGGGCTTCAAAGACGACAGCACGACGATCACCTCGATGACCGGCGCGCTCAGCATCAAACGGCGCCTCGCGAGACACGGGATTGAGGCCGCCGACGTGTACGTGCCCGCGGAAGCGGCCGTTCACGCTGCCGTGGTGTCCGTCACCCGCGGCGGCCCCGAGGTGTGCCGCAAGATCGTCGAGACACTCACCTCGCGCCGGGCCCTTCTCTCGAAGATCTTCGTGGTCGAGACGGACGTCGACCCGTTCGACATGGCAGCGGTCATGCACGCTTTCGCCACCCAGTGCCATCCCGGCAGGGGGATCCACGTGGTCCACTACGAGGGCGGTGCGAACACCCTCACCCCCTGCTACAGCCAGGAGGAGCGCCTCGCCAAGCGGGGAGCGACGGTGGGATTCGATTGCACGTGGCCCCCGGACTGGTCCCGGGAGTGGGACGTTCCGGTGAGGGCCACCTTCAACTGCATGTTCCCGGAGGCGGTGCGGCAGCGAGTGCTGCAGAAGTGGCAGGCCTACGGCTTCAAGGACCGGGATCGTCCATGAAAATTCGTCACGTTCGGTCGATGGGAGCGATGCTCGGCTGCGCGAGCGCGCTTTTGACGCTGCCGTCGTCGGTGGGCGCCGCAGCCGCAGCCGAGAATCCATTTTCCGCCATGAGAGTGCGGCGGATCGCTCCGCCGGTCCCTGCCGGCAACCTGGTCCTTCGGGCCGCCGACGGGCGCTCGATCCGATTGTCGGACTTTCGCGGCAAGGCCGTCCTGGTCGAGTTTTTCCTACCCAATTGACGGCCTTGCCAGCGGGAGGTTCCCGCTATCGCAGCGCTGCAGCGTGAATTCAACGCCGAAGGACTGGCGATGATCGCGGTCGATCTCGAGGACGACCCCGCTGCCCTCGAGGCGTTCGGCGACAAGTACGGCATCTCGTTCCCGGTCGCGGTCGAGGACGAGGATCGGATGAAGAAGGCGTTCGGCGTCCGCGGCTGCCCCGCCACGGTGATCATCGACCGAAAGGGCCGGATGGTCGGACGCGTCGGCGGCGGCGACGGGGACTGGACCAGCGAGGCGGCGCGGGCGCTGGTCAGGTCGCTGTTGGGAATCCGGCAGGCCGCCGCGGCGGCATCCGCTCCGGCGGCCGCGGGCGCCAAGCACGCGCGAAAGTCGGTCCATCTGGTGAGCGCAGTGATGCCGAACGACGTGAAGCTGAACGACATCCTCGACGAGGCGTCGGACTCGCTCAGGGCAGGCGACGAAGTGGTGATCCTCTTCGACGGGCCGAGCGTGGGCGCCCTGCGAGTGAACATGCAGAAGACGCCCCTCGAAGACGCACCGTTCACGAGCAGGCAGCTGCGCACGGTCGCCAGGCGACTGGGAGTGCCGCAGTCGGCCGCGCCGCGCAACCAGTTCGAGTACATCCAGCAGCTCGCGAAGGCGGGAGCGAAGGTGCTCGTCAACGCCAACGCGATCCGCGCTTTCGGACTGGCAGACGACGAGATCCATCCTCTCGCGAAGCGCATCGCGGTGGAGGAGATGGAGAAGATGGTTGACGAATCGGACGCCTGCCTCACCTACAGCCGCGAGTAGGACGGCGCGACCAGAATGGGAGCTCACCAGGTTTTTGTGATCGGACCAGGGAGACCACGATGCAGCAGGCGAAGCGCGTTTGGGAGACATTCGTCCGGAACAAGGAGCAGCTGAAAGAGGGCATCCCCATCCCGCTCATGCTGATCGACCTGGCGCCCGGACGTCGCAAGTACGGCCTGCGCCACGCCGTGGTCGTCATCGATCGGCGGCCGGACGCGTTCCCGGACGGAGAGACGCTGTGGGTGAGAACGCCCGTGGGCGTGAGACTCTCCTCACCGTACGCCATGCGCATCGTGCGCGAGCTGCCCTCCGAGCTGCCCGGTATAGGCTACCAGGACGCTTTCGAAGCCCTTCGCGCCGCGAGCAATGACTAGCCTGCCGACGTCGTTCGCCGACTGCTGGGACCGCCAGGCGCGCGAGCGCGGCGAACAGCCGGCCGTTTCCGATCGGCGGCGGTCCCTGAGCTGGCGCGAGGCCTCCGATCTGAGCCGGCGGATGGCACGAGGGCTCCTGGCGCTGGGCATCGAGCCGGGGGCGGTGGTCGCCTGCTGGTTGCCCAACTGGGTGGACCTGTACGTGCTCCGGGTCGCGTGCGAACGGGCTGGTCTCATCTGGCTCCCGATCACCGCCACCCTGCGCGAGTGGGAGTTGCAGAAGATATTGGAGCGTTCCGAGCCCTCCGTTCTGATCGTGCCGAAGCGATTCCGTGACAGGGACTACGCGGCGGCCGCCCAGGGCCTGCTGCCCAACCTTCGCAAGCCGCCTCACCTCGTCATCTCGGGTGGCGCGCCAGCGGCTGGCGGAATGTCCCTGGATGAGGTCGTTCGGCTCGGGAGCGGGCCGTCGGCTCCGACCCTCCCCGAGCGGCCACCTGAGGACGCACTGGTCATCCTCCCCACCTCCGGCACCACCGGAATCCCCAAGTTCGCCCAATTCCGTGTCTCGGCCTGGCTGCTGCGGGCCGAGGCGCAAACGGAGCTGCTGGAGTTGCGCGAGGACGACGTCATCGTCGCCCTCGGCCAGGGAATCGGTCCGAGCATCATCCCGCTCTTCGCCGCTCCGATCGTCGGCGCGGCTGCCTGCCTGATCGACGAGTTCGAGCCGGGGCTCGTGCTCGAGACGTTGGCCCGCGTCCGCCCGACGATCGTGTGTGGCGTTCCTCCGCAGATCGTCAGCTTGCTGGAGCACCCCACGTGGTCCCGCGCGGTCGTCGACCGGCTCAGGATCTGGTACGCCACTGGCGCCGCGTTTCCTCCGGCCGCTGCCGCGCGGGTCGAACGCGGCACTCCGGGCATCGTCCTTTCCGGCTACGGAGGCATGGACTTCGGGGGCTGGACGGTGCCGTCTCCCAAAGACCCTCCGGAGGTGCGCCTCCATACCGTCGGCCGGCCGCGGGGGGATACGCAGCTTCGACTGGTGGACGACGCCGGAAACGACGTCCCGGCGGGAGAGCAAGGCGAGATCTGGGGACGTGGCCCGTGCTGCGCCATGGGGTACTTCCGCGACGAGGCCGCCACGCGCGAACAATGGACTGCGGACGGATGGTTCCGCACCGGAGACCTGGGACGGTACGACTCCGCGGGCAACCTCATCATCGTTGGACGCAAGAAGGACGTGATTCGCCGGGGCGGGATGACCATCCACCCCGGCGAGATCGAGGCGCTCCTCAGCCGCCATCCGAAGATCTACAGGGTAGCCGTGGTGGGGCTCGCCGATCCCCTCCTGGGCGAGCGCGCCTGCGCCGTCGTGGTGCCCAAGAACGGCGAGGTCGTCACGCTCGACGAGGTGACGGGATACCTGCGCGCCCAGCACATCGCCACCTTCAAGATTCCCGAGCGCCTGGAGTTGGTTGCCGACCTGCCTTTGCGGGGCGACAAGATCGATCGCGCCGCGCTTCGCCGGACCATCGCGGAGCAGATCCTCGGCACGGCCGCCGGACTTCGGGGATTGGCAGGTGCAAATCGATCATGAAGCGGATCGTGGTCCTCGACGACTACCAGGACGTCGTTCTGTCGCTGCCGTATTGGGCGCGGCTCGCCGGCCGCGCCAGCGTCGACGTTTACCGCGACACGCCATCGGACGAGGGCGCCGCCGTCCGCCGGCTGCGGCAATACGAGATCGTGGTTCCCATCCGGGAGCGGACCCGGTTTCCTGCTTCGCTCCTCGAGAGCCTTCCGGCGCTCGAGTTGCTCGCGCTGACCGGCCGGAACTCGGGTCACGTCGACGTGGAAGCGGCGACTGCGCGCGGGATCCTGGTCACTGAAACCGAAGGCTCGGGGACCTCGGCAATCGAGCACACGATGGCCCTGCTGCTGGCCGTCGTGCGCCGCATTCCCCAGGAGGATCGCGCGATGCGAGAGGGCCGCTGGCAGACCGGCCTCGCCGTCGAGCTGTCGGGCAAGACCCTCGGGATCGTGGGCCTGGGGCGGATCGGCAGCCGCATCGCGTCGTTCGGGAAGTTCCTCGGCATGCGGGTGCTCGCCTGGGGACCGACTCTGGATGACGAGCGCGCCGCCGCGGCCGGTGCCCGACGCGTCTCGTTGGACGATCTGTTCCGAGAGAGCGACGTGGTGAGCGTTCATCTGCGCCTCTCCGACGAGACCCGGGGCATCATCCAGGCGCAGCAGCTGTCGTTGATGAAACCAGCTGCGTACTTCATCAACACCGCAAGGGGTGCTTTGGTGGACGAGAAGGCGCTGATCGCCACCCTGCAGGAGAACCGCATCGCCGGGGCAGCCCTCGACGTCTACGAGCTCGAGCCGCTTCCAGAGAGACATCCCCTCCGTTCGTGCGGGAACGCGGTACTGTCGCCTCACATGGGCTTCGTCACGCGTGAGGCGTATCACCTCTTCTTCAGTCAGGCGGTCGAGGCCATCGACAACTACCTGCAAGGGAAGATCCCCCCCCGCGCCCTCAACCCAGAGGTGATCGCGCACCGCGCGGCGCCGGCAAGATAGGGGGGCGAGCTACCGGCGCTCGGGATCCAGCCCATGCACGCCGAAGGCAGGACGACATGCAGAGCCTAGAGCGGAGCATCGGAATCCTCAGGGCGCTCGCTGCCGCCGAGAAGGCGGACCTGCGCCTCTCCGACGTCGCCCGCGCCGTGCAGCTGAGCAAGGCCACCACCTCTCGCATCTTGTCGGCCCTGTGCCATCAGGGGCTCGTCGAAGAGTCCCGCGAGACGAAGACCTTCCACCTCGGTCCCGAGCTCGCCTTCCTCGGCTGGTCGGCCGCGCAGAACTTCCAGCTCACCCGCATCGCCCGCCCCGTGCTCGAGACGCTCGCCCACACCACCGGCGACACCGCCTTCCTCACGGTCCGGAGCGGCATGGAAGCCGTCTGCGCAGACCGCGTGAGTGGGAGCTACCCGGTGAAGGTGCTGACGATGGAGATCGGGAGCCGGCGACCCCTCGGCATCGGCTCAGGCAGCCTCGCCTTGCTCGCTACGCTGCCGGATGTCGAAATCGAGCAGATTCTGAAGGCAAATGCCGAGCACCTTGCCCGGTTCAAGGGCATGCGTGCCGCGCGGATCCGGCGCGAAGTCCAGCAGACTCGGGCGCGCGAGTACGCCTTCGCCGAGGGCCACGTGGTCAGGGAAGTGTCGGGCGTCGGTGTCGCGATCAGGGACCCGCGAGAGCATCCAATCGCCGCGGTGAGCGTTGCGAGCATCTCGTCCCGCTTCGAAGACGGGCGGCTGACTGCGCTCATCCGGGTGACCCAGGCGGCGGCCCGTGAAATCGAGCGCGCGTTGCCAGGCGCGAACGGAGGATGAGGACATGCCTCACATCATCGTCGAGTACTCCGCCAACATCCGCGGGCGACTCGCACCAGAAGACCTGCTCGGTCGCGTCCACGAGGCGGCGCTCCGCACGGGCGTCTTTCCCATCGGCGGGACGAGGACTCGCGCAGCGGAGCGATCTTGCTACCGGATCGCGGACGGTCATCCCGACAACGCCTTCGTCCACGTCGTGCTGCGGATCGCGCACGGTCGCGACCTCGAGACGCGACGCCGCGTCGGTGAGGAGGTCTTCCGTGAGGTCTGCAATTACCTGGAACCGCTCTTCCAACAATCTCCCTTGGGCATTTCGCTCGAAGTCCAGGAGATCGATCCTGCGGTAAGCTTGAAGAAGAACAACCTGCACGAGCACGTCCGCGCCCGGCAGGGCCGACCAACGGAGAGGGAGCCGTGAAGCTCGTCTCCTTCGCAAGCGGCGGCAGGCCGAGCTACGGCGCGTTGTCCGGCGGAGGCGTCGTGGAGCTCAGCCGCAGGTTGGAACGCGAGTGCCCGGACCTGCGTGCGCTGCTCGAGCGGGGTGCCCTGCGGACTGCGGCGGAGATCGCGGCGAGCAATCCGCCGGACCACGCGCTGGACGAGATCGTCTTCCTCCCACCCATTCCGGCGCCGGAGAAGATCATCTGCGTCGGGATCAACTACCGCGACCGCAACGAGGAATACCGGGACGGATCGGAGCGCCCCCGCTACCCCAGCATCTTCATGCGCGCTCCCGACTCGCTCGTCGGCCACCGGGCCGCCCTGCTCAGGCCGCCCGAATCCGCACAGCTCGACTACGAAGGCGAGATCGCGGTCGTCATCGGGAAGCGGGGGCGCCGCATCCCACGCTCGGCGGCGCTGGGGCACGTCGCCGGCCTTGCCTGCATGAACGAAGGCACCATCCGGGACTGGCTGCGCCATGCGAAGTTCAACGTCACGCCAGGCAAGAACTTCGACAAATCCGGCTCGATCGGCCCCTGGATGGTCACGCCGGACGAGCTCGACGGATTCGACGGCATCCGGGTCACCACGCGGGTCAACGGCGAAACCCGGCAGGACGACACGACGGCGAACATGCTCTTCTCCATCCCCGATCTCATCGCTTACATCTCGACCTTCACCACGCTCAAGCCCGGGGACGTGATCGCCACGGGAACGCCGCCCGGCGCCGGAGCGCGGCTCGATCCGCCTCGATTCCTCGCGCCGGGCGACGTCGTCGAGGTCGACGTCGCCGGCGTGGGCGTTCTCGTGAACACAGTGGCCGACGAGCCGATCACGGCGTGATCTGCCCCCGGGGCCGTGTTCCAGCGAGTCGACTACAGAGCGAGCTGCCCCTGCAGCAGAATCGTATGCAAGCGCGGCGTCGCCGGGAGCCCGGGCGTGTCGGGAAGGACCCCGTTGGCGATCGTGCTCTGGAACTCCGCCATGATCTTCGCGCGGTGGCGGTTGAAGAAGTAGGTCAGGCCTCCCGCTACCCTGAGGAAGCTGTTCACTCTCGTGTCGCTGTTGTACCAGTAGAAGTTGGCCTGCGGCTCGATCGGTCCCCAGCGGTACCCGAGGTCGCCATGGAGGCCGTTTCCCGTCTTGGCCTTGCCAGTCCCGTAGTCGAATCGGTAGCCGCCCAAAGTGAGGACCGCCTCGCTGTCGTTCGGTAGCGCCATGTCCACAAAGAGATCGGCCGCGAGCGCGCTGTAGTCGTAGAAGGAGCCGGAGACGGTATCCTTCAGCGCGCCCGCATGCGCCTGGTACTGCCCGCCCACGCCGATCGAGAGGTGTGACGATCCGTCGAGGTATATTTGCGGATAGGTATACGACGCCTCGTAGCCAATCAGGTTCAGGCGCGCCATGCCCGCGACCAACGGCACGCCTTGCGGATTGACGAACGGCGGCGCGAACGCGGTCGTCACCGGCGTCCCGCCCGAGACGCCGGAGCGCGCGCCTTCGTAGACGCCGCCGCGGATCAGGATGCGCCGGTCGAAGAACAGGCCGCGCACCTGCACCCCGTCCTGCCTCTGAGCGCGCGCGTTCGGGTAGAAGAGGATGTCCGACACGCCCTCGAGGGAGTTGGCCTGCGGCGCGGAGTCGAGCGCGGCGTGCGAGAGGGGCGATTTCAAGAAACCAGCCTCGATGTTGAAGTCCTGGAACGGCACGACGCCGATGTACATGTCCTGGATGAGCGAAGCGACGGCGTAGTTTCCGCGCGCCCCGAACCTGCCCGACTCCAGCTTCAGGTAATAGGTGAAATGCTTGTAGGCCGTACCCGCCGCCGTCAGGCTCGCCCGGCGGAGGAAGAAGTCGGTATTGAAGTGGCCGCTGGGGGCGGCACCGGAGGTGGCCGTCGGCGGCGGTCCGTCGAAAGAGCCCTCCGCGCGCACTTGCAGATCGCTGTCGATGCGCAGAGTGAAGTCCTCGGTGCCGGTCTGGACTTCGATGGCGAAGCCCCCCGGAGCAGCGAGGAGAATTGCCGATGACAACAACAGGATCCAGCGTGTGATGTGGTTCATGCGCCCTCCCATTTAGTCTTGCGGGGTCCGCCAGCGTCGGAAGAGCCTGTGCTCGACGTGAAACTGGTCGAGGATCTTCCCGACGGTCTGGTTGATCAGGTCATCGATTGTCGAGGGGTCGTGATAGAAGGCAGGCACGGGCGGCAGGATCACCGCGCCTAGCTCCGTGGCGCTGACCATGTTGCGCAGGTGGCCGAGATGGAGTGGAGTCTCCCTGGGGACGAGCACCAGCTTGCGCCGCTCTTTCAACGTCACGTCGGCGGCGCGCGCCAGGAGGTCCTGGGTGAACGAATGCGCGATCGCAGCGAGGGTTTTCATCGAGCACGGCGCGACGATCATTCCGTCGGTAGGAAATGAACCGCTGCTGATGGACGCGGCGAGATCGTGGTTGTCATGGACGACGGTGGCCAGCGCCTGGACCTTCTCGACCGTCCATCGAGCTTTGGTTTCCAACGGAATGGTGAGCTTCGCCCCGTCGCTCACCACGAGGTGGGTCTCGACCCCCGCCTCCTTCAACGCCTCGAGGGTGCGTATCCCATAGATTGGGCCCGAGGAGCCGGCCAGCCCCACGACAATACGCACGTTGCCTCCTTCTGCCTTGCCGATCAGTGTCGGACTGCGTTGGGGGCGGTGATCCCGAGCGTGTCGAGGATCTCTCGCTGGAGTTGCACCAGCCGTGGATCCTCCATCTCTCGATCGCGCGGGAGGCCGACCCGAACGCTCTTGAGGATGGTGGCGGGGCGGCCGCTCAGGATCAGCACCTTGTCCGCCAGGTAGACCGCCTCCAGGGCATTATGGGTGACGAACATGACGGGTGTTCTTGCCTGCTGCCAGATCCGGAGCAGCTCGGCCCGCATCGTGCGCGCCGTCATCTCGTCGAGATGACTGAAGGGCTCGTCCATCAGGAGGAGGTCAGGCGCAATGGCGAGCGCCCGGGCGATGGCCACCCGTTGCTGCATTCCGCCTGAGAGCGCCAGCGGAAATTCGTCCACGAATTGCTCGAGACGCACCAGGGCCAGGTAGTGCAGCGCCCGCGCGCGCGCTTCGTCCGCCGAGACGCCCGCGGCCCTGAGAGCGAACACCACGTTGTCTCGCACGCTTTTCCAATTGAGAAGGCGAGGTTTTTGGAACACGTAGCCGATTCGCAGCCGGCTGGCGTGGAGAGTGGCGTCGTCCACGAGCACCTGCCCGGCATCCGGGAGCAGGAGCCCGGCCAGGATGTTCAGGATGGTGGACTTCCCGCATCCCGAGGCCCCCACTACGCAGCAGAACTCCCCCGCCTCGACGGTGAGGCTCACGTCGCGGAGCACCGCCATGCTGCCGCCGTTCTGCCGGGGAAACTCTTTGTGAACGCCTCGCAGCGAAATCTGCATGGTCAGAGAGCCACCGCGCGGCGCCAGGCAGTAACCCGCGTCTCCAGAGGCTTCAGGAGTCCATATTCGAGCGCCAGCATGACGAGAGTAAAAGCGATGGTCCAGGCGAACACGTCGACCATCGAGAAGATCCCGAACGAGTAATGGATCATGTAGCCAATCCCGTTGGAGAGACCCAGCAGCTCCGCGATCACCGTGACCTTCCAGGCCAGCGAGAGACCGAACCGCGTGGCAGCCAGCAGATAGGGAACGAGCTGCGGGATCACCACGTCGCGGATCATCATCGCGCGACGGGCCCGGAAGGCCTGGGCCATCTCGATCACCTCTTGGTCGAGTGCCTTCGCTCCCTGCAACATGTTCACCGTGATCAGCGGCAAGAGGACGATGTAGATGGTGAAGATCGGGGCGACCTCCGAGATGCCGAACCACATCAAGGCGATGACGGCCCAGGCGAGGCTGGGGATGGTCAGCCCCACGACGATCTCGGCTTCGAAGAATCGCTCGGCCGTGCGGTTGACCCCCATGAAGATGCCGAGGGCGATGCCGACCAGGAATGCAAGGAAGAAGCCCGCCCCGACACGCAGCAGGGTCGCCGCCATGTGGACGGCGAACCTGCCCGAAATCAGGATCTCTCCGACCCGTTTGAAGACGGGGATCGGACCTGGCAAGAGCGATGGCGGGAAGAACGAGGCAATCGCGTGCCAGGCGAGGAGCATGGCCGACACGGAGGCGACGTGGACGAGCATCGGCCATCGCAGCCAGATCGATGCGCCTGGCGCACCCTCAATTGAGGATGACGAAGATTTCATCTTTTGGCATCCCCTTGAGGAGACCGAGTTCCACGTTCTTCTTGAGCAAGAAGGTCATGCTCTCGACGACGACCCGATCCCATCTGGCCGTGTAGAGGCGCGGAATTCTCTCGGTGAGGCGCTCGACCTGTTCATCCGTTTCGATCATGAGCGACCGGCGGTGTTCCTGCACGATGGCCTTCGGATTCGCTTGGATGGCGGTCATGGCGTCCATCACCGTCCGGAACAATTTGCGGGCGGCATCCGCATGGGAAGCGATCCAATCTTGGTGGGCCCCTATGGCGAGGGCGACCATGAACTGCCCGGTCTGCTCTCGCCAGAAGCGGTCGAAGCGCATCATCTCCCGATACCCTTGGCTGGTGAGGCGGCTCACCAGCGGCTCGAAAATCACGAGCGCATCCAGCTCTCCACGGCTGAAGAGCGCCATCAGCACCGGCGGAGGGGAGAGGGTGAGCTTGAAATCCTGCTCGAGATCGAGACCCTGCATCTTCGCGATGGTGGCCAGGCTGGTGTAGGTCATGGAGATGCGATCCAGGGTGCCGATCCGCTTTCCCTTGAGGTCCGCCAGGCGGGTGGCCGTCGAGTCTTTCTGGAGCACGACCGAGTTGTGATTGATCAAGGCTGGCGCGAAGAGCCGGATCTTCTCGCCGATCAGGTTCACCCGGGCCGCCGAAACGACCGGGAAGATCCCGGCGTCGGCCCGCCGGAGGACGACGGCCTGCTCCGTCGCAGCCGGGTCGAAGTACTTCACCTCGAGAACTATCCCGTTGCGCTCGTCCAGCCGCTTCTCCTTGATGACCTCGCTCAGGAGCCCCACGGCGCTCCCCGGGGCGGGACTGGCGAAGACCACCTTCTCCGGCGAGGACGGCGCTGCGACAGCAGTCCCGGCCCCCAAGGCCGCCACGGCCACGATCACGGCACGAGGCGTGGGCATTATCGCCCTGTTGCTCCCCATCGCGTTCCCCCTCGGCTGGAGCGCCCACGCCTACTCATCCTCGCGATAGAGGCCTAGAGCGGTGAGCAGGGGCACGTCGTGCAGAGAAAAGAGAATCGCCGGCTCGGACCCCTCGTTCGCGTGCTCGTGCCGCGCGGAAGGTGGAATGACGAAGAAGTCTCCCTCTTCCCATTCCTGGCGGGCCCCGTCGATGATCGTGCAGCCGGCGCCGCGGACCACGTGATAGACGGCGCTGCTCGTCTGGCGGTGCGCCCGGGTGTGGACCCCGGGACGGACCATCTGGATGTAGCAGGCCATGGTCGGGAAGATGGACCGACCTGTGGCGGGGTCGACGTATTCCATGATCACGTCGTCGAACGGGTTCGCCTCCAGCTCGGCGAGTTGGAGCAGCGCGGCGTACGCGCTCTTCCAGCGGTAGTGGATGAGTCGTTGAGGCCGCGCGGCCCCGGACGTCCTGACCGGGCGAAGCCCCGCCGCGCCGAAGCAGCGCTCGGAGAGGCCCATGACCTGCCCGATGTGCTGGCGGTCCTCGGGATGACGCTGCTGGGTCAGTACTTCGAGGTACCGTACGATTGGGGAATCGAGGCCGTCGAACCAGATCACCGGCTCGCTTCCCTCGTTTCCGTGGTCGTGCAACGTCGGGGTGGGCGTGAGCACCAGGTCGCCCGGGTTCATCAGGCACTTGTCTCCCTCGACGGTCGTATACGCGCCCTGACCGCGCATCATGAAGCGAAGCGCATTCGGCGAATGCCGGTGCGCCGGAGCAATCTCGCCGGGAAGGAGATATTGGACGGCGACGGAGAGCGTATGCGTACTCGTCCGCTCGGGAACGCCCGGGTTGGCGAGGCGAAGGATCCGCCTCTCCGTGCCTTGGCCTGGTGCGACGAAGTCTGCGCTGCGCTCGAGGAGCGGCTCGATCTGAGCCCAGCGCCAGACACATGGCTGGACCCGGGTCCTCTTCGGCTCGATGAGCGGCCCTGGCCGCGACCACGGCGCATCCAGGCCGGCTGCCTGCACGAGGACCAGATACTGCTCAAGCTCCTCGACCGAGCGTGTAGCTTGCCGTGCCATGCTTTTCAAACACCCCCAGGATGGAGCGGAAGCGATTCTGCCGCGCTCGAAGAGCCGGACGGCACCTCAGGTGGTGCCGAACGGTGGCGCTTACGTACACAGACGACGAATCTCTGTGTCAACGGGTGGGTTCGCTCCCTGCAATTCGCCGAGCGTAATTTGCATCTTCCGTTTCGGACGCGTGTTCCACTCAGTGAAACGCGGTCGCTGAGGTACGCAGGCGATGCTACCTTGCGCGGGCATGGCCATGCGAGGCTGACTCTTGGTCACCAAGACGGCTGTCGGGGAGATGTGCGCTCGTGTTCGAAGGCGCTGCACGCGTGCCGCCACTGCGGCTCGGCGGGACGGTGCCGATGAGGAGGAACCCGACCAATGACCTACAGACAACTCCTTGCCAAGGTCGCGAACCCGGCGTTGTCGATCCTTCTGGTCCTGGCGACCGCTTGTACGCATCAGTCGCAACCCAAACAGGAACGGCTGCCGCCGCGGACCCAGGACAGGCCGCTGCAGGATCGAATCAAGTCCCAGGAGCGGCCTGAAAGAGAGTCATGGCAGAAGCCGGACGAAGTTGTCCGGGCGCTCGCACTCACGAACGGGGAGGTCGTCGCCGACATCGGCGCCGGGACCGGCTATTTCACCCGCCGCTTGGCCAACGCGGTGGCGCCGGACGGCAAGGTCTACGCGGTAGACGTGGCGGCGGATGTACTCGGGTATCTCAGAGAGCAGTCCGACAAGGAGGGCCTGCGCAATATCGTCACCATCGTTTCCCGTGAAGACGATCCGATGCTGCCCAAGAACGCCATTGACCTGGCCTTCTTTTGCGACACGACCCATCACATTGCCAACCGGATTGATTTCTATCGCAGAATGGCCCCCGGCCTGAAAGAGCACGGCCGGCTGGCGATCATCGATTATGACCTCGGCGCTGAACACGCTCCGCACCCGCCCGAGCAGCTCGTCCCTCCCTCGCAGGTGATCAACGAGGCGGAAGAGGCAGGATTCAAGTTCGTGAAGGACTTTCAGTTCCTTCCGCGCCAATACTTCTTGCTCTTTGAAAAACGGTAACAGATCGCGGATGACCAGGTGAGCAAGGGTGACGCACGCAGCCTCGTTCGCGAACACTGCGCTGGCGCGCTGACGACGGCCTCAGCTCTTCAGGCGAGCTGTACTTCTTCGTCGACACGGATCACCCGCATCCTGCCATGGCGACGTCGCCCGATGCGCGCGTCGCGCAGCGCGGTAACACCTCGCCGACGGCACCGCCGCCGATCGGGGCATGGATTTCGTAGGTCCCTAGGGCGCTGGCCGGCCGAGAAGATCACGGCGGCGCCCGGCGCCCTGCATCGGGCGCCGCTACGGTTGCTCGGGCAGCCGATTTCCTTCGCGAGGTTGGCGTTCCATCGCGTGGAACGAACCGCTACTCCAGGCGCCACTCCTCCCGGCCGTCGTGCACCTGGACCGTGCCGGAGTAGCTCGAGCTGAGCGGCGCCAGCAAATCCTGGAAGTGGCACAACTTGGGCGCCGTGCCGAGTCGCGCGGTGTAGGTCTCTCCCGGATTCAATAGTGGGGAGGACAGTTCCCGGCAGTCGTTCGAGTAGATCTGGTGAGGACGCGCGTCGGCGTTGACGAAGTCAAGAGCGGTCCCCCCCTCGACGGAGAGCACGGCCGCACTCGCTCCGCGCTCATCGAGCCGTTCGACCGGCGCTCGCCTTGCCTCGCTGCCCAGGACCGCACACCCGCAGAGGGCCGACAACCCCACCATTGCCGCGATCTTCATCGAATTGTGCTCCATGCGTTTCTCCCTGGTTCGGGTCTCCGCGCCACGAGACTCCGCTGACGCGGCGATACTTCCGGCGGGAATGGATTCGCGCTGAAGCCAGTCGATCCGCGGAAGCGCCCGTCCTGGTTGAAGACGACCCCACCTCCGTGTTACTGGCCGCTCCGAGGCGTAGAGCGTGATGGCCGTCCCTCCCGTGTCCGCCAGTGTTCGGCTCTCGTACGAACAGAAAAGGGGGTAGAGCGATGAAGGCAAGGTGGGATGTTCTGTTGTGCTGCGCGCTTGTCCTCGGGTCATGGGGTTCCTTGGCCCAAGCCCCGAGCGTGACCATCACCCCCCTGGGTTCTGTTCGAGGTGAATTTTGTGTTGGGGACCGAGCATTGCTTTTTGAAGATCCTACGGGAGTACGGATCCTGACGGCGCCGGGACGCACGGTAAATGGGTCCCGCGACCCAAGGCTGCCCAACCCTGCAGACCCTGCGGGTGGCGTGCATGTTCTCCTGATCGACCACCCGCACAGTGATCATATTGGAGATGTTTTCTTCTCTAATTGCGCCGGGACGACCACTTCACCATTCAGGTTCCCGCTCAACGGCAATGCTCCCGAGATCGCAAGCGCGCACAATTCGGCTGTCCTGGTCGGCGGAGAGCAATCGACATTCTTCACTCAAAAGCTCAAGGACGTCCCAGGACCGGCGCCGGTGAGCTGTCCTGTCACGGTCTCGGGCGCAGACAATATTACAACCGTTCCGCGGACCTCTCCTTGCGTCGGAACCATTCGTGGAGGAACCCTGACCGTCATCAACTCGGGCCAGACGAAGGGCGTAAAGATCACGACCATTCCTGCCTACCATTCCGCTGGCGCAACCGACGGGCCGAGCGGCATAGTTGATCCTCCGGGTGTCGCCCCGGGCCTCACTGGTTACCAGGGCACGGAGTCCGGCTACATCATCCGGTTCACCAATGGCCTCACTGTCCTCTGGACTGGCGACTCGGGGCTGATCGGAGATTGGGCCACCCAGAGTAGATTCTACAGACCAAACCTCGCTATCGTTCACATGGATGGCCTTTTCACGATGGGACCTGACGAGGCGGCCTTTGCTGTCGATCAGCTGATCAAGCCACGCACGGTAATCCCGGAACATGCCAATCAAGTGTCCACTTCCGGCGGAGTCGTTGTCGCCGGCACGCGCCTCGACCGGTTCATCACTCAGGTGCACCATGCCAAGGTCGTCGTGCCAGTGAGCGGCAAAACCATCTCCTGCGACGGCGAGGGGAATTGTGACGGTTCGTCCGGCGGCGACAACGACGATGATCACGATCACGGCGATAAACAGTCGCATTAGAGCGCTGCGCACGTTCCCGGCGGATCTCCACCACCTCCTAAGCGCTGGATTTCAGAGGAGCAAGTTGGCGGGCGCTACTGGATTCGAACCAGTGGCCTTCGGCTTCGGAGTTGGTGATCCCTACCATCCCGTGCCGTCCGAAGCGTCCCGCTCCCTCACGTTAACGCACCGTCACAAGTGCGCCCGCTTCCCCGAACGTCTCGCCGCGCCCAGCCGATCACGGTCAGTTTGCTGCATTAGTGCTGCAGGGTTCTCGGACGCTCATGTCGCCGAAAGAGGCCGCGCTTCGGCTGGGTATCAAGGTCTCCAGCGTCTACAGGTTGTGCGCGAAGGACGCACTGCCGCACCTGCGCTTGGGCTCGCTGCTGCGCATCGACGTCGAGTCGTACCTGGCTGCGCCGCGAAGCTGGAACCGTAGGCCGTAGAGCTACCCGGCGTGTCTTTCTCGACTACGCCGGCCAGCGCGAGGACGGCGGAAGCCGACGATCATCTCCGCGCCGAGGGCGCGCGCAACTCGCTGCAGGAGATCCAACCTCGGCCAGGCTCGCGCGCCCTCCAGCCGCGCGATGCTCGGTTGCTTCGTCTTCACGCGCTCGGCGAGTTGCTTCTGCGAGAGACCCGCCTTCTCGCGCAGGGCTTTCAATTGCTGTGCGAGGCGATACTTGTTGAACCGCTCATCCAGCCCGGCAGCGAACGAGGGATCTTTCGTGCCTTCCTCTTCGAGCCACTCGTCGAGGGAACTGCCGATGTGCTTGTTGCGATGCCGTGTCGCCACGTCTTCCTCCGTCATTTCTTCTTGCTCTGCTTCGCCTGCGATTCTTCGTCGAGCACCTGCTTCATCCGCTTCCGCGCGACATCGAGGTCTGCCTTGGTCGCCTTGCGGCCCTCCTTCTTGCACCCGTGCAGGACCACCATCGTCGGCCCAGCGACCATCACGTACATGAGCCGGTGCTGGTCCGGCTTGAGTTCCCAGAGCTTCCCTTCGAGCTG
>Ga0209701_10000631_pt1 | contig 21205 bp, 14 predicted proteins | sample CZO8metaG_4_FD_188356 | JGI IMG/M metagenome (GOLD analysis project Ga0209701, IMG submission 188356) | Vadose zone soil microbial communities from the Eel River Critical Zone Observatory, Northern California, USA - CZOApr15con2H3.8 metaG... | ecosystem: Environmental > Terrestrial > Soil >... | reverse complement strand
GATGCAGGAAGGCACGTTTTCCGAGATCAGCATCATGGGCTACGACCCGGGAGAGAAGACCTACGTGTACTTCGAGACGACCAGCTATGGCGAGAATGTGTTTTCGCGCGGAACCGAGGAAGGCGGCACGTGGACTTGGACCAGCGAGAGCAAAATGAACGGGAAAGCTGTCCACGCCCGATTCACGCTGAAGCAGGTCTCCGCCGATGCTGCCACTTTCAAGTTTGAAATCAGCGCCGGCGACGAGCCATTGAAGGCGCTCATGGAAGGCAAGCAAACGCGGGTGAAGTAATTGCTGGCGCACACCTGAAACCTGAATACCAGGTCTCTGGTCTGCGCGGGGCAGAGGCAGAGGGATTCTTCGACTGCGCGACGTGACGCGGGCCCCGCAAAGGCATCCGGGACGCAAAGGACGCGCTTGGCCCGGGAAAGACAAAGGCGTCCCCAAGGATTCGGGATGCTGCGCTATCACGTCGCTCCGCTCAGAATGACACGAAGCGGCGGCGGCCTTGTCAATTCTCTGCGCGTACCTTAGAGTGTCTGCTTGCCGAATGCGAAGGCAATTCTTCTGCGCGCGCGCGACGTGAAACGCAAGCCATCCCGCAAGAAAACTTCAGCGAGACTGCCCGCTGGGGCGGCAGAGAAACGGGCCGCTCTTCCGGGGACAACCGCCTCGGCGGGGATCCTTCGCTCCGCTCAGGATGACAAACGCGGATCGGTGGGGCGACGCTCGAAACGGGGAGCGTCGCAATCATCGAAGCATGGCTTGCAAAAGGGCCGCGCAGGCGCGCTGTTTGAGGCGCTGGTGGCGCTGCAAGCGCGGCTGCGCGCGCCCAACGGCTGCCCCTGGGACCGCGAACAGACTCACCAAACGCTGCGCACCTACCTGATCGAAGAGGCTTACGAGGTTCTCGAGGCGCTGGAATCCGGCGATGACAAGAAGTTTCAAGACGAGCTGGGCGACCTGCTTCTGCAAGTGGTGTTCCACGCCGAATTGGCCCGGGAGGACGGGCGCTTCGATATTTCCGACGTGATTGAAGCAATCCACAGGAAGCTGGTGCGGCGGCATCCGCACGTTTTTGGAAAAGTCCGCGCGCGCACTTCGGCCGACGTCCTGAAGAACTGGGAACAATTGAAAGCCGAGGAGCGCCGAGACGAGGCGAGTCCTTTGCAGAGTCGGGCGCAAAGCCCGGCGAAGGCTTCTTCAGCTTCACTTCTTGAGGGAATACCCAAGACGCTGCCGGCGGTGCTGGAAGCCAATCAGCTCACGCGGCGGGCCTCGCGGATCGGTTTTGACTGGGAGGACTTCGCCGGACTCGCCGCGAAGCTCGGCGAAGAGACCGCCGAGCTTCGCGAAGCGGCGGGCTCGGCGGATGCGCGCCGCCAAGAAGAAGAGGCCGGCGACCTCTTGTTCGTGGCCGTCAATGTGGCGCGCCACCTGGGAGTGGACCCGGAGATCGCGCTCAAGCGGGCCAATCGCAAGTTTGCGGCGCGATTCCGCGCCATGGAAGAGGCCGCGGCGCACTCGGGCCGCGCCCTCGCCGATGTTCCACGAGCTGAGATGGAAGCCCTGTGGGATGCCGCGAAGCGCCGTCCCGAATTGACACGCCGATGAACTCCGAAATCGCCATTCGCCATTGCCGCGGCATCAAGGAAATGGACGCGTGCGTGGAGCTGGAGAGGCGCGTCTGGGGAGAGAAGGACCTCGAGATTGTCCCGAATACCGTGTTTATTGTTGCCGCCCGAATCGGCGGGCAAATGCTCGGCGCTTTCCACGGAGAGAAGATGATCGGGTTTACGTTTGCCATGCCGGGGGTGCGCGACGCCAAACCCTTTCTGCACTCGCACATGACCGCCGTGCTCGAGGAATACCGCGACCGCGGCGTGGGCCGCCGCTTGAAGCTGTTCCAGCGGGAAGATGCGCTGGCGCGCGGCATCGGCGTAGTGGAGTGGACGTTTGACCCGCTGGCAACGCGGAATGCGCACTTCAACCTCGACCGCCTCGGCGCGATCGTGCGTCATTCCGTGCGCAACGCCTACGGCATCACCTCCAGCCCGGTACATCGCGGCCTTCCGACCGACCGGCTGACCGCGGAGTGGCACCTGGATTCGCCGCGCGTGCGGGAGGCCCTCGAAGGGCGGGCTCCGGCGCCGCAGGGTGAGGCGACGGAAATTGTTATCCCGGAGAATGTGGAGGACAGAAAGGCGGTCAGCATCGCGGATGTTGCACGGATCCAGGAGCGCGTAATGTCAGAATTCGAAGACTGGTTCGCGCGGGGCTACACCGCGATCGCCACGGCACGGTCACGACAGGGGTTCAAGTACATTCTCGATTCGAAATTTCGCGGCGGGGTAAACGCGCCGCTCCAGAAGCCGGAAGGCTAAATGCAGATTCGGCAGATCACGCTCCGCGAGCTGCACATGGACCTGCTGGTTCCATTCGAGACCAGCTTCGAGCGCACGTCGCATCGCCGCATTCTTCTTGTGGAAGCCGATGTGGACGGCGTCACCGGCTGGGGCGAGTGCGTCGCCGGGGAGACGCCCTACTACGCCCCCGAGACCATCGGGACGGCTTCACACATCCTCCGCGATTTTCTGTGGCCGGCAATCAAAGGACGCGAATTCCAATGCGCCGCCGAGGTGTGGGGATTGCTGACGCGCGTCCGCGGGCACTCGATGGCCAAAGGCGGCCTGGAAGCCGCCGTGTGGGACGCGGAAGCGAAGAGGAAAGGCGTCCCGCTGTGGAAGCTTCTGGGAGGCACGATCCAGGAAATTCCTTGCGGCGTGTCCATCGGAATAAAGCGAACCCTCGAAGAACTCGTCGCCGCTGTTGAGAAAGAGCTGGCTGCCGGCTACCAGCGCATCAAAATCAAAATCCGGCCTGGCTGGGACGTGAACGCCACGGCGCGCGTTCGGGAAAGTTTTCCGCGCATTCGCTTGATGGTGGACGCCAATAGCGCGTACCGCCATTCCGATTTCCCGCTGCTGCAACAGCTCGAAGCATACTACCTGATGATGATCGAGCAACCTTTGGGCTGGGACGACCTCTACGGCCACGTGGAATTGCAGAAGCTCCTGCAAACGCCCCTCTGCCTCGACGAGTGCATCCACACCGAAGAGCAGGCACGCGCGGCGCTGGCGCTGGGCGCCTGCCGCATCATCAACGTGAAGCTCGGGCGCGTCGGCGGCTACACCGTTGCGCGGCGCATTCACGACCTTTGCCAGCAACAGCAGGTGCCGGTGTGGTGCGGCGGGATGCTCGAGTCGGGCATCGGGCGCGCCCACAACATTGCCCTCTCCACGCTGCCGAATTTTTCGCTCCCCGGCGATGTCTCCGCCAGCCGCCGTTATTGGAGCGAAGACATCATCGAGCCGGAAGTCAGCGTCACACCGCAGGGCACCATACGCGTTCCCGAGGGACCCGGCATCGGCTTCGCGCCGCGCCTCGATCTGATCGAGCGCCGCACGGTCAATAAAATCCGGTTGACTTGATCCGGTGGCCCCTCCGACTGCAAACGAAAACCGCCCCGGCAGCGCTGCCATCGCCATTTCCGTAGCGCTGATCGTGGTGATGTGGTCGCTGAACTTCATCGCCGCAAAAATCGGTTTGCGGCAACTTGGAGCGCTGACCATGGCTTCATTTCGCGTCGTGTTTGCCGGCGTTGTCATGGTCCCTGCCTACTTGATTTGCCGGCGGGCCCGCGTCTTCGCGGCCCACATAACCCGGCCTCCGTCCGGTTTTTCTCTTCGCGATTTCTGGGTCTTCGCGTACCTCGGATTCTTCGGTGTTTGCGTGAACCAAGTTTGCTTTACCGCCGGGCTGCGCTACACCTCGGTCGGCCATTCGGCGGTGATTATCGGCATGGGACCGATCTACGTTCTGGCCTTGGCGTCTGCGATGCGCCTGGAGCGGCTCACGATGCGCAAAGTCGTGGGCATGGGAGTGGCGCTCATCGGAGTCATCGTTCTCGCCGCGGAGGAGGGCCTCGGCGCGCGTTCGACGACGCTGCTCGGCGACGCCATCACCATGGCCGGTTCGCTGGGCTTCGCGCTCTACGCCGTGCTCGGCAAGCGCGTCGCCACCCGCTACGACACATTGACCATGACGGCCTTCAACCAAATCTTCGGCGCCATCATCGCCCTGCCGGTGGCTGTCATCGAAGCGCTGCGCATTGGCCCGGCTGCCCATTGGAGCGCCATCGGCTGGCAGAGCTGGGCCTCCACAGCTTACATGGCCGTCTTCGGCTCCGCCGGCGCTTACCTGCTGTACTTCTGGTTGCTGCGCTACATGCCGCCATCACAGTTGAGCGCGTTCAGCTACCTGCTGCCCGTGACCGCCACGGTCCTGGGCATCTGGTGGCTCGGCGAAAAAGGCTCCTGGAATGAGCTGGTCGGCGGGGCATTGGTGCTTGGCGGGGTCTACTGGATCGAGTCGGGACGCAACCTCGAACCTGGCGCCGAGGGCGCGCGCGGATGAACGACGGGTGGACGCGAGCGTCTCGGCCCGCGTTGACCACGCGCCGGTCCTCATGCTAGCGTGCCCACGCGATAGCTTCGAGGAAAGAAACAAACAAGGAGCACCCCGGTCAATGAGCTCTCCCGGCTCAGAGCCTCACAAGAACCTTCCCGCCAAGCGCGGCGGCTCCGCTTTCCGCATCGCCGTGATCCCCGGCGACGGCATTGGCCGCGAAGTTATCCCGGAGGCCTGCAAAGTTTTGCGTGTGGCCGCCCAAGCAGGCAACAGAAAAATTGAGCTCATCGAGCTGGATTGGGGCGCGGAAAAGTATTTGAAAGAAGGCGTAACACTTCCGGCCGGCGCGGTGGAGATGTTCCGCAACGAGTTCGACGCGATCCTGCTCGGCGCGCTCGGCGATCCGCGCATTCCGTGGAACCTGCACGCCGCCGAGATTCTTCTCGGCCTTCGTTTCAAACTCGACCTGTTCGTCAATGCGCGCCCCACCGAACTGCTGGACGCGCGCTTCACGCCGCTGCGCGACCGCACCGAGCGCGACATCCACTTTATGGTGATCCGGGAGAACACGGAGGGACTGTACGCCGGGGTCGGCGGATTCTTCAAGAAGGGCACTCCGGATGAAATCGCCGTCCAAGAAGACGTCAACACCCGAAAAGGCGTCGAACGCATCATGCGCTACGCCTATGAATATGCCCGCCGCAACGGCCTCAAGCGCGTGTGCATGAGCGACAAATCCAACGCGCTTACCTTCGCCCACGACCTCTGGCAGCGCGTCTTTGCCGAAGTGCGCCGCGAGTATTCCGAAATCGAATCGCGGCACCTCTATATTGACACGCTGGCCATGGAGATGGTGCGCGACCCCAGCCAGTTTGACGTCATCGTGACCTGCAATCTTTTTGGCGACATCATCAGCGATCTGGGCGCACAGCTTGCGGGAGGGCTCGGCTTGGCGCCTTCGGGGAACATCAATCCCGAAAGCACTTCGCTGTTCGAGCCGGTGCACGGTTCGGCGCCCAATATCGCGGGGAAGGGAATCGCCAACCCCATGGGGTCGGTGCTGGCGGCGGCCATGATGGCCGAGCATCTCGGCTGGAAGGCGGAAGCCGCAGCGATGAATGCGGCGGTACGCGCGGCCCTGCGGGAGCGTCAGGTCACGCAAGATCTTGGCGGCACGCTCACCACGCGCGCCACCGGAGATTGGCTGGCTAACTTCATCGCCAAGCTCGGCCCGGCGCGCGCCCAAGCCCAGAACTGACCAGCCCGCTTAGACTGGCGTTACCGGAAGAATCTTTGCATGCCTTGTGGTCCCGGGATCATCGTCGTCGTTTCGACAGCGACACCAGCAGGATCCCGATCAGAAACCCGCCGATATGCGCCCAGAACGCTACTCCTCCTGCGCTGCGCATACCCAGCGTCTCCAAACCGCCCAGGAATTGCAGCACAAACCACCATCCCAGAATAATCACCGCCGGCACCTGAACCACAAAAATGAAAACCAACGTGAGCACCCTGGAGCGCGGGAAAAGCACCATGTAGGCCCCCATCACTCCCGAAATAGCGCCGCTGGCGCCGAGCGCCGGGACGGTGGAATACAGGTTGGTCAGAGTGTGAGCCAAGCCGGCGCCGATCCCGCATACAAAGTAAAACAACAGGTATCGGAAATGGCCGAAGAAATCTTCTATGTTGTCGCCAAAAATCCAGAGGAACAGCATATTCCCCAGCAAGTGCAGCCAGCCGGCATGCAAAAACATGCTGGTCAGCAACGGCAGAAAGGCTTCACGAAAGGTCCCACCCTGTCCGGCCAACAGTTGTGGCACGCGGGCGGGAACCATCCCGAGCATATAGCCCAAAGATTTTTCGGCGGCCGCCGAGAGAGAAAGCTGATAAATGAAAACGGCCACGTTGGCCACGATCAAAAAGGTGTTGATCACCGGCACGCGCTGGCGGGGGTTCAAATCCTTGAGCGGAATAAACATTCAAGTATTCCTTTAAGTAGCGATCCCAGCGCGTTCCAACTCTTGTTTCGGAAAAGCCTCAGGGTAACGCTGGCATTTTTGCCGGAGGGCTTCGATCTCCTCAATCGGCCTGATCCCCCCGCGGGCTCCGGTTGCCGTGCAGTTCAAAGCTGCCGCCGCACAACTGAAATCCAACAATCTCGGAAGCGGCCAACCCTGCAAGATGCCGTACGCAAAAGCAGCATGGAACACATCTCCGGCGCCGGTGGTATCCCGCGCGGCCACTTGGTATGCCGGCGAGTAAAAGAACCGCGAGCCGTCCCAAACCAATGCGCCATCTTTTCCGAGAGTCACGCCCACGACCCGGCAGCCGAACCGCTGGCGAATCACAGGAAGCGACTTCAGCAGGCCCCGCTCCCCGGTCAACCACGTGGGGAACTCTTGAGAGGCAATCGCATAGTCGGTTACAGCCAGGAGTTCCGGCAATCCCGGGTAGATGTTGTCCAGATCTCCCGTCACCGGAATTCCGGCCTCGCGCGCCGACCGCGCCGCAGCCGCGGCGGCATAACTATCATGTCCGTCCACATGCAGGAGTCTTGCGTTCCGCACCCACTCCTTCTGGATATCGCCGGGTTGCAGCGCCTGACGCGCGTCGCGTTGCCAGAGAATGGTTCGCTCTCCGGTCTGCTGATCCACAAGGATGTAAGAGGACTGGCTGGGGCAATCGTTTACTACGATGAGATGCGCGTCCACGCCCCCGCGCTCGAATTCCCGCCGCTGGAGCTGGCCCGCCGCGTCATCTCCGATTCTCCCGATGTAGCGCGTCTTCAGGCCCCAGGCCGCGCAGGCCGCCACAGCCGTAGCCACTTGCCCGCCGGCCAGAACGCGCGCCGAAGTGATCTCCATTTTCGTATCCAACGAAGGGAAATGGGGCAGCTCGATGATCGTGTCAGTGGCATTCACGCCGACACCCACAACATCCACGCGCGGGATTTCCGAAGTCATCGCCTAGCACTCTAACCAAGCGCGAAGAATTTGCAAAGCTTCTTTGCGCCCACTGCGTTTTAGAATTGCTTCGCCCGGTGCGCTGTGGTAAGTAACAATGTTTTCGTTTTCGCGCACGTTTGAACAAAGGGCAAAGAATGGCGCGGTGGTCGGCGCGCCGACACCTCCATGGCAGCCCGCGAATCGGAGGCCATCATCCTGCGCACTTACCCGCTCGGCGAGGCAGACCGTTTGGTGAGTTTTCTTTCGCGCAGCTCGGGACGGCTTCGCGGTGTCGCTGCCGGAGCGCGCCGCACGCGGAGCCGCTTCGGCTCCACTCTGGAATTGCTCTCGCACGTGCGCATCTGGTTTTTCGAGCGCGAGACGCGCGAGTTGGTTCGCATCAACCAGTGCGAGCTCGTGGAATCCTTTCTCAAGGCGCAGCAGGATTACCCGCGCAGCCTGGGATTGGCTTTAGTGAGCGAAGTGGCGGAGAATGTATTGCCCGAGCGGGAAGCGTCGGACGCGATGTTTCGCCTGATTCTGCTGTCGGCGCGCGCCATTCAGGAGCACCCCTCGACGTCTCTGGCGATCGCTTATTTCGCACTTTGGACCGTGCGTCTGGGCGGCTGGCTGCCGCGACTCGACCACTGTTCGCGGTGCGGAAGGGAATTGCGCTCGGCGGTGTCCTATCGCTCCCCTTTTTCGCAGGGGCTGCTCTGCGGCGATTGCCGGGAGCCGAGCGGCATTCCGGTTTCTCCGGAGGCGCGCAGGTTCGCGAAACGCATGACGGCGGAGAAACTGGAGTCATTGCTGGCCGAGAAGACTTCGGACGAACCCGTGGCGCAGTTGAGCGACTTCATGCTTGACCTGATTGAACACCACGCCGAAAAAAAACTGGTTACAAGACGGCTAATGGGGCCCGCTCGTGAAGTCTAAAGCAAAACATAAAGGTTCGAAGCAGGGCCTATCCTTCCAGGACCTAATCCTTCGCTTGCAGGAATTCTGGGCGCGCCGCGGGTGCGTTCTCAATCAACCGTACGATATCGAGGTCGGCGCCGGCACGATGCATCCGGAGACCTTCCTGCGTGTTCTCGGGCCGGTCCCTTACCGCGTGGCATACATCCAGCCGAGCAGGCGCCCGTCCGACGGCCGCTATGGCGAAAACCCCAATCGTCTTTACAAACACACCCAGTTGCAGGTGGTGCTCAAGCCCGCGCCTCCGGACGTGCAGGACGTTTATCTGGAAAGTCTCCGCGCCACCGGGATTCACCTGGCCGAACATGACATCCGCTTCGAGGAAGACAATTGGGAGGCGCCCACGCTCGGCGCGTGGGGGATTGGCTGGCAAGTCCTCCTGGATGGCCTGGAAATCACGCAGTTCACCTACTTCCAGCAGTGCGGAGCATTGGACCTCGACCCCGTTTCCGTGGAGTTGACCTACGGACTCGAACGCATCGCCGCTTTTCTTCAGGACGTCGAAAATGTCTACGATGTGCGCTGGTCGGAAGGCACCACATACGGCCAGGTGCGGCTCGCCGAGGAGCGGCAGCTTTCGGCGTACAGCTTCGATTATTCGGACGCGTCCACGGTGCGCAAGCTCTTCGAACTCTGCGAAAAAGAGGCCCACCAGATTTTGGCCGGGTACAAGGATGCGGACGACAAACACGTGCAGCGCTATCCGATACTCGCAGCGTACGAGCTTTGCCTGAAATGTTCGCACTGGTTCAATCTGCTCGATGCCCGCGGGGTGATTTCCACCACAGAACGCGCCGCGCTGATCGGACGGGTGCGCGCACTGGCAAGCGGTGCGGCGCGAGCGTGGCTTGATCAGCAGGAACGCGGAGCGCAAGTCTCCACGCCAGTTAGCGAAGTGCGTCCATGAAACCGAAGGAGCCGCGCGCCGAGCTATTCCTGGAAATTGGCTGCGAGGAAATCCCGGCGAGCATGATTGCGAAGGCCGCGGGCGAACTTAAAGTAACACTTGAGAAATATTTAGCAGCCGAAAACCTGATCACGGGAGGCGATGTCGAAGCTTTTGGTGCGCCTCGCCGCCTGGTGGCATCTGCACGCGGCCTTCTGCTGAAGCAGCCCGACTTATCCAAGGAAATTTCCGGGCCTCCAAAATCTGTCGCGTATGACAATGTCGGCAGGCCGACAAAGGCCGCTGAAAGTTTTGCGGCAAAACACGGCGTCCCCTTGACCGAACTCTATCTGGTAACCGCGCCTCGCGGCGAACATGTTGCCGCCAGACAAACCATTCTCGGTCGAACGGCCGCATCGGTGCTTTCAGAAATTATTCCGCGCGCCATTTTGGAAATCTCCTGGCCGCGTGCCATGCACTGGGTTGGCGCGAGCGGGCCGCGGTTTATCCGCCCTATCCGGTGGCTGGTGGCCTTGCTTGACGGAAAGCCGATCCGTTTTTCCTTGGCAGGACTCACGCCGGGAAACATTTCCGCGGGACACCGTTTTCTGGGCTCCTCAAGGATTCGCGTCAGCGGCTTGCGGGATTATGAGAAGAAGCTGCGCGCAAACTTTGTCCTGGTGCGGCCGCAGGAGCGCCGCAAGAAAATCGAAGGGGAGATCGCCGCGCTGATGAAGCGGCACAGCCTGCGCATGCACGAAGACTCCGCCTTGCTCGAGCAGGTCACTTACCTGAATGAATTCCCCTCCGTAATCCTCGGCAGCTTCGATAAAGACTTCCTGGAACTTCCTGATGAGATCCTCATCACCGTGATGCGCGGTCATCAAAAATATTTCGCCGTAGAGAAGAAGGGCGGGGAACTCGCCGCGCATTTTCTTGCGGTGATCAACCACGACCGCGACGCCAAGGGGCTGATTGTTGCCGGGCACGAGCGGGTGCTCAAGGCACGGTTCGCAGATGCCCGTTTTTTCTGGGAGTCGGACCAGAAATGTCGGCTCGCCGACTATTTGCCAAAGCTTGCGCAGGTCACTTACGAATCGCGGCTCGGCAGCTATCGAGACAAGGTCGAGCGCATGCGCGCCATCGCGCGCTATCTCGCCGGCCACTGGTTCAACTCCGGGTTGCGCCAAGCTCATGTTGCCGATGCCGATCGCGCCGCGGAGCTTGCCAAGTGCGATCTGGCCACGGAGATGGTTCGCGAACTCACCGAACTGCAGGGAATCGTTGGCGGCCTGTATGCGCACGCGCAGGGCGAGTCGGAAGAAGTAGCCTGGGCCGTGTACGATCATTATCGTCCCATAGGGCTCGACGACCCCATTCCGAGAAACCTCACCGGCTGTGCGGTGTCCCTGGCGGACAAACTGGATTCCATCACCGCCTGCTTCGCTGCCGGGCTCATACCCACGGGTTCGAGTGATCCCTTCGCGTTGCGCCGCGCCGCACTGGGAATCGTCAAGATCATTCTCGAACGAAATATTCCCGTGTCCCTGTCCTCCGCTGTGAACGAGGCGGCAAAGAGTCTGCTGGCGAATCCGCCGAAAATCGCAGTGGCACCGGAGGCCGCGCAAAATGTCCTGGAATTCATCCACGAGCGCGCGCGTTTCTTCCTCCGCGAGCGCTCCGGCTTCGCCTACGATGAGGTGAACGCGGTCTTCAAAGCGGGAGCGGACGACCTGGTGGACGCAGTGCAGCGCCTGGAAGCGTTCCGAGCCATCCGCCGCACGAAGAACTTTGAGCCGCTGGCGGTCTCCTTTAAGCGTATCCGGAAGATTCTGGAAAAGGCAGGCGCCTCGCCAAGCCAACGTCAAAAACCGAAGCCGGAGTTGTTCAAGGAGGAAGCAGAGAGAGAACTTCACCGGGCCGTGCGGGAAGTGGCATCGAAAACGGAAGTGGAAAAGCGCGCGGGCCGGTACCGAGAGGCCCTCGCGGCGATTGCCGATCTGAGAAAAGCGGTGGACCGGTTTTTCGACGAGGTGCTGGTGATGGACGAGAATCCGGCGGTGCGCGAAAACCGCCTCAGCCTGTTGGCCGAGTTGCTGCGGGAATTCTCGACCATCGCAGATTTTTCCGAGCTGGCAGGAGAAGAAAAACGGTGAGGGGCTTTCAAGTGTTACTTGAATTGTTTTCGCGACAGACTAAAACTGAAATTGTCTGCGTTCAGAATTGTCGGCGCGCCGACATCGCGCTCAGGGCGCAGCGACAAATTTCCAGCCGCGTTCCGTTTGTGACTTAGAACTTGAAATCCAATCAAGGGGAACACATGGCCAAATTCGTTTATTTCTTCGGCGCAGGAAAAACGGAAGGCAATGGCGAGATGAAGGACTTGCTGGGCGGAAAGGGCGCCGGCCTCGCCGAGATGACGCGCATCGGCCTGCCTGTTCCCGCAGGATTTACGATTACGACGGAGGCTTGCGACTACTTCTTCAAGCGCGACCGCAAGTATCCCCGCGAGTTAGCCGCCCAGGTTGCAAAGAATCTTCGGCGCCTGGAACGCACCGTCGGCAAGAAGCTCGGGGATTCGAAGAACCCGTTGTTGGTGAGCGTGCGTTCGGGCTCCGCTCGTTCCATGCCGGGAATGATGGAAACCATCCTCAATCTCGGCTTGAATGAGAAATCCGTGAAGGCGGTGGCGGAAGACACCAACAACGAGCGCTTCGCCTACGACGCTTACCGGCGCTTCGTGCAGATGTATTCCGCGGTCGTCATCGGCCTGCCCAAGGAGGAGCTCGAGCAGAAGCTCCGCGCGATGAAGTCCCGCTTGAAGGTCAAAGAAGACACGGAGGTGTCCGCCAGCGGTTGGCGCGAATTAGTGGCGGAGTACAAGAAACACTTCCGCGCGAAGACCGGCAAAGACTTTCCGGAAGACCCGCAGGAACAACTGTGGGGCGCCATTGGCGCAGTCTTTAACTCGTGGATGGCGGAAAAGGCGGTCACGTATCGCCGGGTGGAGAAAATCACCGGTCTGCTGGGGACTGCGGTCAATGTTGTCCAGATGGTCTTCGGCAACACCGGGGACAATTCCGGCACCGGCGTCTGCTTTACTCGCGACCCCAGTTCCGGGGAGAAGGAGTTTTACGGCGACTTCCTGCTGAACGCCCAAGGGGAAGACGTGGTGGCGGGAATCCGCACGCCGATGCATCTCAACGAGATGGCCAGGCGAATGCCGAAGGTTTACGCGCAACTGCAACGCGTGCGCAAGATTCTGGAGCAGCACTATCGCGACATGCAGGACATGGAGTTCACGGTTGAAAACGGCAAGTTGTACATGCTGCAGACCCGCGTGGGTAAGCGCACTCCCATGGCGACGTTCAAAATGGCCGTGGACATGGCCAATGAAAAACTCATCACCAAGGACGATGCCATCCTGCGCGTCAAGCCCGAGGACATCGAGCGGCTCTTCTACCCAATTATTGATCCGCAATTGCCGCGCATGGATCTGGCCAAGCGAAAACTGGCCGCAGGCATCAATGCCGTCCCTGGCGCGGCCGTAGGGAAGGCGGTGTTTACCGCGGCCGAGGCCGAGCAATGGGCGGCACGGGGAGAGAAGGTGATTCTGGTACGCCGGGAAACTTCGCCGGAGGATGTGGGCGGAATGTTTGTCGCCCAGGGAATTCTGACGGCCGCGGGTGGAAAGACGAGTCATGCCGCCGTAGTGGCCCGTGGCTGGGGGAAATGCTGCATCGTGGGCTGCGAGAATCTGGACATTGACTACGAAGCGAAACACATGGATGCCAACGGGCACATGGTCCGCCAGGGCGACTGGCTTACCCTTGACGGCAGCGACGGCACAGTCTATTCGGGCGAGATTCCGCTCATTCTCCCGCAACTGCCTCCGGCCTACACCACTTTGATGAAATGGGCGGACGAACGCCGCCGCTTGGGCGTCCGCGCCAACGCGGATACGCCGCACGATGCCCGCAAGGCCCGCGAGATGGGGGCGGAAGGAATCGGCCTGTGCCGCACCGAGCACATGTTCTTCAAAGACTTCGAGCAGCCCGAGCGAAGCCACGACCGCCAGCTCGCCATTCAAGAAATGATTGTTGCAGATAGCCCGGATGCCAGGCGAAAGGCACTGGCAAAACTTCTGCCGTTCCAGAGGCGTGATTTCATCGGGCTTTTCACGGTGATGGACGGCTGTCCGGTGACGATCCGACTGGTGGACCCCCCACTGCACGAGTTTGTCCCCCACGAGCGCGCGAAACAAGAAGAATTGGCCGCGAGGGTCGGCGTTGACGTCGAAACGGTTGTGCGCCGCGTCGAGCAATTACGCGAGGCCAACCCCATGCTCGGGCATCGCGGCTGCCGCCTGGCTATCACCTATCCGGAGATTCTGGAGATGCAGGTCCAAGCGATTATCGAAGCAGCCATCGAGTGCCAAAAACAGGGACTTAAAGTAATACCTGAGATCATGCATCCGCTTGTCTTGGACCGCAAGGAGCTGCAAATCCTCGACGACGCAACGCGGCGTGTCGCCGACGAGATCATCGAAAAGGCGGGAGTGGAGCTCGAATATCTGGTGGGCACAATGATTGAACTGCCCCGCGCGGCTTTGCTCGCCAACGAAATCGCCGAAGTCGCCGAGTTCTTCTCGTTCGGCACAAACGATTTGACGCAGACGGTGATGGGACTGTCGCGGGATGATGCAGGCCGGTTCTTGCCGGACTACGTAGATGAGAAGAAGGCGGGAATTTTTCCCGCCGACCCTTTCCAGACTCTCGATGTTGCGGGTGTCGGGCTGCTGATCCAATGGGGGATCGAACGCGGGCGCGCCACCCGCCCGAAACTGGAGGTGGGCATTTGCGGCGAGCACGGCGGCGACGCCCAAAGCGTGAAGTTCTGCCATCAGGTGGGGATGGACTATGTCAGTGCGTCGCCGTACCTCGTGCCCATTGCGCGCTTGGCGGCGGCGCAGATCGTCCTGGAAGAAAAAAGGGAAGGCCAGCGGAAACGAAAGAAGAAATAGAAGGTATTGCTTTCATTGTCGGAGCGCCGACGGATACCGCTTCAATAACTACTTGAAGCAGTCTTGCTAGATGCGTGGTGCCCGGCGAATTGCCTGGCTTCATGTGGGCATCTTCAAGAAGAAGTAGAGCCCCAGAAACGCAAAGATGAAATCGGGCGACCAGCCAGCCAGCAGCGGCGGGAGTCCTCCGATGCCTCCTATGGCTTCGAACAATGCGGCAGCAGCCCAGTAAACGATTCCGATTCCCACGCCGAGGGCCACGCCGCCGATAGCGCCGCGCGTGCCCACAAGCAAAGCAAATGGAAATGCCAGCAGCATAATGACGGGGGTGATGAACGGGAATGCCAGCTTCTTATGCCACTGCACGGTGAGCGCCGCGACATCGAAGCCGGCTTGATGCAAGTCGCCGATGTAGCTGCGCAGCTCCTCCCAGTTCATCTGGCTGGCTTGGCGGACCTCCCGTGTAAAGTAGCTTGGAGGCTCGGTCAATTCAGCGAGGGTGGTGACCTTGAAAGGCGAGTAGCGAGTGACCCCGCCGGCCTCGAAATCGCGCACCCACCCGGACTCCAGAATCCATGCATTCTGCGCGTCTTCCCACCGCGCGCGAGTGGCGAAGACGCGGCGCTTGATCTCAAACGTGGCCTTATCTAATTCGAAGACGTTGAGGCCGCCGAAAAGATGGTGGTCGGGATCGAACAGGCCGTAATTGTACATGTTCGAGTTTTCACCAAAGATCCACTGGCGCCGCGGCTGGTAGAACGTGCGCGCGGGCCGGCCCTTAATCTGGTTGCGCAGCTCGTCCTGGCGCTGAACGGCATAAGGAAGAAACGTTTCATCGAGCACGAGCATGGCTCCCGCAAGGCATAACCCCGCGCCCAGCAGCGGTACGGCGAGCCGGTAGAGGCTCACGCCGCTGGCCTTGAAGGCGACGATTTCGTTGTTCTTGGTCATCAGCCCGAGGGTCACCAGCACGGCCACCAGCGCAGCCAACGGTGCGATCTGATAGGCGAGATAGGGCGTGAAGTAGAAGAAATAATTCATCACCACGAGAAAGGGCGTGCGGTGCCGCGCGATGTCGTCCAGCAATTCGAAAAACGTGAACGCTTCGAAAAGAAAAATGAACGCTACGAGGAGAAGAAGGAAGTAGTAGACGAAATTGCGCAGGAGGTACAAATCCATCAACTGCGGAAAGCCGGCGCTCCAACGAAGCCCGGAAGGCGAGGACGCTCCGCGAGCGCGCGCGGGCCCGTTCAACCCGTTTGCTCCGTTCAGGGGGTTCACGATAGGCGAGGGGATTGCGGCAGCTCCGGCCCGATGCGCTTTCCGCCGGCGCGACCATGCGGAAAACACGTCTGCCAGCCGCGATATCCAAGTATCCTCATGCATCCGCTCCATGCCCGGGAGAAGCAGCAGACCGAGAAGTCCAACGACTAGATTGGCGGTCCACATGCCTCCCGCGGGCGTGACAGCGCCCTGCCGGGCCAACCCGGCGCCTACGATGAACATTAGGTAGTATGCGGCGATGAGGGCGAGGGCGATCAGAAGGCCGGCGGCTCGACCACCGCGCCGCGGGCGCGCTCCCAACGGCACGGCAATCAGAGCAAACACCAGGCAGGCAGCGGGAAATGCCAGGCGCCGGTGCATCTCGACACGAGCTTCTCGCCAGGGAATGTCTCTGGCTTGTCGCAATTCTTTTAGACTTCGCTCCTGAAGGGTGGGGTGGCGGACAGCTGTGGAAGTAAATCCGGTGACATCAATAGGCCAATCGCTTTCGCCGAACGTGGTCACGGAGTAGCGGTCCGGCTCGCGGCGCGAATACTCGTGCGTGCTGCCGCCGCGGAAATGGAACTGTAACTTTCCCGGCTCCGGTCCGGGAATGACCAGGGCGTCCTCCGCCACGGTCAGCCGAGAGTCCGTCTCTGATCCCGTCTCTGCGAGAAAGACGCCATGCCAGCGCGTTCCCGAAGCTTCCACGTCATGAACGTACAGGACCAGCTTGGGGAAGGTTTCATCGAACACGCGCGGCTGCACCTGGAAGGAAACCTGGGATGCGAGCAGGCGTGCTTCTGCTTGGCGGAAGAAGCGCAGCGAGATGGGCCCCAGCCAAACGGTCATGGCCAGAGTAAGAATGGTTCCTCCGGCCGCGAGCAGCCCCACCGGAACCAGAATGCGCCGCAATCTGATGCCCAACGCATTGAGCGCGATCAATTCGCTGTCTGCCGACATCCGTCCCAGGCCAATCAAAACGCCCACCAGGACGGCCATTGGCAGGGAAAAGCTGAGCACACTGGGGAATATGCTCACGAACAGCAGCGCGTCGCTCCAGGAATCTCCCCTGTGGCGAACGATCAGTTCCATCAGAAGAACGAGCTTGGGCACGAAGAAGACGAAAGTAAGAACGGCGAGACCCAGCAAGGCGTGGGAAAATACTTGACGGACTACGTAGCGATCAAGGATACGCATTTGCGCGCAAGTTTAGTTTAACATGGGCGCGCACAATCAACAGGAGCCTCCTGCAGGATGAGCCGCATCCACCTGGTTCTTCTCTGGCACATGCACCAGCCGCAATACCGCGATCCGGAGACGGGCCGCTACGTCCTGCCGTGGACGCGCCTGCATGCGCTCAAGGATTATTGGGGCATGGTGCATATGCTGGAGGAATTTCCGCGTGTCCATGCGACGTTCAACGTGGTTCCTTCACTCGGGGTACAGCTCGAGGAGTATGCCGGCGGGCGGTTCGCGGAGCCCTGGTTCGATCTGGTACATCGTCCCGCGGAGGGGTTGGCCGGGGAAGAAAAGGCCGAAATTCTGGCGCGCGCGTTCCAGGTGAACCGCGAAAACCTGATGGCGCGCTGGCCGCGGTACGTGGAGCTGTATGAATGGTCGCTGCGGAATGACACGATGAATCCCTTGGTGTCGCTGGCCGGGCGCGATTGGCGCGACCTGCAGGTGCTTTCTCAACTGGCGTGGATGGACGAAGAATGGCTGGCGCGCGACCCGGTCGTGAGTGAGTTGGCCAGCAAGGGCCGCGATTTCTCCGAGAAAGACAAGGAGCGATTGAGGGCCAAGCAACTGGAACTAATGGGGCTGGTGCTTCCGGCGTACCGGGAAGCGGCCGTGCGGGGCCAGATTGAGCTTTCGACAACGCCGTTTTATCACCCGATTCTTCCGCTGCTCTGCGACACCGATATCGCGCGTGTGGCCAATCCCAGCACACCGCTTCCGCGGCGCCCCTACCGCCACCCGGAAGATGCGCGCGAGCAACTGGTCCGCGCCCGCGCATTTCACGAACGTGTATTCGGCCAGGCGCCAACGGGATTGTGGCCGTCAGAAGGTTCCGTTTCCGATCAAGCGCTGGCGCTTGCCGCGGAACTCGGCTTCCGGTGGTTTGCCACCGATGAAGGCGTTCTGGGGCGGACGCTGAACATGAGTTTCGCGCGGGACTCCTCGGATGTCCCTGTCAATGCCGAGCGGCTGTATTCGGCGCTGCGTTTGCGTCTGGGCGAGCGTGAGATAACCGGGCTGTTCCGCGACCATCACCTTTCGGACCTCGTTGGATTTGTCTACAGCCGGATGGATCCGAGCGCGGCAGCGGCGGATTTGCACGGACGGTTGCGGAATCTCGCGGAGCGCGTGAAGAGCGCCCGTCCGCTGACCGTCTCGATCTTCCTCGACGGCGAAAATGCCTGGGAATATTATCCGGGCAACGGCCGCGAATTCCTCCGGCAGTTTTACCGGCGCATCCAAGACGATCCGGAAATCCGCGCGCTCACCGTGCCGGAAGCTCTGGCCGAAGCGGGCGACATTCCCCGGGCTGAGGGAATCTTTCCGGCCTCGTGGATCAACGCGAACTTCAATGTGTGGATCGGAGATAGCGAGGACATCGCCGCATGGGATCTGTTGAGCGAAGCGCGAGACGTTTATGCGCGCGCAGCGGACAGCCGCGCCCGCGGCGGCGAAGATGCTCCCGGCCAGGAGCAGTTGGCCGAAGCGTATGAAAATATTCTCGCGGCTGAGGGGAGCGACTGGTGCTGGTGGTATGGACCGGAACACTCTTCGGCAAACGATGCCGAATTCGATGCGCTCTACCGGAAATACCTCGCGAGCGTTTACAGCGCTCTGGGATTGACTGCTCCCGATGCATTGGCCGAGCCCATCAAGCGCCGCCCGGAGCGGGCTGTGCTGATTCCTCCCTCGGCGTATCTGGACGTCACCGTGGATGGCCGCGACACTTCGTATTTTGAATGGCTTGGTGCGGGGCTTTTTGCCGCGCAGCGGAGAAGCGGCGCGATGCACGGACGAAAATATTATCTGCACGAACTGCGCTTTGGATTCGGCGACCATTTCTTTCATGTCCGCGTGGACGCGTTTCCCGAGGCGCTTACGGCGCTGGACGAATTCGAGTTCCGCGTGACGCTGCGCGCGACCGAAGAATTGCGCGTGGTTGCGGCAGTGCGGCACGGCAAAGTACAGCGGTTGGGCCTGGAGAAAACGGAAGCGTGCCTGCTGGCGCCGCAAGAGCTGGCGGCGGTGGCATTCGATAAATTCCTGGAGATTTCCGTGAGCAAAGAATTGCTGCGGGTGAATGGGTTGCGCTCGTTCCGGCTGGGCGCTGCGCTGTGGCATGGCGGGCTGCCGGTGGACGTCCTGCCGGCAGAAGGATTTCTCGAAGTGAAACTCGGCGAAGAAAATTTTGCCTGGCCGTTGGTTTAGAAAAGTTTTACGGCGATGTCGCGCGGATGATGGCCGACCGGGATCAGAGTGATCAGGCTTCCGGTGCGGACGCGGATGACGGCGAGATCGTCGGAGCCCTCGTTGACAACAAGCAGAAGATTCTCCTCCGGATCGAAGCGGGACTGGCCGGGCTGCTGATCCGCGGGGATGGGCCGGCGGAGCCGGCGAGCCGCGATATCAACGGGCATGATGCGGCCCGCAGCGGCGTCGGAAATATAGAGGACGCTGGCGTCGGAAGTCAGGATGCCGCGCGTGGGTGCGGCGCCGAGGACCAGTGTTTGTGCCACCTCATGAGTCCACGTGTTGATCACTTCCATTCCGTTTGAGGCGGGCGAAGTGACGTAGAGTTCGCCACCGTCGGGCTTCAAGATCAAATCGGCTGGAGGTCCTTCGACCGGAAGATTGGCCAGCAGCGCGAAGCGGCGCAAATCCACCACCGAAACCTGGTTGCTCGCGACGGCGGAAACAAAAGCAACCGAACTGTCCGGCAGGACGGCGACCTGCTCTGGCCCGGCGGCAACGGGAATTGTTGCTGCGGGCAGCAGCGAGGCCGCATAGAAAACCTGCAGAGTTCCATCTTCGCGATTGGGAACCAACAGGTACTTCCCATCGGGAGTGATGCGCGCAAGCCACGGCCTGCGGCCCGTGCGTCCGTGCGCGACGATTTGGCGGGTGAGGCAATCGATGGCCACAACCGTGGAAGATCCCGAAGACGCGACGTAGGCGCGGGAACCATCGGGAGAGAAGTCAATGGCAAACGGGTTTGCGCCGACAGGAATCCGGACGGCGACTTTGTCGGAGGGCGCGTCAATTACCCAGACGTAGTTTCCCGTGGTGCTGACTCCCCAAATCTCCTTGCGTGTGGGATGCTCGCGCATCCCGGACGGCGCCGGGCCGACAAGAATTGTTGATACGACCGCCAGCCGCGGCAAATCAATTACGGTAACGTTGCCGTCGGCGCTGCCGACGTAGGCGCAGAGGCGCAATCCAGGGCGGAGAATCGAGGGGCGATGCTCGAGCGCGACCTCGGTCGTTGCGGCGGCGAGCAGCACGACAACGAGCAGCAAGATCCGGTGGTTCTTGGAGCGGCGCATCGGCATCGACGGTGAGGACATTGAACTTTGAAAACCAAACAGTTCGCAGAGGATTCCTCGACTACCCTTGCGCTGCCCTGCCGGCCTGGAATGACGCGCGATTCATGGTCAGTTGACTGTGCGATGAAGCACCGCGGCGATCTGGCGGACTTCCTCGATAAGCAGCTGAAATTCGCCAGGAAGAATGGATTGCATTCCGTCCGAGAGGGCTTTGTCGGGCTCATGGTGGACTTCGACGAGAAGGCCATCGGCACCGACGGCGACAGCGGCGCGCGACAGCGGGAGCACTTTGTGGCGGCGTCCGGTTCCGTGGCTGGGATCCACGAGAATGGGCAGGTGGCTGCGCTTCTTCACCGCGGGGATGATGGTCAGGTCGAGCGTGTTGCGTGAATGGTCCGCGAAAGTACGCACGCCGCGCTCGCAGAGGATCACGCTGTAGTTGCCCTCGGAAAGGATGTATTCCGCAGCCATCAGGAATTCGTCGAGGGTGGCTGACATACCGCGCTTGAGCAGGACGGGCTTGCGGGCGCGCCCGGCGCGCTTGAGGAGTGAAAAATTCTGCATGTTGCGCGCGCCAATCTGGATGACGTCGGCGTACTCTTCGACGAGGTCGAGGCTTTCGTTGTCAATCGCCTCGGTGACGATGCCCAGGCCAAAGCGCTGGCGAACCTTCGCGAGAATTTTCAGGCCCGGCTCCCCCATGCCTTGAAAGCTGTACGGGGAAGTGCGCGGCTTGTAGGCGCCGCCGCGGAACAGGCGGACTCCCGCGCCGGCAACCTGTTCGGCGATGGCCATGGCCTGGGCTTCGCTTTCAATGGCGCACGGACCGGCAATCATCACGATGGCCTGGCCGCCGATGGAAACTTCCCCGGCGGGAGCGGGAATGCGAATGATGGTGTCTTCCTCTTTGGCATCGCGGCTGACCAGCTTATAGGGCTTGCTGACGGGAATACATTCGACGACGCCGGGAAGGGATTCGAGAGTGCCGATGTCAACGGCGCCGCTATTGCCAGTGATGCCGATGGCGGTGCGCATCGAACCGGGAATGGGGTGGGCTTTCAGACCGAAGCTTTCGAT
>Ga0209701_10000630_pt1 | contig 21216 bp, 18 predicted proteins | sample CZO8metaG_4_FD_188356 | JGI IMG/M metagenome (GOLD analysis project Ga0209701, IMG submission 188356) | Vadose zone soil microbial communities from the Eel River Critical Zone Observatory, Northern California, USA - CZOApr15con2H3.8 metaG... | ecosystem: Environmental > Terrestrial > Soil >... | reverse complement strand
CCGAGATGCGGGAGTGGGGCATCCGCATCGTCGACGACCGCAACGGGGCCGATATCTATATCGATGTCACGCGGCCCTTCCTGACATACGACTGGATTTCAAAATGATTAACCCGAAAACAGGCATGGTCCTTGGCACGGGGAAGGTCACCGCAATTGACGGTCCCGCCGCGGCGCAGCGACTTGCGATCGATATTGTCAACCAGATCCGCAGTGTTCGTCCCGTTCCGGCAACACCATGATCCCGTGGGCGAACGGACTGTCGGCGGAAATCGTGAAGCGCATCCGGACCGCTCGGCCGCTGCTCTTAGCCGACAAGCAAACCCCCAACTCACTCAAATCATTTCGTCCGAACACAGCTTCAGTTGGCAACCGAAATCTTGCCGCGAATCCACATACCCCTTTGCCATATGCGTGGCGCTAAGCTCTCCTAGCCGTGTTATGCGCATATTGGAAACTGCCCCATTTCCAGCGGAAGGCTTTTGCGCTTTCACTTCCTTTGTCAGTAAGCCGCAGCTCGCGGGATGAAAAGTCGAAGCGAGCGGGTTATCATGGGTTCCCGTATGAAGACAACGCTGGCTTCCGAGGGCGCGTTGCCCGACTCCGTGGGTGCGACGCATCCGGTGGACGTATCCGTCGTAATCCCTTGCTTGAATGAAGCGAACTCGCTCGCCCATTGTGTGGACAAAGCAATGGGCGCGTTCCGAAAGGCCGGTCTTACAGGCGAAGTGATTGTCGCGGACAACGGCTCGACGGACGAGTCCATTCAGATTGCGGAAGAACACGGAGCGCGCGTTCTTCGCGTGACCGAGCGCGGCTACGGTGCGGCCTTGCGTGCAGGAATCATTGCCGCGCGGGGCCCCTTCATCATCATGGGAGATGCGGACGACAGCTACGATTTTACGGACGTGCCGCGCTTCGTCGAAAAACTTCGCGAAGGCTTTGATGTGGTGATGGGCAATCGATTTCGCGGCGGGATCAAGCCGGGCGCAATGCCTCCGTTGCACAAGTATTTCGGTAATCCGGGGCTCACGGCGCTCTTGAACACTTTATTTCATGTGGGAATCGGGGACAGTTACTGCGGGATGCGCGGCTTCACGCGGGCGCTCTACGACCGGCTGGATGTCCGCAGCTCCGGGATGGAATTTGCGCTGGAGATGATCATCAAGTCCGCGCAAATCGGCGCGCGCATCACGGAAATTCCAATTATTTTGTGGCCGGACAAGCGCGGCCGTGCTCCGCACTTGCGGAGTTTTCGAGACGGTTGGCGAAGTCTGCGGTTCATGCTGCTGTACGCGCCGAACTGGCTTTTTTTTCTGCCGGGCGCTTTGCTCGTTGCGGTAGGTCTTGCGATCGTGTTCTGGCTGCTGCCGGGGCGGCGGGCCATTACGCCACGGGTTACGCTCGACATTCACACCATGATTTTCGGCGTCATCTTCACGCTGATGGGCGCGCAGATTCTTTCGATCGGAGCGTTCGCAAAAGTTTTCAGCTATGCGGAGCGTTTCGATCGCGGGACGGTATCTTTGAAGCGCGTTTTGCGGCGCGTCACGCTCGAGTCCGGTTTGTTGCTCGGTGGCCTTCTGTTTCTTGCAGGTTTTGCTGGTTGCGCCTGGATCACCTGGCGCTGGGCGGCCAGCGGATTCGGTCCGCTCTTCGAAGTTCGCCAGATTCTTTTCTGGTCTATGTGGCTGTTTCTCGGCGTGCAGGTGATTTTTGCTTCTTTTTTTCTAAGCATGCTGGGAATCAGCCGCGGCACCTACATTGGCGACTACGACTTGAAATAAATGGCCGCCACACCGCAGCCCCCCTGGCCGCTTTCCTGGATCAGCCGCTGGCACCATATTTTTGTTTTCGAACGCCGCACGCGCGTCCTGGCTGAGATGCTTGCGGCGCAGATTCCGCAGCGTGCTTCCGTTCTGGATATCGGATGTGGCGACGGCACGATCGGCAGCCTTATCGCGCAACTCCGTCCAGACATTGCTATTCAGGGTGTTGAATTTCTCGTGCGGCCGGGCTGCAAGATTGCATGTCGCGCGTTCGACGGTTCTTCCTTGCCTTTTCCGGACGCCTCGTTCGAGGTTTGCCTGTTCGTGGATGTGTTGCATCACACGCAGGATCCGGCTGTCCTGCTTCGCGAGGCCGCGCGCGTCAGCCGTTCCTTCGTGCTGCTGAAGGATCATCTGGACGAGAATTTTCTCGATGATGCGACCCTGCGTTTCATGGATTGGGTGGGCAACCGTCCGCATGGCGTGGTGCTGACGTACAACTATCAGAGCCGCAAAGAATGGGCGGAGCACTTTTCGAAATGTGGGCTGGAGGAGGTGAGTTGGACCACGCAAGTGCCGCTGTACCCGCCACCGTTCAGTCTGCTCGTTGGGCGAGGACTGCATTATGTGTCGTTGCTAAGAAAAAGAGAGTAGCAGCGCCGGCTAATGTTTTTGCGGCATCGCTGCGAGAGGGCAGGGAATCAACTCGGTATTGTCTTCTTCCGGTTCGATGAGCCAAATCTGACGGTCCTTGAAATAGTCGAAGAGTCTTTGGTTTTGCTGCGGATTGGTTTCTCGCGCCCAGAGTAATTTTGCGCTGTCGATCTCCGCACCGTTGAAAACCCAATCGTCGTGCACGTTGTAGCCCTCGGGGTAGCGCACGATGACCAGATGTTTTCCCGGAGTGTGCAAAAGTTTTTCGACGATCGCGGCGCGGCTTGGATCGCCTGTACAGGTCCAACTCAGCGGATCGCAAACCCCATGCGCGACGCCAAGCGCCATATCGACGGCGAGCAACACGACCGCCGCGCGAGAAAGCGCCGCGCCGACCGGGCGTCCACGCACGTTGATGGTTCTCAGGTGCCGGATGGCTTGCACGAGCAGCAGAGCGATCACGCAGGTCAGCGGAGCTGCATAGTGAGGCATCGACCAAATCACAAGAAAAAATCCAACCGTGACCATGAGAAAGATCGCCACCGGCAGCCGCAACTTGCGATCAAAAAACGCAAAGGGCAATCCGGGCAGAAGCAGCAGCGCGCCCCACCAGAAATAGGTGCTGCCGCTGCGCGTTAATTTTTCGGCGGTGACTTTCCAAGCGTCGCGCCAGGAATTGTTATAATTCTGGAGTTCCCACCCACTATAAAACTCTTCAAACTGCTCGTTGTTGTAATACAGCGGCTCGCGGGGATGATCCCAAAGAAAAAGTCCCGCGGATTCATAGGTTCTGGCATTCAAGACGTAGGGAAAAACTGCGGCGTGTCCCGTCAATCGCCAGTTGTAATAGCCCATGAAGGCTAGGCTCAATGCCATGACAGCTGCCAGAGGTACAAGGACGTTTCGAATGCGCGTTCGCATGGGCATCCGTGATTTTGATCTTCCGGCAAGCCACCAGAAGAACGAGCAGGCGATGGGGATGCAAAAGAGGAAGCCCTCGAAAGGCCTGCTGTTGGCCAGAAGGGCGATCCCGAGTCCCATGAGCAGCGCGTCTTTCGCTTCCACGCTTCGCGCAATTCTCGGCAACGCTCCCAGCACAAGCGCGCCTCCCGATGCCGCGACGGCCCCGCCCCAATAGCTGTTCATCCAGTAGCTCGCGATGCCGAACTTCAGCGCGACGAGAATCCCGCCAAAAAACGCCCATCGCGCGGGCAGCCACGCTTGCAACATCCAGAGAACGGCAGCAGCCATCGCCGCGTTGCTGAGGAGCACACCGATCCACGGATGGCCGAGCAAGTAACCGATGGCCAGCACAAGTCCTTGCGCCGGCGGATACTTCGAGGAATACGTGGGAATCCAATTGACGTGGAACGTTTCAAAGCTGATCCACATGGGATGAGTCGGATTGGCCAGCCGTCCGTGCGCGAACGTGTCTCCCATCAGCAAGTAACTGAATTCGTCGTGAATGCCGCCAATCGGAATAGCAAGCCGCGGCAGGAGCGCCAGCCGGACGGTGATTACGAAAAGAAACAAGAGCCAGATCGCGAGCGTTTTTCGTTCCGCTAGTTTTGTAAAACCACCTTCAAAGCGATGGAAGAAGTCCTCGGCGGAGCGAGGCGCGAAGAGGCTGAGCGAGATAAATCCGAGTGCGACGATCAGAACGACGAGAATTTCAGTAGGGAATTGCAGCATCGTGCTGCCGCTCGCAGAATTCATTTCAAGGAATATTTTTGGATTCCGGACCTGGATCGCGCCTCAGGCCGCCTACAGGATAACCGATTTCGGCGTGGAGGCCGCGCTTTTCCTGATTGCTTATCTTTCGATTTCGATCTCGGTAGCCTGGTTTGACGTGCTCGCCGGCGGCTTGTTGCGGCGTTCCTCAGCGTAATCCGCCATTTCCAGGCGCAAGTTACCGGCGTTGGATGAATAGGAGATGCCGGTTTCGAAATCGACGATTCCTTCGCGGATGAGCTTGTCAATTTCTCCATCGAAATGCTGCATGCCTTCTGTGCTGCCGTCGCGCATGGCGTCGAGGAGCGACTTGCCTTCGCTCTCGCCTTTTTCGACGTATTCGCGGGTGCGCATCGTGGATTTCAGAATCTCCACGGCGGCGATGCGCCCCTTGCCATCCTTCTTGGGAAGGAGGCGTTGCGAAACAATGAAGCGAAAGGCTTTCGAAAGGCGGGAGCGGATGGCATGCTGATCCGTCATCGGGAAAACGCCGACGATGCGCTCGACGGTTTTTGCCGCGTCGATGGTGTGCAGCGTGGACATGACGAGGTGGCCCGTTTCAGAGGCTTCGAGAGCGATTTCAATCGTCTCGCGGTCGCGCATTTCGCCTACGAGAATGACCTTCGGCGCCTGGCGCAACGCCGCGCGCAAGGCCAGCGCAAAAGTCGGCGTATCGGAATGCAGTTCGCGCTGATGGATGGTCGCTTTCTTGTGACGATGCAGAAACTCGATGGGATCTTCGATGGTGAGTATGTGGTAGGCATTCTCTTCGTTCATTCTGTCGAGAATGGCCGCGAGCGTGGAGGACTTTCCCGAGCCGGTCGGGCCGGTGACAAGTACCACGCCATTCCGCAGATCAACGATCTCTTTCAGCGTCACGGGCAGATGGAGCTCGTCAAATCCTGGAATCTTGTCTGGAACGACCCGCATGACGATGGCGCAGCTGCCGCGCTGCTTGAAAATATTGACGCGAAACCGGGCAACTCCTGTGATTCCGTAAGAAAGATCGGCGGAGCCTTCCTTCTCAAGCTTCTGGACAGCCGTTTCATTCTTACCCATGATTTCGTTAGCGATGTAGTTGGTGTCCTGCGAGGTCAGGCACTCGAGACCTTTGAACATCAACTGGACCAACTGGCCGGATACTTCGACTTGCGGCGCTCGGCCGGGCGAAAAAATCAAATCACTCACTTGCGTGTTGGTCTTCAGCATGGCGGCAACCAACTGCGCTGTGCGGATGGTTCTTTGTGCGGGGGCTGCTGATGTCGCTGGTGCTTCCGTGACCGCCAGTTCTGGCGGCATTTCTTGTGTCGGCGTGGCCATGGAATTCGTTGGATCCTTGCGAGGCCCATGAAACGGAGGGCGGGTCGCACGCAGCGTGCTCAAAACGATTGTAGGCGAACTGGCTCGTTTGGATTTATGAGGTCTTGGCTACGGTTCCCTGCCGGTAACTGGCCGGAAGGACAGGTAGGTGGAAGCAAAGAGCGCGGTTCCAAGCAGGGCGCAGCATCCCAGCGAAGCCGGGACAACTGCTGGGCCCCTACGAGGGATATCCTACTGTTTGGACGCTCCATCAATGAAGCCGGCGATGTTGGATTTCAGTTTGGCGAGATCTTCATCCCGCAAATACATCATGTGTCCCGCGTCGTAATACTGCAGATGAATGTTCTTCTGCAGTTTTTCCGGCAAGCCCAGGTGCTCCATCGTGTATTCGGTGGCGAAGAACGGCGTCGCCAGGTCGTAGATGCCGTTTTCCACTTCGACTTGCAAGTGCGGATTGGCGAGCATCGCCTGGATCAGGTCGCCTTCCACGTTCGGCGAACCGGGAAAACCGAAATTTTCTCCGCCGCCGCGATGCTTCCAATCCCAATTGTTGCCCGCCTCGTCGGAGCCCGTGTGATAGACCTTGTCCTGTCCGAATTTCAGCTCATCGCGCACGTAGTTGTTGAATGCGGCGGTGAATGGGCCGGTGATGGCCACATCCTGCGGATCGTATTCGGCGTATTCACCGAGCAGGTCGTAGCTCCAGCCGGAAAAACGCGCATCGAGGCGGCCGGTGGTCAACCCGCGGGTGCGCTGCAATTCCTTCATGAATTGCGGCAAATTGACGCGCAAGTGGGCTTTGATCAGATACTCCTCGCTCAAGCCGGTGTAGCGCGAAAGTTTTTTCGCCACGGCGGATTTTTCCGCTTCGCCCAATTTCGATCCTTTCATCAAGGCGCCGGCATATTCCGTTTGTGCGAACTGGCGCGCTTCTTCCAGCAAGGGACTCAAATTGTCCGGGCGGTCTTTCAGTACCTTGTGATACCAGGCTGTGGCCGCGTAGCTGGGCAGATAGAAAATGTACGGCTTGTCTTCGCCCGGATTGAAGGAAATGGTTCCCAGGTCCAGCACCGAAGAGATCAGCACGATGCCGTTGAAGTACAGCCCGTCATGCGATTGCAGATAATTCGAAAGTGCGGCGGAACGGAACGTTCCGTAGCTTTCGCCGATCAGGAACTTAGGCGAATTCCAGCGGGTGTTGCGGCTGACATACGTATTGATGAATTGCGCCAGCGATTTGACGTCCTGATCCACGCCCCAAAAATCCTTGTCCTGTGCTTTGCCCACGGCGTGGCTGAATCCCGTTCCCACGGGGTCGAGGAAAACCAGATCCGTTTTGTCCAGCAGGCACTGTGGGTTCTCCGCAAGTCTGTAGGGCGCCGGCGGCGTGGCACCGGCATTGACCGTGACGACCCGGCGCGGCGAGAACGACCCCATGTGCAGCCACACGGAAGAGGAACCTGGGCCGCCGTTATAGACAAAAGAGATGGGCCGCTGGCTCAAGTCCTTCGCGTCGCTGCGCGTGTACGCCGTGTAATAAACGAGCGCGGTCGGTTCGTCCTTTTCGTTTTTCAGCAAAATCGTGGCCGCGGTGGCCTTGTAGGGAATCGTTTGCCCGCCGATCCTGATGGTGTGATCGGTGACGGACGATTCTTCCTTGGCCGGTGCGGCAGCCGCCGCCTCCGCGGGCTTTTCAGCGGGCTTGGCATCTTTTTCCTGCGCGCGCAATCCGGCGATGCTGGCGATCAGGGACAACACTAGCACTGGCAGCGCACGCAGATTTTTCACACGCATCATCGGTTCTCTCCTCGGCGTAAACGGATCGATCGCCGTTTGGCAAAGCTGAGATTCTACCTGTTTGTCGGAAGCCCGGGATTATTTTGTTCGACGGCTGAGGAAAAAAGACTCCTTATGGGGGGATTTGAAATTCAAGATGATCTCGGCACAGTTCTCGACGATCCAGTCCGCGCCCGCCTCTTCGAGTTCCGCGTCGCCGGCGGTGGTGCGCAGCGCCACAACACGCGCTCCCGCCGCCTTTCCGGCGCGAATTCCCGATGGCGCATCCTCGATCACGACGCATTCCGCCGGCGGGACGCCCAGGATTCTCGCTCCCATCAAATAGGGATCGGGATTCGGTTTCCCGCGCTGCACGTCGCGCGCCGTCACAAGATTTGCCGGGACCATGAGCCCGGCGGCGCGTAAGCGGAGTTCCGCCAGGGGCCGCGTCGCTGAAGTTACAATGGCGTACCGGCTTGCCGGCAGAACGCCCAAAAGTTCTGCGGCCCCGGGTAAAGCCGCGACTCCCTCGACGTCTTCGATCTCCAGGCGCTCGACTTCGCGATCCTCCGCTTCATGGTCCGCGCGAGGGAGGAGTTCGCGGATGGTGCTGATGCTGGGCCGCCCGTGCGCGATCTTCACCACGGTCTCTGGATCGAGACCATGCTCCCGCGCCCAGATGGCCCACACCCGCGCCACCGCTGCCGTCGAATCCACCAAAACTCCATCCATATCGAACAGCAGACCACGACACTGCATTGGAGTCATCTCTCCATAATAATCGGAACGGCCGAACGTGTTGCGAAAACTACCCGGTTTTCAGACGAAAGCAGCCAAGCTCGCGTGGTTAGCGAGCTAATCGGAGGCGCCGGGGGGCGAGTAGGTCTCGTGGCGGATTGGGGAGTGAATGAGTTCAGTGGTCATTACGTAACTGCTGGTATGTAGTTCTCGGGATTGCACCTAACAATCCACGCTCCATAAAGTGATATTGGTGCCGGGGCTTCAGGGGTGGGGTGGGCGATCCGAACAACTACCGGCGTTGTTGATGCCTCCGCTTGCCCGGCTGAACGCGTTTGATGGGAGTGCACCTCATGTATGGAAGAAAATCAAGGGTCCGAGGCCGGACAACAAAGTTCGGGTCATTCTCCTCTACTCTCGCCGTACGAAGATTGTCCGCTCGTAAGGGGGTTCTCCGCTTGGAAGAATTCTTGATCTGCACAAACAGGAATTGCCTATTTCTCGTCTCTCTTCGGGAAGGCAACAAACTCTTGCGCCGCTCGGACCTTATTCTCAGCGCATGTCCGGAATGTAATCACAAATGGTCGGGCCGTTGTCCATTCTGTGTGCAACCTCTGAAGGTCGTTTGGCAAAGCAAAGTTCCCTCCTGTTCACATTGCGGTAAAGCGCTGCGACCGGAAGCGCATGGGAACTAGACCGCCCAACGAAGGTTTATCTGCGGGGGAGCGGCGTGGACGGAAAGACCAGGCTCGCGAACTTCAATATGTACGCACTCAGAATGGATTCGCTCGGTGAACTTCTCCTGACGGATTTTCCTGGAACGCGGCAAAGCATGCCTACGGTGCTCATTGTGGATGGCGATGACGCTTTCCGGAGACAGCTTCGCACGCTTTTCGAGCGTGGCGGCTGCTTCGCCCCCTGCGTGGAGGCCGCAAATGGGGCCGAAGCCCTGGATATGGCAAAGCGGCTATTGCCCGAACTGGCCGTCTTGGACTTCTCATTGCCAGACACCAGCGGATTTGAATTGGCTCAGGAGCTGAGAGCAGTCGGGCCTGAACTGCAGATCTTTATGCTGGCGACTGACTATAGTGTGGACATAGAGAGAATTGCTCAGTCCTTTGGAATAACTGCCGTCTTTTCCAAACTGGATGATCTGGCGGCACTCGTGGCGAATGCCCGCGCCGCGTGCGGAATCGAATGAGGCGGCTCCAATCGAAGCGCGTTTGAGGGTGCCACTATCTGGAATCGCGTTGCGAGTCACGGGTCGTCTGTCAGGGTCGACCCAGCGTTCGACCGCCGCTGTCGAGTCCACTAACACTCCATCCCTATCAAGCAGCACGCCCCGGCAGGGAAGTGAAGCCATGATTCATGGCAGGCAAAATGTGGCCGATTGCGAAACGAGGAGCTTCGGATGACATAACTTAGTCAAGTATGAGTTTATGAAGCAGGTGAATATTCACGAGGCCAAAACCCAATTTTCACGGCTGCTGCGCCGCGTGGTCGCCGGCGAGGAAATTATCATCACGAACCGCGGTGTTCCGGTGGCCCGGCTGGTTCCCGTTCCCGTGCCCAAGCCCGTGCGAAAACTTGGACTCTGTAGCGGTACGTTCAAGGTTCCCGATGACTTCGACGCACCGTTACCGGATGAGATTTTGGATTTGTTTGAAGGCCGAAAACCTAAGAAAAGAAAGAAGTCATGAAACACCTGGTGGATATGAGCGAACATATCCACAGTCAGCTCTCACAACCCAAACTAAATCATCGGGCTCTTACCCGGTGGGCATAGTGCTAGCAATTTGGAGGGGACGACTGAGCAGCCCAACCGATGATGGCCGAAACGTAATGCAATAAAGTAACGATCCACTACAACCAGTCACCACTCACAGCCATGCCCGCAACGAAGAACGCTCCCATAAGAATCATTTGCAGCACTGCCACCAGGCTAAATGCAAACCACCGAAATCCTTTCATTCGATAAACCCAGAATCCAGCCAATGCTAGTGAGAGCCAGCCAAGGATTCCAGCGGTGGTGCTTGCTATCGAATTCGGACTAGTGCGTAAGAAGCTCGGGCCGGAAGCAGGGTACAAAACTCCAATAGATATCACGACAGGAAAAAACAGCAGCTGTGTCAGTGCGAGCCAATGTGACCCTCTCCATAGAGGGTTCCGAAATGGACGTTGCTTCAAGAATGCAATCGCAAGGCTCAGGGAAGCAGAGACAAAGATGATGAGGAAGGGCGGAAGGAAAAACAGGGATTCAAGGCTCCAAACGGAAAGAGTCCAGAATTGTCCCGCAAAATGGCTGAGAGTCACGAGATTCAGTGTAGACTCGCACCACTTTGCAATCTACCTTCGCCTTCATCCATGTGCCCACTGCTAAAGTGGGAGAGCCAATATGACGCAGTAGATGGGCGAAGCCGGATGTGATGAGAAATGCAGGGAAGTTGGGGTGGGAGACGGGGCTTGAACCCGCGACATTCGGTGCCACAGACTGAAAATCTGTTTGTGGGCCGAATGTTTTCAACAGGATGGAATCTCGGTGTGTGTCTGAAATCATGGTTGTTGGGCAGGAGTGGACAACAATTGTGCAATGGTTTGTGCAATTGCTTTTCAAGCGCCGGTTTGGTGTGAAAAATAGCATGGTCAAGTGCCTCAGTTTGGGGCGGAATTTTCCGCATTCTTGGAGAAGAGTGAGTCTATTTTCGCCATGGCGCGGACTGCATCTTCTGGCAAATCTTTGATGTAAAACTGCTGAGTTGTCGCAACGTTGAACATCTAAATCCGAACTACTGGCCAACGCGATACCGAAGATGGCACAACAACACGTGGGAATCCTGTGCACACTATAGGAAGATGCTTTCCAGATGGCTGTTCAAGATTCCGCTGCAGGGGTTCACCATTTCACCTTGTGCGGCGGAATGTGGTCTCGTTCGTTTGAGTTGGCTCCGTTCACGAATGTCAAAACTCAGCTCTCGTGTTGGCCTCAAAAATGCTGGAGCATTCCTTGCGGGCTATTTGGTCGGAGGCCCCAATCTCCATGGCTCTTGATGCCAAGGGAGACCAAGAATTTAATAGGCCCAGTACGGGTAGCCCGCGCCAATTTCACTCCGTTTAAGGCCTGTTCGTGAGAGAAAAGCCGGGTGCGAAGATGTGGCAGAAAAACTGTCCGGTTTGTAAGAAACTATTGCAAAAGAAGCATCCTGCAGAGACGGTCTCATGCCCCTGCGGTAAGTATGTCTGGAAGTGATAGCACAGCCTGAATTCCCTCCCGGATTCCTGTAACAAGAACCACCTGTATAGATGTGAATGGCACGTAGGTCAAGCATAAATGGCAATACTTAACCACATGATAGGCTCATAACCCTGTCTCCGCGTTTCATTTTCAGAACCACAACTTTTTCTTTTTTTTGCTCCGCGATGCCTTTCCTGGGGTCACCGCCTGGACCTCATTTGAAACAGCACTCTCACCGCAAGGAGGCGTGGTAATGGTAATCTTCGCTGGACATGCAGGGAGTACCGCCGTAACGACGTAGTACCAAGTCTGTCCAGCAGCCACGCTTGTGTCTGTGTAGGTCAGAACTCCCTTTTCGGAATAGCCGATTCGGCAGCAATAGCTGTAGCAAAGTCCATTTACACAAGTCTCGCCACCGCCCTGCGTCGCACTCCTATAAACTTCGTAGGTCGGCGTGGACGGACAGGCAATCGTGTTGCCGTTCACGTCTAGGCAGGTCGCGGCGTTCCATGTCAACGCGACGCTGTGCCCTGCTGGCGTACTGGTGACTGTTATCCTGAGCGAGAGGAAAGAAGCTTGCTGTTGTCCAAAGGCAGACAGCGGAAGCCAGAGAAGGGCTGCCAAGGGCAGGAGTCGTTTCATTGGACTTCCTCAATTTAGTTTGTCAATATCCTCTACCGTCTCTCTTACGTCAAGCACCCCGCCCGTGTATCGGATGATGCGTGGTCCCTTAAAAATACCCCTCTCCCGAGTGTTTGGCCGCAACGCCCCGCCGGAGAGAATGTTGGGAAATCGTCTTGTAATCAGTTCCATCCAGCGCGCACGTCAACGACCCAGCTAAAGGAAAGGCTGTCACTTTCGCTTCTTAATGGAAGATTATGAGCACGACCAGCGAACAGATATGAACCCCGCGTTCGAGTGGTATGTCGGCATCGACAATTCGGGCGCTCAGACGCCCACGTCGAGTCTTAAGGGTCTGCGCGTTTACGCAGCCGACCGTTCGACCGCCCCGCAGGAAGTCGAGCCGCCACCCAGTCCACGTAAATACTGGACTCGCAGGGGTATCGCCGAGTGGCTGGTTGAGAGACTCTGCGAAGGGCCGACGACGCTCGTCGGCATCGACCATGGTTTTTCATTCCCGGTGCAATACTTCGAGCAGCACGGATTGCCGCTCGACTGGCCGTCCTTCCTAGACGATTTCCACCGCCACTGGCCGACTGACGATAACATTTACGTTGATTTTGTCCGAGACGGCAGCATCGGAAACGCTGCGGCCCGCTCAGGCAATCCTCGCTGGCGGCGGGTGACCGAACTGCGAGCACGTACAGCCAAATCCGTGTTCCATTTCGACGTGCAGGGGTCGGTAGCGAAGTCCACGCACGCAGGCATTCCGTGGCTGCGTTACATCCGGCAGCACGCTGAGGAACCCGTGCATTTCTGGCCGTTCGATGGTTGGAGCGTGCCGCCCAATCGCTCGGTGGTCGCGGAAGTCTACCCTGCGCTTTGGAGGAGGACTTTCCCAAGCGCAGGGCGAACGTCCGACCAGCAAGACGCCTTTGCTATCGCCAAATGGTTGCAACGTGCGGACGGCGATGGCAGCCTTGAAAAATACCTCAGCCCGAATATTGAACCGCACGAGCGCAAGACGGCTGAGATTGAGGGCTGGATTCTCGGGGTTTTGTAGAGTTCTAAGAGCGCAAGGCGAACGAGCCGATTGCATGTAGAATCCGAAAATTGGAGGGATGGATATTGGGTCAGGTTCGAGAGGAATCCGATTCAATCGGAGAAGCAATGACCACGGCCGTTTTCAAAACACAATCAGGCGAGCACTTAGTCACCAGAAAGCAGCTACTGGCAGCAATGAATGAATTTGACTTGCGATACCGTGCGACTGAGCAGGACGCAGGAACTATCTATGCCGTGGAGGAGGGTGGGAAGCGGTATCCCCCAAAGCGGATACTCGAACTTGCTACCGGCGTGCCGAGGGAAAAGTTCTATGGGGGCGAGCCATCGAACAACGTGTTTCACAGCCTTGGATTTCTCATCTCGAAAGTGCATCCCGAGATGGGTTGGATAACACCAGAGGAAATCGCTTTGGAACAGGCCCGGCTCAAATCACCTATTCCAAATATAGACGAGCTGTTGAAAGACCTATTCGCCAGCACTTGGCTTCGGTTGCACGACGATTACGCGAAACTGGCTGACTCGGGGTATCCAGGCGTCTACGTATTGGCATATACGGATGAAGACTTGGTCGGACGGAGGGTAAACGAGCAGGACATTTATTATGTCGGCGTAAGTCACGTTGGGGTTCGGAAGAGACTAAGGCAGTTCATCATCGGCCTTGAAGATGGCGGGCACCACAGCGGTGCCAAGCGTTTCTTTTTCGATGTAGCAAAGCAAATCCCCTATTCAAAGTTTGCGGGAAGAAAGGCGTTCTTTGTCTCTTCCGTCTCAGTGCCCTGCACATATCTCAAGAATGGACGAACACCTTTGGATTTGCAGAAATTGGGTGTTGTCGCTGAACTTGAATGGTACGTGCTCGCTTACGTGAAGGAGAAGGTCGGAAGCGAACCGTGGCTGAACAAAAAATAATGTGCGTCTGGCGAATGCTACCCACACAGATAGAAAGCTTAATCGTACCAACATCTCGGACGGCCCGATGAATCTGCTCGTGATTGGCAGTTGCACCGGCGAGAAGGAAATTGGTAGTTGCCCATACCTGTTCACGGAAGCAGATTTTGATAATGCACCCATGTCTTGCCGACGTGAGGCTGAGCTATACGCTTGGGGATTACCGGCTGTTAGAGCTCTACACTGGCTGGCAACATCGCTACATGGCGAGAGGCATCGATGCGCTTCGACACACATTCGGCACATCGTGCTGCACCCTGAAAATAATCTCTGCTGGATATGGACTAGTCGATGAAAATCGCACGCTTGTGCCATACGAGGCCACTTTTCAAGGTAGGCCCCCACAGTGGGTGCGCGAACGCGCCCAGAGACTGGGAATCCCGCAGGCAATATGGGAATCCGCTCAGGGCTTCGAGTCCGTCGTGTTCCTGCTCGGCAAGGAATACTTCCTCAGCACGCACCCTCCACTCCTCCCAGACCGGAAGCAGCGGTTCATTTTTTTTACTTCCAATCTGCGAATTCCGTTCGACCCAGATTCGACTGTAGTTCTGGCGGGTAAGAGCGAAACTCGATTCGGCGCTGGCATCGTCGCACTCAAGGGTAAAATGTTTGAATTATTTGCGTATGGGCTGTGTGCGAACCGTGAGAGGTGGACTCATGTGCTGGCTGACAAGACCCCGGCAAGCGTGTTGAATCTGATTGAAGCAGGTCGGAGAAACGAACGAGGCGGCGAGCCGAGCTGACAAACCCGCACATCAAGCCGCGCTAATTTGGATACGAGGGTGATATGAGCCTCGGTCCATCTAGTTTGGGGTCCTCCATAGCCTTCTTGACCACGCCAGATAGGCATCTGGGGTGCAAACCACTACGCGGGACATGCGCCTGCAACGGTCAAACTGTTCTGGGACACTCGGAACAAAAAGAAGTAGAATCAGTTTTCCTTCCTCTGTGATGTTAACGCAAATAGTGTTGACAGTTCTGTAACCCAGACTATGGCCGCCATCACCCCGTCGAACTGGTAACGCTTTTCCTAAACTCGGCTAATAGCACATCGAATGCAAGCTTTCCGAGCAATTTGAAATCGCCCTTTACATCACGGGCTTTCCGAACGGCTCTGCCCAACGGCGTATCGTCTTCAAGTTCTCGTCCGGGCTCTGGATTTCCGAGCCGCGTGAATCTGAGGGTTAGGTAGGCGAGTAAATCCGCCGCCTGTAGCCCGGGCAGAGCTTTGCTGTCGCCCGGTTGAATCGTGCCGAGTTTGTATGCATGCGGATATTTGCTTGTTTTCGTTTCTTCAAAGTAGCTCTGGGCATACCCGTTGAGCGCCTTGCTCTCATCCACAACGAACTCAACCAAGTGCCCGTCATCGCAGTATCTCGCCATGCTCTGCACAGCGAACAGGAAAGCCGCGAAATAAGGTTTCGTCGGTGCTCCGCCTTTTTGATATTTGCCGTGCTCGTATACACCGCCAGTCAAGTAGCGCCGTTCGTCCAAACCCAGTGCGTTCCAATCTGCTGCAACTACTGCGGAGCCAATAGGCCAAATCTTGCAACGTCCAATTACACCGAGCAGTTCGTCTAAGAAACTTTCGCACTCTTGTTTAGTCCAACCGCCATACTCTCCGACGGTCTTGCCGCCCGGTCTAGACCAAAATCTGTTCGCGTGAAATTCGTCCAGACCGCGACTCTTAACGGCCCTCTCCCAGTCAAGGTTGAACTGTTTCCAATAGTGCGTCCCGCCAAAATATCCCGCTGCTACACAAATCGGAGAGTCGTTTGCGTGCGTCCCACTATCGTCAATGAAAGCTCGGAGCGCCTTCTTCATCGTGTCGTCCCAATTATTCGTGCGATGTACAAGATGGTTTTCGCTTTCCCACGATGCCGCCGCAACAGCGGAGCGATATCCACATCTCTATAGTATCCCGACCGGGTGCAGTGGCGGTTTGCAGTATCCAGAGGCAGTCAACATCGAACGCATCGCTATTGGGGTTTGTCTGAGGGTGCTATTTGTACCTGCGCGGCAGGAACCTGGTCAGATTTCCGCGTCTCGACGCTGACCACGTTAAACGTGCCATTGACGTCACGCGCTTGGACGGTTTTTGTCTACTGCGCACCGGAGGCACCATACTTCACGATATATTTAGTTTTTGCGCTTACTTGCACACCAGCGTTCGGGTCACCCGAATTGGGCTGCTCGACCTGCTGCTCGGTTGTTTCTCCACCTGAATCCTTTTTCTGGACGGTCGTTACTCGCCGGTTCAAGTGCAGGCTGCCGTCCGGAGCTAATCCAGGAACTTCCGTGGAATATGTCTCGACGGTGTTGCTTTTTTCTCCGGCGGCGGTTTCTGTCTCCTTGTCAACGGTGCGTGAAATTTCTGAAAGTCTGCCCTCTGAATCGGGGCGCGAAACGCGCTCTTCGCGGGTTCGATTCTTGCCGTCTTCCTTGATTGTGCTTTCTTTTACTTCGCCCACTTCCCAGTTGCCGCTGGAACCCGGTCGTAGCATTGTCTTCTTCACCTCGACCCTGTGGTCAGCGCTGCGCTTTTGCAGCTCCTGCGTCTGCAGGGACGGAGTCAAGCGGCCGTTGCCGTCCAGAAGGTAAATTGTGGTTTTCGTCTCCTGCGCGTCTGGGCTTGTCTTTCTCGTGTCCGCGACTTCACGTTGCATAACCTGAAGATTTCCGTTCGCATCAGAATTCGAGGCCGTGCGTACCACCTGGGCATCGCCGTTGGCTGAGCTTCGTGCTTCTTCTTCCGTTACCTGCACCAGATTCCTTTGTCCATTCACATCCCACCTGTAGGTGCGCTCCACCGTACGGGTCGTCGTAGCATTTACCTGGACCGTTTCCTTGTCGGTTTCATAATCGGGCTGGTACCGGCCATTGGGCCCAAGTACCTCCACCTTCTGTTTATCCACACTCCGGTCGCCGGACTTGACGTGGCTCTCCATCGTCCGCGACGGATTGGTGTTGTATACAGAAGTTTGCGTGGTCGCCGTCCAGGATTCGTTAGTGTTGTTCGGCTGGGCCTCTTGCGCCTGTGCATAGACAACTGAGCCGACGCAAAGAATAACAGCAATGAACAACTTGACCAGAAGCTTGGTCGTAGACACAGCGAGCTGGTTTTCAGGCTGTGATGATGCCATGGTCTTGCACCTTTCACTTGGTGCCCTGCCGTCGAGCACGCGTCAGCCAGAAGTTCAGATTTAAACCTCTAGCTTGTTCATCGTATGCTTCTCCTGCCCTTGGACGCAACGAATTTGCAACCGAAGCAGGTCCCAGCGAGGTCAGCGGGGTTCCTACGTTGCTTTCAGCGTTTGGATTCTGTTGCAAGATGCGTTGCAAGTTCCACACCCGACCAAGCCCAAACCAGACCTTTGTTCCCGCCAAAAAAATAGTTGTATTTCTAAGGATGATGTAGAACATACTCCGTCATCGCTGGGACAAAGTGGAAGGCCCAGCTTAAAGGAGCTAAATCATGAAACGCATCCTAGTGTTTATTATTGCCTGTGCCCTGACGGGTGTGGTTGTCAGCACCCAAGCCAAAAACGTACCCGCCGACGTGCAAAAAGCTTTAATTGCGCTCGACAAGGAATGGGGCGAGGCCGGAGGCGATACCGCCAAGCTGGACAAAATTATAGGCGACAGCATGCTGGGCATCGGTGCCAAAGGCGAAGCACAAGACAAACAGCAGTTGATTGCTTCCAATAAAGCTCTCAGCGCTGATGTCACGAATAGTACGTATACCGCAGACGAATATAAGTTCGACATGCCCAGCTCTGACGTTGTCGTGATGACACACCGCGGAACAACTAAAGGCATGCAGAATGGCAAAGAGGTCACCGAGTCGCACCGCAGCCTGCACGTATTTCAGAAGCAGAATGGCCAGTGGCAGGTAGTGGCCAACGCGCAATTGCCCATCGCACAATAAAGCGTAGAACTGTCGGCTGCAACGCGTGCAGAGGAACACTTTGGGCTTCTAATGGTTCAGGGGCACCTTGTGGTCAGGGACGGCGTGCTATGCACGGACAGCCCGTCGATGTTTAAAAAATAGCGAAGCGCCTTGTGCAGCAAACACTAGCGGGCAGCGGCAAGAGCAATTCCCTCGCACCTTCAGGCGTCTTGGGATTTATCGTGTGTGGCATCGGCCCGGGCACACCATACCCTGGGGTCCACTCGGCGAGCGCTCCTTGCCTATGTCAAACGGGACCTATATGAAACCGGGCCTTTTTCAAACCGTTACGCTGCGGCCTTCCCCGCCCTGACGTGATGCACGGAAGAGTTCTCCACCGGCAGCGTTTGAATATTCGGGCTTCCCTTCATCAGTGGTGAAAGTTTCGACGCAACTTCCTGGAAAAGGCCGTTGTCGTAATTCTCCACATCCGCAGCAGTCTTCCACAACGTCATGCAGGAGAATTGGCCAGTAGCCGGGTCCAGAGATTCGATATTATCCACAAAGCCAGGCTGAGATTGAATCCGAGGAAGGAACTGCTCGTTGAGGTCCTTCCTGAAATCGTTCACCTTGGCCGTATCTATCGTGCAACTGATGATGCGTGAATACATGCTTACCTCCTTGGCTGAATTGGTCCACCGGGGAGCGCACCGCGGGGGAAAGCTGGGCACTCCGGAAGGTAGACGAACGATAGTCCCGATTGTTGTGGCCGTCAATCCGAATCGCGGCTAGAACAAGTATTCTTCGGCCTCCCGCAAGAAATGCGCCCCTCCGCTTCTGCGAAAAGACTTGAGAGACAAAATAAATGAGTCGTTGATTCTACTCGGTGGCGGCCCCGTACCCGCTTCCACTGGCCGAGGAATGGTAGAATTCGTGAATGGCTGATGAGGTTGATTGGAACTTCAACAATTCCTCCATGAACGAGTCCACCCTAAAACCACTTTGTGAACAAGTCGACAAAGACTTCGGGCTGCCTGCAGACAAGTATTACCGCTACTTCGCTGTCGCACCCGATGAATTTCTGACAGAGAAGGTCGGCTCGTACTTTCGTGGTGTGCAATTCTCCACGACGGCAACGGATGAGGTTTCTTCCCACGTTCGGGACCGGTACCTTCCTAGCGGCACGACGCACTACGGTTATTTGGTCTACATACGGGACACTACGTGCATTGACCCAACGGGTTGTGTAGTGACGTACGCGCACGAACTGCAACACATTGTGCAGCACGAGCGTTTCCCAAGATTGATGAAGCCTAATTCAGTCCTTCGTACAATGCTCAAAGATTTTATAGAAACGGCAACAGAAATTGATATCCCCATCGAAGTTGACGCGAACATCGTGTCCAAGCGGGTCGCTGAGAAAGTGTGTGGTGTGGAATCCGTGCGGAGGTTCGCAGAAGAACAGGTTCGTTTCATGAAGAAGAAGGGTGCGGTCGAGCAAGTAATCCGGTGGGAGTTCTTCCGGGATACGCCGTCTTCACACCCTTACGATTACGTGGATGAAACGCTAGAGCTCGTACAGAAATACAGGGGGCAGATGCCCTTCGGAGTGGACATCGTCACACCAGATTGGTGGAAAGGCCCCTTTGACGAATACCCGGCAGGTGCGTAGTAAGTTGTTCGCAGTCTTAGTGAAGAAAATGGCGGGACCGAGCGGACTTGAGCGGAATTTCTGGCCGGGGCTGGCGAATCCTCCAGCCTTTTTATTACAATTCATCAGGAGAAAAGAGGCTGTGAAAGAAGAGGAATGGGTCGAACTGACTGATGGCAAGCGCAAAATCATCATGCCTCGTCGGGAAATGGTGAACTTGGCGCAGCGCATCTCTCGGGTGTTCGCTTAGTGCGAAACGAATTGACCCTCCTATCAACGTAAATCCAAGAACGGATAGAAATGTCAAGAGGGAGCCATTGTTTCACGCCATTGTTCTGCGGCCCAGAAGGTCCGGGCATAGAGGTTGACCATGTTAAGTAGAGCAGGCGATGTCTGCGGCTGCGAGAGCGAAGATTTCGAAGGCAACAAAAGAGCGGTGGGCAAAGTTTAGAGCAGCGAAGGCGAAGGGGAAACACTAAGGCCGCTAATTTTGCACATCCGAAGCCATCTACTTGTGTCCCTCAATTGCGAGATAGGGCACAAACATGTCACCAGCCCAATCACCCAGATGAAGCTGGGTTTGAAAAGCTCCCGAACGTCCGGGCCGTTGCGGTGTTGTAGTCAACGAAGCAATCGGCGCGTTGGCACGTCTTGGTATCGCCCGCGGCTATACGTTGCAAGGCGACACAGACAAGGCTCGCCAGGCATATCAGGATTTCCTCACGCTCTGGAAAGACGCTGACCCTGACATTCCTCTCCTCATCGCTGCAAAGTCCGAATACGCGAAGCTAAAGTAATTTCGTCGCTCAGGATTGTGACGCCGGTGTGACGCAAAACCTGCCCACCCTGACAAAGTTGACACCATTGACACTGACGGGCGATTGAATCGAAACAACTTCTTTGTTTGCAAGACTGCCCGGCGAATCCGGCTTACAGGCCCGTCCGCCAATCCTGTCTGTTTCCAGTACCTTACGGAGCTCTTTTCGCGATTGTGACGCCGCTGTGACAGAAACACCCTCCTTCTAAAAGTATCTTGGCATCCAGAATGGAATGGCTGCTGCGCGTTGACTTGCCTGCCTAAAGCGGTGCAACATCCATTTTAAGGGATGAGACTTGACCGGCACCGCCCAGACGCTGGAAGCAATTACCGACCACGCGCGTTCTCTTCAGGAGGTCCGAAAGGAGGACCTGCGCTCTGGCGACCGTGTGATGGTTACGACGAGGAATTCTCTCTATACGCTCTGGGCGCTTAGCGGTAGGCACTTCTGGGTTTGGGGCGGATGGTTCGACCGACAAGGCACATCGCCTCAGCGAGTGAGCATCAATGGCTGCACGTGGGGCGGCAGTGCCCTCAAGCAGGACATTATTGCTGCGCCCGGCCTGCGGCTGGAGTTTGGGAATCGAGTCCTCACCACTCCAATTAGACACGTCCGTCTTATTCGGGCCTCTCACGCACAATCAACACCGAATTAGCTGCACTTTGTTCGTCTGAGCCCGTCAGCTTCCCCTCACGTTGACTACACTCCCGTGAAAACCTAAGATTCCGCCAGTCGCTGTCCATGATTGGCCAAACCATCTCGCACTATCGCATCCTCGAAAAGCTTGGGGGCGGTGGCATGGGGGTCGTTTACAAGGCTGTGGATATCCGTCTTGACCGTGAGGTCGCGTTGAAGTTCTTACCAGACAATTTGGCACAAGAACCGCAGGCACTCGAACGTTTCAAGCGCGAAGCAAAAGCCGCTTCGGCACTCAACCATCCCAACATTTGCACGATTTATGATATCGGCGAACAGAATGGCAAAGCCTTCATTGCAATGGAATAT
>Ga0209701_10000625_pt1 | contig 21341 bp, 20 predicted proteins | sample CZO8metaG_4_FD_188356 | JGI IMG/M metagenome (GOLD analysis project Ga0209701, IMG submission 188356) | Vadose zone soil microbial communities from the Eel River Critical Zone Observatory, Northern California, USA - CZOApr15con2H3.8 metaG... | ecosystem: Environmental > Terrestrial > Soil >... | reverse complement strand
CGGCGGCCAACCCTCTTGAAAAACACGAAGCGGCTGCTGCGTGCGCTCCCAACGAACAAACGAGGAATCTTCGCAACCGCTAGCGCATTGGAGGACAACACCATGACAAGTTATCGCGCCGCGCGCCATCGGCTGAGATCGGTGGCGCACGGGATCTTGCCCGCCATCGTGTCGCTGACGCTCTTCTCTCTTACGGCCCAGGCCGATCCGGTGCCTCCGGTGCCGAACCCGCTGGTGACCGGGCCGATCGCCGCGACCGCAATCCCCGGCGACCCCTCGCACAATTACCCGTTCTTCGCCACCAATCATCCGCTCGCGACGGCCGGCTATATCGAGGAGGAATTCTTCATCCAGGGCACGGCCAACCGCTACACCACGCCGGCCCTCACCACGGCCGCCATCATCGACGGCGGCCACCCCTATATGACGCGCATGGTCGTGCGGCGGCCGGTCGATCCCAAGCAGTTCAACGGCACCGTCCTGGTCGAATGGTACAATGTGACCAATGGCTTCGACGCCGAGAATTTGTGGTTCTTCGACTGGGAGCACATCCTCGGCAACGGCTATGCCTGGGTCGGCGTCTCGGCGCAGCAGGTCGGCATCAACGCGCTCAAGGCGTTCAACGCGACGCGCTATGCCGGTTTTGATTCGACCGCCGGCGGCACCATCACCGGCGACGCGCTCTCGTATGACATCTTCTCGCAGGCGGGCCAGGCGGTGCGGCACCCGTCCGGCGTCGATCCGCTCGGCGGGCTGAAGCCGAAGCTGGTCATCGGCGTCGGCGAATCGCAGTCGGCGAGCCGTCTCTCCACCTATGTCAACTCGATCGAGCCTCTGGCGCATGCCTATGACGGCTATCTGCTGCTCTCATCGCTCGGCAACAAAATACGCACCGACCTCACCGCACCGGTGTGGAAGGTCTCGACCGAGTACGACGTCCAGCAGAGCGAGGCCCTCGCCCGCCAGGCGGATACGAGCAAGTTCCGCCACTGGGAGGTCGCGGGATCATCGCATGTCGACCAGCACCTCCGGGACAGCCGTGAGCCGCTCGAGCTCAGGGATCGCGGGACGTCCTCCGAAGCCGCACTCGCGCCGACCTGCGGCATCCCCACGATCGGGACGCGCGTTCCCACGAGCTCGGTGATCGGCCAGGCGGTCGAGGAGCTGGTCCCGTGGATCAGCCGCGGCAGGCAGCCGCCTTCCGCACCGGAGATGCAAACCACCTCGCTCGGACCGCCGACGGTGCTGGCGCGCAACAGCCTGGGCCTCGCCATCGGCGGCATCCAGCTGTCGCAGGTCGCGGTTCCCACCGCGCTTAATGTCGGCACCAACAGCGGCCCGCCCGGCAGCGCCTGCGTGCGCTGGGGCTATTACGTGCCCTTCCCGGTGTCCCAGCTCGACGGCCTCTATCGCGATCACGACGACTATGTCCGCCAAGTCGCAAAGGTCGCGCGCGAGAATGTCCGGCAGGGCTTTATCGGCATGCTCGATGCGCGGCACACCGTGTTCGAGGCTATAAACTCGGCCGTTGGCGGGCGGGACCGGGATGGCGATTACGACCGCTATCTCGTCGAGTTCGCTCCTTAAGGCCGTTGACAAAGCGGGCGCGTCTCGCGCGAGGCGCGCCTCGCTTGTTTGCGGCCGATAGCCGCATCGCGCTCGAGGTCATCGCGGTTTCGGAAAGCGGCGCGCCGTCTCCGGCGACTTGATCGCCCGGGCTTGCTCCCTATAGTCTCGCTGCAATCGCGCGCCGCGGCTGAAGCGGCGGCCCATAAGAACCGGCCTGGAAGATGCAGATTCGCGACGGCTTCACCGAAACCATCGGCCATACGCCGCTGATCCGGCTCCGCCGCGCCTCGGAGATGACCGGCTGCACCATCCTGGGCAAGGCCGAGTTCCTCAACCCCGGCGGCTCGGTCAAGGACCGCGCCGCGCTCTACATCATCAAGGATGCCGAGGAGCGCGGCGCCCTCCATCCCGGCGGCGTCATCGTCGAGGGCACCGCCGGCAATACCGGGATCGGCCTGGCGTTGGTCGGCAACGCGCGCGGATACCGCAGCGTCATCGTCATGCCGGAGACGCAGAGCCAGGAAAAGAAGGACATGCTGCGGCTGTGCGGCGCCGACCTGCGCCTGGTCCCGGCCGTCCCTTACGCCAACCCGATGAACTACGTGCGCTATTCCGAGCGCCTGGCGCAGGAGATCGCGCAGAGCGAGCCCAAGGGTGCGATCTGGGCCAACCAGTTCGACAACCTCGCCAACCGCCGCGCCCATTACGAGACCACGGGCCCCGAAATCTGGGAGCAGACCGAGGGCAAGGTCGACGCCTTCGTCGCGTCGGTCGGCACCGGCGGCACGCTCGCCGGCGTCGCCATGGCGCTCAAGGAGCGCAATCCGCGGGTCAAAAACTATCTCGCCGACCCGTTGGGCTCCGCCATCTATAGCTACTACGCCACGGGCCAGCTCAAGGCCGAGGGCAATTCGATCACCGAGGGCATCGGCCAGGGCCGCATCACCAAGAACCTCGAGGGCGCGCCGATCGACGGCTGGTTCCAGGTGACCGACGAGGAGATGCTGCCGATCCTCTTCGACCTCGTGCTCGAGGAAGGGCTAATCCTCGGCGGCTCGACCGGGATCAACATCGCCGGCGCCCTCAAGGCGGCGAAGGAGCTTGGACCCGGCCACGTCATCGTCACCGTGCTGGCCGATTACGGCACGCGCTACCAGTCGAAGCTCTTCAACCCGGCCTTCCTGCGCGAGCGCAAGCTGCCCGTACCGGAATGGCTCGACCAATGACCGAACTGCTGTTCCGCGATGACGCCTATCTGCGCTCCTGCGAGGCGCGAATCGTCGCTGTCGACGAGCGCGGCATCCGCCTCGATCGCACCGTCTTCTACCCGCAGGGGGGCGGCCAGGCCGGCGATACCGGCGCGCTGCGCCTCGCCGATGGCGGCGCCCTCCCCATCATCGACACGCGCAAGGGCGACGGCGCCGACGAGGTGCTGCACATCCCCGCACCCGGGGCGACGCTGCCTGCGCCGGGCGATGCGGTCATGGCGGCGATCGACTGGGAGCGCCGCCATCGCCTCATGCGCATGCACACCTGCCTCCATCTGCTGTGCGCGGCCGTACCGGGCGCGGTGACGGGCGGCCAGATTTCGGACGGCAAGGGGCGGCTCGACTTCGACGTGCCCGGCGATGCGCTCGACAAGGAGGCGATCACCCGCCGCCTCAATGAGCTCATCGCCGGGGACCACGTCGTAACGCCGCGCTGGATCAGCGACGCGGAGCTCGCCGCCCGGCCCGAGCTGGTGCGCACCATGTCGGTGAAGCCGCCGATGGGACAGGGGCGCGTGCGCCTGCTCGACATCGCCGGCGTCGATCTCCAACCCTGCGGCGGCACGCATCTGCGCCGCACCGGCGAGATCGGCCGCGTCGAAGTGGTCAAGATCGAGAACAAGGGCAGGCAGAACCGTCGCGTGGTCATCGGTTTCGCCGGCTGATCGCCAGGGATGGTTGGGGAGGAGAGCGCCATGCCATATGCCAACGCCGACGCGCTGGTGTCGACCGAATGGCTCGCCGCGCATCTCGATGCGCCCGATCTGCGTATCGTCGACGGCACCTTCACGCTGCCGGGCGTCAAGCCCACCGGGCGCGAGCTCTATGACGCGCGCCACATCCCCGGCGCTGTGTTCTTCGACATCGACGAGATCGCCGACGAGCACAATCCGTTGCCGCACATGCTGCCGAGCCCGGAGAAATTCGCCGCGCGCATGAGGAAGCTCGGGCTCGGCGACGGCCACAAGATCGTCGTCTATGACAGCGCCGGCCTGAGCTCGGCCGGGCGCCCGTGGTGGATGCTTCGCGTCTTCGGCCACCGCGACGTGGCGATCCTCGATGGCGGGCTGCCGAAATGGCAGGCCGAGGGACGCCCGGTCACCGACGACATCCCCGTTCTGCGCGAGCGCCACTTCACCGCACGGCTCAATTCGCTGCTGGTACGCGACAAGGGGCAAGTGCTCGACAATCTGACGGCGCGGCGCGAGCAGGTCATCGACGCGCGCTCGCGCGGCCGTTTCGAGGGCAGCGCCAAGGAGCCGCGGCCCGGGCTGCGCTCGGGTCACATCCCCGGCAGCCTCAACCTGCCCTATGACGAGTTGACCGACCGCCAGACGCGCACCCTGCTCCCCGCCGAGGCGCTCGCCGCGCTGTTCGCGACGGCGGGGCTCGAGCGCGGCACGCCTGTCGTCGCCAGCTGCGGCTCGGGCGTCACCGCCTGCGCACTGGCCTTCGGCCTCCACCTCCTCGGCTGGCCGGAGGCCGCCGTTTACGATGGCTCGTGGTCGGAATGGGGCCTGCCCGGCGACACGCCGGTGGCGACGGGTCCGCGCTGAGGCGATGAGCGAAGCCGGCAAGCTCCCGGACACGATCACTTATCTCGAGATGACGGCGAAGCCGCTGCGCCTGCCGCGGCCCGCGCCAGCCGCCAAGCTCGCCCTGATGCGGGCCGAGCGCTGCACGCCGTCGTTCTACCGCTATCTCTATATCCAGGTGGGCGAGCCGTGGCTGTGGTTCGAGCGGCGGCTGTGGACTGATGCGCAGCTTCGGACTCATCTCGCCCGCGACGACATCGAGGTTTTCGTCTTCTATGTCGGCGGCGTGCCGGCCGGGTATTTCGAGCTGCAGCGCGCGGCCACAGCAGATACCGAGCTCTGCTATTTCGGCCTTTTGCCCGATTTCATCGGTCAAGGCTTCGGCTTCCATTTCCTCCAGTCGGCGATCGACAATGCCTGGCTCGGCGCGACGCGGCGTCTCTGGGTCCATACCTCAACCTATGATCACCCGCGTGCGCTCGGCCTCTACCAGCGCGCGGGCTTTCGCGTCTATGAGCGGCGCGACATCCTGTTCGACGATCCGCGCCTCACCGGCGCCCTGCCGCGGGACATCCGCCATTCGCGCTTGCCGCCGCTGTCGCCATGATGCGCCACGCCGCGTGCGGAACCCGATAGACTCTTCAACTGTTCCTTCCACGGATCAACCGAATGCTTATCTGCCTAGTGGAGGGACGGATGCGTAAAGGATTCGCGTCGGCGCTGCTCGCCATCTTCGTATTGGCCGGAGCCGCCACGATGCTCGGCGCCTGCAACACGACCCGCGGCTTCGGCGAAGACATGTCCGCGGCGGGCAACGCGCTCAGCAATTCGGCCGAGAAGACCAAGAACGCGATGTGAGCCGGCGCAGGGGCGGCGACCTGCGGCCGCCGCCGTTCAGCCGCGCAGGATCTGGCTGAGAAAGAGGCGCGTGCGCTCGCTCTTGGGCGCGGCGAAGAATTCTGCGGGCGGCGCCATTTCGACAATCTCGCCGCGATCCATGAACACCATCTGGTCGGCGACGCGTTGCGCGAAGCCCATCTCGTGCGTGACGCAGACCATGGTCATGCCCTCCTCGGCGAGCTCGGTCATGACGTCGAGCACTTCCTTGATCATCTCGGGATCGAGCGCCGAGGTCGGCTCGTCGAACAGCATGATCTGCGGCCGCATGCAGAGCGAGCGGGCGATCGCCACGCGCTGTTGCTGGCCGCCGGAGAGCTGGCCCGGATATTTGTCGGCCTGCTCCGGGATGCGCACGCGCTCGAGATAATGCCTGGCCAGGTCTTCGGCCTCGCGCTTGGGCATATGGCGCACCCAGGTCGGCGCCAGCGTCAGGTTCTCCATCACCGTGAGATGCGGAAACAGGTTGAACTGCTGAAACACCATGCCGACTTCGCGGCGGATCGCCTCTATCTTGCGGACATCGCCGGTGAGCTCGATGCCCTCGACCAAGATCTGGCCCTTCTGATGCTCCTCGAGCCGGTTGATGCAGCGGATCATGGTCGATTTGCCGGAGCCCGACGGGCCGCACACCACGACCTTCTCGCCACGATTGACGGTAAGGCTCACATCCTTCAGCACGTGAAATTCGCCGAACCATTTGTCGACGTGCCGCAACTCGATCATCGCGCGATCGCCCGCAGGCTTTTCCGGGTGGTCGCCCTTATCCTTCATCGCCGTGCCTCGAGCGAGCGGCTGTAGCGCGACATGGCATAGCAGAATACGAAATAGATCGCGGCGACGAAGGTGTAGCCCTCGATATAGGCGCCGCGCCAGCTCGGGTCGTTGGTCCCGACCGCGACGTCCTGGAGCAGATCGAACAGCCCGACGATGCTGACCAGCGCGGTGTCCTTGAAGCCGCCGATGAAGGTGCCGACGAGCGGCGGAATGGCGATGCGTAGGGCTTGCGGCAGGATGACCAGCCGCATCTGCCGCCAATATCCCAGGCCGAGCGCCGCCGCCGCCTCGTACTGGCCGCGCGGTATCGCCTGCAACCCGCCGCGCACCACCTCGGCGAGGTACGCCGCCAGGAACAGGATGAACGCGACCTCGACGCGCCACAGCTTGGCGATGCTCACGCCGGGCGGCAGAAAGAGCGGGAACAGCACCGCCGCCATGAACAGTACGGTGATGAAGGGCAGGCCGCGGAAGAACTCGATATAGGCCACGGAAAACGCGCGAACGCCGGGCATGTGCGATTGCCGGCCGAGCGCCAGCGCCACGGCCAAGGGGAAGCCTAAGGCCAGGCCGCCGACGGCCAGGATCAGCGCCAGCGGCAGGCCGTTCCACAGATCCGTGTCGACCCACGGCAAGCCCAGGACGCCGCCTCCCATGAGCCAGGCGACGGCGGCCACCCCCGCGGCCCAGAGCAGCGCGAGCGCCCTGCCCCACAGCCGCCTGTCGCAGCTCGCCACCAGCAACATGATGAGAAGCAGCACGACGACCGCCGGCCGCCATTGCTCGTCATGGGGATACCGCCCGAACAGGATGAAACGGTACCATTTCGTAATGAAGGCCCAGCACGCGCCGCCGCGCACGGCGCAAGCCTGCTCGTTGGGCGCGGTCAGCGACGCGTTGACGACGGCCCAATCGACGAGCGGCGGCACGATCTTGATCAGCACGTACAAGACCAGCAGCGTCAGTGCGGTGCTGAGGGGCGTGCCGAAGAGGTTGCCGCGCAGCCAGCGATACACCTGCGGCAGCGGCCTAGCGGGAGCGGCATGCGCGATGTCGGCCATGTGCGCCTACCGCTCGACCAGCGCCATGCGGCGGTTGTACAGGTTCATCAGCAGCGACAGGCCGAGGCTCAGCGACAGGTAGACGGCGGCGATCAGCGTCATCGCTTCGATCGCCTGGCCAGTCTGGTTGAGTATGGTGTTCGCCACCGAGAAATAGTCGGCGAAGCCGATCGCCACGGCGAGCGTGCTGTTCTTGGCGAGGTTCAGGTATTCGTTGGTGAGCGGCGGGATCATCGTCCGCACCGCTTGCGGCAGCACGACGAGGCGGAGCACGTGACGGCGCTTTAACCCGAGCGCCAGCGCCGCCTCGCTCTGGCCGCGGCTTACCGCCTGGATGCCGCCGCGCACGATCTCACCGATGAAGGCCGCGGTGTAGACGACGAGACCGAAGGCGAGGGCGGCGAATTCCGGCGTGACCGTCACGCCGCCCCTGAAGTTGAAGGCGCCGAGCTGTGGCATATCAAGACGGAACGGTGCGCCGAGCGCCACGAAGACGATCGCCGGCGGCAGCACGATGAGCGCGAGGGCGGTCGTGAGTACCGGGAAGGGTTGCCCCGTGCGTTCCTGCCGCCGCCTCGCCCAGCGTGCGAGCGCGACGCTGGCGAAGATGCCGACGATGAGCGCTGCGAGCACCCAACGGAACCCTGGGTCATACTCCGGCACGGGAAAGGCGACGCCGCGGTTCGACACGAACACGCCCGGCAGCACTTGCCACGCCGCGCGCGGTCCGGGCGCGCTGATCCGGAGCAGGTTCCACCACACGAAGAGCTGCAGCACCAATGGCGTGTTGCGCATCACCTCGACGTAACCGAGCGCCAGCCGGGCGACCAGCCAATTGCCGGAAAGACGCAGCAGACCGACGACGAGGCCGAGCGCCGTGGCGAAGACGATGCCGATCGCCGCCACCAGCAGCGTGTTGAGCAGCCCGACCAGCATGGCATAGGCGTAACTGCCGGACGGTGCGTAGGGAACGAGTGCCGGGCTGATCTCAAAGCCGGCCTCATGGCTAAGGAAGCCGAAGCCGCCGACAATACCCTGCCGGCGGAGGTTGACCGCCGCGTTGTGACCGAGATAGGCGAGGATGGCGATGACCGCGGCGATGATCACGGCCTGGAAGAGAAGCTCGCGGCTCCGCTCGTCATTCCACCACGCCGAGCCGCGCGGTCTGGACGGAACACTCACCGGAACGGCATTGCGTACATCAGGCCGCCCTGGTTCCACAGCCCGTTGAGGCCGCGCTCGAGCTTGAGCGGCGTCTTGCTGCCGACATTGCGCTCGAAGACCTCGCCGTAATTGCCGACCTGCTTGATCACGTTATAGGCCCATTTCTCGTCGATATGCAGCGCCTTGCCGAGGCCGGGCGTCACGCCGAGCATGCGCTTGACGTCGGGATCCTCGCTCTTCAAGGCCTCGTCGACGCTGCCCGAGGTGATGCCCTTCTCCTCCGCGCCGATCATGGCGTAGATGGTCCATTTGACGATGTCGAACCATTCGTCGTCGCCATGCCGCACCGCCGGCGCCAGCGGCTCCTTGGAGATGACGTCGGGCAGGATGACGTAGTCATCAGGGTTGGATGCCTTGCCGGCGCGCGTCGCGGCGAGGCCGGAGCGGTCGGTCGTATAGGCATCGCAGCGGCCCGAGAAGAACGCGTTCTCGACCTCGGCCAGCTTCTCGACCACCAGCGGCTTGAACGTCATGCGATTGGCGCGGAAATAGTCGGCGAGATTGAGCTCTGTCGTGGTGCCCGGCTGCACGCAGATGGTGGCGCCGTCGAGCTCCTTCGCGCTCTTGATGCCCGCCTTCTTCGCGACCATGAAGCCTTGCCCATCGTAATAGGTCACCGGCGCGAAATTGAAGCCCTGCTCGGTATCGCGCAGCACCGTCCAGGTGGTGTTGCGCGTGAGCACGTCGGCCTCGCCCGACTGCAGCACGGTGAAGCGCTGCTGCGTCGTCGTCGGGATGAACTTGACCTTCTTGGCGTCGCCGAGCACGGCCGCGGCAATGGCGCGGCAGGTATCGGCGTCGAGCCCCTTATAGTCGCCCTGCTGGTCGGGCATGCCGAAGCCGGCGAGGCCGGTATTGACGGCGCAGGTCACGACCCCGCGGCTTTTTACGCCGTCGAGCGTCGGGCCGGCGAGCGCGCCGCCGCCCCAGGCAAGGCCGAGCACCGCCGTGACTGCAAAGCCGAACCATCTTAGCGAGCGCATTCAGAATCTCCTCGATGGGTTTGATTTTAAAAAGTTAGTCTGGTCGCACCGAAGGGTGGAGCGAGGCCTGGGGCAAGCAAACGCTATCATGGCGCCGCACGCCGCCGCAACGCCGCGCTGGCGCAAGGGCCCTGGGACGCGCCGATAAACCGCCTTTCGCAAGCCGCCGTGGCGATGCAAGATGCGACGCAACCAACCGCGGAGGCCGCCCGCTCGCGATGCGCAGCAAATCGAAAAAGCCCGACACGCTCGTCACCCATGCCGGCCGCGCTCCCGAGGCGAATCACGGCGTCGTCAACCCGCCCGTCTATCACGCCTCGACCATCCTCTATCCGACGGTAGCCGCGCTCGAGGCGGCGCAGAGGAACCGCTACGGCCAAGTCACCTATGGCCGCATCGGCACGCCCACCACCTTCGCTTTCGAGGAGGCGGTGGCGGCACTCGAAGGTGGCCATCGCGCCGTCGCCTTCTCCTCCGGCGCCGCCGCCTGCTTTGCCTCGCTCCTCGCCTTCCTGAAGGCCGGCGACCATGTGCTGATGACCGACTCGGTCTACGGGCCGGTGCGTGCCTTCTGCAGCGCCTTCCTGCAGCGCTTCGGCGTCGCCACCACCTTCTACGACCCGCGCATCGGCGCCGGTATCGGCGAGCTCATTCGCGAGAACACGCGCGTCGTCTATCTCGAGAGCCCCGGCTCCCTCACCTTCGAAGTCCAGGACGTGCCGGCGATCGTCGCCGTCGCCAAAGCGCGCGGCATCACCACCATGCTCGACAATACTTGGGCGGCGCCGCTGTTCCTGAAGCCGCTGGCGCTCGGCGTCGATGTCTCGATCATCGCCGCGACCAAATACATCGTCGGCCATTCCGACGTGATGATGGGCGTCGTCGTCGGCACCGAGAAGAGCTTCATGCCCATCCGCGAGATGGCGACATCGCTCGGCAATCACGCCGCGCCCGACGATTGCTATTTGGCGCTGCGCGGCTTGCGCACGGCGGCGGTGCGGCTGCGCCGGCACGAAGTGCAGGGCTTGGCGCTGGCGCGCTGGCTTCAGGCGCGGCCCGAGGTGGAGCGCGTGATCCACCCGGCGCTCCCCGAGCATCCGGACCACGCGCTGTGGCGGCGCGACTTCACCGGTGCGAGCGGGCTCTTCAGCATCGTGCTGCGCCCCGACATCGCCAAGCCCGCAGTCGATGCCATGCTCGACGGCATGGAGCTCTTCGGCATGGGCTTCAGCTGGGGCGGCTTCGAGAGCCTCATGGTGCCCGTCCATCCCGAGCGGCTGCGCAGCGCGACGCCTTGGGACGGCGGTCCGGTGATTCGCATCCATGCCGGACTCGAGGATCAGGGCGATCTCATCGCCGATCTCGAGCGCGGCTTCGCCCGCCTCGCCGCGGCGCGCTGAGCCCGTTGCCGGCGCTCACGCCCCTCGAGATCGAAGCACTGCGGCTCAGCCTGCGCGTCGGCGTCGTCAGCGTAGTGGCAAGCCTGCCTTTCGGCCTCGCGATCGCCTGGTTGTTGGCCCGACGCCAATTCCCCGGCAAGGTCGTGATCGACGGGCTCGTGCATCTGCCGCTGGTGCTGCCGCCGGTGGTGGTGGGGTACGCGCTGCTGGTCCTGTTCGGGCGGCATGGCCCGGTCGGCGGATGGCTCTATGATGCCTTCGGCATCACCTTCGCCTTCAACTGGAAGGGCGCGGCGCTGGCCGCGGCCGTCATGGCCTTCCCGCTCATGGTGCGCGCCATGCGGCTGTCGCTGGAGCTGGTCGACCGCCGGCTCGAGGCGGCGGCGCGGACCCTCGGCGCCGGCCGGCTGCGCGTCTTCCTCACCATCACCGTGCCACTGATGGCGCCGGGCATCCTGACCGGCGCCATCCTCGGCTTCGCCCGCAGCATCAGCGAGTTCGGCGCCACCATCACTTTCGTCTCCAACATTCCCGGCGAGACGCGCACGCTGCCCCTGGCGCTCTATGCGCTGACCCAGGCGCCCGGCGGCGAGACGGCGGCGTGGCGCCTCGCCCTGCTTTCGGTGCTGCTGGCGATGGCGGCGCTGGTGGCGTCGGAGCTCCTGGCGCGCCGCCTCGACCGGCGCGTCCGGGGGCTGGCGTGATCGAGATCGATGTCGAGAAGCGGCTCGGCGCCTTCCTGCTCGACGCGCGCTTCGCCGCGCCGGCGACGGGCATCACCGCGCTGTTCGGCCGCTCTGGCGCCGGCAAGACGACCCTCGTCAACCTGCTGGCCGGTCTGGTGCGGCCCGATCGCGGCCGCATCGCCGTCGGCGGCGAGGTGTTGTTCTCGGCCGAAGAAGGCATCGACGTCCCGCCGGAACGACGTCGTCTCGGCTATGTGTTCCAGGAAGGGCGGCTCTTCCCGCATTACTCGGTGCATGGGAACTTGACCTATGGCCGCCGGCGCGGCACACGCGGCGGCGCGATCGGGTTCGACGCCGTCGTCGCTCTGCTGGGGTTGGGGGCGCTGCTCGACCGCCGTCCGGGCGATCTCTCCGGCGGCGAGAAGCAGCGCGTCGCCATCGGCCGGGCGCTCCTCGCGGAGCCGCGACTCCTGCTCATGGACGAGCCTCTCGCCTCGCTCGACGCGCCGCGCAAGGCCGAGATCCTGCCCTTCATCGAAAAGCTGCGCGACGAACTGCACCTCCCCGTCATCTATGTGAGCCACGCCATGGAGGAGATCGTGCGCCTCGCCGACACGCTGGTGCTGATGTCGGAGGGACGCATCGCCGCGGTCGGCCCGGTCGAGGAGCTCACCAGCCGGCTCGACCTGCGGCCGCTCACCGGCCGCTATGAGGCGGGCGCGGTCATCCGCGCGACCGTGGCCGGGCATGACGTGACCTACGGCCTGAGCGAGCTGGCGTTCCCCGGCGGGCGCCTGCGCGTCTCGCACGTGGCGCTGCCGCTGGGGACGCCGGTGCGCGCGCGCATCCGCGCCCGCGACGTGGCGCTGGCGACGACACGGCCCATCGGCATCTCCTTTCGCAACATCTTCGCCGCGCGGGTCACGGAGGTCGCGCCGGAGCGCGCGCCGATCGTCGATGTCCGGCTCGACATCGGCACACCGGCGCAGCCGGTGGCGCTGTGGGCGCGCGTCACCGCTCGCGCGGCGCACGAGCTCGGGCTGACGCCCGGCCGCGAGGTGTTCGCGCTGGTCAAGACGGTAGCGCTCGACCGCGCCAGCTACGGCCGCTACGACCCCGCGCCCGGCGAGGACGACCCGCTGTGATCAGCGGCAGGGAAGCGCGCCACGGTCACGTCGTCGTCGATGAACTCTCGATAGGCAAACGAGAGCCGGCTGCGCGCTTAGCCGGAAATCCCGGTTCCGCTGCGCGCACGCGGCGCTCTATGGTAGCGCCGGGTTTTGCGGCAAGAGGGAGAGAGATGGCACCGCTGCTCGCCGGGGTACGCGTGGTCGACGCCACGGCCGTCGTGCTCGGGCCCTATGCGAGCCAGATCCTCGGCGACATGGGCGCCGACGTGATCAAGCTCGAGCCGCCCGAGGGCGACATGCTGCGGCATGTCCATCCCATGCGCTCGCCGGCAATGGGCGCGACCTTCCTGACGCCCAATCGCAACAAGCGCAGCTTGGCGCTCAACCTCAAAGCCCCCGGCGCGCATGCGGCGCTGCTGCGGCTGGTCGCCACCGCCGACGTCTTCCTGCACAACATGCGCGCCGCCGCGATCGAGCAACTCGGCTTGACCTACGCGCGGCTGCGCCAGGCGAACGAGCGCCTTGTCTATTGCTCGGCCTGGGGCTTCGGCCATGACGGCCCGTATGCCGGGCAGCCCGCTTACGACGACATCATCCAGGCGCTTTCCGGCGCCGCCGACCTCGAGGCGCGGCTGCACGGGTCGCCCGGCTATATGCCCAGCATCATCGCCGACAAGGTGACCGGCCTCACCGCCGCTTACGCCGTCTCGATGGCGCTGTTCGCGCGCGAGCGCACCGGCAGCGGCTGCGAGATCGAAGTGCCGATGCTGGAGACGATGACCGGCTTCTTCATGACGGAGCACCTTGCCGCCGCTACTTACGCGGACGACAGCGGCAAGGCCGGCTACCGCCGGCAGCTGGTGCCGCGCGGGCCCTACCGCACGGCGGACGGCTACATCGCCGCGCTGCCCTATTCGCGCAAGAACTGGACGCGCTTCTTCGCGGCGGTCGGTCGAGCCGACCTCGCGGCCGATCCACGCGTCACCGAGGACGCCCGCCGCAGCCACGCCATCGCCGAGCTCTATGCCATCCTCGCGGAGATCCTGCCAACGCGCATGAGCGAGGAATGGCTCGCCTTGTTCCGCGAACTCGACATACCCGCCGCGCGCATGAACACGCTCGACGGCGTGCTCGACGACCCGCACCTCGCCGCCGTCGGCTTCTTCCAGCACATGACGCATCCGAGCGAAGGCGCGATCCGCGTGCCCGGCATCCCCGTGCGCGTGGACGGCGAGTCGGGCCATATCAGGCGCCCCGCCCCGCGGCTCGGCGAGCACACGCGCGAGGTGCTCACGGAAGCCGGCCTCTCGACCGCGGAGATCGATGCGCTCTGCCGCTCGGGCGCGGCCATCGACGGCGCGTAGTTTCTCGCCGCGCTCGATCCCTGCGGCGAATGGCCGCCCGTGATTGTCGTGCCAATCGCGGCCTATCGCGCTGATTTGGCCGCGTTTTCGGGCGGCGGGCCAAACGAATCGGCCGGGCGTTCGGCGCAATTTTGCCATTAGCATCTCGTCAAGGACTTCGGTCGACTCTGGCGCGATGAAGCCAGGGCGATACCGTAAAATGCCGCGGATCTTGGCGCCGATGAGCGCGCTCGTGCTCGCCGCGGCGTGCCTTGCCGCTTGCGCCGGTCCATCGCCCGGCGCCGGCGCCGGCCTCGCGCTGGCGCACCCTGCCCTGCCCTCGGAGCAGCCCAGCCTTTATCCCGGCCGCGTGCCGAGCTTCCTCCAGGTCGGCATGGCATCGTGGTACGGCGACCGCTTCAAGCGCCGGCCGACCGCGAGCGGCGAGCCGTTCGATCCGAAGGACATCACCGCGGCGCATCGCACCTTGCCGCTGCAGACGATCGCCCGCGTCACCAACCTCGGCAACGGGCGCCGGATCCTCGTGCGCATCAACGACCGCGGGCCCTACGCCCCGGGCCGCGTCATCGACCTCTCGCGCAACGCGGCGACGCAGCTCGGCATGAAGCAGGACGGCGTCGCCCGGGTTCGCGTCGAGGTGTTCGCCGCCGACCAGAGGCCGAGAACCGCCGCGCTCCGTCCGTAGCAGACCCGCCCGCGCGGTCGGGAAGAGCTACATTTCTCACCACTCCGGAGGCCGCTGGGAACGTCCCGGCGGGTCGCGGCGCCCCTGACAGCAGCGGCGATCATGGCGGAATCCTGCGCAAAATCGCGCCGCACCGCGCCCCAATGTTCACGAAACGTTCCACGTGAAACCTGCAAGTCTGCGCTCGAGTGGACCATTCGCCCGGGGAATCCGCTATACGCGGAATACACCGAGTGGACCATCCCGAGCCCCGATGTGGGCCATCGGTGGACCACCAGAGGGATCGGGCGCGATCGTCACGCGACGAGATCGCGGGCTCAGGCGTCCGGGCGCGGGCCGGCGCTGAGCTCGCTCCAATCGAGCTGCTCCTCGACGCGGTGAAAGGCGTCGTCGCCGATCTCGCCGCTCCGCCGCAGGCTCGACACCGCGGCGCGGGCGGCCGCGATGGCCCGGCGGCGCAAGGCTCCCGCCGGCAAAGGGGCGGGCGCATTTCCGTCCGGGTCGTTCCCGGCCTGGCGCAGCACCTCGGCGTATTCCTGCCGCAGCCATTCCGCTTCGGCGGAGGTGTCGCCGTCGATCGCCTGCAAGGCGGCGCGGTAGGCCGCCCCGCGCGCGAGCGCGACCTCGCGGCCGACCGGGTCGTCGTCGCGGAGGTCGAGCCAGCTCAGGAGCGGACGCAAGGTGAGGCCGTGGATCACCAAGGTGCCGAGCACGACGATGAACGCGGTCAGCACGATGAGATCGCGGAACGGAAATCCGCCCGCGGCGTCGTTGCCGATGGGGAGCGCCAAGGCGGCGGCGAGGGTGACGATGCCGCGCATCCCGCACCAGGAGATGATGAGCCCGCTGCGCACGGTCGGCCGCATCATCGGCCGCGGCGGGTGGAAGCCGTAGAGCCGCACCTTCAAGCGCACGACCGCGTTGAAGCTCATCGCCCAGGCGATCCGGCCGAGGATGCAGGTGGCGAGCACCGCGCCCGCGACGGCGAGATATTGGGTTTGTTGCGCGGGGTCGAGCGCTTCCATGATCGGGCGGATCTGCAGCCCGATCAGGAAGAAGGCCAGCACGTTGAGGACGAACACCGCCGTCTCCCACACCGCGTAGGAGGGAACGCGCAGCCGCGCCGGCGTGCGGTCCGGCGCCACGCGCGCGATCGTGATCGCGTAGGAGACGATGGTGAGCACGCCCGAGAGGCCGACCCGCTCGGCCAGCATCCACACGCCGAAGCAGCCGACGAATTGCAGGATGATCTGGCTCGGCGCGTCGTCCGAGAGCCGCCGGACCAGCCGCATATAGAGCCAGGCGAGGATCGGCCCCGCGATGACGCTGCCGGCGACGCCGAGGAGGAAGGTCGGCGCGACCGCCCGCGCCGAGAAGGCGCCGCCGGCGGCGACGGCGCCGAGGGCCAGGCGATAGATCAGCAGCGCGCTGGCGTCGTTGAGCAGGCTCTCGCCCCCGAGGATCGTCATGATCCGCTGCGGCGGGCGCACCTGGCGCAGCACGGCCGTGGCCGCCGCGGCGTCGGGCGGCGCGACGATGGCGCCGAGCGCGATCGCCGCCGCCCAGGGCAGGCCGGGCACGAGCGCGTGGGCGATGATGGCGACGGCGGCGGTCGTCGCGCCGACCGCGACCAGGACCAGGCCGGCGACCGGCACCCAATTGTCCTTGAGGTCGCGCAGCGACGTGTCGAAGGCGGCGTCGAGCAGCACCGGGGCGACGAAGAGCGCGAGTGCCAGATCGGGCGCGAGCACGAGGCGCGGCGCGCCCGGCACGAACGCCAGCGCCGCGCCGCCCAAGGCCAGGAAGGCCGGGTAAGGCGCGCCGACGCGGCGCGCGGCGCCCGCGAGGAGCACCGCCGCCAGCAACAGCACCACGATCCACTCGAAAACCGCCATCGGCGACCCGTGCGGAGGAGCAACGCGCGATCCTAGCAGGCCCTGGATCGACTCTGCCCCTCTTCATCTAGGGTGAATTTCACGCTGCCGGGAGACGCGCCGCGATGATCGGCGAACCTCGTCCTCCTAGAGGGTGCGGTTTGCGCCGACCTGTGGCGGGTGCAGCGGCATCTTGATCCTGGCGTCGCCCTCCAGAACGTATTGCTGCCGACCGCAAGGGCAAAGGGCTATCCACGGCGTCAAAGCCCTGGGAACATGATGCAGGACGCTCCACCCCTTGACGTGTGGGTTTGCGAGCACGCAGGTTTGCACTCCTATGCGCGGCTTCGATCAGAACCCAGCAACCCGGTAGCCTCATTGAACTCCCTACGGCTCCGGCGTCGGATGAGAGGCGCCCAAGCGCCAAACGCCCCAAGCAATTCAACATCGTCCCAAGGTGAGTCGATGCAAGAAGCTGCTTTAGCCAACGCTGGCCTTTGGGCGGAGCGATTGGAGATAGTGGCGGACATAGCATTCGCCATCGTTATCATCGCCCTTTTGGTCGAGCTGGTGTCAGGACGCATCGCGAAGCACTTCCGCGCCGAATTGGATGGTGCAAGAGAGCTGCAATTAGCCACGCTCCAAAAGGAGGCCGCGGTCGCCACGTATCGAGCGAACGAGTCTGCACTTGCCCTCGCGGAGTTGCAGAAAAAGCTAAAGCCTCGCTGGCTCCCCACGGAGCAGCAAGTGGACCTTATGAATGTTGCCAAACAATTTCCCGGGATGGTTGCCCATTTCTGGATATACCCAGAGGGGGCGCCCGACGCGTATTTCTTCGCCATGGGACTTGAAGGCAATCTGCGAGACGGCGCGGGCTGGCGAACTGCGTCATGGGTTTCGCAGAGCGGCCACCCTTCGATTGGCGGGCTGCTGATAACGTGGCGTGCCGGATCGGCCGCAAACAAAGCAGCAGCGGAGGCGATCGGCAAAGTATTGACTGCGGCGAATATCGCTTGGCTTCCGGGCGGCGAGTTCGAACAGGATGACAAGACGCTTGGGCCAGAAGGCGAACCCGCAACACCAGTTCCAGGCAACACTAACCCGAGTCCTGCAACGATCAGAATCTTTGTTGGCCAAAAACCTCCCTGACGACGAGCCTCGCACGTTGCGGGCCTTGGACCCAGGCCGGCGAATCTCTTCCTCGATCTGCGGGCGCCGCGTCTCGCGAAGGAATTGGGGTCAGATTGGAATTCCGCAGATAGGAATTAAAGGAATTGGGGTCAGAGTGGAATTCCGCGGCAAGCGGCGACGCGCGCTTCACGCCCACCAGACAAGTCTACTCTGACCCCAATTCATCGTTGTTTCGGTCAGCACGAGGAAGCCATCGCCGGTGAGCACCTGCACCCTAGTCGTTCCAGTTGCTGCACTGCACCAGCACCCCGGGTGTGTCTTCAGCATCGAATGCTCGCGTCTCCTCCGTCATCTGCGTCATCATCGTCGAGAGTTCCCCATCGATGATTGCTTTTACGCTTTCATTCACTGCGGTTTCGATACCGTCCGCCGCTGCCACATACGCCAGCTTGTGCACGGTCGGGACATTCATCTGCATTAGCCGCTGCTGGATGTAGTCCTGATATACCCGGGCGATATCAACGAGAGCCTTGTAGTGCTTCTGCTCGTGCGCGAACGTCGCTTTGTATTCGCAGCTTGTTTCGTCATAGTTGCTAGCGATGTACATCTCTATGGCGGGGAACGTGATCGAGACGGAGGTGATACCGAAGCATAAACCGCCGCCGAAGTGTGCATCATAGTGCAGCCATTTGATGTCGACAGGCTTGGGGGAATCCGGAAACCGAAAGATCGTGAGGCCGGCAGACCAGTCGCCGGTTAACCCAATCGATCGGGCTATCGCCACAAGCGCGGTTTTCGTCTTTGTGTGGTCAGGCCCCGCTAGCGGCCATGGTTGGTCGGTCGGTGGCGTAATGGCAAATCGGATTGCATCCCTCGTGTCGGGGTCCTGCAACGCACAGGCAAAGTTAAGCTTCACCGAGAAGCCTTCGTCTTTCGACCAAATCTCTTGCGAGCCGTTGACCGCAGGCCACTTCAGTGGGAGTAGATCACCAGGCGCCAGGATCGGTCCCGCGGTTCCACGTTTGCAGCGTAGCATCCATGGCTCTTGGGTTGGAATGGTAAAACTCAGCTCGTCAGCGTCTCCTTGCTTCACTTGCCGCGTGACCCTGAGCGCAATGCTGGAGGTGCCGCTCCACGGACCAGGGATCAGACGACAGTCTTTGATGGGCTGATAAACGTAATCAATCGTCTGATCGGAATCGAGTGTAGGTTCTGCATCGATCCCCAGCAAAGGTGCTGGCGGAAAGTTGAATTCCCAGCTCGCGTTCACCCTCGACCCGCCCCTCCCCTTTAAATGGATCTCGTACCGGGTGGGCATGGGCTCGCCGACAGGAAGATCTAGTGGCTGGCTCAGCGCAGCTAGTGGCGGGGTCAACGCGGCAGAAAGAACTAGCGAATAGAGAACGCGACAGCAACTATTGACGATCATATCGCACACACCCTCAAGTACTTTGCGGCACATGATCGCGCACGCGCTGTGTTCGCCGACCCGCTGCGCACGCCAGCCGCAGAGGTCGCGAAGGTCCACAGGATTGAAGTGGACGCGGTTGGCCATTCAGCGTCAATAGCCCACCGCCGGATTAGAGCGCTGCCCCTTCTTTTGACGGAAAACTGGCGGCGCTCCGCCACGTGGCGCGTGAACGAAGGCGGATCGTGTGGGGGAAAACGACCGACAACGATCACGCTCCGTTCACGAGACCGGTACGCCCCCCGGCCGAGGCAATCGGGACACGTCATCGGCAACCATCTGCGAAAGGAATTGGGGTCAGAGTGGATTTCCGCGGCAAGCGGCGACCCGCGCTTCACGCTGGCCAGACAAGTCTACTCTGACCCCAATTCCTAGCTTCCTCTCAAAACGCGATGTCTCCGGCAGGACCGCGGCGTCAGGTTGCGGGAGGTTGTTGAATGGCCAGGACGGCTTGCGCCAAACTTAGCTGGCGACGGCTACCAAAGGCATGCCCTCCCCTCTGTGATTCGACGGAACCTGACGATGCCTAACATCCGCTCGATCGACATGATGTTAATCGACGACTTGTTCGAGATGGGTAGCGGCTATGTGCTGGATTTCTCCGACCGAACTTTCGCGATTTTCTTTGCCGAAGAGTTGAACATCGATATCGACGACCCTCTGTACGCCAAATACGGAACGTCCAAAGCCAAACGACTGCGCTGTTTCCTCCAAGTCGTCGATAAAGAGACGGCCGTCCGCACCCTCATTGCACTATGGGAGTATCGCGAAGCTAGGCGGCAGAGACATGGGTTGGAGGACAAGCTGAAAAATGCGCACGGTCAGTTACTCGCTTTAATCAACCGAATCACTGGCGACGCCAAACCGTCACAAACTCCGGTAAAGCCCGCCTTCGACCGTCAGGTCTACCCGCTGCTTCTGGCCGAACTGCAAGGTCTCTCTAACCTAGAGCCGCACCCGAGAGGCTACGCATTCGAATCGTTTCTGAAAAAATTGTTCGACAAGTTCGGTCTGGAAGCTAGGGACCCGTTTCGTCTTCGAGGTGAACAGATAGACGGCAGTTTCCTGCTGGGCAACGAAATCTACTTGCTCGAGGGCAAATGGCAGAACGAACGCTCGGGAATTGACCACCTTCATACGTTCCATGGCAAAGTCGAGCAGAAAGCCGCTTGGACACGGGGTTTGATCATTAGCTACAGCGGCTTTTCTGAAGACGGACTGCATGCGTTTGGTCGCGGCAAACGGGTCATTTGCATGGACGGTTACGACCTTTCCGAATCGTTCTTGCGGGAGCTACCGCTGAACCAAGTTCTTGATCGTAAGGTGCGCCGAGCCGCTGAGACGGGGATGGCTTTCGTGCGGGTCCGCGATCTGTTTCCAAACTGAAGCCCTTCTTCGATTCTTCGATTGGTCCACCTCGCTCTCCCGCGAGGAGCACCGCCACCGGCAACAGCACCACGATCCACTCGAAAACCGCCATCGCGAGCCCGAAGAAGGAGAACGCGATCCTAGCAGATGGCGCCGGCGATGCTTCGCCTAGTGCGGGGATAGTTTGCAGCGGTCGCCGCGGCCGTCCGGCGGCATTGGGCTTCTACCCAAGGTGTTCGCGGGTGGCGGCGGTTTCGCCCTTATATGCTGACCGAACATTTCGATGATTTCGTCGCCGAGCATGGCGGTAAGATGGTCGCCGAGGCATAGCAAACCGCGGCTCCCAAGGGCGCGCACAACGCTGCGATGGCGATCTGACGACGGAGGAGCGATCATGGTGATCGACGGGATGGCGAGACACGTGATGATCCGCGTGCTCGAGGAGACCGACCTCGGCGAGCCCGGCGATGTTGCCGGCGATTTGCTCGCCGCGCTCGACGCGGCCGGCTATCAGATCGTGCAGAAGATGGCGCGGGCGACGAAAGAGGCGGCGGCCCAGGTCGTCACGAGCCTGTGCGACGATCCCGCGGTTTGGCTCAACCATGTGGGCGAGAAGAAGCTCGACATCATCCAGCGGCGGATCGAGGACGCGCTTGATGCCGTCACAGCGCCCGAGGGCTGGCAGATCGTGCCGAAGGAGCCGACGCCGGCGATGCGGCAAGCCGGCGCCGCCCCGTGGACGATGGATGCGCGGATCACGCCGAACGCGCCCATCACGGCGCAGGCGATCTACCGCGCCATGCTCGCCGCTGCACCGAAGCCGGAGTGATCGACGAGGCCCGCCAAGGGCAGCGTCCGCCTCACAACAGGTGTAATCAGGGCCTGAGACCCGGCCCGAACCGCACGCGCTGGCACGGCGCC
>Ga0209701_10000618_pt1 | contig 21398 bp, 15 predicted proteins | sample CZO8metaG_4_FD_188356 | JGI IMG/M metagenome (GOLD analysis project Ga0209701, IMG submission 188356) | Vadose zone soil microbial communities from the Eel River Critical Zone Observatory, Northern California, USA - CZOApr15con2H3.8 metaG... | ecosystem: Environmental > Terrestrial > Soil >... | reverse complement strand
TCATGACAGTGATTCCTTCCGCACCCGTGGGCTTCATCGGCCTTGGGGCCATGGGCGAGCCGATGGCGCTAAACTTGGTGAAGGCGGGCGGCGCGCCGCTCTTGGTCTGGAACCGCTCGCCCTCGAAATGCGGCATCCTGGCCGACGCCGGGGCCGCTGTCGCGAAGGACCCGGCTGAAGTCTTCGCGCGGTGCGAAGTCGTGATCCTCATGCTGGTCGACGGCGCTGCAATGGACGCCGTGCTCGCGCGCGGCGACCGCGCCTTCGGAGATCGGGTCAAGGGACTCACGCTGATCAACATGGCGACGACCGCGCCGAGCTACTCCAAGTCGCTCGAGGCCGACGTCCGCGCCGAAGGCGGCCGCTACGTCGAGGCGCCGGTCTCCGGCTCGCGCAAACCCGCGGAGGCCGGACAGCTCGTCGCGATGCTGGCGGGGGAGCCGGAGGATGTGGCGTCGGTTCGGTCGCTGCTCGCGCCGATGTGCCGGGACGCCATAGCCTGCGGCCCTGTGCCCAACGCGCTTTTCATGAAGCTGGCGGTGAACCTGTTCATGACCACCATGGTGACGGGCCTCGCTGAGGCGGCGCACTTCGCCGAACGCCACGGATTGGACCTTGCCCAGCTCGTCGCTGTTCTCGACGCCGGGCCGATGGCGAGCGACGTATCGCGGGTCAAGGCAGCGAAGCTCGTCGCGCAGGATTTTGGAGCGCAAGCCGCGATCTCCAACGTCCTGGAGAACAACCGGCTGATCGCCGGGGCGGCGCGAGAGGCCGGCATCGCGTCGCCGCTCCTCGACGTCTGCCACGCCCTTTATGGTGAGGCCGAGGCTCTGGGCCTCGGGGGCGCCGATATGGTTGCGGTGATCCGCGCGATCGAGCAACGCACGGCGGCCGTCGCCGCCCGCACCGTGATCTAACGCGCTGCGTCCCGCCTCGGGACGAGTTGACGGGGCCGGCCCAGAGGTAGCGCCCCTCCGGAAGGTCGGGTACTCCTAGACCGTGAAGACCCCGCAGGACCACACTTCCCTACCCCGCCCGGAGCAGCGCTACCGCGCCCGGGAGCTGGGCGTCCCCCTGGGCCGCTTCCGGCCGGGGAAGTGGAACGCCATCACCGACGTGGAAGGCGTCCTGGTCGGCCATTCCACCATCATCCGCGGGGCGGGTCCGCTGCGGCGCGGGAAGGGGCCGGTGCGCACCGGCGTGACCGCCATCCTGCCCAACGAGCAGAACGTCTTCGAGCAGCGGCTCATCGGCGGCGGGTTCGTCTTGAACGGCGCGGGCGAGGTGAGCGGCATGACGCAGCTCATCGAGTGGGGCCTGGTGGAGACGCCCATCTTCCTCACCAATACGCTCAGCGTGGGCCAGGTGAGCGACGCGGCCGTGCAGTGGATGGTCGACCAGTTCCCCGGGATCGGCGGCGAGCACGACGTGCTCATCCCGCTGGTCGGGGAGTGCGACGATTCCTGGCTCAACGACGTCGCCGGCCGCCACGTGTTGGCGGACAACGTGCTCGAGGCGCTGCACACCGCGGGGTCGGGACCGGTGGCCGAAGGATCGGTCGGCGGCGGCACCGGGATGATCTGCTGCGACTTCAAGGCCGGCATCGGCACCTCGAGCCGCAAGCTTCCCCCGGCGCTGGGCGGCTACACCGTGGGCGTCCTGGTGATGAGCAATTTCGGGCACATGCGCGACCTGCGCATCGCGGGGTTCCCGGTCGGCCCCGTGCTCGAGGAGCGCTATCGCGAGATCCCGAAGCGCGAGACCAGCGCCGGCAGCATCATCGCGGTGCTGGCCACCGACGCGCCGCTCAACTCCCACCAGTTGGGGCGCGTCTCGAAGCGGGTGGCGCTGGGCATCGGGCGCGCGGGCAGCATCGCCGCGCACGGCTCGGGCGAGATCATCCTGGCGTTCTCGACCGCCAACGAGATCCCGCGCACGACGAGCAAGATGATCTACCACATGAAGGTGCTGCTCGATCAGCGCCTGAATCCCGTGTACGAGGCGGCGATCGAGGCGACCGAAGAGGCCATCCTCAACTCCCTGTGCATGGCGCGCGACATGGACGGCGCGAACGGGAACTTCGCTCCGGCCCTGCCGCTGGCGCAGACCAAGGAGCTGCTCGAGCGGTGGCGCCTCAAGCCGCGCGAGAAGCCGGCGCCGTCGAAGCCGCCACCGCCCGCCGCGGCGCCGCCCGGGCCGGTGCACGAGCCCGCCGATCCGCCGACCGTGGCCGAGGCGCCGCCCAGCGCCGTGCGCGGCGCGGAAGGCATGGCGGCGCCGCTGCAGCCGCCCCGCCGCGAGGAGTGATTTACGTGGTTGCGTCCCCGGACCGCATGCCGCTACAAAGCGTGCCGCAACCTCTGCGAAAACAAACAGCGCCGCCCTAGCGGCGGCGGCTGGGAGAACTAGCGAATGGCCCGATCGAAGAGCAAGCACATGCGGCTCATCATGCGCCGGCGCAAGCAGCACAACCAGCGCATGAAGCGGCGCAAGGCGGACGTGAAGGCGCAGGGGGCCGCAGCGCCCGCCAAGAAGGCCCCGACGCGCAAGGCCCCGGCCGCGCCCGCGCCGCCGCCTCCCGCGCCGGCCCCGGCGGCCGCGGCGGTGCCCGCCCCTGCCGCCGGGCTCACCGGCGGCGAGAACCCCCCCGCATCCACGTAGCCGGTCGTTCGCCTGCTCCCTCCGGTCCGGCGAGCAGGCGGGCGCTGGCGGCGCAGGGCGGGCGGCGATGCCTATCTTGGCGCCATGCTGGCCGAGGCGAGGGTGGGGACGAGCGGATTCTCGTACCGGGAGTGGGTCGGCACCGTCTACCCGCCCGGCCTGACGCAGGCGCAGACGCTCGCCCTGTACGGCTCGCAGCTCGGCGCGGTGGAGATCCAGTCGCGCCTCCCCGACCAGGCAACGCTGGCCACCTGGGCGGCGGTGGTCCCCGCGGGGTTCGAGTTCGCCCTGAAGCTGCCCGGCCGAGTGGACGTGCGGGCGGGGAGGGCGGCGGCGCGGGCCATCGGCGCGCTGCTGGAGGTGGCCGCGCCGCTGCAGGCGCGGCTGGGACCGATCCTGGTCCAGCTCCCGCACACCGTCACCGCGGACCGGGCCGGCCTGAGCGAGTTCCTGCGCGCGGTGCCGGAAGGCGTGCGCCTCGCCCTCGAGCTGCGCCACCCGTCCTGGCACACCGAAGCGGTCCTCCGCGTCCTCTCCGCGCACAACGCCGCGCTGGTGCTGGCCGACCACGGCGCCGGCCCGCCGCGGCTGGAGCTGACGGCGGACTTCGCCTACGTGCGCATCCGCCGCGAGGACGACTCCACCGAGCTGTGGAGCCAGTGGGCCGAGCGGCTCGCGGTGCTGACCCGCCGCGGGGTCGACGTGTACGCGTTCCTCAAGCACGACCGGCGGGGCGTTTCGCTGGAGCGCTCGCGAAGGCTCGCCATGCTGCTGCGCGCCGAGGACGCGCAGTCGGCGCAGCAACTGCTGACCTGACAGCCGCCGCCGTATTCGGCGGCGCTGCGCCTTTCATGTCGCGGACTCCGAGGCAACTCTAGCGGCCGCCTCAGTCTTTCTTCGCGGGAGCGGTGCTGGCGGGAGTCGAGGCGGGGGCGGCGGTCTCGGTCTTCGTCTCCTTGGGCTCCTTGGGCGCGGGCTTGCCGTCGGCGCCGGAGGGCTTGGCCGAGCCGCTCGAGCCGTAAAGGTCGCGGTACCAGCCGCCGCCCTTCAGCTGGAAGGAGTTGCGGCTCATGATCTTCGCCATCTTCCCGCCGCACTCCGGGCACTCCTCGGGAGGAGGGTCGCTCACCTTCTGCAGGCGCTCGACGATGCGGCCGCAAGACTCGCAGACGAATTCGTAGATCGGCATCGAGGGGAAATGTAACACGCGGCGACTAACGGGCGAGCAACGCTTGCAGCGCCCGAGCGTCGGACTCCGAGAGGCGCAGCTCGCGCCGGAGCCGCGCCACCGACCCGCCCGAGCGCTCCCACGCCAGGCGCGCGCGGGAGAGCACCTCGCCTTCCAGCTCGGCGGCGATGCCCAGGTCCTCGAGCCACGCGCGGCGGCGGACCAGCTGCTCGATCTGCTCGCGCGGCCAGCGGCGGGCCCGCGCCTCGGTCCGGAAGCGGTCGCGCAGGGACTCGATCTCGCCGGCCAGCCCGCGGTCCCGGACGAGCCGCTGCAATGCCTCCGGTTGGAGCTCCAACTCGGCGGCAACGGCGCGGGCCGCGCCCCGGTGGCGGGCGAACAGGCCGCGCAAGAGGTCGCGCTCCCGCTGGCCCAGCTCGCGCTCCAGGCCGGCCGCGCGGAACCTGGCGAGCAGCACGCGCTCGGGCAGCGGGTGCCCGGGAGCGCCGAGCCGCGCGGCGAGCGCACCGCGGCGCGGTCCCACCTTCGCGAGCACCGCCAGGAGCTCCGCCGCCTGGTCCGGAACCGCGCTGCCGCGGGCCGCGGGCCGTGGAGGGACGGCGCCGCCCGCGACCGGCGCAGCGTCCGGATCCGCGCCCGCGGGCGTCGGCGTCGCTTCGCCCTCGACCGCCGGAGCGGATTCCGTCCGCGCGGAGCGCGCGCGCCGGCGCACCGGCGGCCCGCTGGGCGCTCCGGGCACCGCCCGTGCGACGGGCAGGTCGAACTCGCTGCCGCGCGTCAGCCGGTATGCCTTGCGCCGCAGCTTCAGCTCGTCGAGCTCGGCGTACAGCTCGTCGAGCGAGAGCCCGAGCGAGCGCGCGACCAGGGGCGCGTCGCGGTGCCAGGCGAAGAGCGAGAGCAGCCGCTCCGCGCGCGCGCGGCGGTCCTGCGCCACGGGGCGCGTGCCGCGCCCGGAGCGCGCCTTTGGCGAGGTGGCGGCCATCGAGGCTGCGCACCCTAAGGAAGCGACCGGCGAAGTCAAGCCGCTCTCAAAAGCGCAGCGCCGCCCTACAGGCGGCGACTGTCGGCAGCGGCTGGACGCGGCGGCAAGCTCGGGGTAGGAGAGCCCGCGTGAGTGACGCCGTGGACGGGTTGCGGGACCCGCGCAAGCTGCGCGTTCGCGTCGGGCTCGCGTTCGTTCGCACGCTCCGGCCCGCGCTGTACGTGCTGCTGGTGGCGAGCGCGCTCCTGACCTTCTGGGCAGGGAGCGGGATCCGCGGGCGCGAGCTGCCGCGCTGGGCTGCCTCGGCGGCGCCGGTCATCTTCGCCGTCTTCCTGGTGGTGTTCGCCGTGTACCGGCTCGCGCTCGTGCGGGCGAAGAAGTACCCCGCCGCGATGGGGCTCTTCCAGATCGGGCTGGGCGCGTTGGTCTGGGTGCTGCTCCTTCCGGGGACGCGCCAGCGCATCGGGCGCGAGGAGGGCGACGAGGTGCAAGTGCTGATGCGCTCCTCCGACCCGCGGGTGCGCGCGCTCGCCGCGGAAGTGGCCGGCGACCGAGGCAACCCCCGCTACGCGGCCGATCTGGTGGAGCGGCTCGACGACAGCGACCCCGCCGTCCGGCGCGCCGCGCACGCGGCCCTGGTGCGGCTGCTCAGGACGGACGTCTCTCCGGGCGAGGAGGGTCCCGCAGCGCAGCAGAAATGGCGCCAGGCGCTGCGGGCGCGCGGGTGGCTGGGCTGACGGGCGGCCGCCCTTGACTGCGGCGCCCCGCGCGGTATCTTTGGGTTCGCGAGATTGAGAATCAATTTCAACATGACCCAGCGCGCCTCCACCCACGGCAGCCGCGGACGCAAGGCGGAGCCCGCCTCGCCCAGCAGCGCGGCTCGCGAGCGGCTCTCGCGCTGGATCGCCGAGCGGGGGCTCAAGGCGACCCGGCAGCGGGACCTGATCGTCGACACCTTCTTCTCCGCCAGCGGGCACCTCAGCGTCGACGAGCTGCTCGCCAAGGTGCAGTCGCGCGACGAGAACATCGGCGCGGCGACCGTGTACCGCACCATGAAGATCCTCACCGATTCCGGCCTGGCCAGCGCGCGCCACTTCGACGACGGGCAGACGCGCTACGAGGCCGCCATCGGCCGCCATCACCACGACCACCTGATCTGCACCAGCTGCCACCAGATCATCGAGTTCGAGAACGAGCGCATCGAGGAGCTGCAGGACATGGTCGCGCGCCACCACGGCTTCCAGGTCACGCGGCACAAGCTGGAGCTGTACGGCCTCTGCAAGGACTGCCAGGGCCGCTAGCGCAACCTTCACCGCGAGGAGGGACGAGATGGGGACGTGGTCCGGGACGCAACTGAGAATGAGAATCACAATCGGTATCACAGCCGGCCTGCTGCTGGCCGCCGCGACGCCTTCGCGCGCCGACCGGCGCACGATGATCCGCGCCTACGAGTACCAGACCCAGCCGAAGGGCAACCTGGAGCTCGAGCTGTGGAACACGGTCGAGGCGCCGCGCAGCGGCTTCGCCGATTCGGTGCTGGTCCAGCGGGCCGAGCTCGAGTACGGCCTCACCGATCACTGGGACCTGGCGCTCTACCACGTGTTCGAGCGCGGCGGCCCGGCGGCCGACCCCGAGCCGTACCACTTCTCCGACTGGCAGCTCGAGACCCGCTACCGGCTGGCGGAGAAGGGCGAGTGGCCGGTCGACGTGCTGCTCTACCTGGAGGTCGAGCGTCCCGTGGACTTCAACATGCCGTTCGAGCTGGAGGAGAAGATCATCCTGGAGAAGGACTTCGGACGCTTCGCGCTGGTCGCCAACCTGGTCGGCGCGCAGCACCTCGGCCGCGCCGACCTGGGCCGCACCTGGGAGGTGGACTTCGGCGCGCGCTACGAGTTCATGCCGCAGCTTCGCGTGGCGGCGGAGTTCTGGACCACCCACGAGTTCGTCGGTGCGGACGTGTCGCGGAACTACTACCTGGGTCCCTCGATCAGCGTCGCGACCCCGAAGCTGTGGCTGCAGGTCGGAGCGGGCTTCGGCCTCGATCCCGCGCAGGACCAGCAAGTGCAGATCCGTTCCGTGCTGGGGTTCAACCTATGATGCGCCGCGCCGCGGCAGCGCTGCTGCTCTGCGCCGCCGCGTGCGGCGGCTCGCAGCCGCGCGGGCCCATGTCCGACGCGCGCCGCATGTACCTCTCGAAGTGCACCGCGTGCCATTCCGAGTACGCCCCGTCGACGTACACCCCGGAGCAGTGGCAGACTGCGCTCGACGAGATGGAGAAGCTGAAGCGCGTGCACTTGAGTCCCGAGGAGCGCGCGCTCATCCTCTCCTACCTCTCCGGCGGCCGCTGAAACTCTCCGGCGCCCCTTGCCAGGTTGCCTCCGTTCAGGTATTCTATCTTGGCCTGCGGCCTGACGGCCGGCACGAGGGGCGCCCTTGTCGAACCAGCCGACGAGCCGGCCGGAACCGGAGGCGCTGCATCGATCGATGATGCAGGCGTATCTACAGCACGCGGCGCTCGACCGCCGCGTGGAGGAGGAGCGCCGGCGGGACGGGCTCGGCCCCTTCCTGCAGCCCTGGGTCGAGGCGGCCGCCGGGCTGCGAGCGGCGCTGGGCAAGGCGCGCGCGGACCTGCAGCGCCACGGAACCGCGGGCGAGCACGTGGAGCGCATCGAGCGGCGCCTCGAGCACTTGCAGCGCCGCGCCGCGGCGTTCGACGTGGCCTCGGACCTGGACGAGTGCGCCGCTTCGTGGGGCCACCTGGCGCACGACGTCGCGGCGCTGTCCGGCCCGCGGCGCGACGAGCTGCTGCGGTTCCTGGCGGCCCGCAAGGACGCCATCGACCGCGCCACGGCCGGGCTCTCGCAGGCGCGCAACGCGGGTGGGGTGCATCCCGAGCAGCGCGCGCGGCTCCGCGCGGTGGAGGACGAGCGCGAGCGTGCCCGCGATCGGTATGCGCGCCTGCGGGACGATTACCTGCGCGCGTCGCGCGGGCACGGGACGCGCCATCCGTCGGGCGCGCTGGCCCCGGTCGTCGTCACCCTGCCGGAGCTGCTGGCGCCGCGCGGCCTGCTGCGGTCCGCCTCGCCGCGTCTCGACGCGGTCATCGAGCGCGATCGACACCTCCGCATCGGGGTCGCCCAGCGGTTCGAGAAGACCCTCGGCAGCCTCGCCACGGCCAACCACCGAACGCTGACCGATCCGCGCGCCGGCGAGCTGCGCGAGCACCTGGCGCGCATGGACGGAATCCTGGCGCGGCTCCAGGGCAAGCGAAGCGCCTCGGAGCTGTCCGACGGAGCGCGCGAGGTGGGCGGGCTCCTCGCGCAGATGGGCGACCTCGCGTCCGCCCGCGGGAGCGCCGCGGCCCTGAAGCCCTTCCGGGCGCTGCTCGAAGAGCGCCGGGCGGCGCTCGCGCGCCTCGCCGGCGAGGCGCAGAAGGCGGCCGGGGCGCAGGCGCTCCACCAGCGCGGCGCGCTTCCCCAGCCATCCGCGATCGCCTTGGGCGAGAAGCAGCTGCAGACGCTGCGGAAGCTGCATCCGGGGATCGAGACCCTGCTGCGCGACGCCTCGGCGAGCCAGCTTGCCGCCGAGCTGCGCCGGCCCGAGGCGCATTCGCCGCTGGAGCGCGCGCAAGGGCGCCTGGGGTCCGTGGGACTCGCCGGCGTTGGCCAGGCGATCGCGGGCGCCCACCTGGGTGGCTTCGGCGGCGCGCGCGGAGGAGGCCTGGGGGCGCTGCGGGAGCACGGCGCCATCGGCCGCGCGCTGGGCGGGCACCGCGGCAACGAGCCGGCGCACGCGCACGCCCGCGAGTTGCACGAGCTGCTCGGCACGCTGAAGAAGGCGCCGCCCGGCTCGCCGCTCCACCAGATCGCGATCCATGCCGAGGATCGGCGGCGGCAGATCGCCGAGCGCGCCAAGGCGCGGCTGCACGGGCGCGGGCCGGCGCGCGCGCTCGGGGAGGCGTTCCACGCGCACGGCCGCAGCGACTTCGCCGCGCACGTCGCGCCGGGCGGTGCGCTGTACCACCTGCTGCAGGGGGCGCAGCGGTCGCACGGACTGCCGGTCCCGCACCTCGCCTCGCACTTCCTGCAATCGCGCGGCGCGCACCCGCTGGCCGGGACGATGCAGCTCTTCGATCACCTCCGCGCGGAAGGCTACCGGCCGCACTTCGGGCTCTTCAGCCGGCTGAAGCACGTCGCGAGCGATGCGTTCCACAAGGCGACCACCACCATCGCGCACACCGCCGCGGACGCGGCGCGCACGGCGAGCGGGCTCGCGAAAGCCGCCGGCGGGACCGTGCGCAGCGGGCTGAGCGACCTGGGTCACCACGCGCTCGATGCCGGGCAGCGCGTCGCCGCCACGGTGCGCGGAGCCGCTGGCAAGGTCGGCCACACGGTCGGGCGCGCGGCAGGCTCCGGGGCGCGGTCCCTCTCGCAGGCGCTGCAGCAGGGAGTGCAGTTCGTCGGCCGCGAAGCTTCTGCCCTGCGTCAAGCGACAGGCAGGGCGGTCACGCGGGTCACGCGGACGGTCCGAGACGTGGTGCACGGAGGCATCGACCGCGTCACGCAGCTCGGCGCCGCGGTGATGCAGCGGGCAGGTGAAGCCGGGCGCCAGGTCTCACGGTTCGGCGAGCGCGCGCTGCACATCGGCCTGGATGCGTTGCACCGCACGGGCATCGCCGGCGGCATCGGCAAGGGCGTCCGGTTTGGCCTCTCCATGATGAAGACGGCCGCGAAGTACTCGCCCGTCGGCCTCGCGTTGCAAGGTTTCCAGAAGGCGGGCGGCCTGCAGGGGATCTGGGAGAAGACGAAGCACACCGCCGGCGCTGCGTGGCAGGGGGTGCAGAAGGCCTACCACGCGACCGCGGGCTTCGTGCAAAGCCCCGCCGGACAGCTGCTCGTCACCGGCCTCTCCCTGGCGGCCACCTTCATCCCGGGCGGCGTGGTGGTGAAGAGCATCGTGGGCGGCGCCATCGGCGCTATCCAGGCCGTCAGCGCGGGCAAGGACTTGAAGCACGTGCTGCTGGCGGCCGGCACGGGCGCGCTGACCGGCGCGCTGCCGTTCCTCAAGATGGGTCCCCTCGCGCAGGCCGGAATCGGCGCTCTGACCGGCGCGGCGACGGCCCTGGCGAGCGGCGGCAGCCTCAAGGACGCGGTCAAGGGCGCGGGGGTCGGCGCGGTCGACTCGTTCGACCCCGGCGCGCTGAAGGCGCTGGGCCGCCTCAAGGGCCTCAAGGGCGCGCAGAAGATCCTCCAGGGCAAGCAGCTCTCCAAGCTGGAGAAGCTCGCGATCGAGGGGAGCCACCTGAAGGGGCCGCTGAGCGGGCTCGAGAAGCTGATGGGGAAGCGTTCCATGCGCCGCGTCGTGGGAGGGTTGGAAAAGGCCTGCTCCAAGGGAGTGAAAGGCAGCATCCTGCTCTCCGGCAAGGCGGCGAAGGCCCAGGGCTACCTCGACAAGGCGCTGGCCATGGGCGACCGGCTCGAGGGAGGCCTGTCGGTCATCCACCAGCTCGCGCCCGAAGTGGCGGGCGCGGTGGGCGACAATGCGCTGGGCCATCTCATCGCGAAAGCCGGTGATTCCGCGGCCGACGGCGACGACAGGCTGAAGCGGGCGCTGGAGATGGGCCACGGCGCTTCCGACAAGTTGCAGCGGTACCGCGGGTACCTGGACAAGGGGTTGGGCTACGCAGGGGTGAAGGATCCGAAGAAGGCCTACGGCCGGATGATGGCCCGCAAGGATGCGCGCGAGGGCAAGCGCCAGGGGATCGAGGCGGTCGCCCTGGACAAGCTGGCGCGGCACCGGCTGCGCCACCCGGAGCTTCACGAAGCCTTGCGTGCGCCGCGCCCCATCCAGCTCGAAGGGCGTGCGCCGCGACGGCACGAGCCTCGGACCGCGCTGGAGAAGGCGCTCGCCCGCGGCAAGGCGCTGAAGAAGCAGGGCCTCGAGGTCATGCAGGGAGTGCACGGCGGCCTGCAGAAGGTCCACGGCACGGTGGGCAAGGGGCTCGAGTACGCCGGGCACGTCGAGGGCGGCCTGGAAAGGGCCGCGGCACTCGCTCGCCAGGGCGCGGGCGTCTTCGGCGAGCACAGCGAGCTGGGGGCGTACCTGTCGCACGTGGCGGATCGAGCGGACCTGGCGCACGGGTACCTCGAGCAGGGCATCGGGTTCGCCCGGGACTTCAACGAGCGGGTAGGGAAGGTCGAGGGTGGCCTGGAGCGTGTCCCCGGCGTGCATCCCGACGGCGCGCCGAAGCGGCGCAAGAAGATCCACGAGGCCCCGGAACCGGAGCACCTCCAGGGCGGCGCTCCCGCGGCGCACGCGGAGGTCGCCCACGAGTCGGACGAGGAGCGCTCCAGGCGGCTGAAGCAAGCGTGGGATGCCATCGGCTCCGTGTCCTCGCGGGTGCAGCGGTTCGAGCTGGAATCGTCCCGGCGGCTGCGCAAGGCGCACGAGCTGAGCGCGAAGGACCAGACCGACCAGGCGCTCCACGAGCTGATGGGCCTGGGCCTCCAGGTCGACGAGATCGCCAAGCGCATCGGCGAGGCCAAGCGGCTCGCCCGGGGGAACGAGAAGTACGAGAAGGAGATCGCCTTCTACGAGGAGTGGCAGCAGAAGGCGCGCGCGAGCGTGCACGCCGCCATCGCCGGCGGGAAGGACCTCGGCAAGCACGTCGGCGTAAGCGGGCAGGGCATCTCCGAGCAGACCCACCCGGACGTCTACCGCAACACGCGCGACATCTTCGCCGTGCAAGGCAAGGTGATCGCCTTCGCGGGGGCGCTGGGCGACGACGACGCCCGGCCGCACGTGGAGAAGGTGCTGGCCGAGGCCAGGGCGGCGAAGGCCGGGCTGCGGTCGCTGCAGGCGAAGTACAAGCGCGACGGCGGCGCGCGCGACTTCCTCGGCGACGGCACGCAGGATCGGCTCATCGACGAGAGCATCGCCAAGCTGGAGAAGGCGCTGCAGCGCGGCGGGAAGGCCGAGCCGAAGGCGGCGCAGGCCCCGAAGACGGGCGGGTTGCGGAAGTCCGCCGAACAGGGGCTGGCGAAGATTCAACGGCTGCAGAAGAACGCGGTCCGGATGGGGCGCAAGCTCGACCGCAAGCTGGGGACCGTGGAGGGAAAGCTCCGGCGCGGCATCGCGGCGGGCCGGAAGGTGGAGCACGCGCTCGAGGAGGTCTCCCGGGTCGCGGGCGCGCTGGGCGACCTGTTCGGCGACGACTCGGCCATCGGGCACTTCGCGGACCAGGTCCACGATTCCGCGGACAAGGGGCACGACAAGCTGCACGGCGCGCTGCAGGTCGCGGCGCGGGGGAAGAAAGGGCTGCACGACGGGCGCAAGCTGCTGGAGGAGGCGCTGCAGCTCGGCGCGCAGCGCCACGTGGAGAAGGGGCACCGCGAGCGCCCGCACGACGCCGAGGGGCCCGTCCGGCGGGGGCATCCGGAAGAGCCGCAGCGCGAGCACGTCCGCGGTGCGGATCGCGCGGGGCTCGAGGCAGCGCACCCGGCCGATGCGCACATGGCCGTGGAGGCGGCAGCGCACGCCGTGGCGCACTTCGGCAGCGCGATGGACGGCGCGGTCAAGGCGGTGCAGAGGCTGCTCGAGCGCGATCGGGGCGCCGAGGCGGCGGAGCGCGTCCGCTCGGTGGAGGAGCTCAGCGACCAGGCGGCGGCGGCGGTGAAGGACGCGGCGCGCGCAGCCGCGAACGATCCGGCGCTCGCCGGCAGGGCGGCGAAACTGCGCGACCACCTGCAGGAGCTCCGCGCGCACTTCCGCCAGTTCGTCTCCGGTCTGCGCGGATTGGAGTCGAAAGACGCCGCCCTCGACGGGGAGCGGGCGGGCCAGCGGGACGGTCACCCGCGGCCCGGCGGACGGCGCGGGCGGCGGCCGCAGGGAGACCTCGTCGACGAGGTGCTCCGCGGCATCGACGACGGACGCATCTTCGCCGACCGCGGCGCGCACCGGGGAGAGCGCCCGGAGCACGATGGCCAGGACGTGGACCCCGCGGCCATCGACAGCTGGATCGGGTCGGGCGAGGGCGTGAAGCTCTTCTCGGAGGTGTTCGGAGCGTTCTTGCCGGCCGAGGGGGCCGCACGGCGCGGACCACGTCAGCGGCGGCGCGGCGGGCACGGCTCGCGCGGCGGGCAAGACCACCGAGACCAGGCGCCGCAGGACGACCAGCGGCCCGGGCGGCGGCGGGGCAAGGGCGGCTTCTTCGCCAAGGTGTTCGAGAAGGTGGAGGACTTCGCGGAGGGCGTCGCGCACGTAGCGCACGCGGGGGCCGGCCTGCTCGGGAAGACGATGCACTACGCCGAGATGGGCATGCACGGCCTGAACGTGGTCGAGCACGCGGCGGAGAAGGTGCACGATTTTGCCGACAAGGCGGAAGGGTTCCTGTACCGCATCCACCTCGGCTCGGCCGCCGGGTTCGCGCACCAGGTCGGTTCGGCGGCGGGCTGGGTGGACGCGCGGGCGGAGGAGGCCCACGGAGGCCTGAAGACCGCCGACGAGGCGCTCGGGGAGGGCAAGCACGACCTCGAGGGCGTCGAGTCGTCCGGCCACCGGACGGCGAAGGTCGCGCGCAAGGCGCGCAAGGGGCAGTTCGGCGATCTGCTGCACCTGTTCCGCGCCGCCACCGACGGCGACGGGACCGACGGCAGGCTACGCCCCGAGCAGGTGCGGCTCGGCTCGCCCCTCGACGAGCCGCGGCGCCTCGACGCGCTCACGCAGGCGCGGATGGAGCAGTTCCTCGGCGGCGACTTCACCGGCGTGCGCGTGCACGTCGGGCCGGGCGCCGCGCAGATCACCAGCCGCTACGCGGCCGAGGCCGTGACGGTCAAGGACCACATCTTCTTCGCCCCCGGGAAGTTCAGCCCCGGCAGCGTGGAAGGCGAGAAGCTGCTCGCGCACGAGCTGACGCACGTCCTGCAGAAGGGCCGCAAGAACCTCGACGTGCGCACCGCCGAGGCGGAGGCACTGCACGCGGAGCACAGCTACGGGGTGGCGCCGGCCATGGAGACCCTCAACCTGAGCCGCCCCGCGCCGGACTTCAAGCTCCCGGACGGCGAGGGCGCTCCGGCCTCCGACGGCATCCACACGGCGAAGCGCACCCGCAGCCGCGCCCACGACGCCGGCGGCAAGGACGACCTGCCCGACGGCGAGGAATTCCTCGAGAAGGTCTCCAGCCGCGTCTACGAGCTCCTCATGGACGAGCTGGAGCAGTCCTTCGAGTCCCGCTGACCCCTCTCGTTCGGCCTCTCCCGACGCGATCGTGGCCTCAAAGATCAACGCGGAGGCGCGGAGACGCGGAGGTTTCGATTTCAAAAAAATGAATCTCCGCGCCTCAGCGTCTCCGCGTTGATCCTTTAGTCACTCCCGCGGCCAGCGCGCCCGGCGCGAGGGCATGTATTCCGGTGTGGGGTGGCGGTTTTCTTGCTGGGTACGGGTGCGCGTGGAACCCTTCGCGGCGATGGGCTTCTCGACAATGATCAGCAGGCCGCGGGCGTTGGTGGCGGGAGCCGCGGTGGCGTCGCTCGCGATCGCCGCGGCGGCGCTGGCCGACCCGCGCGGGGTGCGCCTGCTCCGGAGGCTGGACCAGGACATCGCCCGGCAAGAGGCGGCGAACCAGGCCCTGCGCGAGGAGAACGCGCGCCTGCAGCGGCGCGTCCGGGCGCTCTCCGCCCCGATGGATCCGCGCGTCCTGGAGAAGGAAGCGCGCGAGCAGCTCGGTTTCGTCCGTCCCGACGAGGTGCTCGTCAAGTTCGAGTGAGGCGCGCGCATGGCGGAGCACTGGACCAGGCGGGCGCGGCGTTGGGCGAGCAGGGCGGCCATGCCCGCCGCGATCCTCGCGCTCGCCGTCCTGCTGGTGCGCGGCGCCTTCGCGCAGTCCGCCGACCCCGGTCCCGCCCGCATCGCCTCCTGGACGTTCCTGGTCGCCGCCGGGGTCTGGGCGGCGCTGCGGCAGGTGACCCGGAAGCTGAGCGGAGCACGGGCGCCGGCGCGGTGGACGGTGGAGGCCTGCGCGCTCTCGGCGGTGGGCGCGCTGGCGCTGGCGCAGCTCGGCGGGGGGTTGTCGAGCCCGCTGTACCCTCTCGTGTACCTCCTGGGGGCCGGCTACGCGCTGGCGCTCCCCTTGCGCTTCGCGCTCCCCGCGCTGGGGTGGCTGCTGGGCCTGGACGCCGGGCTCTTCCTCGCCCAGGGCGCGCTGCCCGTGCGGTGGCCGCTCTTCGCCACGCACGCGGCCTTCACCGGCGTCTTCGCCGCGCTCTACCACGCCGTGCTCGCCGCGCGGCTGCGGGCCGCGCGGATGGCGGAGGCGGAGGCGGTGCGGCGCCGCGTGGCGGACGCGGAGCGCAGCGCGCGCGAGTTCCGCCTGGTCGCCACCGCCCCGGCCGACCCGGACCGGCAGCTCCTGGCGGCCGTGTCGGAGATCGAGGAATCGGTCCGGGGCGCGCTCTCGGTGGCCGCCGCGGCGCTGCAGCCCCACACGGTCGCCGTCTTCCTGCTCTCGCCCGACGGCGCGACCGTGCGCCTGCGCGACTCCATCTCCCGCAGCGACCACCTCTTCCGCGGCCCGCTGCCCACGCGCGAGGGCGCGCTGGGCGCCGTGCTCGCGGCGGCGAGGCCGGTCCTGTTGCAGGGCGACGGTCCCGCGCTGTCGCACTACGAAGGCCCGGCGCCGGCGCACTGCTTCTGCGGAGTGCCGCTGCGCGACCGGCAGGAGCGCGTGCTCGGCGCGCTGGTCGCCGATCGCGAGGCCGCCTTCGGGCCCGGCGACGAGCAGGTCCTGACGTCGCTCGCCGGCGAGGTGGTGCGCGCGATGGAAGGGGAGCGCCTGCTCGCGGCGGTGCGCAGCGAGAAGGAGGAGAAGGCGCGCTTCTTCCGCGCCCTCGAGGAGTTGAACCGCACCACCACGCTGGCGCAGGCGGCGGAGTGCGCCGTGGCGCAGGCGCGCGAGATGGGCACGCTCGATCTGTGCGCGGTGACGCTGGTCGAGGAGCCCGTGCGCGCCGGAGCGCGGCCGCGCCACCGCGTCCAGTCGGTCGCGGGAGAGGGCGCAGGTCCCCTGGCGGGCCTCACCTTCGCCGACAACCCCGGCCTGGTCGCCAACGTGGTCCGGCTGGGAGCTCCGCTGCCCGGCCGCGAGCTGCAGGCGATGGAGCGCGTGGTCATCTTCGACTCGGCCACCGCCGTGCGGGGCCTGGGCGCGCTGAAGATCTTCCCCATGCGCGCGGGCGAGACCACCGTGGGCACCCTGGTGTGCGGCACGCGCCGCCGCGACGGGCTGCCCGACCCGGTGCAGGCTGCGCTGGCGATGCTGGCGCTGCAGGCCGCCGCGGCGCTGGTGCGCACGCGCCTGTACGAGCAGGCCGAGCGGCTGGCCACCACCGACGGCCTCACCGGTCTGCTGAACCGACGCACGCTGTCCGCGCAGCTCGCGGCGCGGGTCCGGGAGGCGCAGCGCTACCGCCGGCCGCTCTCGCTGCTCCTGCTCGACGTCGACCACTTCAAGAAGGTGAACGACACGCACGGCCACCCGGCGGGCGATGCCGTGCTGCGCGGGGTCTCGGCGGTGGCGCGCTCGCAGGCGCGCGAGACCGACCTGGTGGCGCGCTATGGCGGCGAGGAGCTGGCGGTGGTCCTGCCGGAGACCGACGCTGCGGGCGCGCGAACCATCGCGGAGCGGCTCCGGGCGGCGGTCGAAGGGACTTCCCACGTCACCGAGCAGGGCTCGTTGCGCGTCACCGTCAGCGTGGGCGTCGCCACCTGGCCGGGCGGAGGGCAGAACCCGGACGAGCTGCTCACCACCGCCGACCGGGCGCTGTACCGGGCCAAGCAGACCGGGCGGAATCGCGTCGAGTCCGGCCCCGGAAAGGCAGCGGCTTGAGGACGATTTCGGGCTTCGTTTCCGGACCCTCCCGATCTACGCTCCGGGCGAAGGGTCGAGCCGCCCGGGAGCCCTCGTTGAGAAAGAACTACGTCCTCGACACCAACGTCCTCCTCCACGATCCGAGCGCGCTGTTCAAGTTCAAGGACAACAACGTCATCGTCCCCATCTACGTGGTGGAGGAGATCGACAAGTTCAAGCGCGATCTGTCCGAGCTGGGGCGCAACGCGCGCCAGGTCTCGCGCGACCTCGACGCCTTCCGCGCCGAAGGGGGCTCGCTCACCGAGGGGGTCCCGCTCGAGGGGGGCGGCACGCTGCGGGTGCTGTTCACCCAGAAGGAGCTGCCGCGCGAGCTGATGAACGGCCACCTGGCCGACAACCGCATCCTGGCGCTGGCGACGGACATCAAGGACCGCGAGCCCAACCTGCGCTGCGTCTTCGTCAGCAAGGACGTCAACCTCCGCATCCGCGCCGACGCGCTCGGATTGCCCAGCGAGGATTATCGAAACGACAAGATCGAGAATCCCGAGGTCTACATGGGCGTGCGCGAGGTGGAGGCCTCGCGCGGCGAGATCGACTCGTTCTACGCGCACGGCGAGCTGCCGTTGCCCGAGGCGATCGCCGGCACGGTCTGTCCCAACGAGTTCGCGCTGCTCAAGGACCGCGAGGCTTCCAGCCACACCGCGCTCGCCAAGTACAACGCTGCCAAGGGCAAGTTCGTGCCGCTGCTCAAGTCGCTCAAAGAGGGCGCCTGGGGCCTGCGGCCGCGCAACAAGGAGCAGAGCTTCGCGCTGGACCTGTTGCTCAACGACGAGATCAAGCTGGTCACCATCGTCGGCAAGGCCGGCACGGGAAAGACGCTGCTCGCCATCGCCGCGGGCCTGCAGAAGACCATGGAGGAACAGGTCTTCCAGAAGATGCTGGTCTCGCGCCCCGTGTTTCCCCTCGGCAAGGACATCGGCTACCTGCCCGGCAGCGTCGAGGAGAAGCTGAATCCCTGGATGCAGCCGATCTACGACAACGTCGAGTTCCTCATGGGGCTGTCGCGCGCCGACAAGAAGGCGGGCCGCAGCTACAAGGAGCTGGTCGACCTGGGGTTGGTGGCGATCGAGCCGCTCACCTACATCCGCGGCCGCAGCATCCCCAACCAGTACATCATCGTCGACGAGGCGCAGAACCTCACCCCGCACGAGGTGAAGACCATCATCACCCGCGTGGGCGACAACACCAAGATCGTGCTGACCGGCGATCCCTACCAGATCGACAATCCCTACGTGGACTCCACCAACAACGGCCTCATCCACGTGGTGAACAAGTTCCGCAGCGAACGCCTCGCCGGCCACATCACGCTGACCAAGGGCGAGCGCAGCGCCTTGGCCGAGCTGGCCTCCAACGTCCTCTGATCCGAAGCCGCGATAGGGCTAAAAGACGAACGCGGAGGCGCTGAGGCGCGGAGAATTCGGGGTTTTCAAACCCAAAACTCCGCGTCTCCGCGTCTCCGCGTTCATCTTGTAGTCTTGATTGTGGCGAGTCAGGCGGTGGCGGAGCGGGAGAAGTCGAGCAGCTCGAGGGGCTCGTCCCCCATGCCGACCACCAGCTGCTTGCGGTAGCCCTCGGCGTCGCCGCCGACCTGCAGGGGCATCTCGCGGTCGAAGGCGATCTGGACCTTGTCGCAGTGGAAGTCGAGCAGGCCGCTGCGGGGCGTGTGCCCGCGCCAGATGCGCGGGAACTGGGCCAGCATCTTCGGCAGGCTCATCGCCGAGATGCGCAGCTGGAAGCGGCCCGGCGACTTGCGCGCGAAGGGGAACATCTGGAAGCCGAAGCCGTAGCACGGGACGCTGCCGGCGGCGGCGATGCGGCACGGGCCGCGGTAGATGACTTCGCCGCGCGCGATGTCGCGGCCGAGCGGCTTCCCGTCGGGGCCGATCTGCCGCGCGGGCGCGCCGAGGTTCACCACCTCTACGTGGGGGACGCCGCGCTGCAGGACGTAGCCCGGGATGGTGCGCCCCACGATCGAGAGGAAGTAGCCGAGCCCGCCGGCGGCGGCGAACTGGAGCTTCCCGCCCTCGAGCCCCTTCTTGAGGCGCACGTAGTCGTTCAGCACGGCGGCGTCGATGCCCAGGCCGGCGAAGGGCGCCAGCTTGCCCTCGCAGTCGAGCAGGTGCACCTCGCGCGCCTGCGACACCTCGCCGGAGCGCGCGCGGAGGATGTCCTCCACCACGCCCACGCGCCGGGCGGACGACCCGCAGAACTCGGCCACGGCATTGCCGGTGCCGAGCTTGAGCACGCCCACTCGCGGGATGCGGAACCGGTTCCGGGCGAGCTGGACCGCGCCGCCGCCGCGCACCACCACCTGCGGCTCCGCGGCCTCCTCGAAGAGGCAGTTCACGTAAGCCACGAACGTGCCGTCGCCGCCGCCGGTGAGCACGGTCGCGTATCCGCGCTCCAGGACCGTGCGCGCGATGCCACGGGCGTCCTCGAGGGTCCGCGAGTAGAAGATGTCCTCGGGCGGGACGAAGTTCTCCAGCTCGCGCCGGAGGCGCTCAGTCACCGCGCCGGCGTTGGCGTTGAGCAGCACGGCTACCCGCTCGTGATGCCGGACTGGAAGGCGCTCGACGTTCATTTGCGTTGCCGCTCCCGCGCGAACCCCCGGGAGGTCGGTAGCAAACACTAGGCCGGAAGGTGACACGCCGCGTGACGTCACGAACCAGAAACATTCCGGGCACATGCGCTCCTTCTATGTAGGTGTCAAGCACACACCGGCGGCGGTTTCGCTGCGCATCGGCGGTGACGGTGCGTAGGCAACTATACAGTCGCTCCGACGGTCGTCTCACGGGTGGGCGCCGAGGGCGTCATCCACTTCGCCCTTGTTGGCGGGCGCGCGCGAGCGTAGAGAAACGCGGCCACCCCACGGAGGGGCTCGATGAAGGTGTTCGTCACCGGCGGGACCGGGTACATCGGCAGCGCCGTCTCCCTGCGCCTCAAGAAGGCGGGACACGACGTGCAGGCCCTCGTCCGCAACAAGGACAAGGCGTCGGCGCTCCAGGCCGCCGGCGTGAAGCTGGTGCAGGGCGACCTCGGCAATCCCGCCGGATACGCGGCGGCGGCGTACGGCGTGCAGGCGATCGTCCACTGCGCGAGCGATCCCGGGCCGCAGTCCGTCGAGCTGGACCGCAAGTCCATCCAGAACGCGCGCGAGCTGCTGCACGGCAGGGTGGGTGCGACGTTCATCTATACGAGCGGCATCTGGGTGCTCGGCGACACCGCGGGCGCCGTGGCGGACGAGTCGAGCCCGACGAATCCGGCGAAGATCGTCGCCTGGCGCCCGGCGCACGAGCAGCTGGCGCTGGGGCTTTCGAAGGAAGGGATCCGCGCGGTGGTCGTCCGGCCGGGCATCGTCTACGGCGGAGCGCGCGGCGGAATCCCGGCGTCGCTGTTCGGCACCGCGCTGAAGCAGGGCGCCACGCAGATCGTCGGCGAGGGAGCGAACCACTGGCCGCTCGTCCACGTCGACGACCTCGCCGAGCTGTACGTCCGGCTGGTGGAGCGCGCGCCGGCGGGCTCCGTCTTCCACGCTACCGACGCCTCCACCCGCACCGTCCGCGAGATCGCCGAGGCGGCCAGCCGCGCCGCTGGCAAGGACGGCAAGGTGACCGCGCTGCCGCTGGACAAGGCGCGGTCCACCATGGGTCCGTTCGCCGACGCCCTGGCGCTCGATCAGAAGGTGTCGAGCGAGAAGGCGCGCACCGAGCTGGACTGGCGCCCCCGCCACGAGGACTTCGTCGCCGAGGCCCCGCAGCTCTTCGCGCAGTGGCACTCCGCGCAGTAATTACGGCGACTGTTTCTCCGGCGCGGGGGCGATGGCGTCGAGCAGGGCGCGGTCGCCCTGCAGCGCCACGCGCTGCGAGTAGAGCTGCAGGCCGCGCAGGCCGCCCAGCTCCTCGCCGCCGCCCGCGTGGCCGGGGCCGCCGTGCACGAGCTGGGGGAGCACGGTTCCGGGGCCCATCGTCTGTCCGGCGACCTTCTCGCTGCCCAGGTAGATGCGCCCGTGGTAGGGCGCGACCGCGAGCACGAACGCGCGCAGGAAGTCGCGGTCGTCGCTGTACACCGAGCACACCAGGCCGCCTCCGCCTCGTTGCACCAGGCCCGCGGCGAGGCGCGCGGCGGCGGACGCGGAGTCGCCCGGGACGGCGCACAGCGTGGCCACGGGGCCGAACACCTCGTCACGGTGGACGACGGTGGCGGCCGCGGGGTCCTTCGAGAGGAGCAGCGTGGGAGCGACGAAGTAGCCCTTCGACCCCACGGCCGTCTCGCCGCCCACCAGCGTCTGCGCTTCCCGGGCGAGCTTCGCGATGCCGGCGCGCACGTCGCGGAGCTGATCCGCGGTGGACAGGGGGCCCATGCCCACCTCGGGACGCGCGGGGTCCCCGACCTTGACCGAGGAGAGGCGCTCGACCAGCGCTTCCTGCACGGCCTCGAGCTGCGGGCCGGCGAAGATGCGCCGCACCGCCGTGCACTTCTGTCCCGCCTTCTGCGTGATGTCGCGCACCACGTCGGCGACGAAGAGGTCCCAGGTCGCGCTGCCGGGCGCGACGTCCGGACCGAGCACGGCGGCGTTCAGGCTGTCGGCTTCGACGTTCAGGCGCGCCCCGCGCCTGGCGAGCTGCTCGCGCAGCTTCGCCGCC
>Ga0209701_10000612_pt1 | contig 21491 bp, 18 predicted proteins | sample CZO8metaG_4_FD_188356 | JGI IMG/M metagenome (GOLD analysis project Ga0209701, IMG submission 188356) | Vadose zone soil microbial communities from the Eel River Critical Zone Observatory, Northern California, USA - CZOApr15con2H3.8 metaG... | ecosystem: Environmental > Terrestrial > Soil >... | reverse complement strand
GAGCCCGCGAGCAGCCGGTTGGTGGCGCGCACCATGCCGTCGATGGTCGACTGGCCGGTGCCGTAGCGGTTGTCGAACATGTGCTTGGTGAGCGCGTCGTTGACGCTGATCACCGGGAAGGCGAGCGTGCCGGACCGCTCCATCGCGCGCAGCCGGATCACGCCGGTGGTGGTCTCCTCGGTGCCTCCGATGACGTTCTTCAGGAGCTCGCGGCGCTCGGAGTGGAGCGCGCTGACCAGGTCGCAGCCGTCGTCCATGGTCATCTGCGGCCGGTGGTCGAGCGCCGCCCGGATGTGCTCGAAGTAGGTCTTCCGGTCCTCGCCCTTGATGGCGAAGGTGGAGATGCCCTCCTCGACCAGCGCCGCCGCCACGTCGTCCTGCGTGCTGAGCGGGTTCGAGGCGCACAGGGTGATGTCCGCGCCGCCCGCCTGCAGGGTCTGCATGAGGTGCGCGGTCTCGCTGGTCACGTGCAGGCAGGCGGAGACGCGCACGCCCTTGAGCGGCTTCTGCTTGCGGAACCTCTCCTGGATATTGGCCAGCACCGGCATCGACCGCGAGGCCCACTCGATCCGCCCGCGCCCCTTCTCCGCCAGCTTCAGGTCCTTGACGTCGTGCGGCCTCTTCATTTTCGCAACAGCCACTTGAACCTCCAAAAAGCAGAACGCGGAGACGCGGAGGCGCGGAGGATTCGGTTCACAAGCTGATCTCCGCGTCTCCGCGCCTCCGCGTTGATCTTTTCGACGCTTTCAGGCGGCGCTCGTGGCCGAGCCTTTCAGGCCGGCGGCGGAGCGGAGGGATTCGGCGCGGTCGGTCCGCTCCCAGGTGAACTCGGGCTCGCTGCGGCCGAAGTGGCCGTAGGCGGCGGTCTTCTCGTAGATGGGGCGGAGGAGGTCCAGGTCCTTGATGATCGTCGCCGGCTTGAGGCTGAACGTCTCGCGCACGGCGCGCTCGATGCGCTCCTCCGGCACCGCGTTGGTGCCGAACGTCTCCACCATCACGCTGACCGGCTCCGCGATGCCGATCGCGTACGCCACCTGCACCTCGCAGCGGCGCGCCAGCCCCGCGGCGACCACGCTCTTCGCCACCCAGCGCGCCGCGTAGGCGGCCGAGCGATCCACCTTGCTGGGGTCCTTGCCGCTGAACGCGCCGCCCCCGTGGTGTCCCATCCCGCCGTAGGTGTCGACGATGATCTTGCGGCCGGTCACGCCCGAGTCGCCCTGCGGACCGCCGATCACGAAGCGGCCGGTCGCGTTCACCCACCGCTTCATGTCCGGAGCGCGCAGCTCCGGCGGGACCACCTTGTCGATGACCTCGGAGTTGACCGACTGCCGCAGGTGCTCGGTGGAGACGCTGTCCTCGTGCTGCGCGGCGATGACCACCGCGTGCACCTTGTACGGCCGGCCGTTGCGGTACTCGACGGAGACCTGGCTCTTGCCATCGGGCCGCAGGAAGGGCATTCCCGACCGCCGGCACTCCGAAAGCCTCCGGGTGAGCCGGTGCGCCAGCGCGATGGGCAGCGGCATCAGCTCCGGCGTCTCGTCGCAGGCGTAGCCGAACATCATCCCCTGGTCGCCGGCCCCTTGTTCCTTGTTGGCGCCCGCATCGACGCCCATGGCGATCTCCGGCGACTGCTGCTCGACGGCGACCAGCACCGCGCAGCTCTTCGCGTCGAACCCCATCGAGCCGTCGGTGTACCCGATGCGCTCCACCGTCCGGCGCACGATGCGCGGATAGTCGAGCGTGGCGCGGGTGGTGATCTCTCCGACCAGCACCACCAGGCCGGTCTTCACCGCCGTCTCCAGCGCCACCCGGCTGGTGCGATCCTGCCGGAGGCACTCGTCCAGCACGGCGTCGGAGATCTGATCGCACACCTTGTCGGGGTGGCCTTCGGTGACCGACTCGGAGCTGAACAGGGCGTCGCGTAGTTGCATATGTAGATGCCTCGATGCGCTGGCGGCAGGCCGCGGAGAATCACCCCGGACGGCCGCAAAGTCAATCACCGGCTTGCGGCCCGCGAAGCGCGGGTCAGCCGCCCGCCTCGAGCTTCGGAGGGCTGGAGACGTCGCGGGGAACGGAGCGCGACTCGGACACGTCGCGGGGGGAGGAGACGAGCTGGGGGAAGCGCTTGCGCATCTGCTCCACCACGAAGCGCTCGATCTCGTCGACCGAGCTGAACGACATCGCCGCTTCGAGGATCTCGCGCGCGTCCCGCAGCTCGGCGGACCGCAACACCCGCTTCACCGGCGGGATGTCCGCCGGGTTCATCGAGAGCACGTCGAGCCCCAGCGCGAGCAGGACCAGGGTGTACGCGGGATCGCCCGCCATCTCGCCGCACATGGCGATCTCGATCCCGCCCGTCCTCGCCCCCTCGACCGCGCTCTGCACCAGCCGCAGCACGCCCAGGTGGAGCGGGCGGTAGAGGTACGCCACGTCGCGGTTGGCGCGGTCGATGGCCAGCGCGTACTGGATGAGGTCGTTGGTGCCGATGGAGAAGAAGTCGCACTCGCGCGCCAGCCGATCGGCAGCCAGCGCGGCGGCGGGCGTCTCCAGCATGATGCCGACCGGCACCCGCTCGGCCACGTGCGCCCCTTCGCGCACCAGCTCCTGCCGGACGGCGTGGATCTGCGCCTTGGCCTCGCGCAGCTCGCCCACCGCCGCGATCATCGGCAGCATGATGCGCAACCGGCCCAGCGTGGAGGCGCGCCACATCGCGCGCACCTGCGTCCGGAAGAGCTGCGGGTGCCGCAGGGTGAAGCGGACCGCGCGGAGACCGAGCGCGGGGTTGGGCTCGTGGGAGCGGTGGCCGATGGGCAGCTTGTCGCCGCCCAGGTCCAGCGTGCGGATCACCACCGGCCGGTCGCCCATCTGCCGCAGGATGCTGGCGTAGGCCTTGAAGTGCTCCTCCTCGCTCGGCAGCTCCTCGCGGTTCAAGTACAGGAACTCGGTCCGGTAGAGGCCCACGCCCTCGCCGCCGTGCGCGAGCACCGAGGGGACCTCCTCGGGGAACTCGATGTTCGCCCACAGCCCCACCCGGCGGCCGTCGAGGGTGACCGCGGGCAGGTCGCGCTCCTCGAGCAGCGCCGCCTCGCGGGTCTTCGCCTCGGCGCGCGCCGTCTCGAAGCGCAGCACGTCCTCGGGGTCGGGGGAGATCAGCACCTCGCCCGTGTTCCCGTCGAGCGCGATGGAATCCCCCGCCCGGCACAGCTCGCTCGCCTGTCCCGCGCCCACCACCGCCGGCACCTCCAGCGCGCGGGCCAGGATGGCGGTGTGGCTCGTCTTCGAGCCGAAGTCGGTGACCAGCCCCTTCACGCGCCCGCCGGAGAGCAGCACGGCCGCGTCGGCCGTGGGCAGGTCGTAGGCGACGACGATCGCGTCTTGGGGCGGCTGCTCGAGGTGGGTGGTGGGGGCCTCGCCGATCAAGTTCTGGATGATGCGGTCGGACACCTCGTCGAGGTCCGCCCGCCTCTCCGCCAGGTAGCCGTCGTTCCCGAGCTTTTCGCTGATCTCGCGGAAGGTGCGGCGCACGGCCCACTCGGCGTTGAGCAGCTCGTCCCGCACCAGCGATCGCGCTCCCTCCAAGGTGGAAGGGTCGTCCGCCATCATCCGGTGCGCGTCGAGGATGTCGCCCTGCTCGCCCTCGCCCAGGCTCTCGCGGATCGCCCGCAGCTGCTCGACGCTGTCACGGACGGCGTGGTCGAGGCGCGTGAGCTCAGCCGCCACCTGGTCGGGCGCGATGTGGAACCGCGGCACCCGCGCGCGGCGGCGGTCGATGTGATGCACCTTCCCGATGGCGACACCGGGAGAGGCGGGAATGCCGATGAGCTTGGGCAAGCCGAGAAAGTCTATCAGGCCGCATCACAGGTGGGCCATGCGGGCCTGCAGACGGCGCAACTCTTCGTTGATCTTCACGAATTGCACCCGCCCCTGCTCCGCGGCGAGCTGGGCCGACAGCTTCTCGGCGGCGGCCTTGAGCTGGGGCTGGGCCGCGGGCACCCCGAGGAGCCACTCGAGCGCACGGATCGCCGCCACCCGGGCGAGCAGGTCCTGGTCCCCGGCGGCCTGCACCAGGGACGGCACCGCGTCGCCCGCGCCCAAGCGGCCCAGCTCGTACGCGGCCCGCGCCCGGAGCAGCGGCTCGGTGTACTTCAGCTTGTCCAGCCAGCACGGAGCGGAGTCCTTGCAGGCGTGCGCCGCCTCGAGCGCGACCGCCGGTCCCTCGAACTGGGCGGCGACGAGCTCGCACGCCTTGTCCTTCGCCTCGCCGATCTGCAGCGCCTCGACTTCCCTCGCGCACTGCGCGGGAGGCGCCTTGCGCGCACGGGCGCCCAGGGCGTCGAACTGCTTGAGGAGGGACTCGTCGCCGAACAGCGCGGCGGCCTGCGCGACGACGAGCCGCAGGCGCACGTCTCCGGACTCGGCGCGCTTCACCATCTCCTTCGCCTGGGCCCGGTCGCCGATCCAGACCAGCGCCTCGGAGCAGAAGCTGACCAGGTCGAGGTCCTGCGGGTCCCGGGTCTGCACCAGCGCGAGGATCGGCGCGGCGGCCTCCTTGGCGCGAAGGCGCCCCAGCGCGTTGGCCGCGAACTGCCGGACCAGGTTGGTGAGGAGCCGCGCGGTGCCCGGCAGTGGATCGGAGTCCTTGTAGTGGAGCTTCTCCAGCAGGACCGGCACCGCGCGCGGGTCGCCCAGGTCCCCCAGCACCAGCGCCGCCTTCGCGTAGGTGCCCGCCGGCGCGCGGTTGTTCTCGCGGGCCCATTTCAGGTAGGCGGGGTCCTCGTCCTTGGCCATGCGGATCAGCGGAGCCACCGCGGCGGGCCCCAGTTGGAAGAGCGCGTAGGACGCCTCGGGCAAGAGGCTCACGCCCTGCCGCTCCAGCACCAGCGCGTGCTGCAAGGCGGGGATGGCGGCCGGGTCGCCGATCTGGCCGAGCGCCACGACCGCCTTCTTCACCAGGAGCGGCGGCGCGGACGGGTCGTCGACGAGCAGCGACAGCTCGAGGACCGCTTCCTTGAACTTCACCTCGCCCAGCGCCTGCACGGCCTCGAGGCGCACGTACTCGTCCTTGCTGCGCGCCAGGCGCAACAGGGCGGGACCGGCGCGCGGGTCGCCGATCTCGCCGAGCGCCTCCGCGATGCGGGCGTTGGCGCGGTTCGCGGAGCGCGTCGCCGTGTCGCTGCCAGCGCCGACGGTGGTGTCCACCGCGTCGAGGAGCGCGGGCACCTCGCCGGCGCCGCCGATGTCGCGCAGCGCGGTGGCCGCTTCCTCACGCACCATGACGTCCTTGAGCAGCTGGGCGACCTGCGGGGCCGCCTCCCTCGCCTTCAGCTTGCGCAGCTCCTGCACGGCCTGCTGCCGCGCGCGCGGATCGGAATCGGAGAGCCGCTTGAGCCAGGTGTTCGGGTCCTTCGGATCGGACGGCCGGCAGGCGCAGAGAAGCGAGGCGAGGATGCAAACGCGAAGCCGCATGGTTGCATCCTACGCCAAGGTCGGGCGCCCTCCGCTGTGACTTCCGTCGCGTCCGTTCGGCGGGTGATACGCTCGCCGCGATGCGGATCGTCTTCCTCGGCACGCCGGAGTTCGCGCTGCCCATCCTGGAGACTTGCGTCCGTGTGGGAGAGCTCGTCGCGGTCATCGCGCAGCCCGACCGGCCGGTGGGAAGATCGGGAACGCCGCAGGCGCCTCCCTCCAAACGGTGGGCGCTGGAGCACGGCATCCCGGTCGAGCAGCCGGAGAAGGTGAAGCAGGGTCGCCTCGCTGCGGAGCTCTCCCGCTACGCCCCGGACGTGGCGGTGGTCGCGGCCTACGGCCGGATCCTCCCCGCGGATGCCCTGGCCGTGCCGCTCCATGGCTGCCTCAACGTGCATGCTTCGCTCTTGCCCGAGCTGCGCGGCGCCGCGCCGGCGCAGTGGGCGGTCGCGCGCGGGTATGCGCGCACGGGCGTCACCATCATGCAGATGGACGAAGGCCTGGACACCGGCGACATCCGCCTGCAGCGCCCCTGCAAGATCGGGCCCGAGGAGACCGGCGAGTCGCTGCTGCGGAAGCTGTCCCCTCTCGGCGCCAGGGTGCTGGGCGTGGCGCTGCGCAGGCTGGAGCGCGGCGAGCTGCTGCGATACCCGCAGGACCACTCGCGCGCGACGCTCGCGCCGATGCTCACCCGGGAGGATGGCCGGGTGGACTACTCGCGCACCTCGCTGGAGCTGGACCAGCGGCGCCGCGGGTTCACTCCCTGGCCCGGCGCGTGGACCACCGCCGGGGGCAAGGTGCTGAAGATCCACGCGGCCCTGCCGCTCGCGACCGGCGGCCGCGAGCCCGGCGAGGTGATCGCCGCCGGCCCGGACGGGATCGACGTGTCGTGCGGCAGCGGGACCGTCTGGCGTCTTCTGGAAGTGCAGCCCGAAGGGAAGCGGCCGATGCCTACCTCCGCCTACCTGGCCGGACACCAGGTCCGCCCGGGGGACCGCCTGGGAGGCTGAACGTCCCGGCCGCGCACGGGAAACGGCGCCGGATCTGCGGTATCTCTCCTACATGCTGATCGTCCTCCACACCGACATCAGCCCGGCGCAGCAGGCGGCCATCGAGGCGCGCGTGCGCGAGCTGGGCTTCACGCCGCACGCCATCGAGGGCGCGGGCCGCACCGCGATCGGCATCACCGGAAACAAGGGACCCATCGATCCAGGGCACTTCAGGCTGCTGCCGGGGGTGGCGGAGTGCATCCCGGTCACCGCGCCGTACAAGCTCGTCTCGCGCGAGGTGAAGCACGACGACACGGTGGTGGACGTGGCGGGCGTGCCGATCGGCGGGCGCGAGGTGGTGGTGATGGCCGGCCCGTGCGCGGTGGAAAGCGAGCAGCAGATCCTGAGCGCGGCGCGCGGGGTCGCGCAGAGCGGCGCGAGCCTGTTGCGCGGAGGCGCGTTCAAGCCGCGCACCAGCCCGTACGACTTCCAGGGCCTCAAGAGCAAGGGGCTCGAGCTACTCTCGAAGGCCCGCTCCGAAACGGGCCTCAAGGTGGTCACCGAGGTGAAGGACACCGAGACGCTGCCCGAGGTGGCCGAGGCGGCGGACCTGCTGCAGATCGGCGCGCGCAACATGCAGAACTTCTCGCTGCTCGAGGCCGTGGGCGACCTGCGCAAGCCGGTCCTGCTCAAGCGCGGCATGAGCAGCACCATCAAGGAGCTCTTGATGGCCGCCGAGTACATCGTCTCGCGCGGCAACAAGCAGGTGATCCTCTGCGAGCGCGGCATCCGGACTTTCGAGACGATGACGCGCAACACGCTCGACCTGAACGCGGTGCCGATGCTCAAGGCGCACTCGCACCTGCCGGTGGTGGTGGACCCCTCGCACGGCATCGGCATCCGTTCGGCGGTGCTGCCCATGGCGCGCGCCGCCGTGGCCGCGGGCGCGGACGGGCTCATCATCGAGGTGCATCCCGACCCGGATCGCGCTCTCTCCGACGGGATGCAGTCGCTCGACCTGCCGCTGTTCGCCCAGCTCATGCGCGAGGTGGAAGCGGTGGCGCGCGCCATCGGACGCCCGCTGTACCGGATGCCGGCATGAAGGCGCGCGTCCACCCGCTGCGCCGGCCGCTCCGCGGCGAGCGGGTGCGCGTGCCGGGCGACAAGAGCATCTCGCACCGCGCGCTGCTCTTCTCCGCGCTGGCGGAGGGGGAGAGCCGCATCGCCGGCCTGGCGCCCGGCGGCGACGTGCGCTCCACGGCCCGATGCCTGGCCCAGCTCGGCGTGCCACTCCTGCGCGGCGACGGGACGCCCTGGAGCGCGGCGGCTCCCGAGGGGCTGGGGCCGCCGTCGCGTCCGGCGGGCTCGGCGCCGCTGCCGGAACCCGATCCGGACATGGGACCCGACGACGCCATCGTGCACGGCGTCGGGATGCGCGGGCTGCGGGCGCCGGCAGCGGACCTGGACTGCGGGAACTCCGGGACGACGCTGCGCCTGCTCTGCGGCATCCTCGCGGGGGCAGGCGTTCCGGCCACGCTGGTCGGCGACGCGTCCCTCTCCCGCCGGCCGATGGAGCGCGTCGCCGCGCCCCTGCGCGAGCTGGGCGCGCGCGTGCGGACCGGCGCTTCCGGGCGCCCGCCGGTGGTGGTCGAGCCGGGCGCCGCGATCCGCGCGGGCGCGATCGCCTCCGAGGTGGCCAGCGCCCAGGTGAAGAGCGCGGTGCTGCTCGCGGGCCTGTTCGCGGAGGGCGAGACGACCTTCACCGAGCCCGCCAGGAGCCGCGATCACACCGAGCGTCTGCTGCGCCAGATGGGCGTCAAGGTCGCGACACGAGGAACCACGGTGGCGGTGCGCGGGCCGGCGCGCCTCTCTCCGGTCGCGCTGGAGGTGCCCGGCGATCTCTCCTCGGCGGCGTTCCTGCTGGCCGCCGCGTTGATCGCGCCCGAGGGCAGCTCTCTTGCCATGCGGCACGTCGGCCTGAATCCGACCAGGGCCGGGTTCCTCGACGCGCTCACGCAGATCGGCGCGCGCATCCAGCTCGATCTGAAGCGGGAGGCGCAGCCTTTGCCCGGAGGCGAGCCGGTCGGGGACCTGTCCGCGTCCGCCCAGCGGTTGCGAGGCGCCGACCTGGACGGAGACCTGGTGCTGCGGGCGATCGACGAGGTCCCCATCCTGGCCGTGCTCGGCGCGGTGGCGCGCGGCACCACCGTCATCCGCGGCGCGGCCGAGCTGCGCGTCAAGGAATCGGACCGGCTGGCGCAGATGGCGCGCGGCCTGCGAGCGATGGGCGCCCAGGTGGAAGAGCTACCCGACGGCCTGCGCATCGAGGGAGGTCGCCCCCTCCATGGCGCGGAGATCGACTCCGCTCACGACCACCGCATCGCGCTCGCCTTCACCGTCGCGGCGCTGGCGGCGGACTCGCCCACCCTGATCTCCGGCGCCGAGTGGGCCGACGTGTCGTTCCCCGGGTTCTTCGACCTCCTCCGCTCGCTGGGGGCCGAGGTGGAGCTGGTGGCCTGATGCGGAAGCTCTTCGTCCTGCTCGGCGATCCGGTGGCGCATTCGCGCTCGCCGGCCATCCACGCGCGCGCCTTCGCGCTCTTGGGGATCGACGCCGCGTACGCGCCGTGCCGGGTTGCCGCCGAGGACCTCGAGCGCGCGTTGGACGGGCTGCGCGCGCTGGGCGCCGACGGGTTCAACGTGACGGTGCCCCACAAGACCGCCGTCGCTCAGCTCGTCGACCGCCTCCACCTCGGTGCGACGCGCATCGGCGCGGTGAGCTGCGTGGCGCGCGATGGCGAAGCGCTGGTCGGCCACAACACCGACGCGCCCGGCCTGCTGCGCGCGCTGCGCTCCCGGCACATCGACCCGTCCGGGCGCGCCGTGGTGGTGGGCGCGGGCGGGTCGGCGCGCGCGGCCGCGTTCGCGCTCGCGGACCAGGCGCAGGGGCTCACCATCGTGAACCGCACAGCGGACCGCGCGCGCTCGCTCGCGCAGGCGGTCCAGGCGGCGGGCGCCCGCGCGCAGGCGGCGGCGCTCGACTCGCCCGAGGCCCGGCGCGCCCTGCAGGAAGCGGCCCTGGTGGTGCACTGCACGACGGTGGGCCTTTCGGACGACCGGCTGGCTTTCGACCCCACGCTGCTCGCGCCCGGGGCGGCGCTCGCCGACCTCGTCTACCGGGGCGCGACGGGCGAGACGGCGCTGGTGCGGGCGGTGCGGCAACGCGGGCTCGCGGCGGTGGATGGCGTGGACGTGCTCGTGCACCAGGCCATCGCCTCGCTCGAGATCTGGCTTTCGCGCCCGCGGCTCGACGAGCTGGCGCCCGCGCTGCGGGAGGCGGCGCTCGCATGACCCGGCTGCGCTTCCTCACCGCCGGCGAGTCGCACGGCCCGGCGCTGGTCGGCATCCTCGACGGGATGCCCGCGGGAGTGCGGCTGCTCGCGGAGCACCTCGAGCGCGACCTGCAGCGGCGCAAGCTGGGATACGGCCGCGGCGGGCGTATGAAGATCGAGCCCGAGGTGCCGCGAATCCTGGCCGGCGTGCGGCACGGGGTCACGCTGGGAAGCCCGCTCGCGGTGCTGATCGAGAACGCCGATCACGCGAAGGCGTGGGCGGACCGGATGGCCGTGGAACCGGTCGCCGACCCCGGCCACGAGGTATCCCTCCCCCGACCCGGGCACGCCGACCTGACCGGCGCGATCAAGTTCGGCCACCGCGACCTGCGCAACTCGCTCGAGCGGGCCAGCGCCCGCGAGACCGCGATGCGGGTGGCCCTGGCCGCCGCGGTGCGCCGCATGCTGGACGAGCTGGACGTGCGCGTCGGCTCCTTCGTGACCTCCATCGGCACCGCGCACGCCCGCGCGGGCGTTCCGGCCGAGCTGCTCGATTTCGCCATCGAGGACGCGGACGAGCTGGCGCTGCGCGCGGACAAGTCCACCGTGCGCGCGCTCGACGACGCCGCGGACGAGGCGTTCCGGGTGCAGATCGAGGAGGCGCAGAAGCAGCGCGACACCGTGGGCGGGACCTTCGAGGTTCGCGTCACGGGGCTGCCGCCTGGGCTGGGCAGCTACACGCAGCACGACCTGCGGCTCGACGGCCTTCTCGCGCGCGCGCTGGCGTCCATCCCCGCCATCAAGGCCGTCGAGCTGGGCGACGGATGGCGCAACGCGGAGCTGTTCGGCTCGCGGGTGCACGACCCGATGGACCGCGGCGGCGGCGGGGTGCTGCGCGAGACCAACCACGCGGGCGGCCTGGAGGGGGGCGTGACCAACGGCGAGCCGCTGGTCGCCCGCGCGGCGATGAAGCCCATCGCCACGGTGCCCGCGGCCTTGCGCAGCGTCGACCTCTCGACCGGCGCCTCGGATGCCGCGCACGTCGAGCGAAGCGACACTTGCGCGGTCCCGGCGGCGGCGGTCGTCGGCGAGGCGGTGGTCGCGCTGGCGGTGGCCGATGCCCTGCTGCAGAAGCTCGGCGGCGACTCGCTCGACGAGCTGCAGGAGGCCCTGCGGCGCGCGTGGCAGCGGGCGCGGCTCCTCGAGGGACACGTGTTCCTCTGCGGGTTGCCGGGCAGCGGGAAGAGCACGGTTGCGCCGCTGCTCGCGGCGAAGCTGGGCATCCCCTGCATCGATCTGGACCAGCACATCGAGCGCGCCGCGGGCCGCTCGGTCCCGGAGATCTTCGCGGCGGAGGAGGAGTCCGGCTTCCGGGCGCGCGAGGCGGCGGCGCTCCGGGCCGCGGTGAATGGCCCGCGCTGCGTGATCGCGCTCGGAGGAGGCGCGGTCACCACGCGCGGCGTCCGGCACTGGGTCCGGCGCACCGGGCACCTGCTCTGGCTGCGCGCACCCGCCGATCTCTGCGCGTCGCGGGCGCCCAGCGGCCGGCCGCTGCTCGGCGCGGATCCCGCCGCACGCATGGCGCAGCTCGCGGCCGCGCGCGATCCACTCTACGCGCGCCTCGCCGACGCGGCCGTCGACGTCGCCGGGCTGACGCCCGCGCAGGTGGCGGAGCAGTGCGCGGCCGCCGCGCGCGCTCTGGAGGCACAGCGTGCCTGGCGCTGATCTGGACATCGAGTTCCGTTCCGGCGCGCGCACCCGGTGCGTGTTCGCGGCTGGCGGCCTGAGGCGGTTGGACGAGTTGTCCGCGCAGGTCGGGCTGACCGGGACGGCCGGGCTGCTGTGCGATGCGCGGCTCCTCTCCACCGCCCACCGCGACGCGCTGCTCGCGTACGGGACCACGCGCCTGGGCGCCCCGCTCGCCCGCCCGGTCAGCGAGGCGCGCAAGGCGCTGGGCGAGGTCGAGGAGATGTGCGACGCGCTCGCCGCGCGCGGCGTGCAGCGCGACGGGTTCGTCGTGGCCGTCGGGGGCGGTGTGCTCACCGACCTCGGCGGGCTGGCGGCCGCGCTGTACCTGCGCGGAGTCCCGTGGGTGTCGGTCCCCACCACGCTGCTCGCGCAGGTCGACGCCGGGCTGGGCGGGAAGACCGGCGCGAACCTGCGCGGCGGCAAGAACCTCGCGGGCGCGTTCCACCAGCCGCGCCTGGTGGTGTGTGACGCCGAGGTCCTCGGGACCCTTCCGGCGCGCGAGCGCTGGAGCGGCCTGGCCGAAGTGGTGAAGTGCGCGCTGCTCTCTCCGGCGCAGGACGCGGGCGGGATGCCGCTGCTCGAGCGCTGCGAGCGCGACCTGGAGCGCGCGGCGGCGGGCGAGGTGGACGCGCTCGCGCCTCTCATCGAGGCCTGCGTGCGCATCAAGGCGGCGATCGTCGCGGAAGACGAGCGGGAGGGCGGTGCGCGCGCCTTCCTCAACCTGGGCCACACCGTCGGCCACGCGCTGGAAGCCGCCACCGGCTACGAGAGATTCGCCCACGGCGAAGCCGTGGCGCTCGGCCTGCGCGGAGCGCTTTGGCTGTCCCGCGCGCGCGGTCTGCTCGAGGACGCAGGGCTGCAGCGCGCGCGGCGCCTGGTTGAACGCCTGAAGATCTCGCCCGACCGCCGGCTGGACGCGCCGGAGCGCGAGGCGGCGCTCTCCGCGCTCGCGCGCGACAAGAAGGCCCGCGCCGGGCGCGTACGGTTCGTGCTGCTCGCCGGGCTGGGAGCGCCCCGGCTGGTCGAAGTGGAGCCGCAGGAGTGCGTGCGCGCGCTGGAGGCGAGCCTCTCATGAACGTGCTGCTGCTCAACGGGCCCAACTTGAACCTGCTCGGGGAGCGCGAGCCGGAGATCTACGGAACGACGACGCTGTCGCAGCTCGAGTCGCTCGTCGCCGAGCGCGCCCGGGAGCTGGGGATCGCGGTGCGCGCCTTCCAGTCCAACCACGAAGGCGCGCTGGTGGACCGGCTGCACGAGGTCCGCAAGTGGGCGGACGGCGTCATCTTCAACCCCGGCGCATACACGCACTACTCGTACTCTCTGCGGGACGCGATCTCCGCCACCCGGCTGCGGGTGGTCGAGGTGCATCTCTCCGATCTGAGCCAGCGCGAGCCGTGGCGTCGAGTCAGCGTGATCGCCGAGGTGGCGGCGCACCGGATCATGGGGAAGGGGATCGCCGGCTACCTCGAGGCGCTGGAGTGGCTCGTGGCGCACCCCCGATGACGGTCGTCGACCCCGACCCCGACCCCGACCGCGACCCCGCCCTCGACTCGACCTCGAGGAGGGACGAAAGGATCAACGCGGAGACGCGGAGATTCGATCAGCCCAGCGCCGCGCGCAGGCCGCGGACCAACTCGGCGGCCGCGCGGACTCCGCCCTGGTGGTGCGCGGCGACCAGCGCGCTGCCCACCACCACTCCGTCGGCGAGGCCGCGCAGCGCGGCGGCCTGCTCCGGACGCGAGATGCCGAACCCGACTGCGACCGGCACCGGCGAGAGCGCTCGCAGCTCGCGCAGCCGCGCCGCGAGGTCGGACGGCAGCTCGGCGCGCGCTCCGGTCACGCCGGTCACGCTGACGTAATAGAGGAAGCCGCGCGCCTGGCGCGCGATGGCGGCGGCGCGCTCCGGCCCCGTGGTCGGCGCAATGAGCGGCACCAGGTCGACTCCCGCCCCGGCCAGGTCCGCGCGCAGCGGGGCGGCCTCCTCGAGCGGCAGGTCGGGGACGATGGCGCCGGCGATTCCTGCCCGCGCCAGCGCGCGCGCGAACGCATGACTGCCCATGGACTCCACCGGGTTCATGTAGCCCATCGCCACCACCGGCGCGCGCAGCCGGAGCCGCTCGACGAGGTCCAGCAGCCGGCCGAGCGAAGCTCCGCCCCGCAGCGCGCGCGTCGCCGCCGCCTGCAGCGTCGGGCCGTCGGCGATCGGGTCCGAGAACGGAAGCCCGATCTCGATCACGTCGGCCCCCTCGCCGTCGATGGCGCGCAGGAGCTCCTCCGTCGCCGCAAGCGTCGGGTCGCCTCCCATCGCGTAGCAGACCAGCCCGGTCCGGCCGCGGGGGAACGCGTCGGAGAGCCGGCTCATCGCGCGCCTCCCAGTGCCTTGAGGATGGTGGCCAGGTCCTTGTCCCCGCGCCCGCTCAAGTTGACGACCACTGACGCGTTCGGGGGGTCACGGACGCCGGCAGGCAGCTTGGAGAGCGCGGCGATGGCGTGCGCCGATTCCAGCGCGCAGAGGATGCCCTCGCTGCGGGCCAGCGCGCGGAACCCTTCCAGCGCCTCGGCGTCGGTGGCGGCGAGCACCTCCATCCGGCCGGCGTCGCGCAGGTACGACAGCTCGGGGCCGACGCCCGGGTAGTCGAGGCCGGCGCTGATCGAGTGCGCAGGGGCGACCTGCCCGTCCTCGGTCTGCAAGAGGTACGAGCGCGAGCCGTGCAGCACGCCGGGCCGCCCGCGCGACAGCGACGCTCCGTGCTTGCCCGAGTCGAGCCCGAGGCCGGCGGCCTCCACCCCGAAGAGCCGCACTCCGCGATCCGGGACGAACCGGTGGAAGGCGCCGATGGCGTTCGAGCCGCCGCCAACGCACGCGACCACCGCGTCGGGCGGGCGGCCGAGCCTGTCGGCGCACTGGGCGGCGATCTCCTCGCCGATGATCGACTGCAGCTCGCGGACGAGCAGCGGATACGGATGCGGGCCCGCGGCGCTGCCGATGCAGTAATAGGTGGTGCGCACGTTCGTGACCCAGTCGCGGATCGCCTCGTTCATCGCGTCCTTCAGCGTGCGCGATCCGGCATCGACCGGCCGCACCTCGGCGCCGAGCAGGCCCATGCGCGAGACGTTGGGCGCCTGCCGCTCGACGTCCTCGGAGCCCATGTAGACGACGCACTCGAGGCCGAGCAGCGCGCACACGGTCGCGGTCGCCACGCCGTGTTGCCCCGCGCCGGTCTCCGCGATGACGCGCTTCTTGCCCATCCGGCGCGCGAGCAGCGCCTGTCCGAGCGTGTTGTTCAGCTTGTGCGCGCCGGTGTGGAGCAGGTCCTCCCGCTTGAGCAAGAGGCGCGCGCGGACGCCCAGCGCCTGCGCGAGCCGGGGTGCATCGGACAGCGGAGTGGGCCTTCCCGCGTAGTCCTGCAGGAGCGCCGACAGCTCTTCCCGGTACGCCGGGTCGGCGCGCGCCGCCCGCCAGGCGGACTCGAGCTCGTCCAGCGCCGGGATGAGCGTCTCGGGCACGAAGCGCCCGCCGTAGGCGCCGAAGCGGCCGCGCGCATCGGGGAACTCGCCAGGCTCGCAGGTGAAGAGCGGCAGCACGCGCTTCATTCGATCTCCCGTGCAGCGGCGCGCGCCGCGGCGACGAAGTCGCGCACGCGGCCGGGGTCCTTGAAACCGTCCGGCCCCTCGATCCCGGAAGCGACGTCCACTCCATCGGGCCGCGCGGCAAGGATGGCCTGCGCCACGTTCTCCGGCGCGAGCCCGCCGCTGATGAACACCTCCGCGGCGAAGAGCTCCCGCGCCTTGCGCGCCAGCGACCAGGCGAACGAGACGCCCCCACCTCCGCCGGCGGGACCGTCCAAGAGGACGCGCCGGAAACCTCGCAGCGCCGCGAGCCGCTCGAGCGCCGCCTCACCCTCGACCTGGAGAGCGGCGTAGAGGGGCATCGTCCCCGCCGCCGCAGGAAGCCTCCCGTGGAGCTGGACTGCCGAGAGCCCGACCTCGCCCGCGATGCGCAGCGCCTCCGCCAGGTCGACGTCCTGGAAGACGCCGACCACCCGCGCGTCGGCGGGCAGCGCGGCCCGGATCTCGCGCGCGGTCTTCACCGTCACGCAGCGGCGGCTCCGCGGGGCGAACACGATCCCGACCTCGTCCGCCCCGGCCTGCGCGCACAGCCCGGCATCGCGCGCGGTGCGGACGCCGCACAGCTTGATGCGGACTCCGCTCACGCTTGCACCAGCGCGCGCGTCGCCGCCTCGGGGTCGCTGGCGGCGGACAGCGCCTGGCCCACCAGCAGCGCGTCGGCGCCCAGCTCGGCGTACCGCCGGGCATCCGCCGCCGTGCGCACTCCGCTCTCGGCGACCAGCGGAGCGATGCCGCGCGCCTGCGGAGCCAGCTCGCGGAACGTCTCCGGCCTGACCACCAGCGTCTTCAGGTTTCGCGCGTTGATCCCGAGCAGATCCGGCTCCGCCGCCCGCGCGGCCGAGAGCTCCTCCTCCGCGTGGACCTCGAGGAGCACGGCGAGGCCGAGCTCCCGCGCCAGGGCGCGCAGCTCCGAGAGCAGGGGCGGCGTCAGGGCAGCGGCGATGAGCAGCACGGCGTCGGCCCCGTGCGCCCGGGCCTCGTAGATCTGGTACGGGGTGACGAGGAAGTCCTTCCGCAGGACCGGCAGCTCGCAAGCGCGGCGCGCGGCGGCCAGGTCGTCGAGCGATCCTCCGAAGTTCGCGCGGTCGGTGAGCACCGAGACGCAGGCGGCGCCGCCGCGCTCGTACGCGGCTGCCAGCTCGCCCGGGTCCAGGTCCGGCGCGATCGCGCCGCGGCTCGGCGAGGCGCGTTTCACCTCGGCGATCAGCGCCCGGCCCCGCTCCTTGGCGGCCTGGAGCGCGGCGGCGAATCCGCGCGGAGCCGGCGCCGCCGATGCGCGCGCGCGGACCTCCTTGAGCGGCGCGCGGGCAGCCCGGGCGGCCATCTGCTCCAGCGCGGAGGCGATCAGCCGGTCGAGGTGGGTCGCGCTCATGGCCCGCTCACCGGCGGCGGCTTGTGGGCCCGCGACGCGCGCACGAACTGCTCGAGGCGCTCGAGCGCGGCGCCGGAATCGATGGCCTGCTCGGCGAGGCGCACGCCGTCGCGCATCGCCTCGCAGACCTCGGCCGCCGCGATCGCCGCGCCCGCGTTGAGCACCACCGCGCTGCGGCGCACGCCCTTCTCGCCGCGCAGGACCTCGCGCAGCAGCACGGCGTTGCGATCCGCGTCGCCGCCGCGGAGGTCCTCGACCGCGCCGCGCGCGACGCCCAGCTCCTCCGGGGTCACCTCGAACTCGCGGACGCGCCCGCCCCGGACCTCGGCTACCCGCGTGGGGCCGGCGGGCGAGATCTCGTCGAGACCACCGTGGCCATGCACCACGAAGGCGCGATCGGCGCCCAGCTCGAGCAGGGTCTGCGCCAGGACGGGCACCAGGTGAGGCGCGGGCACTCCCAGGAGCTGCCTCCGCGCGCCGGCCGGGTTCGCCAGCGGCCCCAGCAGGTTGAAGAGGGTGCGGATGCCCAGCTCCTTCCGGACGGGCGCGACGTGGCGCATCGCCGCGTGGTGGCGCGGCGCGAAGAGGAAGCCGATGCCGCACTCCTGGATGCACGCGGCGACTCCTTCCGGCGACAGCTCTACTTCCGCGCCGAGGGCCACCAGCACGTCGGCGCTGCCACACTTGGACGAGGCGGCGCGGTTCCCGTGCTTGGCGACGCGGGCGCCCGCCGCGGCCGCGACGAACGCCGCCGCAGTGGAGATGTTGAAGGTGTGCGCCCCGTCGCCGCCCGTGCCGCAGGTGTCGACCAGCCGGTCCAGCGGCACCTCCACGCGAGCGGCACGCGCCCGGAGCGCCTGCGCCGCGCCCGCGATCTCGTCCGGGGTCTCGCCCTTCACGCGCAGCGCGACGAGCAGCGCCGCGATCAGCGAGGCGGGGGCGCTGCCGTCGAGCATCGCGTCCACGGCGGCGGCCGCCTGGGCGCGGGAGAGGTTCCGCCCCTCGATGGCGAACTGGATCGCTTCGCGCAGCATCAGGCCCTCACCTCGAGGAAGTTGCGCAGGAGGGTCTGCCCGTCCGGAGTGAGGATGGACTCGGGGTGGAACTGCACTCCGAACACCGGCAAGGTCCGGTGACGCAGGGCCATCACGATGCCGTCGCGGGTGCGAGCGCTCACCTGGAGGTCGCGCGGCAGCCCGCGCTCGGCGACCACCAGGGAATGGTATCGGCCGGCGAGCAGCGGCCGTGGCATGCCGCGGAAGAGCGTGCTGCGGTCGTGGACGATCTCCTCGGCCTTGCCGTGCACCGGCTCGCGCGCGCGCACCACGCGGCCGCCGAAGGCCTGCCCGATGGACTGGTGGCCCAGGCACACGCCGAGGATGGGCACGCGGCGCGCCGGCGCTCCGTCCAGCCCGCAGAGCTTCCGGATCAGCTCGAGCGAGATGCCGGCCTCATCGGGGGTGCAGGGGCCCGGGGAGAGCACCAGGCGCTCGGGCAGGCGATCGATCAGCTCGGCCGCCCCCACGGCGTCGTTGCGCACCACCTCGACCTCCGCCCCCAGTTCGCCGATCCGCTGCACCAGGTTGTAGGTGAACGAGTCGTAGTTATCGATGACCAAGACGCGCGGACGAGCGGCGCGCCCGCGGCCGTCCCGGTCCTTCCCGCGGACAGGGCTCATCGCGCCGCTCCCGCCGCCAGCGCGTGCGGCTCGACCGTGCGCCCGGCCACCGCGCCGTAGGCCGCTCCGACGGAAGCCCTGACCTTGGCCAGCACCTCACGCCACTCGTTCTCGGGCTTCGAGTCCGCCACGATCCCGGCGCCGGCCTGGGCGAAGAGGCGGCCCCCGGCGCGGAACAGGGTCCGAATGGCGATCGCGAGCTGCACGTCCCCGGCAGCCGAGAACCACCCGACCGCCCCTCCGTAGGGGCCGCGTTGCACCGTCTCCAGCTCGTCGATGATCTCCAACGCGCGGATCTTCGGCGCGCCCGAGAGCGTCCCGGCCGGGAACGCCGCCGCGAAGGCGTCGACCGCGCCGAGCCCGGGGCGCAGCTGTCCCGTCACCTCGCTGGTCAGGTGCATGACGTGGCTGAACCGCTCCGTCTCCATCAGCCGCGCCACCCGCACCGAGCCGATGCGCGAGACGCGGCCGACGTCGTTGCGGCCCAGGTCGACCAGCATGGTGTGCTCGGCGCGCTCCTTCGGGTCGGCGCGCAGCTCGCGCTCCAGCCGCTCGTCCTCCGCGGCGGTGGCGCCGCGCGGGCGCGTGCCGGCGATGGGCCGGAGGGTCATCTCGCGGCGGTCGACCTGGACGAGCAGCTCCGGAGAGGCGCCGAACAGCTCGCGCCCGCCGAGCCGGAGGTAGAAATGGTAGGGCGCGGGCGAGGCGGCGCGCAGGGTGCGGTAGAGCGAGAACCCGTCGCAATCCGGCAGCTCGAATCGCTGCGAGAGCACGACCTGGAACACGTCGCCGGCGCGGATGTACTCCAGCGCGCGGCGCACGGCCGCCTTGTACGGCGCCTCGCCGCCGCCGACGGGTCGCGGCTCCGGCAGGCGCTTCAGCGGAAGGCCCCGGGCGCGGCCGTTGCGGACTCCGTTCCCCTGAACGGGTGTTCCACGTGGAGCGCCGCCGACGAGGCGAGTCCCGAGCGACTGCGCCGCCGGGCGGCGCAGCGCCTCCGGCCACCGGACCCCGGCGCGGCGATCCCCGAACACCGCCAGGACGCGGTCGGCCAGCGCCTGCGCGCGCGCTTCCGGCGAAGCCGTTCCCGCGCCGGCCCCGCTGGCGATGGCCCAGGCGCGCCCCTGGCGGTGGTCGAACGCCACCAGCTCGGAGACGTACAAGAGGTCCGCCTCGGGAAAGAGCGGGTCCGGGCCGAGGCGCTGGGGGAGCCGCTCGCTCCACGCCGCCGCCGCCCAGCCCAGATAGCCGACGAACCCTCCGCAGAACGGCGGGAGCGCGTCGGAGCGGTCGCACGCGATCGACGCGAGCGCCTCGCGCAGCGCTTCCAAAGGCTGTCCGGCGAGGCGCGGGAACCCGGAGAGCGCGTCGGGCCGTCCGCCGCGGAAGGTCAGCCGCGGCGCCGACTCGGGCCCGCGCCGGCCGTCGCGACCGCCGCCCACGCCCACGTAGCTGTACCGGCCGAGCGCGCCTTCGAAGAGAAAGGCGTCTCCACCGGGAGGCTGCTGCTGGTCGAGGAGGCAGAAGACGCCGAACGGCGTCAGCAGATCACCGGGCAGCTCGACGGCGGCCGTGCGGCACCCAAAGCCGGCTCCGGTGCAGGGTCTTCATGGCGGGGACTCTAGCCGTGGACGCCGGTGGACGCAAACGGACCCAAGGCTGTAGAAGCCCGCGCGTGGCGGTTTCCCCTGCGCGCAGGCTGGCGGCGGAGGTGCTCCTGCGCGTCGAGCAGGGCGGCGCGTTCGCCAACCTGGCCCTGGACGGGGCGCTGCGCTCGGCCGGCGCGCTGGAGCCGCGCGAGGTGGCGCTCTGCACCGAGCTGACGTACGGCGCGCTGCGCTGGCAGCTCGAGCTGGACCGCGCGCTCGGCGCGCACAGCGCCCGGCCTCCCGCCGAGTTGGACGCGCCCCTCCGGGCGGCGCTGCGCGTGTCGGCGTTCGAGCTGCTGCACCATCCCCGCGTGCCGGCGCGCGCCGCGGTCGACCAGGGGGTGGAACTGGTCCGCGCGCTGGGGCTGGCGCGGGCCGCCGGATACGCGAACGCGGTGCTGCGGCGCCTGTCGGAGACGCGCTCCGCGCCGCCGCCTCCCTCGCGCGACGCGGACCCCGTCGGGCACGTCGCCGCCACGACGGCGCACCCGCGCTGGCTGGTCGAGCGCTGGGCGAAGTGGCTCGGGCTGGACGAGACGGAGAAGCTGGCCGGCGCCAACCAGCAGCAGGCGCCCGCCGTGGTCCGGGTCGCCCGCCGCCGCGCCACCCGCGAAGAGGTGCAGGAGGTGCTGCGCAAGAGGGGGATCGAATCCACGCCGGGCCGGTACTCGCCGGACGCGCTGGTCCTGGCGCCGGGCGCTCCGCCTGCGCTGGACATCGAAGGCCACGAGCAGGGCCTGTTCCAGGCGCAAGACGAAGCAGCGCAGCTCGTCTCGCTCTACGCGGCGCCGCCGCCGGGGGCGAACGTGCTCGACGCCTGCGCCGCGCCCGGGGGAAAGGCGTGCCACCTGGCCGAGCTCGGAGCGGGGAGCGTGCTCGCAGTGGATCTCCACGCCCGCAAGTCCCGCGACGTCGAGGAAGCCGCCCGCCGGCTCGGGCTGACCAAGGTCCGCGCGCTCGCCGCCGACGCGACGCTCCCGCTGCCGGGCGAAGGGCCTTTCGACCTGGCGCTCGTCGATGCGCCCTGCTCCGGCCTGGGGACGCTGCGCCGCCACCCCGAGGTGAAGCTGCGCCGCACGCCCGAGGACGTGGACCGCCTCGCCGTGCTGCAGGCGCGGCTCCTCGCGCAGGTTTCACTTTCCGTGAAGCCCGGCGGGCTCCTGGTCTACGCGCTGTGCACCCTCACGCCCGAGGAGTGCGACGAGCAGGTGGACCGCTTCCTCTCGGCGCATCCCGGGTTCCATCCGGAGCGCCCGCCACCCGGCTGGGCGCTGCCTGCGGCCGACGCCGATTGCCTCGACGCGCAGGGACGCCTGCGCATCTTCCCCCACCGCACCGGGACCGACGGCTTCTTCGCGGTACGATTGCGGAAGGAGACCGCATGAGCCCCATCCAGATCGCCCCCTCGCTCCTCTCCTGCGACCTGTCGCGCATCGGCGACGAGATCCGCGCGGTCGAGGCGGCCGGCGCGGACTTGATCCACGTCGACGTGATGGACGGCCGCTTCGTGCCCAACCTCACCTGGGGTCCGCCGGTCGTCGCCGCGATGAAGCGCGCCGCCACGCGGCCGCTCGACTGCCACCTGATGATCGTCGAGCCGGAGAAGTACGTGGACGCCTTCGCCCGC
>Ga0209701_10000611_pt1 | contig 21494 bp, 15 predicted proteins | sample CZO8metaG_4_FD_188356 | JGI IMG/M metagenome (GOLD analysis project Ga0209701, IMG submission 188356) | Vadose zone soil microbial communities from the Eel River Critical Zone Observatory, Northern California, USA - CZOApr15con2H3.8 metaG... | ecosystem: Environmental > Terrestrial > Soil >... | reverse complement strand
GCACGTCCGGCGACGGCGGCGGCGAAAAGAACTAGGTTCCCCGATGCAAGTCCAGATCGACGCGGTGTCCGCCGCCTTGCGCGATGCGCACGGCCACGGACTCACGCTGAAGCAGCTGGCGGGCCAGCTCCACCTCGGCCAGGCTGCACGGCAGCCGCTGCGGCGGGCCCTGCAGCAGCTCCTTGGCCAGGGCCAGGCCACCTTCGACGGGCACCGGTACCGTTTTCGCCCGACCCCGGACCGCCCGGGCGGCAACGGCTCGCAGCGGGCGCAGCGAGGCGACGGTCGAGACGGCAGGCACGCGACGCGCAAGCAGGCGGCGACGCGGCCCAAGAAGTCGCACCCGGCGAGCCGTTCCGCCGGCGGCCAGCCGCCCACCGCCAGCCGGACCATGACCGGCATCCTCCACCTCAAGCCCGAGGGGTACGGGTTCGTCAGCCCCTTGCAGGGCGGATCGGGCCGGCAGGACGACGTGTTCATCCCGCCTCGCCGCAACCGCGGCGCGCTCGACGGCGACGTGGTGCGGGTCTCGGTCGAGCGCGGCCGCGACGGCCGCTTCGCCGGCGAGGTGGTGGAGATCGTCGAGCGCCGCCGCCAGTTCGTCATCGGCGTGTACCGCGCGCAAGGCAAGGCGACCTGGGTGGAGCCGCACGACCGGGCCTTCACCGATCTCATCCCGGTGCCTCGCGATCCGCGCGCGCGGGACGGCGAGCTGGTCAAGGTCAAGCTCGAACGGGAACACGGGGGTCCGCTGCGCGGCGACGTCGTCGGCGTTCTGGGAAAGCCGGGCGATCCGCGGGTGGAGATCCTCGCCACCGCCTACGCGGAAGGCTTCTCGGACGAGTTCGACCCCGCCACGCTGCTCGCCGCCGAGGGCATCCCCGACCACGTCCGTCCCGAGGACACCGCCGGCCGGCGCGACCTGCGGGAGCTGCCGCTGGTCACCATCGACGGCGAGGACGCGCGCGACTTCGATGACGCGGTGCACGTGTCGCGCGTGGGCGGCGGGTACCGGCTGGTGGTGGCCATCGCCGACGTCGCCCACTACGTGAAGCCCGGGGGCGCGCTGGATCGCGAGGCGCTGCGCCGCGGCACGAGCGTCTACTTCCCCAGCATGGTGCTGCCCATGCTGCCGGAGCGGCTCTCGAACGGCATCTGCTCGCTCAACCCCGACGTCGACCGCCTCTGCATGGTCTGCGACCTGGCGCTCGACTCCGAGGGGCGGCCGCTGCAGTCCGAGATCTACGAAGGCGTGATGCGCAGCCACGCGCGGCTCACCTACACCAAGGTCGCCGAGGCGCTCGAGGGAGAGCCCCAGGCGGACGTGCGGCCGCTGCTCGACGATCTGCGCGTCGCGCGCGAGCTGGCGAAGAAGCTCACCGCGCGGCGGCGCGAGCGGGGGTCGATCGACTTCGACCTCCCCGAGGCGAAGATCGTCCTGGCCGACGATGGCTCGGTGAAGGAGATCGTCCGCCGCCCGCGCAACGACGCGCACCGGCTGGTCGAGGAGTTCATGCTGGCCGCCAACGAAGGCGTGGCCCGCTTCTTCGACGCGCGCGGGCTGCCCACCGTGTACCGGATCCACGATGAGCCCGACGAGGAGAAGCTGGACGCGTTCGCGCAGCTCGCGCGGCTGCACGGATTCGAGCTGCCGGCCGAGCTGACGCCGGCGGCGCTGAACGAGCTGCTCGGGCTCCTCGAGGGCAAGCCGCAGCAGAAGGCGCTCAACTCGCTGCTGCTCCGCGCGATGATGCAGGCGCAATACAGCCCCGACAACATCGGGCACTTCGGCCTGGCCGCGCCGATGTACCTCCACTTCACCTCGCCGATCCGGAGGTACCCGGATCTGATGGTGCACCGGCTGCTCAAGGAGCATTGGGCGCGCGGGGGCCGGCCGATGCGCGAGGCCGAGCGCAAGGAGCAGGAGGAATACCTCGCCGGGATCGCCGCGCAGTGCTCGGAGCGCGAGCGCGCCGCGATGAAGGCCGAGCGCGACATCGACGCCTACTTCGCCGCCCTGTTCATGATGGACAAGGTGGGCGAGGAGTACGACGCCGTGGTGGCCGGCGTGACCGACTTCGGCCTCTTCTGCGAGCTGAAGGACGTGTACGTCGAGGGCCTCATCCCCAAGGAGAAGCTGGGCGAGAACGTGAAGCTGGACGAGGAGCACCACCGGCTCCGCGTCGGGACCAGCGGCCGCAGCTACGGGGTCGGCGACGAGCTGCGCGTGCGGGTGGTGGAGAGCGACCCGGTGCGGCGCCGCATCACTTTGGAGCCCGCGTCGCTTCCGCGCAGCGGGTCATGGCTCACCGAAGACGACGTCGAGGCTAGGTCGCCGAAGCAGAAGCCTCGCCGGCCGGGCCCGCCGGAGCGGCGGCCTGCAGGGCATCCGCCTCGGCGCGGGTCACCGCCTGGCCGCCCGTCTCGTCGTACACGAAGACGAGGCGGCGGTCGATGAACGGCCGGAAGTAGGCCGGCCAGCCGACCCGTACCTCGTCCGCGGTCACGTCCTCGCGCGAGGCCAGGCGGATCGCCGCGGGGTCGTCCTTGCGCACCACCGGGAACAGCCGGTGGCGCCCGGCGAAATGGATGATCTCCCCGTGGTCGGTCGTGGCCCGCTTCGGCATGGGTGTTGGCTTTACCACGTATCCACTAACGCACCGATACGCGATCGGGGGTGGCCGTCCCGTCCCGGCGTGGCTACAACGGGGACTCGCAGCCGGAGCACGATGGTGGGACATCGCTTCAACCTCGGGCGGCGCGCGGGACTGCTCCTGCCCCTCTCCAGCGTCCGCGGACCGCGCGGCGGGCTGGGGAGCTATGCCGACGCCGGGGCGGTGGCGCGCTGGCTGCGCCAGGGCGGCTCGACGATGTGGCAGCTCTTGCCGCTGAACGAGGTATCGCCCGGGCAAGACAGCCCGTACGCCGCGTCCAGCTCCTGCGCACTGGAGTCCGTCTACATCGATCTGGACTCGGTCGAGGACCTGGACGGCCGGCTCACCGACGACGAGAAGCGCAAGCTGGACGCGGATCGCCGCGACGAGCGCGTCGATTTCGAGGCGGTCCGCTCGGCGAAGCAGTCCGCGCTGCGGCGCGCGTGGGAGCGTTTCCAAGACCGCGAGCTGCGGGGCGGCTCGGCGCGCGCGCGCGAGTTCGCCGCCTTCCAGGAAGAGCACCGCGAGTGGCTGCCCGACTGGGCGCTGTACCGCGCGCTGCACGACCGGCGCCGGAAGAGCTGGCGCGACTGGGAGCCGCCGCTGCGCGACCGCGAGCCGCAGGCGCTGGCGCGCGCGAGGGAGGAGCTGCGCGACGCCATCGGCGGGCTGAGCTACGCGCAGTGGATCGCGGACTCTACATTCCGCCGCGGGCGAGCGGAGGCGAATTCGCTGGGAGTGAAGATGGTCGGGGACCTGCCGTTCATGGTGGCGGAGGACTCGGCCGACGTCTGGGGCCTGCAGCACCTCTTCCGCTTCGACGCCACCGTCGGCGTTCCGCCCGACGCCTACAGCGCGGACGGCCAGGACTGGGGCCTGCCGGTGCCGCGCTGGGACGAGATGCGCGAGGCAGGCGACCCCTGGCTGCACGCCCGCGCCATGCGCGCCGCCGAGCTGTACGACGCCTTCCGCGTCGACCACGTGGTCGGCCTGTACCGCACCTACGCGCGGCCCATCGACAAGTCGCCGCCCTTCTTCGTCCCGGCCGAAGAGCGGGAGCAGAAGGAGCAGGGCGAGCGCATCCTGGGCCTCCTCGGCGAGAAGGCGGAGGTCATCGCCGAGGACCTCGGCACCGTCCCGGACTTCGTGCGCCAGTCCCTCGCGGACATCGGCATCCCCGGCACCAAGGTGCTGCGCTGGGAAGTGGACGACGGGGTCCCGCGCGACGTCCGGAAGTTGCCCCAGATCTCGCTGGCGGTGACCGGAACGCACGACACGGAATCGCTGTACACCTGGTGGGAGGGCCTACCCGAGCACGAGCGCCGGGAGCAGCTCAAGCAGCCGTTCCTGCGCGACCTGCGCGGGGATCCACGCCACTACACCGAGGCCACCAAGAACGCCTTGCTCGAGCTGCTCTACTCCGCCGCGTCCGACGCCGTCCTCACGCCGATCACGGACGCGCTCGGCCGGCGCGATCGCCTCAACACGCCGGGCACGGTCGGCCGCCACAACTGGACGTGGAGGTTGCCCTGGCGCCTGGGAGAGATGGACACCGCTCCGGAGCCGGTAGCCGCGGCGCGCCTGCTGACGCATCTTGCCGAGCGGTACGGGAGAGTGCGCTAGGTCACACCGACTCCCGGGGAGGCGCGGGTGCGCCAGGAACGGGAGCTCGGCCCCGCGGCAGCGGAGGAACGGGCCCGCCGTCTGCTCGACGAGGTGGCGGCCGAGCTGGCGGCCGTTCCGCAGCCGCTCGCGACCTACAGGCTGCAGCTGCACAAGGGCTTCCGCTTCCGCGACGCCGCGGACCTGGCGCCGTACCTGGCGGAGCTGGGCCTCTCGCACATCTACACCTCGCCCGTGATGAAGGCCGCGCCCGGCTCGATGCACGGCTACGACGTGCAGGATCACCAGCAGCTCAACCCGGAGCTGGGGACTCCGCAGGACCTCGCCGCGATGTCCGCCGCCGCGCGCGAGCACGGCCTGGGGTATGTGCTGGACATCGTCCCCAACCACATGGGGATCGGGAGCGGGAACACGCTCTGGCTCGACCTGCTCGAGAACGGGCCCTCGGCGCGGGCCGCGCGCTTCTTCGACGTGGAGTGGCACCCGGTCAAGGAGGAGCTGGCCGACAAGGTCCTCATCCCGATGCTGGGCGACCGCTACGGCGCGGTGCTCGAGCGCGGCGAGCTGAAGCTCCAGCTCGTGAACGGCGCCTTCCAGGTCCGGTACTACGACCACGTCTTCCCGGTGTCGCCGCGCTCGTACGGGCAGGTGCTCGCCTGGCGGCTCGACGAGCTGCAACGGAAGCTGCCGGAGGGGGACCCGTCGCTCGACGAGCTGAAGAGCATCGTCACCGCGGTCTCGAACCTGCCCTCGCGCCACGAGCAGGATCCGGAGAAGCGCGAGGAGCGCAGGCGCGAGAAGGAGATCGTCAAGCGCCGCGTGGCGGCGCTGTGCGCGACCGACCCGCGCATCCGCGAGCACCTGGAGGAGAACGTCTCGATCTTCAACGGCAAGCCGGGCGAGCCGCGCAGCTTCGACCTGCTCGACCGGCTGCTCGCGGCCCAGGTCTACCGGCTGGCCCACTGGCGCGTCTCGTCAGAGGAGATCAACTACCGGCGCTTCTTCGACATCAACTCGCTCGCCGCCATCCGAGTGGAGGACCCGGTGGTCTTCGAGGAGGCGCACCGGCTGCCGCTGCGCCTGCTCGCCGAAGGCAAGGTGACCGGGTTCCGCGTCGACCACCCCGACGGCCTCGCCTACCCGTCGCGCTACTTCCGCCTGCTGCAGGAGGCGCACATCCTGCAGCGCGCCCAGGCCATCGCGGAGCGGCGGGGAGAGAAGTGGGACGAGTTGGAGCCCGCCGTGCGCGAGCAGATGGCGGTCGACCTGCGCAAGCGCGGGCCCACCTCGCCGTTCTTCAGGCCCATGTTCGTGGTGGCGGAGAAGATCCTCGGCGGGACGGAGAAGCTGCCGGAGAGCTGGGCGGTGCGCGGCACCACCGGCTACGACTTCCTCAACCAGGTGAACGGCCTGTTCGTCGATCCCGCCGCCCGTGACCTGATGGACCGCATCTACACCCGCTACATCGGCGGCCGCATCGACTTCGACGAGCTGGTCTACCAGAAGAAGAAGCTGGTCCTGTACACGGCGATGGCCGCCGAGATGAACCTCCTCGCCCGGCAGCTGAACCGGATCTCGGAAGCGAACCGCTGGACGCGCGACTTCACCCTGTACTCGCTGCGCGCGGCGCTGATCGAGGTGATCGCCTCCTTCCCCGTGTACCGCACGTACATCTCCGGCGACGGGGTGGTCGACGAGCGCGACCGCCGGTACATCCTGCAGGCGGTCGCCTCCGCCAAGCGCAAGAACCCCGTCGAGAACGAGTCCATCTACGACTTCATCGCCGACATCCTCCTGCAGAAGTTCGCCGCCTACGTGGCGCCCGAGGAGCGGCCGGCGCAGCTCGCGTTCGTCATCAAGCTGCAGCAGATGCTCGGGCCGGTGATGGCGAAGGGGCTCGAGGACACCGCCTTCTACGTCTACAACCGGCTGCTCTCCCTCAACGAGGTGGGCGGCGAGCCGCGCCAGTTCGGCGTCGCGCCGCAGCAGTTCCACGCCTGGAACCAGCTCCGCGCCAAGAGCTGGCCGCGCACGCTGCTCGCCACCGCCACGCACGACACCAAGCGCGGCGAGGACACGCGCACGCGCATCGACGCGCTCAGCGAGGTTCCGCGGCACTGGGCGGCTGCGCTGTCCTCCTGGACGCGGCGCCTCGAGCCGCTGCTCCGCGAGGTGGACGGCCGCAAGGCGCCGGACCGCAACGAGCTGATGCTCTTCTTCCAGACGCTGGTCGGAGTCTGGCCCAACCAGCCGCCCGGGGCACAGCTGCAGCTCCCGGCGCGCGAGGAGCTGGAGCAGCTCTCGCACAGGCTGCAGCAGTACATGGTGAAGGCGATCAAGGAGGGGAAGGTCAACACCAGCTGGATCCAGGACAACAAGAGCTGGGAGGAGGCGGTGACCGGCTTCGTCCGGGACGTGCTGGCGCTGCCTCCCAAGCACGGCTTCTGGAAGAGCTTCCTCAACTTCCAGCGCCAGGTCGCCGAGATCGGCATGCACGATTCCCTGGCGCAGGTAGTCCTGAAGATCGCCTCGCCCGGCGTGCCCGACCTCTACCAGGGCACCGAGCTGTGGGACTTCTCGCTGGTCGACCCGGACAACCGCCGGCCGGTGGACTTCGAGTCGCGCCGCCGCGTGCTGCGCGAGATCGCCGCGGACGACTGGCCGCGCGCCCAGCTCGCGCGCGAGCTGTACGAGCAATGGCAGGACGGCCGCATCAAGCTCTTCCTCACCCAGGCCGCCTTGCACGCGCGCCGCGAGAACCCCGACCTGTTCGCCGCAGGGGCCTACCAGCCCCTCGAGCCGGCCGGCCCGCGCGCCGACAACCTGGTCGCGTTCTCCCGCACGGCCCACGGCCAGACCGCGGTGGTGGTGGTCCCGCGCCTCGTCGCCGGGCTCCTCGACGGCGCCCGCCTGCGCCCCGACAAGTTCGAGGGGACGGTGGTCCCGGTCACGGGCCGCTTCGTGGACGTCTTCACCGGCGAGGAGCGCGAAGGCCCGTTGCGCGCCGACCAGCTCTTCTCCACGCTGCCGGTGTCGTTGCTCCTCAGCCGCTGAGCTCGGCGACGGTGATCGCGTCGCCTCCTTCGTGGGATTCGCCGGGGCGGGCGCGGCGGACGTAGGGGCTCCGCGCGAGGTGCTCGCGGATGGCGGACTTGAGCGCCCCGGAACCGTGCCCGTGGAGGACGTGGACCTCCTCCGCGCCCTCGCGCAGGCGCCGGTCCAGCTCCTCTTCCAGCGCGTGCAGCGCCTCGTCGACGCGCAGGCCGCGCAGGTCGAGCAGGGGCTGCGCGGAAGTGGCGGGCGCCGCGCGCGCCGCCTCGGCGCGCCGCAGCTTCTCCGCGGGCGTCTTGCGGAAGCCGGGCGGCGCGCCGCGCTGCTTTCGCGTGAGCGGCACCAGGTCGGCGAGCGGGACCTTGGAGCGCATCGCGCCCATCTGCACCAGGGCGTAGTCGCCGGCCATCTCGATGATCGTCCCCTCCGTGCCCAGGCGCGCATGCCGAACCGTGGCGCCTTCGCGCAGCTCGGAGGGCGCGGCCGAATGCGGCTCTTCGCGCGCCTCGGCGCGCTGCTCCTCCGCGTCGGCCTGGGCGAGCGCGCGCTGCACCTCGACCGCGCGCGCCATCGCCGGAGCGGCCTGGAGCTGCGCCACCAGCTGCGCCACCTCTTGCCGGCGCTTCTCGATGTCCGCGACCAGCTCCGCCCGCGCTCCGGCGCGCACCTCGCGCTCCACCTGCGCCAGACGCTCCCGCTCGCGCGCCGCGGCCTCGCGCTCGCGTCGCAAATCCTCGCGGAGCCGTTCCGCCTCGGAGCGGGCCTGGGCCAGGGCGGCGCGCTCCGCGTCGAGGCGCTCCACCGCGGTCGACAGCGCGGAAGTCCCGCCGCCCAAGAGCTCCCGGGCCCGGGCGCACACCTCGGGCGGGATGCCGACCCGCGCCGCGATCTCGATGGCCGAGCTGCGACCGACCTCGCCGATCTGCAAGCGGTAGGTGGGCGCGAGCCGCTGCAGGTCGAATCCCACGCTCGCGGACGCGAAGCGCGGGTCGGAGAGCCCCAGCGCCTTCAGCTCCTCCAGATGCGTCGTGATGAGCACCTGCGCGCCTGCCGCCACCAGCTTCTCCAGCGTCGCGGCCGCGAGCGCCGCTCCTTCGCGCGGGTCCGTGTCCGCGGCGATCTCGTCGATGAGCACCAGCGTGCCCGGTCCCGCCGCCGCCAGGATGTGCTTCAGCGCGGTCAGGTGCGCGGTGAAGGTCGAGAGATCGCGCGAGAGGTCCCCCTCGTCGCCGATGGCCGTGTACACGGTCCGGTACAGCGGCACGCGCGACCCTTCCGCCGCGGGCACCGGCAGCCCCGCGCGCGCCATGAGCGCGCTCAGCCCCACCGCCGTGATGGTCACCGTCTTTCCGCCCGCGTTGGGTCCGCTGATGATCAGCCCTCGCGCTTCGCCAGGCAGCGCGACGTCGTTCGCGACGATCTGCGGCGTGCGCAGCGCCAGCAACGGATGCCGCAGCGCGAGCAGCCGGAAGCTCTCGCGCGGCCCCTCCAGGAGCTCCGGCGCGGACGCGCGCAGGTCGTCCGCCAGCTTGGCTCCGGCGCCGGCCTCGTCGAGGCCCGCCAGGGTGGCCACGTCCTGCTCCAGCTGCGGCGCGCGCCGGCCCACTGCTCCGGACAGCTCGGCGAGGATGCGCTGCTCCTCCTCCAGCGCGCCGGCCTCGGCGATGGTGAGCTGGTTCCCCAGCTCGAGCAGCTCCTGGGGCTCGATGAACAGCGTCTGCCCGCTGCCGCTCGCGTTGTGCACGATGCCCGGCAGGTGGGACTTGTGCTCGGCGCGGACCGGCAGGACGTAGCGGTCGCCGCGCACCGAGTAGTACGCGTCGCGGAGCATGCCCACGACTTCCTCGTCGGCGAGCATCTCCTCCAGCCGCGACTTGATCGCCCGGTGCAGGCCGCGGGCGCGCTCGCGCAGCTCCGCGAGCACGGCGCTGGCGGTGTCGAGCAGCTTCCCCGACGGATCGAAGGCCCGCTCCAGCTCGGCCGCGAGCGGCTCCAGGTCGCTGAGCGACTCGGCCCTCTGCGCGTGCAGCGGCGCGACCTGCCGCATCGCGAGGCAGAAGCGGCGTGCCGAGGCCGAGGCCCGCACCAGACGCGCCGCCGCGAGCAGCTCCTGCGGCTCGAGCGTCCCCTCGCGCGCGGCCCGGCCCAGGGCCGGCCGCAGGTCGAGCGCGTCGGCGAGCGGCACCTCGCGGTCCAGGCGGCGCAGCGCCCGCGCCTCCTCGATCAGCGCGAGCCGGCGGCGCGCCTCCTCCGGGTCGTCGCCGGGCAGGAGCGCTCCACACCGCTCGCGCCCCATCGGCGTGCGCGCGCGGCGGGAGAGCTCCGCGGTGAGCGCCGGCCAGCCCAGCTCCGACAGGGCCTTCTCATTGACCACACCGAGCTGCATGGGCGCGGCAGATTAACGCGGCCCGCGCGGAGCGGCGGTCTCGATCTCGAACCCGCGACATCGGGCGCCTGCCCTGACACGGATGTCGCAGTCGGCCCAGGTGGGCCCTGCGGCGCCGTGTCGCGCAACCCCTCGGATTCACTCGAAGGCGCCGGCACGATTGGCATGGGCACGCCGGGTGCTAGAAGGCATGCGCACCGCGAACGCCCCCCGGTTCCCCGAGTTTCTGCAGGCGCCCCGCCTGAAGCTCGTGCCGCCGCCGGCGATGGACGGCGAGCTGGTCGCAGAAGCGCTGAGCAGAGGACACCGCGCCAGGCTGGCGGAAGAGGAGCTGTACCGCCGGTACCGCGGCGCCGTATCGCGGCTCGCGGGCAGCTTCAGCGAGCTGGACTCCGACGAGGCGGACGACGTGGTCCAGGAAGCGTTCGTCCGCGCCTTCCGCGCCCTGCCCAGCCTCAAGGACCCGGATCGCTTCTCCGCCTGGCTCTTCACCATCGCGCGCAACCGCGCCCGTTCCTACCTCTCGGCCCGATCGACGCACGACAAGGCGGCCGAGGAGGCCTGCCGCGAGGCCGACCGGGCCGACGGCTGCGCCCCCGCCGCCAACGAGCAGATGGAGAAGGAAGCCGAGCTGCGCGCCGTCCGCGAAGTGATCGACGGCCTGCGCGAAGGCCCCGAGAAGGAGACCGTCCGCCTCTTCTACCTGGACGGGACGCTCTCGGCGCGCGAGATCGCGCAGCGCATGGGCGTGGGCAAGAGCGCGGTGACGATGCGCCTCGAGCGCTTCCGTGCCCGCGTCCGCCGCGAGCTGTGCGAGAAGCTCCAGCGCACGGCGTAAGCCCGTCGGACCCCGCGGCTACTCTCGCACGGTGAGCCGCCGCGAGAAGCTGCTCGAACGGGTCCGAAACAACCCGCGCAACGTGCGTCTCGATGACCTGTGCACACTGCTGACGGGATTCGGATTCGAGCTCGCGCGGGAAGCGGGATCGCACCGGATCTTCCGGCATCCGGGCCCACCACCTCGGACCTGCAACGTTCAGCGGCAGCCCGATGGGAAGGCGAAGCCTTGTCAGGTAGAACAGGTGTTGGAGGCGATCGATGCGTTCACCCGCTGAGGCATTCCCGTACCGGGTGACGGTGGCCTACAGTCCCAAGGACGGCTGCTATGTCGCGCGGGTGCCGGTCCTGCCGCATTGCGCCGCGCACGGGGAAAGCGCCGACGCCGCGGTTCGGGAGGCACTGGCGGCAGCGGAATCCATGCTTCAGGTCATGCGCGAGAATGGCGACGTCCTGCCACCACCCGAATGGGTGCGCGCGTCGGGCTAGGACGCTGGAATGACTCCCAGTGTCAGTCGATCAGGCCGGGTCGACCCGGAGGATCTGCTCGCCCACCAGCAAGAGGTCGCCCGCCGTCACCGACGCCGAGCCGTTGATCTTCACGAACGTCCCATTCGCGGAGCCCAGGTCCTTCACGCCGATCTGGCCGTCCGCGACCGTCACCAGGCAATGTCGGCTGGAGACGTAGCCGTCCTGCGGGAAGCTGACGTCGCCGCCGCCGCGGCCGACCAGGTTCTCGCCGCGCTTCAGCGGGAACACGTCGCCCTCGCCGCCCCCCTCGAGCAGCTGCACGGCGCGCGCGACGTACCCCGGGTCGGGGCTGCCCCACAGCGGCTGCTCGGCGGGCGTCTCCGGCTCCTCCGGAAGCCACTCGATCCGCAGGCGCTGCCGCCCGATGCGCAGCTCGTCTCCCGACTGGAGCTGGCGCTCCTTGAACCAGAGGAAGACGCCGTTGTCGGTGCCGCCGTCCTGCACGGTGAGCTGGTCGCCGTCGAACTTGAACACCGCGTGCGTGGCCGCGACGAACTGGTCCTTGTCGAGCTTCACCTCGCCGTCGCCGACGGCGCGCCCGACGCGCGTCTCCGGCTGGGTGAGGACGTAATCGGCGGAGCGGCTGCCGTCCCGGGCGATCGCGCTGATCCGCGCACGCGCTCGGGGCACGCCCGCCTTCGGCGGCGTCGCTGGAGCCGGGGGACGGGTCCCCGGCCCGGGCTTGGGGGGCGGCGGGGGCGCCGGCCGCGCCGCCGCGGGCGGCTTGCCGGTCGCGGCGGGGACGGGCGTGGGAGGAGCGCTCGGAGTGGTCGGCATCCGCGCGCCCGGACCAGCGGCGGCTGCGGGGCGGGAAGCGGGGGGCTTCGCGCCGGAAGGCGCCGGACTTGCCGCCTGGGGTGACTTGGCTGCGCCGGCAGCGGGCTTCGCCTCCGGCCTGGCCACCGGCCACCCGGAAATTTTCTGAGGCGGGGCGGCGCCGCTGGCCGTCAGCGGGGTCCCGCACCGCGCGCAGAACTTGAAGCTCGCGGCGTTCAACGTCATGCAGTTCGGGCACTGCCGGGGCGGCCCTCCGGGCTGCTGCAGTCTCTGCGCAGGCGCCCGCGAGGCCGGCTTCATCATGGTCGGCGCGGCGGCGTCCTCGGCCGCGAAGGGCGCACCGCACGAGAGGCACGAGCCGACCTCCGTCTCGTTGTAGGCGCCGCACTTCGGGCAGTCCATGTGGCCGGTTGTAGTCCGCGCCCCGAAGGAGGGTCAAGGCGCGGCGGCCGCTCGGGAAGAGCCGTTCCTACATTGGAAGAAGCCCCGCACCTGTGCGAACCTACGCTGCTATCCAGGTGTCCCTGCCCGGCCCTGGAGAGGGAGCGTTGCCGAAGTCCTGCCCACGTTGCCAGCGCGCTCTGCCGGCCGCCGCCAAGCGCCTGTGCGTGTACTGCGGAGCGCCGCTGGTGCGGGGGGCGACCGATCCCGGTTTCCGTCCTTCACACCCTCCGGTGGCCGACCCGCTGGTCGGAACGGTGGTGTCCGGGCGGTTCCGCGTCGACGACCTCATCGGCCAGGGAGGGATGGGCAAGGTGTACCGCGCCCAGCACCTCGCGCTGGAGCGGACGGTCGTCCTCAAGATGCTCAAGCCGCAGTTGCTCGAAGACCCCACCCTGGTGGGCCGCTTCGAGCGCGAGGCGAAGGCCGCGAGCCGTCTGAACCACCCCAACGTCATCCAGGTGCTGGACTTCGGCCGCCTGGAGAACGACGGCACCCTGTACATCGTGATGGAGCACGTGCAGGGCAAGGACCTGCGGCTCGTCCTGCGCGACGACTGGCCGCTGGCCGAGGAGCGGCTCTGCAACATCATGGCGCAGGTCTGCTCGGCGCTGGGCGAGGCGCACGTCAACGACGTCATCCACCGCGACTTGAAGCCCGAGAACGTCATGGTCGAGGCCAGGCGCGAGCAGCCCGACCACGTCAAGGTGCTCGACTTCGGCATCGCGAAGATCCTCGGCCCGGACGTGCCGGCGCTGGCGCGGCAGGGCATCGTCCGCCTCGCCGACGGCGATCAGCCCGGGCTGACACGGCACGACGTGGTGTGCGGCACTCCTCAGTACATGGCGCCGGAGCAGGCCACCGGCAGCGCCCTGGACGAGCGGTGCGACCTGTACGCGGTGGGCGTGATCCTCTACCAGATGGCCACCGGGCACCTGCCGTTCGACGGCGCGAGCTCGATGGAAGTGCTCACCCGGCACGTGAACGAGGCGCCGGTCCCGCCGCGCCAGAGGCAGCCCGACGCGCCCATCAGCGAGGCGATGGAGCGGCTCATCCTGCGCGCGCTGGCGAAGGACCCGGCGATGCGGCCACAGACCGCGGAGCAGTTCCGCGACGAGCTGCTCGCCGTCCCGGGACAGGCGCGCTCGACCGCCAGGGCCACCACTCCCAGCCGGAGCAGCACGCCCGTCCCGCAGACTGCCGCCCGTTCCGGGCCGCTGCGTCGAGGCGAACGCGTCCTCTGGATCGCGGCCGCGGCCACCGCCGTGCTGCTCGTCCTCGCCGTGGTCGCCGCGGTCCGGCCGCCGCCGCCCCGCGCGGTCGCGGTGGCGCCGGCGGGATCGCCCGTGCCGCGCGACGCGGTGCTCGCACGGACGCTGGTCGCGCAGTCCCGCGAGCGCGAGCAGGCCGGGAACCTGGCTGCGGCGCGCGACCTGCTCGAGGCCGCGCTCACCGCGGACGCCCAGAACGCGGAAGCGCATTACCGCCTGGCGAGCCTGCTCGTCGCCACGGACCCGCCGCGCGCGCGCGCCGAGTACGAGGCGAGCCGCAAGCTCGACCCTGTGCGCTACGGCGAGAGCGTCGCGCGCATCCTCGACAAGTGGAAGTGACGCTTCAGCCGACCTCGAGCCGCAGCAGCTGGTCTCCCAGCTGGATGACGTCCCCCGCCTGCAGCTCGAGCGACTCCTGCGGGCGCAGGCGCAGGAAGACGCCGCCGGGCGAGGCGTCCAGGTCGACCAGGGTGGCCGATCCGTCGGGCGCGATGCGCACCTCCGCGTGGCGTGGCGCGAGCTGCGCGTCCGAGGCGAAGTTCAGGTCGCAGCCGGCGCGTCCCACCGCGATGGCAGGGCCGGCGCGGAAGCAGGTCCGTCCCGTCTTCCCGCCGCGGAGGATCTCGGTGACGCGGATCACGGTCCCCTGCGGCCGTGGCGAACCGAGATAGGGCGTCTCCCCGGGTTCGCCGACGGGCAGCTCGCAGGGACCGTCGAACCGCAGCAGGCGCTCGCCGGCGACGAAGTAGTCGCCGGGCTCGATCGGGGCGGATTCACGCACCTTGACGTAGACGCCGTTGGCGGACCCCTCGTCGCGGACGAGCAGCCGCTGCTCGTCGAAGACGATCGCGGCGTGGCGGGGCGCGAGGTGCGGATCGTCGGGCAGCTCGATGGCGGCGCCGGCGGCGCCCACCACGTTCTCGATGTGGCCCAGCACGTAGGTCGTCCCGGTCGCGCTGCCCCGCTCGACCACCAGCGAGGCCTGGTAAGGCGGCTCGGGCTCGGCCTCAGGGACCGGAGCGTCGTCCAACGGATCGGCAATGGCGGCGGGCGCGCCGTCCAGGGCCTCCGCCACCGCGGCCGCCTCCACCGGCACCTCGGCCGGCGCGCTTTCCCCGCCGGGCTCCTCCCAGCCGAGCGGTTCGGGAGAGGGATCCTGCAGATCGATGGGGGACGTCTCGGGATTGGCTCCGTACACTGGGCGCGCCGTGGGATCGGTGCTCGCCGCCCACGCCTCCGGCGCATCCTCCTCGGTGGGGACCGGTTCGGCCAGCGCCGGATCCGCGGGGAACTCCTCGACGGGCTCCTCGTCCATCTGCACCGACACCGTCGGCGGCGGCTCCGTCCTCGGCTGCCGCGCGTCGAGCTGCGGGGCCTTGCCGAACGGCGTGCCGCATTCCGAGCAGAATTTTGCCGCGGGCGGGCTCTCGGCGGCACAGCTCTGGCAGGTCTTGTGCGCCGGGGCCGATTCCGGGGCCCTGGGCGGAGGCGCGGCAGGGGGTGGCGTGGCGGGGGCCTTCCGCACGCTCCCGCCGCCCATGGCTGCCTCGACTGCCGCCCATCCGCGCGGACGCGACGCCGGAGGAGGCGTCGTCTCGGGCAGGGGAGCCGGCGGCGGCGTCGCGCTGGCGCCGTTCGTCACCTCCAACCCGGCGTCCGCCGCTTCCTCGGCGCTGAGCGCGAGGCCGTGCAGCTCCTCGGAAAGGGTCGGATCGAAAGTCGTGGGCGGAGTCAGCGGGTGGCTCGCCGCGTCGGCTTGCACCGCGCGCGCGCCGGCGGCGGGCTTCGGCGCCTCGTCCGACCCGAGCTTGTAGCCGCAGGTGGTGCAGCGAGCGACGCCCGGCTCGTTGTAGGCCTCGCACCGCTGGCAGATCAGCCCGAGCGAGGCGGACAGATCGCCTTCGGGAGCTTCCGCGAACGGCGCCCTGCAGCGGCGGCACTCGGTCGCCGCATCCGAGTTCTCCATGCCGCAGCTCGGGCAGGTGATCGCCATGATGAGGAATCCCCGGGGCAGAACCAGCGCGCCGCGCGAGTCTAAAGGGCGGCCCGGCGAGGGGTCAATCGCAGGCTTGTCGGGGGGTTGAATCGACTTGCGTCACAACGCGTCAAATCCATTCAGAGGAGGTTTGCCGCCTGCCCGTCCGTGGGCTAGGCTCGATTTTTTAAAGAGATGATCCGGCTCAACGACATCCTCGAGCGGGTCAGTACCTACAGGCCGGAAGCCGATCTGGACCTGATCAAGAAGGCCTACGTTTACAGCGCCAAGGTCCACCAAGGGCAGATCCGGAAGTCGGGCGAGCCCTACCTCATCCACCCGCTCGAGGTCGCCGGCCTGCTCGCCGAGCTGAAGCTCGACGAGGCCAGCATCGTCGCGGGGCTGCTCCACGACACCATCGAGGACACCCTCGCCAAGCCCGAGGAGATCCACGAGCTGTTCGGGCCCGAGGTGCTCGCGCTGGTCGAAGGGGTGACCAAGCTGGGCACCTTCTCGCACGGCCCCAGGACGCAGGAGGAGAAGCAGGCCGAGAACTTCCGCAAGATGCTCGTGGCGATGGCCAAGGACATCCGGGTCATCCTGGTCAAGCTGGCCGACCGCACGCACAACATGCGCACCCTGGCCCACATGAAGCCGGAGGCGCAGCAGCGCATTGCGCAGGAGACGCTCGACATCTACGCGCCCCTGGCGCACCGCCTCGGCATCCAGTGGATCAAGATCGAGTTGGAGGACCTGGCCTTCCGCTACCTCAAGCAGGCCGAGTACGCCGACGTCGAGCAGCAGGTCGCGCAGACGCAGAAGGACCGGGCGAAGTTCATCGGCGACGTCGTGCAATTGCTACAGTCCAAGCTCAAGGAGGCCGGGCTCGACGCGGAGGTGCAGGGGCGGCCCAAGCACCTCTATTCCATCTGGAAGAAGATGCGGAAGAACGACCTCAACTCGGTCTCGCAGCTGCACGACATCGTCGCCTTCCGCTTGCTCCTCAAGTCCGTGCCGGCCTGCTACGAGGCGCTGGGGCTCATCCACTCCTTGTGGAAGCCGGTGCCGGGGCGGTTCAAGGACTACATCGCGATCCCCAAGCCGAACATGTACCAGTCGCTGCACACGACGGTGATCGGGCCCACCGGCGAGCGCATCGAGATCCAGATGCGGACCGAGGAGATGCACCGCATCGCCGAGGAAGGCATCGCGGCGCACTGGGTCTACAAGGAGGGGAAGTCCTCCGGGCGCGACGAGCAGAAGTTCGCCTGGCTGCGGCAGCTCATGGAGTGGCAGCAGGACCTCAAGGACCCGCGCGAGTTCCTCGAGACGGTGAAGGTCGATCTCTTCACCGACGAAGTGTTCGTCTTTACCCCCAAGGGCGACGTGCGCAGCCTGCCGCAGGGGAGCTGTCCCATCGACTTCGCGTACGCCATCCACTCCGAGGTCGGCGCGCACTGCGCCGGCGCCAAGGTCAACGGCAAGATGGTCCCGCTGCGGACCAAGCTGAAGAACGGCGACTCGGTGGAGATCCTCACCAACGCGAACGTCCGGCCCAACAAGGACTGGCTGGGGTTCGTCAAGACCTCCCGGGCGCAGGCGAAGATCCGGCAGTTCATCAAGCAGCAGCAGCGGGAGAGGTCCTTGGAGATCGGGCGCGACCTCCTCGAGCGCGAGTTCCGCCGCTTCGACCTGACCTTCACCAAGATGGTCAAGACGCCCGAGTTCCTCAAGCTCGCCAACGATTACGGGCACTCGCGCGCCGACGACCTGGTCAGCGCGGTCGGCTACGGGAAGCTCTCGCCCGCGAACGTCCTGCAGCGGCTGCTGCCTCCGGAGCGCTTCGCGCAGAAGAAGGTCGACGGCGCGGACGGTGACGGGGCGGAGCACCACGGCCGCCTCACGCAGCTGTTCCGGAAGGTGGCGCAGCGCTCGCGGACCGCCGGGGGGGTGCGTATCGGCGGAATTGACGACGTGCTGGTCCGGTACGCGCGGTGCTGCAGCCCGGTGCCGGGGGATCAGATCGTGGGCTTCATCACCCGCGGCCGCGGTGTCACCGTGCACACGCGCGCGTGCAGCAAGGGGCTGGAGACCGATCCCGAGCGGCGGGTGGAGGTCACCTGGGACGTCCACGGCGAGTTCAAGCGCGCCGTAAATCTCAGAGTCCGCTCCGACGATCGCAAGGGCCTGCTGGCCAAGATGAGTGAGACGTTCGCCGACGTGGGCGTCAACATCCTGCAGGCCAACGCGCGCTCCAACGGCGAGCAAGGGGCGGTCTCCACCTTCGAGATCGAGATCGTCGACGTGAAGCAACTCAACGACGTGGTGCGCGCCATCGGGAAGATCCCCGGCGTGCACTCCGTCGAGCGCATGTAGTCGCCGGCGGTGCTGCGTTTCTCCCGGCGCGGACGCTATGGTCGCTGAGTGCGCGTAGAGCTTACGCTGGCCGAGGCCCGCGGGATCGCGCTCGCGGCGCAGGGATTCGAGCGACCGCGACCGGCGCGGGTGACCATCCGCGATCTGGCGCGCACGATCCGGCGGCTCGCGTTGGTGCAACTGGATTACGTGAACGTGCTCGTGCCGTCGCACTACCAGGTGCCGTTCTCGCGCCTGGGCCCGTACGACCGCGCGCTCCTCGACCGGCTCGTGTACGGCAGCGGCGAGTTCACCGAGCACTGGGCGCACGAGGCCTCCATCGTGCCGACCGAGACGTGGCCGCTGCTGCGCTACCGGCGCGACGAGCACCGCGTCCGGCCCTGGGGGTTCGAGAAGTTCCTGCGCGAGAACCCGGTGTACGTGGCGAGCGTGCTGGATGAGGTGCGCTCGCGCGGGCCGCTGCGTGCCGACGAGCTGCCGCACTTTCCCGGCGCGCCGCGGGAGCTCGAGCACGCCTGGTTCGGCTCGGTCCCGCGAGCGGTGCTGGAGGCGCACTTCGGGCGCGGCGCGCTTGCCGTCGCCGCGCGCGAGCAGGACTTCGCGCGGCGGTACGACCTGGCCGAGCGCGTCGTCCCCGCCGAGCACCACGGCCGGGCGGTGGAGCGCGAGGAGGCGCAGCGGCAGCTCTTGCTGCAGGCGGCGCGAGCCCACGGCCTGGGCACGGCGGCGGACCTGGCCGACTACTTCCGCATGCCGGTGCGCGCCGCGCGCCCGCGCCTTTCTGAGCTGCTCGCCTCCGGCGCGCTACGCGAGGCGCGCGTCGAGGGATGGCGCGAGCCGGCGTACCTGCATCCGGACTCCGGGCCGGCGCGGATCGAGGCGCGCAGCCTGCTCTCGCCCTTCGACCCGGTGGTCTGGTTCCGGCCGCGGACGCGCCGCCTGTTCGGGTTCGACTACCGCTTCGAGATCTTCGTGCCCGCCGGGAAGCGCCGCTGGGGCGCGTACGTGCTGCCGTTCCTCTTCGGCGACCGCCTCGTCGCGCGAGTGGACCTGAAGTCGGATCGGGTGGCGCGCCGGCTGCTGGTCGTCGGCGCATGGCTCGAGGCAGGCGCGGATCGCGCGGCCGTGACCTCTACGCTGGCTGCCGAGCTGAGGAAGTGGGCGACCTGGCTGGGGCTGCGCACCGTGGCGGTGGGGCGCCGCGGCGATCTCGCGCGCACCCTGTCTGCAACGCTGCGCGCTTGACCTGCGGCGGCGGGTTGCGCACTCTGCGCGCCCCGCACAGGAGGCGCTGATGCCGAACCAGGTCGTTTCCACGGAGAAGGCCCCCAAGGCGATCGGACCCTACTCGCAGGCGATCGTGGCCGGCGAGCTGGTCTTCACCAGCGGCCAGATCCCGCTCGATCCGCAGACGCAGCAGATGGTGCAGGGCGACGTGCGCGCGCAGGCCGAGCGGGTGATGGAGAACCTCGCCGCCGTGCTGAACGCTGCGGGGGTGGGCTTCGCCAACGTGGTGAAGGCGAGCATCTTCCTCGCCGATTTGAACGATTTCGCCGCGGTGAACGAGGTCTACGGGAAGCGCTTCCCCGCTGCGCCTCCGGCGCGCTCGACCGTGCAGGTCGCCGCCTTGCCGAAAGGCGCGCGCGTGGAGATCGATCTGGTCGCAGTCCGAAGGTAGCGCGGCGGATCGGCGTCGGCCGGTAGCTTGCTCGTCCAGCAGCGCCGGTGTTATTGCCGGGGCCGGGGAGGCACGCATGCACCGGCTCGTCGCAGCGCTCGTCGTGGTCTCGATGGCCTCGATGCCGGCCGTCGCCCAGTCGTCGCGCAAGGCGAAGTCGAAGCCCAAGCAGCAGCAGCTCGAGCCACCTCCGCCTGCGCCGCCGACACCGACGGCTCCCGCTCCGGCCGCGCCCAGCGCGCAGCCCGCTCCCCCGCTGCCCAGCACGCAGCCGTCGCTCCCGGCGGCGAAGCCGAAGGGCGAGGGCACGACGCTCGGGTTGTACCGCCTGGTGCGCAAGGGCGAGACCGACCCGCTGCTGAAGGCGGTCGACGACGCGTTCCGCCAGGTCGCGGATGCGTCGAAGCGGTACCGGTCGGTGGTCGCGCTGCCCGAGCCCGCCGAGAAGCAGGGCTGCGGGCTCAACGTGCCGTGCCTCGCCAGCCTCGGCGGGCTGCAAGGCGTGGACGAAGTCATGGCCGGCGACCTGACCAGGACCGAGAACGGTCTCATCTTGCGCGTCAAGCTGGTCGACACGCGCGGCGAGAAGGTGCTGGGCGACAAGGACCAGGTCATCGCTTCGCAGACCGCGCCCGAGGTGCAGGTCTGGGCCGAGTCGCTGGCCTGCAAGCTGATGATGGGCCAGGAATGCGTCGGCGAGGTGCTCGTGGACGCCGACCTGCCGGAGATCAAGATCCTGGTGGACGGCGAACCGGTCCCGCGCACCTCGAGCCGTCCGGAGCGCCTGCGCCTCCCGGTCGGCGTGCACCGGGTGCGCATCGCGGTGGACAAGCGGACCTCGCTGGAGCGCCCGCTGCTGGTCTCGCGGCAGCCCTCACCCGGCGTGACGCTGTATGCGCGCGAGCACGAGGAGGCGCTGGCGCTCACCTCGCCCGCCGAGGCGCCGCGCGGCATCGACGGCAAGGCCAGCGTCGCCCCGAGCGTGCGGCCCACTCCGACGAAGTGGACCAAGTCCGTCGGCCTGACCATGGCGGCGGTCGGTGTCGTGGCCGCGGGCATCGCCACGTACGAAGGGCTGCACAGCAAGAGCCTCGCCAACGACGCCAACAGCCGTTTCGCCGCGAACGGCGCGTACACCCAAAGGGACCTTTCGACGATCTCGTCCGCGCACAGCGCCGCAACCACGGCGAACGTGCTCTTCATCGTCGGCGGCGTCCTGGCGGCCTCGGGCCTTGTCCTCACGTTCGCGTTCTGATCCTGGAGAACCGATGAAGCGCTTGTTCGCGGCGTTAGCGGTCGTGTGTGGCACGCTGGGCTGCAAGGTCGACCTGAACGGGACCTGCACGAAGGACTCGGACTGCAAGGCGGGCCTCACCTGCGACAGCTCGGTGGATCCGCACGTCTGCCTCTCCGCGTGCGACCCGGTCTGCGGCACCGCCCAGACCTGCGCGAACGCCAAGTGCGTGTCGACGGGCCCGGTCGTCGAGGCAGTGCGTGTGACCGACAACCCGGCGCCGGGGTTGAACGGTTTCTACGCGCGCTCGGCGGCGAATTCGATCCCGGTCAGCGTCGACGTGAGTCCGGGCTTCGGCGGGCAGATCGCATCGGTGTTCCTGACCGTGAACGGCAACCGCGCCTGGATCGGCGGGCCGATCACCGCGTCCAGCGACCCCACCCAGATAGGAATGGGCGCATGGTGGCAGGTCGCTGACAACGGCGCCGGCCGGCACCCCGTCATTCCCGACCAGACCACGTTCGCGGGCATCGGCACGCTGGCGCAGACACAGGCCTACTGCGACAACGCGCCTGCGCCGCACTTCATCTTCGACGTCCAGCTTGGCGGGGTCCAGGTCAGCGACGCCAGCGGCGGCTAGCCTGCCCATCCCGGCGGTTT
>Ga0209701_10000610_pt1 | contig 21519 bp, 20 predicted proteins | sample CZO8metaG_4_FD_188356 | JGI IMG/M metagenome (GOLD analysis project Ga0209701, IMG submission 188356) | Vadose zone soil microbial communities from the Eel River Critical Zone Observatory, Northern California, USA - CZOApr15con2H3.8 metaG... | ecosystem: Environmental > Terrestrial > Soil >... | reverse complement strand
GGTGCTGGGCGTCAGGATGGGCTTGGGAAACTTCTCGTCCTTGCGCATCGCCGGGTCCAGCTCGATGCCGTAGGCCTTCGCGCCGCGGCCTGCCTGGTGGTCGCGCCAGAGCGACCCGGTCAGGTAACCGCGCACCACCATCTCCACCGCGAGCGGCTGCAGCTTGCGCACCACCAGCACCGAGGGATCGGGCACGTCGAGGATGTGGTTGGGCGCGAGGTCCTTCGTCCTGTCGAACCAGAAGACGGTGAGACGGTTGAGCAGCTCGCCCTTGAACGGCACCGTGGTCAGCACGCGGTCGAACGCCGACAGGCGGTCGGTCGTGACCATCACGATCCGGTCGCCGGAGGAGAAGTTGTCGCGCACCTTGCCGCGGTAGAGGGAGCCCAGCGCGGGGAAAGGGGCTTCGCGCAGCGTGTAGGGGAGCTGCGCCCGGAGCAGGTCGAGTCGGTCCATGGGGGCGCGTAGGGTAGCCGACCGCGTGGAGCATGCAAGTGCCGCGGAGCCATGGCACAAGAACGGCGTGCGCCTCGCGACCTTCAACATCAAGCACGCCGAGCTCCGCGGCCTCGCCCCGCTCGCCGATCTCCTGCGGGAGGCGCGGCCGGACCTCGCCGGCCTGCAGGAGGTGGACGTCGGGTGCGCTCGCAGCGGCTGCGCCGACCAGCCGGCCGGGCTGGGAACGGCGCTGGGCATGGCCTCCTGTTTCGCGCCGGCGCTCCCGCTGGAGGGGGGCTCGTACGGCAATGCGCTCCTCGCCGCCCCCGAGTTGCTGCGCGGAGAGCCGCTCCAGGCGGGCGCGCTGCCGCTTCCAGGGGGGCGGTCCATGGGCGAGGAGCCGCGCGTGCTGCTCGCCGCGCGCGCCGCCGGGCTGCGCGTGTTCGTCGCGCACTTCGACCTGCCAGCGCCGGTGCGGCAGGCGCAGGCCGACGCGCTGCTCGCCGCGGTGGGCGATCCCCACGGGACCGTCGTGCTGGGCGACCTCAACGAGGGCCCCGACGGTCCGGCCGTGCGCAAGCTGCTCGCCGCCGGCTTTCGCGACGCCTGGGCCGAATGCAGCGCGCAGGAGTTGGTCACCGCCCCGTGGGACCGCCCCCAGACCCGCATCGACCAGGTGCTGCTCGGCCCTGGCCTGCCGCGCGCCCGTTCGGCGCGCGCTCTCTCGACCGACGCGAGCGACCACGCGCTGGTGCTGGTGGAGCTGTGATCCGGTTCGTGCTGCACCGGCCGCGGAGCTCCCAGAACATCGGCGCGTCGGCGCGGGCGCTGGCGAACACCGGAGCCGGCGCGCTGTGGGTGGTGGAGCCGCTCGGCTTCGACCGTACCCAGGCGGCGAAGCTCGCAGCCGGCGCGGACCACGTGCTGGAGGGAATGCGCGTGGTGCGCACGCTCGAGGAAGCCGTGGAGGAGTGCGTCGACGTGGTCATGACCACCGGCCGCCCGTTGCCGGGGGCGCTCGATCCGCGCGCCACCGCGCGGCGCTTGCTCGAGGCGCCGGGCGAGGCCGCGCTCGTCTTCGGCGACGAGGTGAACGGGCTGACCAACCGCGAGCTGCGCCGGGCGAGCGCGGTTGCGACGATCCCCACCGCGCAGAAGAGCTCGCTGAACCTCGCGCAGGCGGTGCTGGTGTTCGGTTACGAGGTGCTGCTCGCACGGGCGACGGCGACGCCGCCGCAGGACGCGGAGACGCCGCTGGCCGACGAGAAGCTGCTCGCGATGCTACGCAAGCGCGCGGGAGAGCTGCTCTCGCGCGTCGGCTTCCTGAACCCGCAGCAACCCGACCGTGCGCTCGACGAGCTGCTGCAGCTCCCCCGGCGGGCCCGCGCGAGCCGGCGCGAGATCGAGATGCTCCTCGCCGCCCTCGACCAGATCGCGCGGAACGTCCGCTGAATCGGACCCAGCCGCCGCCGATAGGGCGGCGCTGCGCATTTTCAAGCGCGGACGCCAGGGGATGCTTTCAGGCGGCGGGAGGAGTCTCCGGCGCCGGGGGGGCTGCGGCCGCGGGCTCGCCGCCCTTCTTCGCCTGGTGGTCGGCGCACAGCCCGTGCGCGGTCACCTTCTTCAGGCACCCTTCCTTGCTGCACGTCTTGTAGCGCGCCTTCGGCAGCTCACCCGCCTTCCACTTGTCGTAGTGGAAGAAGCAATAGCCCTTCGCCTGGTACGCGCGCTTGCATCCCTCGATGCGGCACGCCTTCCCGCTCCCCTTGGGGCGCGGGGCGCGCGTCTTGCGGCGCTCGGTCGTGGTCTCTGGCATCCGGTCTCCGTCCGTCCGAAAAAGGACGCGCTTTGTAGCGGATCCGGCCCGCGTTGACAATGGCACGAGCACTGCACCTGAACGCGTTCCTCGCGCGGGCGCCGGGCGGGCGCTCGCCTGGCCGGAGGTGTCGCATGGCGGTCGGGCTGGTGGTGGTGGGGCTGGGGGACGTGGGCAGCTCGCTGCTGGCCGGCGTCGAGGCCGCGCGCACGCATCTCGTCCATCCCTGGGGCAGCCTGGTCGAGGCGGGAGGCGCGGGGCGCACGCCGGAGCAGTCCGTCGCGGAGCCGCTGCGGGCGCGCGCACCGCTCGCCGGGCTTGGCGACCTGGTGCTGGGCGCGTTCGAGCTGCATGACGACGACGCCTACCGCGCCGCCTTGCGCGCGAACCTCCTCGGTCGTTCGCTGGTGGACGAGCTGCGTCCGGGGCTCCGCCAGATCCGCGCCATGGCCGGCGCGCGCCACGCGCCTACCCGGCGGCACCTGGCCGATGCGCTCGCGGAGGACCTGCGCGGGTTCCTCGAGCACGGCGGCTGCGCGAGAGGCGTCGTGGTCTGCACCGCTCCCGGGCTGCGGCAGCTCGCGAACAAGCCGCCGTTCACTGCCGCCGACCTGTGGTCCGCGCTGGAGGAAGGCGGCCGCGACGTAACGCCGGGCCTGGTGTATGCGGCCGCCGCGGCACAGGCAGGCTGCGCTTTCGTGGCTGCGTCGCCCGATGCTGCCCTGCAGGCGCCGGGGGTGGGTGCGCTGTTCGCCGAGGCGGGACAGCCGGTCGCGGGAGTCGGACTGCTCACGCCCGACGCGGCCCTCCGCGAGGCGGTCGCGCAGGTGCTCGGCGCCGAGGCGTTGGGGGTGGTCGGCGCGACGTCGCTGTCCACCCGCGTCGAGGAGCGGAGCGCGCGCTTGTGGGGCGGCCCCGACCGCACGCAGGAGATGGCGCTCGCCAGGGCCTGGGCCGGCGGCGCGTTCGAGCTGTCGATCGAGCTGCGCGGCCAGATCGCCCTGCACCTCGCGGCGCGCGGCCTCGATGCGGCGTTGCTCCTCGAGCTCGCCGCCCGCGCGGGCCGGACGGGCGCGCAGGACTGGATGGACGCCTTCTTCGCCGCGCCCATCGCCTCGGTGGCAGTGCACGAGGCCCGGCCGCCCACGTTGGCCGAGCGGCGCGCCCGTCTCGCAGCCGAGATCCCCGCGCTGGCTGCGGCCGCGGCGGCGGCGGTCGAGGCGGCCTGACAGGCAATCCGACTTCGACCTCGAACGCGACCTCGACCTCGAACCCGACCTCCTCCCTTGACGCGACAACGGTTCCGAAGGGGCCGAGCACTTTTCCGTCCCGCTGGCGTGCGGCCGAGCGTCAGCGACGCCCGCGTTGGGAAGCGGCCTTCCCAGTCCCGCACCCCGCCTACCCAGGGCGCGCCCGCTTTTCTCGGGGAACCGGCTGACGGCTCCCTCCAGGGACGGAGCCGTGCCGGCCCGGCGGCCCGGCACGCTGCTTGCTCCCGTGGTGGACAGCGGGGGGCGTCGGTCCGGCGGCGGGCGGCGAAGGTGGTGGGGCCGGGCGTGGTTCGAGAGGATGCGCGAAGGTCTCGCGACCGGAGCGCACGAAGCTGGACGGGAAGCGGGGGCCTTTCGTCCAGGTGGGGGAGGTCGGCGTTGCGGGGGCGACGCTGGCGGCCGGCGGGACGCGGCGGGTCCGGGGGGCCTGCCGCGTCCCGCTTCTTTCCTGATCTCCGAGACTTGACGCGCTGATCCATTCAAGATACGGTATCGAATGAGCGCCCGGCCCGCTGCCCTTCGGGGTGACGGGCGCTCGGACGGGAGCCGTGGCCGAGACGGGACGCGGAAACGAACGGCCCGATACGGAGCGCGCGCCGGCCGCGCCCGAGCTGCTGCGCGCGGCAATGGAAAAGGTGGTCTTCTTCGAGTGGCGGCTCGGCGAGATGGCCGCCGAGCTGGCCGCGGCGCAGTCGCGCGCGGCGGCCGCCGAGCTCGAGCGGGCCCGCCTGGCCGAACAGCGCTCGGAGGCGGAGCGCGAGGCCGAGGCGGCGCGGCAGCACGCGCACGCGCTCGAGGAGGAACGCGGGAGGCTCTCGTCGCTCCTGGCGCGGCCTGCACAAGCTGCGGCGGAATACGCCGCCGCGCAGGCGGAGCGCGCGCGCTCGGCCGAGCTCGCCGCGAACCTGGCCGAGGCGCGCCGCGAGATCGAGCGGCAGCGCGCGGAGCGGGATCGCTGGCTGGACGAGAGGCTCTCGCAGGCGCTCGGCTCCGGCGACTCCGAGGGTTCGCTGGCGGCGTTCATCAGCGAGCTGCGCGGCGAGGTGATCGCGCTTCGAGAACGGCAGAAGCAGTGCGAGGAGCTTCTGCGGCAGGCCGGGATCCCGCCTCCTTCCTCGTGGAGCCACCCGCCTCCTGCGGCCGCTCCGCGGCGCGACGCGGTGGAGCAAGCGCGAACGCTCTGGTCGCAGGGGCGGCTCGCTGCGCCAGCCGATCCGGTCCCCGCCGCGCGGACGGTGACCGCCCCCGCACCGGCCGCCGCACCGGCGTCCCGCCCGGGCGCGGCGGCCACCGCGCTCGCCGAGCAGTGCTTGCGCGGATTGGCGGCGCGCGATCCGGCGAGACGCGAGCAGGCCGCGCGGCACCTCGCCGCGATGCCCGTCCCGGCCGCGGCGCCTGCCCTCGCCTCGGCGCTGGGGGCCGAAACCGACCCGCGCGCGCGGGCGCAGATGGCGGTTGCCCTGGTCGCCTGCGGTGGAGCCGCGGCGGCCGATGTCGTCGCGGGCCTGCAGTCCGATCCCGAGCCGCTGGTGCGCCTCTCGGCGCTCGACGCGCTCTGCTCGCTGGCCGATCGGGCCGCGGACGCGCTGCGGGTCGCTGCGCGCGACGATTCGCCCGCGGTCCGCCGGCGCGCGGCCGCGATCGCATCGTCGCTGGGCCTGGAGGAGATCCGCGCGGGGTTCGCGATGGACGCCGAGGGGTCTGTCCGCGCGGCTTCGACGCTGCGCGAGCTCCCGGCGCCGCCGCCGATGCCCGCTCCGGTCGTGGAGACCGTCCCGGCGCGCGCCCGCTCCGCCGCGGTGCGCGCGGTGCCCGCTCCACCGGAGCTGGCTGACCGCGACCTCGGCCGCGAGGCGGTGCTCGCCGTGCAGACCGCCATCTTCGGGATGACCGAGGCCGAGCTGGCCGAAGCGCTGTCCGTGCCCGGCTCCGAGGTCCCCGCGCTCGTCGCGTCGCTCGTCTCCGCCGGCCGTCTCGCCCGCCGTGGCAAGCGCCTGGTCGCCGCCGCCGGCCCGGGCGCCGCTGCACAAGGAGGTCCTTAGTGGAGTCCATCCGCTACTCCGCCCGCCGGTTCGCCGAAGTGCTGGGACTTTCCCCGCAGGAGCTGACCGAGGCCGAGACGCGCGGCGCCCTGGCGCGGCTGCGCGCGGAGGCGCCGCAGCGCACTGCGTACGCGGTCGACGACCTGGCCCGCGCGCGCGCGGCGCTGGGCCGCCAGCCAGCCCGCCGGCCGATGCGGAAGCAGCTGTTCCTCAACTTCAAGGGCGGCACGGGCAAGACCAGCGTCTCGACGAGCTACGCGTTCCGGCTGGCCGAGATGGGGCACCGCGTGCTGGTCATCGATCTCGACTCGCAGGGGCACGCCTCCAAGTGCCTGGGCTTCGCGGGCGAGGAGGCGGAGCGCACGCTGTTCGACGCCATCATCAAGAAGACGCCGCTGGAGCAGGTGATCGTCCGCACCGGAATGCCGGGGCTCGACCTGGTGCCCTCCAACCTGAGCATGAGCACCATCGACCTCTCGCTGATGCCGCTCGCCGCGCGCGAGTTCCGCCTGCGCAACTCGATGAAGGACATCGAGAGCGCCTACGACTACGCCGTCCTCGATGCGCCGCCCAGCTTCGGCCTCTTGAACCTGAACGCGCTGATGGCGGCGCACGACCTGTTCGTGCCGGTGCTGGCCGACTTCCTCAGCTTCCACGGGCTCAAGCTGCTGTTCGAGACGGTGCAGTCGCTCGAGGAGGACCTGGAGCACGTGCTCGACCACATCTTCATCGTGGTGAACGCGTACAACGCGACCTTCAAGATCGCCAAGGAGGCCCGCGAGGCGCTGCAGAAGCACTACCCGGAGTTCCTGCTCAAGCAGGTCATCCGGCAGTGCACCAAGTTCGCGCAGGCCTCCAGCGAGGGGATCCCCATCTTCGCCTACGATGCGGAGAGCAAGGGCGCGCAGGACATCCAGGCGGTGCTCGACGAGGTGCGCGCGCGCATCGGCGACCCGGTGAAGCTGAAGCTCGCCTCCGCGGGAGACGAGCCGAAGGTGGCCGGCGGCGAGGGTCCGCGGGTGAAGGCCGCGGCGGAGACGACGAGATGAAGCGCGGTTTCGAGGAGAACGTCCCCCGGGTGCGGCCGCGGGTGCGGCTCGGGCGCGCCCTCGACGAGGACGGCGCGGAGGTCGACGACGCCGCGCCCGAGGACACGCCGCAGCTCGAGCTGGCGTCGGCGCCCGAGCCGGCCGCCGCCCAACCTGCGGAGGAGAGCATGGTCGCAGCGGCGCAATCGAGCCCGGCGCAACCCGAGGCGGCCGCGGCGCGGCCGCAGCCGATCGCCCGGCCGACGCAACCGATGCCCTCGCCGCAGCCGATCGCGCCGCCGGACGCGCCGGTCGCAGCGCGCGCGGCGAAGCGATCCGGCGCCGCGGCGGAGGTGGCGCAGCTCGCGAAGGACCTGACCACCGAGCTGGACCATGCGGGCGAGGCCAACGTGCAGCTCCGCGCCGACCTGGACGCGGCGGTGACCGCGCTGCGGCGCGCCGCCGAGGAAGCGCGCGAGCAGCGCCTGGAGACCGACCGCGTCGCCGCGGAGCTGGAGAAGCGCGGCGTGGCCGCCGAGCAGCTCCGGCGCGAGATGGAGCTGCTGGAGGGGGAGCGGGACGGCGCGCTCGGGCAGGTGGCACGCCTCGCGCGTGAGCTGCGCGAGGAGCGCGCCCGCGCGGCCGGGGCCGCGCGCGACGCGGAGGCCGCTCGGACCGAGGCGGCCCAGGCCCGGGAGCACGCCCAGAGGCTCGCCTCGGAGGTACAGGCGCGCGCCGCGGAGCGGGACCAGGCCCGGCAGGCGGCCGAAGCGCTGGCGGCCGAGAAGGACTCGCTCTCCGAGGCGCTGGTCGCAGCGCGCGCCGAGGCGGACGAGGCGGTCCAGTCCCGCGCGGCGCTGGAGGAGATCCACCGCGCGCTCGACGAAGCGCGGACCCGGGTCGCGCGCCTGCGCTGACGCCCGACCGGACTTGCCCGCGCGCGGGCCGCCGTGCTACGACGCGCGGGCTTTTTCCGGCGTCGCTCGCGCATCGGTCCCGCATCCCGTCCGGCAACGGAACCAGCCAGGAAGCAGCAGCTCGGCACGACATCACGGACGCCGGCCGGCGGGTGCCTTTCCGGGCACCCGCTTCTTTTTTCACCCCGGCAGCTGCCCCCAGAACAGGATCCGCGGATAGGTGTAGAGGAACGGCCGCTGGTCCGGGAGCTTGGGCAGGAGCAGCTCGCGGTACCGCGCGAGGAACCGATCCCACACCGGGGCGGGCAGGCGCCGCTGGTAGTCGGTGAGCAGCGTCCCGCGGACCCACTCCACCACCTCGTCGCGCGAGCCGAGCAGGTGCGTGTAGATCTGCAGGCGAGCGTGCTGGGTGGCGAAGCCCAGGTGATGCAGCCAGGCGGCGTACTGCACGGGAGAAGGCAGGGGCGGGCGGCGCAGGAATCCGCCGAGGTGGCGCTTGAACTCGTGCTCCATGGCCAGCTCGCGGGCCGTCTCGTGCGACGCGTGGTCGTCGTTGGCGGGCATCTGCACGGCGATCTGCCCGCCGGGCGCGAGCAAAGCTCGCAGGCGCGGGAGCAGCTCCTCGTGCCGGGGCACCCAGTGCAGGGCCGCGTTGGAGAAGACGAGATCGAAAGGCTCCGCCGGAGCGAAGGCGGCGATGTCGCGCACCTCGAAGCGCAGGCCCGGCGCCTGCGGCGGCTGCGCGAGCATGGAGGGAGAGTCGTCGATGCCCACCGTCTCGCGCGCCTGCAGCGCGCGGTGCAGGTGCAGCGTCAGCGTCCCGGTGCCGCATCCGAGATCGACGGCGCGCATGTCCGGCCGGGGGCGCACGAGCGCGAGCAGATCGTGGAAGGGCTGCTCGCGCTCGGAGCGGTAGCGTTCGTACTGCCGGGGATCCCACGGATCGGCCACGCGTGGATCCTAGAACGCATCGTGGGCGCGCTCCAGCTGGTCGACGTGCTCGACCAGCCGCGCGCGGGAGATCTCGGTGCCCTGCTCGGCGAGGTCGAGCGCGGCGAGGGCGAGCCCGTCCGCGACGCGGCGCAGCCCGGGGCGGACCTCGGACGGCGCGCTCCGGAGCAGCTCCGCGCGCGCCGCCGCCGCCCGCTCCGCCAGCCGGAGCAGCTCCGGCTCGAGCCGCGGCCGCAGGCCGGCGAGGCGCTGCTCGACCCGATCGCGTGCCGTCCGCAGGTGCAGCGGCGCCGTCGCGCCGCCCAGCCACAACCCCAGGATGGCGCCCCCCACCGCCGCCCCGCCGGCACCCGGAAGGACCGTCCCCAGGAGCTCGGTGAGCGCCGGGAGCGACAGCGCCGCGAAGCCTGCTCCGGCAGCCACCGCGACCGCGGCGACGATGCAGGCGGCCGGCGGAAGCTCGTCTTCCCACCGCAGCGCGGCCCCGAACGCGAAGATCGCCGCCGCCGCGACAGCGCCGTCTCCGAGCAGCGCCACCGCGACTCCACCGGCGGCGGAGATCGCCACGATGGCCGTCTGCCAGCGCCGGCGCCCGCCGCGCAGCGGAACCAGCGCCGCCATCGCGCCGGCGGCCGCCCACGGAACCAGGCGCGCCGCCGGCATCATCCACGTCGCGTAGTACGCCGCCAGGGCGCCGCCAGCCGCGGCGATGAGGCAGGTGCGTTCGAATCCGGCGTGGTCCTCGAACCGGAGCGCCACGGCGTCACCAGCCGGAGATCGGGGCCTGCAGCGAGTCGAAGGCTTGCTGCTTCACCCGCTTGCTGGCCACGTCGCCCCCTGCGCGGATCCCGTCCAGCTCGATCTGGTACTCGTACGCTTCCTTCTGCAGCGCCGGCATCGAGGCTGGAGGCGCGGCAACCGCCGCCTTGCGCAGCAGGACCTGCATCTCGTCCAGGCGCTCCGCGGCTTCGATGGCGCGACCCTCACCCTTCAGCTCCGCCGCGTCGCGCGCCAGCTCGGCCAGCTCCGCGCGCGCCCCGTACGCCAGCGCCTCGTTCGCGCGCAGGCCCAGGAGGGCCGCCCTGCCCGTGAAGGAGCCTCGCGCCGCCGTCTCCGAATGGTGGGCGACGCCGGCGGCATCGGCGAACGAGAGCGCCACCCGGGCCACGTCGGCATCGCCTTCGGCGGACGGCGCGAGCGCGAGCTTCACCAGCACGCGACGCTCCTCCCCCGCCGCGAAGTCCGGCAGGCGGATCGAGCCTCCGTCTGCGCCGTAGCCCAGTACCCGCACCACGCGCGAGCCCGACAGTCCGCGGACCTCCAGGCGGACGTCGCGGGCCACCGTGCGCGCGGCGCGCGTCAGCTCGGCGCGCATGGCGGGCTCGAGCTCGCTGGCCGAATGGATGAACCGCGTCCGCCCGCCTCCCTGCACGGCGAGCGCCGCGAGGAAATCCTCGTCGTAATCCTCGCCGATGCCAAAGGTGGAGATGGTCGCCCGCCCGAAGTCGCGGGCCGCGATCCGGAGCAGGCCGGCGCGGTCCGACACGCCCTCGTTCGCCAGCCCGTCGGTGGCGAGGAACACCTTGTCGAGGCGCGACGCCGCCCTGCCCCGCTCGAGCTGCGGTGCGGCCAGGTCCAGCGCCGAAGACAGGTTGGTCCCAGTGGTGGCCTGCAGGCGCGCCACCTGCGCCAGCGCAATTTCCTTGAGCGCGGGCGTGACCGCGGCCGAAGGGAGCAGCAGGTGCGCATCGCTGGCGAAGTCCACGATCGCCAGCCGATCCTCTCCGTCCAGCTCCGCGATCAGCGCCCGCGCGGCGTCGCGGGCGCGCGCGATCTTCTCCCCCGACATCGAGCCCGAGCGGTCGACGATCAGGACGGCGTTGACGGCCGTGCGCGGTCCCCGCTCGGGCGCCCCGTCGGCCGCGACGCCGATCTCCAGATACGACGATCCTCCGCGCGCATCGACCCAGCGCCGATCGAGGCGCGCCGAGAGCCGCAGCCCGCCCTCGCGAGCGATCGCCGCGGGTGGATCGGCGGCCGGAGCGGGCGGCTTGCGGGGAGCGCGCAGGGCGGCGACGGCGGCTGCGGTAGCGGAGGCGAGGACGAGCGATAGGACCACGGCGGTGCGGAGCATGGCGGACCCTTTCCGGCCCGGGCACTGCGGACCCGGAAGGTTCAACGCCCGTGCGCGGGACGGGATCTACAGGTGGGTGGCCAGGAACTCCGCCACCCGCCATTCCGCCCAGAACCAGGGCACATACGGGCCGGCCACGAATCCGAGATGGCCGCCTCGCGGGTGGGTCTCCAGCGTCACGCACGGGTTCGCGGCGGCGGCCTCCCGCGGTAGGCACGCAGCCGGGATGAACGGGTCGTCCTCGGCGGAGAGGAGCAGGAGCGGCACGCGCACGCGCGCCACGAAGGGGCCGCTGGAGCTCCGCGCCCAGTAGTCCTCGGCGCCCGCGAAGCCATGCACGGGCCCGGTCAGCGCCTCGTCGAACTCGAAGAGCGTGCGCGCCGAGCGGACGCGCGCCTCCGCGATGCCCGGGAACTTGCGCGCCTTGGCCAGCGCCTTGTGTTTCAGCGTGCGGAGGAATCGCGAGCGGTAGACGAAGCTCATGGTGCCAGGCGCGTCGAGGGCGCGCGCACACTCCTTCAGGTCGAAGGGCACCGACAGCGCGGCGGCCGCGCGCACCGGCGCCGACGCGCCCTGCTCGCCCAGCCACTTTACCACCACGTTTCCTCCCAGCGAGCACCCGGCGAGCAGGAGCGGAGCCGAGGCCGATTCCGCGCGCGCCCTTCGCACCGCCTCCCCCAGGTCGCCGGTCTCGCCCGAGTGGTACGAGCGCAGCAAGCGGTTCGGCTCGCCGGAGCAGGAGCGGAAGTTCAAGGCCATGCCGCGCCAGCCGCGCCTGTGCGCCTGCGCCATGAGCCCGCGCACGTAGTGGGAGCTGGAGCTGCCCTCGAGCCCGTGGAGGACGAGGAGCAGTGGCGCCGCGGCTGGCCCGTCCAGGCGGTCGACGTCGAGGAAATCGCCGTCCGGCAGCTCCCACCGTTCGCGTCGCAGCGGCAAGCGCGGGCCGGGCCGGAGCAGCGTCGCGAACATGGTCTGGGCGTGGGCGCCGCGCAGCCAGCGCGGCGTATTGAATGACTGCACCCGGTACGCATGCCATGACGTCCGCGCTGGGAAAAGCGTGGCGCAACCCTCGCGTCGTCCGAGCACACGCAGCTGGATGGCGGTTGCTTTCCAGGGGAGGTGACCGACCGAGCGCTGGGGTGGTGAAAGCCGTTTTCGGAGCCACTGCGGCGCGCACGCAGCGCGATCCGTCCCGGCGCGGATCGTCGCAACTCACCCTGCGGGAATTCCGGGGGCGGCTGCAAGCCGGTCGACGGATGCGCGCGCTCGTTCCATGAACGCGCGACCGTACATCTGGTCAGCGGAGTGTTGGTTGTGGGCACGGCAGAGCAGGCGGATCCGGTCCGCTCGGTGGAGACGCGTTCGCGCGAAGCCGTCGAGGTGGTCGAATTCCAGGGCGCCTGTCTCGCCGCACCTGCGGCCATGCTCGTCGGTGAAGGTGCAGCGGCCCCCGGCCCGTTCGAAGACCTCGCGCTTGATGGCGTCCGGGATGTGACGCGAAGACGATTGATCCGCGTCTTCGGCCGGAGCCGGTCGCGCCTTCCGACCCGTGGCGAATCGCTCCTTCTTCACCTGTTCGATCAGCACGTCGAGCGCCTTCTCAAAGATCACCGCCAGGTCTCCGTCCGGGATGCGGTGGCGCAGCAGATCCTGGGCCTGGCGGAACTTGTCATGACAGGCGCGACTCCCGGTGAACTGAAACTTGAATGTCTCCTCGGCGAGCGGAGCAACCACGGCCCGGCGTTCATCGCGCCGCGGCGGCGGGGCGGGTAGCGGTGCGACCGCAAAAGCAGGCGGCGACTCCGGCGGCGCCACCGGCGTGTTGGCGTCGAACGACAATGCGGGTGAAGCCTCGGGTGCGCGGTTGGGGCGGCCGGGAAGCTTGCGCACCACAGTCGGAACCGGCGCCTGCGGCCAAAGACGTGCGACCAACTCTTCGATCTGGCGCTTCGACTTGCCCGCCGCCTCCGCCAATACGTCTTCCTGGTTCTCGGTAGTCAGATGCGGCGCCAGCAAGCGCAGTCCGGCCAGGTGCACCTGCCCGGACCGGATTGCCTCCAAGATCACTGGCATCCGTCGTGCCGCGCGGGCGAGGTCGATCCGGTTGCAGGCGACGTCCTCGGAAAAACCGAGCTCGCCGACGCAGAAGGCGAACATCGAGGAGAACGTCCATTCGAGGTAGAGCCTCCGCTCGTCGATCTCGCCGAGATGAACGAGAAGCTCCGCATCGAGGCCGTGTGATCTCCGCACTAACTTGTGCGTGGCGGTACGAAGGTTTGAGGAGCTGAGCGATTCGACAACCATTTGTGAGTTCATCATGGGGCAGTCGTAGCACGGTGTTTTTTGGAGCCCTCCAGACGCCGCAGGTGAGCGCTGGACGGCAGGCCGACACACGAGGAGAACGTGGGCCAAACCGCCGCTCTCCACGCATCTGGAGCAGCTACACGGTCGTTGTTGCGAGCCTCGCAGCCGTTTCCGAAGCGAACGCCCCAAACCTGTCAATCGCAAACGACGCACATACGTAACTTGTCCGATGCGGCACGAAGTGTCCCGCGGACCGTTATCCGCGCCGGGGCGGGACGCAGCGCGTTAAGACGGCGGGCGGGCAACCGGTCCCGAAGACTCACTCTGATCAGCAACCCAGACCCACGGCGTTCCTCGCCGGTGGAATGCACAATCCGATACTTCTCGAAGTCGGTATCACTCCAGCTCCGCCAGGAACCTTCGCACCCTGGCCAGCACCAGCGCGCGCTGCTCCATCTGCGGCAGGTGCCCGCACTCCGGGAGGACCTCGACCGTCCCGTTGCGCAGGTGCGTCCGGAACCACTCGACGCTGGAAGCGGGAAGGATGCCGTCGGACTCACCCCACAGGATCAGCACCGGCTGCTCGATGCGGGCGAGGTCCTCCGGGGCCAGCGCGTGCTGCCCGACCTGCGCGAGGAGCCGCTGCACGGCGGGAGCGGCGAAGTGGCGGGCCAGATCGCGCGTGAACAAGCGGGCGAGCCGCGGCGGGCGGCGATAGAGCCGCCCCGGCATCTCCAGCGCGGCGCGGAGATCGCCCCGGAAGACTTCGCGCACCGATTCGCGATCGGCATCGAGCAGGGGCGCGCCGGCGGGCGAAAGCCCCACCACCGCCCGCACGCGCTCCGGCGCCACCAGCGCGGCGTGCAGGCAGAGCGCGCCCCCGAGCGAGTTGCCGATGAGCACGGCCGGCTCTCCGAGCCCGGCCAGGGCGCTGCCCAGCGCCTGCGCCTGCTCGACGAGCCCCGCCGGTTCCTCCCCTTTCCGCAAGCGGTTCCGTCCGTGCCCGGGCAGGTCGAGCACCAACACGCGCCTGCTGGCGGAGGCGAGGCGGGAGGCGAGCAAGGCGAACGACGCCGCGCTGCCGCCCAGCCCGTGCAGCAGCACGACCGGAGGCGCGCTGCCCGAACCGCGGCGGTCGTAGACGAGCACCCGCCGCTCGCCGGAGGCGATTTCCCTGAGCTCGAAGCCGCGCGCCCGGAAGAGCGCGTGCCCGGCGGCGAACAGCACGGAAAGCCGCAAGATCATCGCGAACAGATCCCATACTGTCCGCGCTGGGAAAAGCGCAGCGCCGCCGATTACGGCGGCGACTGAGGCTTGACGAAGCGCAGCGCGAACCGGTCGCTCTGCCCGCGCCGCCCCGCCGAGGCGGCGGCCGCGGGGGACGAGTCCCAGTCGCGCGCGTCCTGCGGGTTGCGCAGGAAGTCGCCATCCGCCTGCAGCTTGAACCCGACGCGCTCCACCTCGGCGCGCACCGCCTGTTCCTCGATGCGGTGCAGCGTCCTGCCGTCGGCCGTGCCGGTGCCCGGCTTCGCGCTGGAGTCGATGACCACGTAGACGCCGCCGGGCTTGAGCGCGTCGAACACGGCCTTGTTCATCTTGTCGCGGTCGACGTCCATGTACGTGGTGTCGTGGTAGATGACGTTGATCAGCACCAGGTCGAGCGCCTTCGCCTCGGCCGGCAGCGGATCGTTGAACTCGCGGTCCACCCGGACCACGTTCTTCATCGCGGGGCGCGACAGCCGGTCGGGCCACCGCGTCTTGAGGAAGCGCTGGATGAAGAGGTCGGGGTTCTGCGCGTAGACGACCCCGTCCGGCGCCACCGAGCGCGCCACGAGCTCGGTGGTGTAGCCCGCGCCCGCTCCCAGCTCGGCCACCTTCATCCCCGGCTGCAGGCGCAGGAACTCGAGCGTCTCGGCCGGTTTGCGGCCCCCGTCCAGCGCGCGGTCCTCGGGCGTGCGATCGGGCGCGGCGACCACGGCCTGTGCGCGCGAGCGCGCGTCGTCCCCCGCCGCGGGCTTCTGCGCTCCCGAGCAAGCGAACAGGAGCAGCGCTCCAAGGGTCGAGACGATCCGCATGTGTTCCTCCGGGAAGAGAACGCCTCCTCTACACCGTCTTGCGCCGCGCCGCGAGCGACCTTGAACGCGGGTTTCGACCCGGACCCGGACCTCGACCTACAATGCGCTCCGTGCGCCTCGCCGTCACCATCCTGCTCGCCGTCCTCGGGTACGAGCTGATCCGCTGGGCCCTCCTGCGGACGCTGCGCGAGCGGCTGCACCGGAGCGCGCGGCGATTCGCGCAGCGGCACGGGGTCCGCGTCGACCTGTTCAAGTTCGGCGGGAAGCTCCTCGTGCGCGAGGAGCTGCTGAACGACCTGGTGGTCCAGCGCGCGATGCTCGCCGCCGCGCAGTCCGGCGAGCCGGCCGAGGAGGTGCGCCGCCGCGTCGAGGCGTACATCGACGAGATCGTCCCTGCCTTCTCGCTCGCCGCGTACTACGAGGTCGGGATGAAGCTGGCGCGGGCCGCCATCGGAGCGGCCTACCGGCCGGTGGTGACGCGCCCCCTGCGGGACCTGCCGCGCGACGCGACCGCCGTCTTCCTCATCAACCACCGCTCCAACTTCGACTACGTGGTGGTCGGGTGGGCGCTGGCCCGGCAGGTGGCGATCAGCTACGCCGTCGGCGAGTGGGCGCGCGTGTTCCCGCTCGACGCGCTCTTCAAGGCGTTCGGCGGCTTCTTCGTGCGCCGGGGCTTCCCGGACGCGCTCTACCACACCGTCCTACGGCGCTACCTCCAGCTGATCACCCGGCAGGGAGTCACGCAGGGAATCTTCCCGGAAGGCGGTCTCACCCGGGACGGAGCGCTGCGGAGCCCGAAGGTGGGGCTGCTCGACGCCCTGCTGCAGCTTTCGGCCGAGCCTGGCTTCGACCGCGACCTGCTCTTCGTGCCCGTCGGCATCAACTACGACCGCGTACTGGAGGACGAGGCGCTGCTCGCGGAGAAGCGCGGCCGCGAGCACCCGCCCGGCGCCGCCGAGAAGCTGCGCGGCGCGCTGCGGCTCCTCTGGATCGTGCCCTCGCGCATCGCCGTGAACCTGCTGCGCGCCGCCTTCGGACGCCTGCACCGCAACGGCTACGTGGCGCTCGCGTTCGGAGAGCCGGTCTCGTTCCGCCGCATGGCCGCCGCGCGCGGGTGGGACCTGTCGCGCTGCTCCGAAGAGGAACGCCGCGCGATCGCCAAGGAGGTGGCGCGAGATCTAATGGCGCGCATCGCGCGCTCGATCCCGGCCACGCCCGTCCCGCTGGTCGCCCGCGCCTTGCTCGAGCTGCGCGAGGCATCGCGCTCGCGGCTGGCCGAGCGCGTGCGCGACCTGCGCAACGAGCTGGAGGCGCTCGGCGTGCCCATCGCGCTGGGCCAGGAGTTCGAATCGCAGCGGCAGGGCCGCGCGCAGCTCCTCGAGAACGAGGACCGCAACCGCGACCTCGCCCGCCTGGAAGCCGACGTCCTGTCGCTGGAGGAAGCGGAGGAGATCGTGCGGATCGGGGTCGAGCGCCTCTCGCGCCGGCGAGCCGTGGCCGCTTCGGGCGCCGCGGTGCGGATCGGCGCGCACCCGCACGCCCTCGAGCTGCTCGAGTACTATGCGCGGTCGCTGGCCGTCCTCGACGAGGCCCCCGCGGCGCAGCCCCTGCCGGCAGTCTCGGCGCGCTGAGAGAGTTGCGCTACGCGCGCGCTTCCGCGAGAACGCAAGGACATGCCCCCCTCGCCCCAGGTGCTGATCGTCGACGACGAGCGCGACCTCGTGCGCCTGCTGGAATTCAACCTCCAGCAGGCCGGATTCGAGACCGCCGCCGCGTACGCAGGCGTGGAGGCGCTGGAGAAGGTGCGGCAGCGCGTCCCCGACCTGGTGGTGCTCGACCTGATGCTCCCCGACATCCCCGGGAACGAGGTCTGCCGCCAGCTCAAGGCGTCTCCGCGCACGCGGCACGTGCCCGTGCTGATGCTGACGGCGCGGACCGACGAGGTGGACCGGGTGGTCGGGTTCGAGGTGGGCGCCGACGACTTCGTCACCAAGCCCTTCAGCGTCCGCGAGCTGGTGCTGCGCATCCGCGCCATCCTCCGCCGAGGCGGCGGCGCCGAGGCGGACCAGGCGCGCGAGCAGGTGGGGCCCATCCGGGTGGACCCGGCCGCGCACCGCGCGTACGTCGACGGGGAGGAGATCGCGCTCACCGCGCTCGAGTTCAAGCTGCTCACCACCTTCATGTCGCGCCTGGGCCGCGTGCAGACGCGCGAGGCGCTGCTGCAGGACGTGTGGGGGGTCTCCAGCGACCTGCAGACGCGCACCGTCGACACGCACGTGAAGCGCCTGCGCGAGAAGCTGGGCGCGGGGCGCGATCTGATCGAGACGGTGCGCGGGATCGGCTACCGCATGGTCGAGCCGGAGCGCTGACCTGGGAGGCAGGCATGCTGGAGGGAAAGATCGCGCTGGTGACCGGGGCGTCGTCGGGCATCGGGCTGGCCGTCGCGCGCGCCGTGGTGGCGGGCGGAGGCAAGGTGGCGCTGGTGGCTCGCACCGAGGCCAACCTGCGCGAGGCGGCGCGCGAGCTGGGACCCGAGCGCGCCGCCATCTACCCCCTCGACGTGACCGACCTGGCGCGGCTCGAGGAGCTCCCCGCGCGCGTGCTGGAGCGGTTCGGCGCCCTCGACCTCCTGGTGAACAACGCGGGCCTCAACCACCGCGGACCGGCACTGCAGTTCGCTCCCCGCCAGCTGGGCGACGTCATCACCACCAACCTGACCGCGCCGGTGGTGCTCGCGCGCGCAGCGGCGCCGCACCTCCGCCAGGGCGGCGCGATCGTGAACGTCGCCAGCCTGGCGGGCATGGTCCCGGTCCCGCACGAGGCGGCGTACAGCGCCTCCAAGGCTGGGTTGCGCGCCTTCTCCCGCGTCCTCCACGGCGAGCTGCGCGCGCGGGGCATCCACGTGGGAATCGTCTCGCCCGGCCCCGTGGACACGAACTTCTTCGGCAACCTCGCCAAGGCGCCCGCGCTCAACTTCTCCCAGCCGATGAGCACCGCCGAGCAAGTCGCCGACGCGGTGCTCCGCTGCTGGCGGGAGCGCCGGGTGGAGATCGCGATGCCGTGGTTCTCGGGAAAGCTCTGCACGCTCGGCTACCTCTCGCCGCGGCTGATGCGCGTGCTGCGGCCGGCCCTGGAACGGCGCGGCGAGCGCAACAAGCGCGCCCTGTTGGAACGGAGGGCGGCGCAGAAGCCGTAGCCCGCGGCTGAGGGCGAGGCGGGCGGAGCGGGCGTGCGGCTGGCGGTCCCCTGGCTCTCCAGGGTGGAATTCGACCGGGCCCGTGCGCACTCTCCGGTACTGGGGCCACGCTACGGGAACCGACTGGGCCATCTTCGGCGTGGTGCTCTCCACGCTGGTCGTCCCGCTCCCGGAGGAGCTGGCGCTCCTGGGCGCCGGCTATCTGGCGCACCAAGGGGCGGTATCGCTGCTCGAGGCGTACTTCGCCGCGCTGGCCGGGGTCCTGGTCGGCGACACCGTGACCTTCCTGCTCGGCCGGGGGCTCCTGCCGAAGTTCCTCGAGTCCCGCTGGGGCCGGAAGATCGTGAACCCCGCCTTGCGCAGGTGGGCGGAGGAGCTGGTGCGGGAGCACCCGCTCCGCGCCATCCTGCTGGCGCGATTCCTCATCGGGCTGCGCGGGCCGATCTACCTGGCCATCGGGGCGGCGAAGCCGCCCGCCTGGAAGTTCATCGCGGTGAACGGCGCCGTCGCCATGATCGAGGTCGGCATCATGGTGGGCATCGGCTACGAGTTCGGCGCCTCGCACGAGCTGGTGAAGCACGTCCGCTGGCTGGAGATCGCCATCGGCATCACCCTCGCCTTGATCCTGGTGGTCTTGCCCGCCTTCATGAAGCGGAACCTCGAACGGCGCCAGCCGGCCTGAAATACGCAGCGCCGCGCCGCATACGGCGGCGGCCGGCCTCGACCTGGAGGGCCCTCTTTGGGCACAATGGCCCCATGGACCGGTTCGACCCCGTCCAGGCGCGCCGCGTGGTGCAGATGATGGTGCTTTCCGCCTGGGCGGACGGGCACGTCGAGGGGAGCGAAGCGCTGGCCATCCAGCGGCAGGTGGCGGGGAACCCGATGCTGGAACGCGTGGGCGTGGTGAGCGAGATCGGGCGCGAGACGCGCAAGTGGATGCTCGCCGACGGCCTGGATGCGTGCCTGGCGGCCGCCGCGGGCGACCTGAAGGACGCCGATTACCGCGAGCTGGCCTTCAAGTGCTGCGCGCGGGTGATGGGCGCCGACCGCGTCTTCCCGCTGCAGGAGGAGACGGTGCTCGGCCGCGTGCAGCAGCTGCTCGGCCTGTCGGACGCGGACGCGGGACGGCTGCTGGTGCTCGCGACGCGTTGAGGTGGAACGGGGGGGCGGCGCGCCGTGATCGAGCTGGTCCATTCCGTGCTGTCGCGCCGCGCTGCGCTCCAGGAGGGAGTCGCGCGCGGATACGCCGCGGCGCTGTCGCGCAATCCTTTGCGCCGCGGTCCCGAGATCGGCGCGGCCCTGCCCGCGGGGATGCTCGAGGCGCTCACCATCGCCGGCCTCCTCCGCGGGAACGACCTCGATCGCCACTACCTGGACACCATGCCCGCCCAGCTCGCAGTCCAGCTCCGCGCGGCGGGCGGCGCGGAGGAACGCCTCTTCTCCGCGCGCCTCGACCTGCGCCGCCTGCCCCGGCTCCGCGAGGCGCTCGACCGGCTCTTCGCGCTGGTGGCCGGCGCCGGCATGGGTTGCGCCCGCGTCATCGGCGCCGCGACGCCGCAGGCCCTGGTGTCTGCGCGGCCGACGTTGGCCGAGCTGTACGCGCGCTGCCACTTCGGCCGCAGCATGCCGATGCTGTACGCGTATCCCGGCGACCTCGCCGAGGAGGCCTGGCGGGGACGCGGCCCGGTCGAGCTGATCGATGCGCGCTACGTGGGGCCCCTGCTGCACGAGCTGTCCCACCTGCACCCGCTCGATCCGGACCTGGTGCCGGCGCCGGCCAACCTGCACGAGGCGCTCGCCGCCTGGATCGGCTCCGAGGCGTGGCCCGAGCAGGTCTTCCCGGCCCCGGGCGGCGAGGACGCCATCCCGGGAGCGCCGTGGTTCGCCGCCGTGGGCGGGTTCGTGGCGCTTCGCATCGGGACGCGGGAGGCGGTGCGCGCGCAAGCCGGCGGGCTGGATCTGCGCGGCCCGCTCGGCGCCCCGTGCGTCGAGGCGATGCGTTGCTACGGCTGGCTCGGGTTCCTCGAGTCCGGCGCGCCCCACCTCCTCTCGGACGCTTTCCACCCGGAGCGTTGGTGGAAGCTGATCGATCTGCACCGCGACCTACGGTTGGCCCGGGCCTTCCACGCCGCGCACCTCGAGCCTCTGCTCCGCTCCGTCCCGGCGCCGGGGACCCCTCTGCGCGCGCGGTGGGACGCGGCCCTCGACGCGCTCTCCTGGCCGGAGCTGCCCTGCTGGCGCGACGCTCCGACCGCCGGCGACGACGCGCTGGCGCTGCGCGCCGTGCGCGCGCTCCACGTCCGCACCGAGCGCGCGGGGCGCACCTTCCGCGCGGCGCGGGCACACCCTCCCGGACCGATCGCGCTCGACGTCGGCGAATGCCTGCTGCGCGCTCCCTGGCCCGGCTGCGACGCGGTGGGCGCGCCTCCGCGGCATCCCTATCCCCCGGCGCTGTGCGCGGCACGCAACGGCAAGACGCCCGCCCTGCCCTCGCTGCGGGACTGAGGACCCATGGCCCGCGTCTTCCTCGTCAACCCGCCAACCGACGAGACGGTGCGCACGCCGCTGCTCTCGTTCCTGTATCTCGCGGCGGCCTTGCGCCGGAGCGGCCACGAGGTCGCGCTGCTCGACGCCAGCGCGCCCCACGCGCCGCGCGACCAGGGCGAGATCGTCTCGCGCGCCTTGGACTTCGGCGCGGACCTCGCCGGGATCCATTGCAAGACGCTCTATGCTCAGGAGGCCTACGCGCTGGCGCGCGCATTCCGCGAGCGGACGGCGATCCCGCTGGTCTGCGGCGGCCCGCATCCGACCGTGGCGCCGCTCGAGCCGGCCGCGCACGGGTTCGACCTGGTCGTCCGCGGCGAAGGCGAGGAGACGCTCGCCGAGCTGTGCGATGCGCTGGACGGGAAGCGCGCATTCGGCGAGGTGCGCTCCCTGGTCTGGCGCGGCGGGGCCGCGGTGAATGCTCCGCGCGGGTTCCTGCTCGACCTCGACGCTCTCGCCTCCCCGGTGGAGGCCCTCGATCTGTTCGACCCGGCCTGGTACGGCGCCCGCGAGCCCGTGGGGCCGGCCGGGCTGCTCGCCAGCCGCGGCTGTCCCGCGGCGTGCACCTTCTGCTCCAACAACGTGACCGGCCGCCGCTTCCGGTACCGGAGCGCCCGGGGCATCGCCGGGGAGATCGGGGCGTTCCGCGGGCGCGTCCGCTTCGACGCGTTCAGCTTCTTCGACGATTCCTTCGCGGTGGGCCGGCGGCGGATGCTGGAGCTGTGCTCCGAGCTGGCGCGCATCGAGCCGCCGGTGCACTGGACCTGCACGGCGCATCCCGCGCACCTCGACCCGGACATCCT
>Ga0209701_10000605_pt1 | contig 21567 bp, 24 predicted proteins | sample CZO8metaG_4_FD_188356 | JGI IMG/M metagenome (GOLD analysis project Ga0209701, IMG submission 188356) | Vadose zone soil microbial communities from the Eel River Critical Zone Observatory, Northern California, USA - CZOApr15con2H3.8 metaG... | ecosystem: Environmental > Terrestrial > Soil >... | reverse complement strand
TCCGCTGATCCTGTTCACCCTCGGCATCGGCGGCGCCTGGATCGGCAATCTGACGGCGCTCGCTCCCTACCAGCCGCTCTTCGTCGCCGGTACGGCGGGCCTTCTCGGTTAGGGCTTTTACCTCGTCTATTGGAAGCCGCGCCGAGCCTGCGCTGAGGGCACCGCCTGCGCGCGCCCGATCCCCAACCGCCTTGTCCGGCTCGCGCTCTGGATCGCGACCGCGCTCGTGATCGCCGCGTTCGCCTTCAACTACGCCGCCCCGCTGCTGCTTCGCGCCTGACACGAAAAGGAAACCTATCCAATGAACAAGTATTTGAGCGCACTCCCCCTGATCGTCTCGATGATGGCGGCGCCCGGCGCATTCGCCGGCGAACGCACCGTCACCTTCGCCGTCGACAACATGTACTGTGAGGCGTGTCCCTACATCGTGAAGAGCTCGATGGCGGCGGTCCCCGGCGTCGCGAAAGTCGCCGTCTCGCTAGAGGCCAAGACCGCCACCGTGATCTTCGACGACGCCAAGACGAACCCGGACGCCATCGCGACCGCCAGCATGAATGCGGGCTATCCGGCCCATCCGGTGAAGCAGGGTAGTTGAGGTGAATAACGGGCCCTGATCGGCGCGGGCACGGCCTGCGCCACCCTCGTTGCGCGGGCGTCCATCGTCGCCCGGCAAAGGCTGCCGGCTGCGAGGTAAAGGTTAACAAGAAAGGCGTGAAGCCATGAGTGACTGCTGCGTATCGTCCTCGCCGCGGAACAAGGCTGCGGCTGCTACATCTGCAACTCCGCCGAGCTATGCAGTGCGTCCGGGCGTGACTTTTCCGGACTGGTCAGTGGTCACATCGCCGGCAGTCCAAGACGCCCTGCAAGCCATGCTCGGCTCCGGCCATGTGCTCAATCGCTGGAGCGGCTATGACCCCGCTACGGACCGTGTTCGCATCGCGCTGCTGCAACTCTACGCCGAAGGCGGACGGGCCCCGGCCACGGGCACGCTTGCGGAGCGCGCGGGGTTGAGCGGGACGGCTATCCGGCCTCTGCTCGAAGAGCTCCGCCGTCGCGACTTGCTCGTGCTCGACGGCGACAAAATCGTCGGCGCCTATCCCTTCACCGATGGGGACACCGGCCACCGCGTCACGTTGAACGGACGCGTTATCAACGCCATGTGCGCGGTCGACGCGCTTGGCATCGGGGCCATGACGGAGCGCGACATCACGATAGCTTCGCGCTGCCGCCACTGCGATCGGCCGATCCGGATTGCGACGCGAGACCAAGGCAGCGTGCTGGCTCAGGTCGAACCGCAGGCGGCAGTCATGTGGCAGAGCGTCCACTATGAAGGCGCGTGCGCCGCGAACTCGCTGTGTGCGACGACCGCCTTCTTCTGCTCGGACGACCACCTCTCGGCCTGGCGCCGCGAGCGCGCCGCGGACGAGCCGGGGGTTCGGCTGTCGATTGAGGAGGGGTTGGAGGCTGGCCGCGCTCTGTTCGGGCCGAGCCTCGCTGGCCTCGATAGGGCGTCACAATTGTCGGTCGACCCGGCATCGAAGATCGCCTCCTTCGCAGACCGCTCCGTCCGCGCGAACGGCCGCAATGGCGACGCCTACGATCTTGTCGTGATCGGCGCCGGCTCGGCCGGCTTCTCGGCCTCGATCGCAGCCGCCGAGCAAGGCGCTCAGGTGGCGCTGATCGGCAGCGGCACCATCGGGGGCACCTGCGTCAATATCGGCTGCGTGCCGTCGAAGACCCTGATCCGCGCCGCAGAGACGCTTCACAACGCCCGCGTGGCGGCACGTTTCGCCGGCATCGCGGCGGAAGCCGAACTGACCGACTGGAGTGCGACCATTCGTCAGAAAGACGCACTCGTTTCCGAGCTGCGCCAGGCCAAATATATCGACCTGCTGCCGGCCTATAACAGCATCGTCTATCGCGAAGGCCCGGCGCGCCTTGTGGACGGTGGCGTCGAGGTGGGTGACGCTCACATTTCCGCCGGCAAGATCATCATTGCGACCGGCGCGCGGCCTGCGGTGCCCTTGATTCCCGGCATCGAGACGGTGCCGTATTTGACCAGCACGACAGCGCTCGATCTTGAGGTGCTGCCGCGATCGCTGCTCGTTGTCGGCGGCGGCTACATCGGAGCGGAGCTTGCCCAGCTGTTCGCCCGCGCCGGCGTCAAGGTAACGCTGGTGTGCCGGTCCCGCCTGCTCCCCGAAGCCGAGCCCGAGATCGGCGCGGCGCTGACCGGATATTTCCAGGACGAAGGGATCGCCGTGGTGGCCGGCGTTACCTACCGCGCGATCCACAAAACCGAAACCGGCATTGCCCTTGACGTTTCCCGCGAGGGCCAGGACACGACCATCGACGCCGATCAGGTGCTTATCGCCACGGGTCGGACGCCCAACATCGAAGGTCTTGGGCTTATCGATCGTGGCGTCGCGGTCTCGCCGAAGGGAGGCATCGTCGTCGATGATCGCATGCGCACGAGCCGCACCTGCGTCTATGCCGCGGGCGACGTCACCGGCCGCGACCAGTTTGTCTACATGGCCGCCTATGGCGCCAAGATCGCGGCGAAGAATGCCCTCAACGGCGACAGCCTACGCTATGACAACAGCGCCATGCCCGGCATCGTGTTCACCGACCCACAGGTGGCGAGCGTCGGCCTAACCGAGGCCGGCGCACGCGCCGCCGGATATGCGGTTCGCGTCTCGACGATCGGTCTCGATCAGGTGCCGCGCGCACTTGCCGCGCGCGACACCCGTGGGCTCATCAAGCTCGTGGCCGACGCAGGCAGCGGCCGGCTGCTGGGTGCGCATATCCTCGCGCCGGAGGGAGCCGATAGCATTCAGACCGCGGCGCTGGTGATCACCCATGGCCTGACGGTTCAACAGCTTGCCGACACCATCTTCCCCTATCTGACCACGGTGGAGGGTCTGAAGCTTGCGGCATTGTCCTTCGATAAGGAGGTGGCGAAACTGTCGTGCTGTGCCGGGTGAGCATTCGTCTGCGCATTGCCGGTCACACGCTCAAATCGTCGATCGGTTATTGACTCCGTACCAATGTGCGGGCCGCTGTCTATGCCGGACGGCTGAAGCCATAGCAGCAAGCTGTCGTGGTGCGTACCTAGGGACGCATCTTGCGGAGCTGAAACGAAACCGCGCCATAGGTACAAACCGCATACGGCACGAAGTAAGTCAGAATGACCTTGAGCCAATTGATCGGCGCCGCGCCAAACAGCGCATCGCCCTGATTGATGAGGTTCAACACCGTTCCCACAACAAGGGCGACAAAAAACGAACGGCGAGGCACGCCATCAGAGAGCGCGCACCGGCACGCGAGCCTCAATGTCAACATGTGTTTGCCAAGCTTGCGTTCACATCTCTCGAACCGCACCGACGATTCTCGGTAATTCGGCAAGCGTTTCGATTTCGTAATCGGGTCTGCCCGGCAGACGCTCCTTGCGCTGTCGATACCGATTGCACCAGGCGACTTTCATTCCAAAGGCCGACGCGGCATACGCATCCCACGCATTCGAGGATTGAAACGAAATTTGCGAAGCTGGAATGCCCAGTTGGTCGACCGCGAGCTGATAGACTCGAGGATCCGGTTTGTAGACGCCAACCTCCTCGACCGACAATACGATATCGAGCAAACCATCGATCCGGGCATTCTTTACAGCCGAGTCGAGCATCGCAGGCGTTCCGTTCGACAGGATCGCGGTCTTCAATCCTGCGGCCTTCAATTGCCGGAGGACGTCGGGCACCTCCGGGAAGGTGTCGAGAGTCAAATAGAGCTCCATCAAACGATCGCGGAGCCCAGGCTGATCGAGCAGCAGGGTCTCCAACGAGAAATCCAAGGCGTCACCCGTCACCTGCCAGAAATCGGCATGCCGTCCTTGTGCGGCACGAAGCCAGGTATATTGGAGCTGCTTTTCGCGCCAAAGGGCGGTCAGCCTGTCGAAGCTATCACCAAGCACATCGCGGCAGCGGCGCGCCGCGGACGCAAAATCGAATAGCGTGCCATAGGCATCGAAGACACAAGCCCTCACGGCACCCGACGAGTTAGTGGCCATGGCCTTCTCTCCGTCGGCCTGCAGACTATCGAATTTTGGGCGCCAAGACGAGGCAGTGCAATTTCATCTTTGAACCAGTTCGCTTTTGCCGGGCCGAAGTTACGCGGTGCCGACGATTCTTGTGGAGGGCTGCCCCTCCTTCGAGGTCGGCTGCCGAACATTCTGGCGCCGTCAGGGTTGGTCGGTATGGCACCACCATTTTCTGTGATCCGGTAACCTTTCCCACCCAAGGAACGAATATTCAGGAGTGAAATGCCTGCACAAGGGCCGAGTTTCGGAACAGGAGGAGCGAAAAGATGCGAACGACGGCAATGCGCTCCATCCGCATAACTCATCGACCAAGCGGCGCGATCATTGCCGAGGGACCGCTCGGATTTTGGGGTATTACGCCGTTTGAAGGGAATCTCTACATCAGCCGAAAATGCTTGAAGACGAACTGCCTGCGACCGAATTGGGTACCGGGGCTCTGCATCTACAAATTCCTTTACGTTTGGCTCGATCTGCGACTCCCCGACGGAACGCGAGAGCCCTTTGTCGGATGGATGTACTGGCTGCCAAACCCGCTCCTACCCTTTATCGCGTTTCGGCCGGCCGTTCCTCGCTCTTCACCGACGCTACAGATTGACGAGATAACCGGTTGACGCGAACGCATATCGAGCCTGCCGATGGTTAGCAGCTGATCAGACACTGCTCCGGTTCGCCCCGGCGTCAAAGCCCCGACGCGGCGGGATATCGTCCTCTCGGGACTAGTTGGGACGCTTGCGTCCCTCGGAAGCACGGCGATCGCGTCACCGCAAGCGGTCGATGTCCCCAGCTTCCAATCCGGCAGATATCAGTTCACGATCCTTCGGCCGCAGCTAGAGCTCCCATCGATCAGGCTGTTTCGTTTGGAGGGTGGCACCATCGATCTCGTGTCGCTTCGGGGTAAGCCGATCCTTTTGAATTTTTGGGCATCGTGGTGCGCCGCCTGCCGGACAGAATTACCCATTCTTGAGCGACAATACGGCGCAGCTTGGCGCGCCAACCTGCATGTCGTCGCCGTTTCGGAGGACGGGGGCAGCCGACAGGCGGTTGAGCGCTTCGTCAAAGACCTCGAGCTGCGAACCCTTCCGATCTATCTGGACCCCAACGGCTCTGTCGCATATTCGGACAGCGCCAATAGCAGGAACGCGCCGTTCGCCCTTTACGGGATGCCCATCACCTATCTCATCGCAAGCTCCGGATGGGTCGTGGGCTACATGCCGGGCGCCGCAGATTGGTCGTCGGCTGCTGCCAGCGACCTCATCGAATTCCTCCACAACATGTGAGGCAGCATGGCGCCGTCCAAGGTGCTGCGGCGTTTTCGTCTCGATGCGCCGGCTCCTTCTCGTTCGAGCCGGTGTTTTTGTGTGACCGGGTAACCTTTTCGGTGTTCCGAGCGAACCGCTCCGAGAACCTCGAGGTTCGCGGCATGCAACGGAGACCGAAAGATCATGCATTCCAAACTCTGTAAGGTTTTGCTGGTCGCGGCGACGCTCCTTGCGTCGTCGCTTGTCGCTTGGGCGGGGCAGCCGTTCGATGCCAAGGCGTTTCAATCCGCCCAGGCCGCGGAAAAGGTGATCCTCGTCGACGTCACCGCATCCTGGTGTCCGACCTGTAGGCAGCAACGGCCGATCGTTGAGCAGATCGAGCGAGAAAAGCCGGATTTGGTCGTCCTGGAAGCCGATTTTGACACTGCAAAAGACGTCTTGAAGCAGTTTCGCGTTCAGTACCAGAGCACGCTCATCGTCTTCCGAGGTAGCAAGGAGGTCGCGCGGTCGACCGGCGAAACCGACCCGAGCCTTATCCGCGCGCTGATCGCGAAGGCATTCTGACTATGCCCGGTGTTGGCAATTTGGCGCTCGGCTACGCAGCCGGCGCGTTATCGACGTTGTCCCCTTGTGTGCTGCCGATACTGCCGATCATCTTGTTCGGAGCGATCGAGCGACATGCATTGGGACCCTTGGCTCTGGCCGCGGGGCTATCGGCTTCTTTTGCCGGGGTCGGAACTGTCATCGCATCGGCCGGCTTCAGCATCGGACTTGATCCATCCGCGTTGCGCCTCGCGATCGCGGCCCTGATGACAGGCCTGGGAATCATCCTTCTCGTCCCGTCGCTTCAAGGCAGATTAGCGACCGTCGCGATGCCCGTCGCGACAAAAGGACAAACCCTGCTTGACCGAATTCAGCCGTCTGGAATTGGCGGCCAGTTCGTCCTTGGCGCCCTGCTCGGGGTGATCTGGTCTCCTTGCTCAGGTCCGACGCTTGGGGCAGCAATCGGACTCGCCGCGCAAGGCGACAATGTCGGCGCCGCGGCGGCAACCATGATCAGTTTCGGTCTCGGTGCGGTAACGCCGATCCTCGCGCTCACTTACGGCTCGAGACAAGCCATCTCTGCGCGGCGCGATTGGCTGGCGCGAATGTCGCGCACCGCCAGACCTTTGCTGGGCGGGGCCTTCGTTGGTCTCGGCGCCTTTGTCCTCACCGGCCTCGACAGGATCACCGAGGCCATCTTGACGCGCGCTATGCCCGACTGGCTGCCGACCGTGACGACGCGGTTGTGAAGCGCGTCAATTTTTCAAACCAAAGAAATGCATGGCCACGCTCAAGACATCACTGCGGTCTCCCCCAGACTGACGCCGTTCCTTCTACCGTTCGCCCGACATCCGTAAATCCCACCGTTCCGCTGACAGGTCGCGGCCGCATCGAGGCGCGGAAGGCCCTCTTCCGAACGCATTCGTTGTTCGCGGCCTGCTCGCGTCCGGCAATCCCCACCGCGCTCGTCACTTTTTCCAACGATCCGATGCCGCTAATCGCCAGGCGCCGGAACATAGCGTCAATTGGTACGGCTTTCGCTGGAGGCACCAAATCAGCACGGTGAGGAAGGTTGCAACGACAAACTGGATGACGAACTCCTGTGGAGTGACTCGTCGCCATGGCACGGCAAGAGATCTTCGCGCACGGCATCCACGGGCGCCGCCGTGAAACGCGGCCATGCCCGCCGTCAGTCCGACGGAGAACGGCAAGGCGCGGACAGCAAGAGTGAAGATCAGCCAGCAGAACAGGCCGATTCCGAACAGGCTGAGGATGAGCCCGACGACAAGCATGGCGGTGACCTCCGTGACAAAAGATGTGAGGGTGGCGCCTTCCGCCACCACCGGCGCCGCTGATAAACTAGCCAAAGACGGGTGGCGACGGGACGGGTCATGGGTCCCCACCGGACGCTACAGCCTCCGTGGGCATCCGCAGAACCGCCCCGGTTCAGAGAGGACGAACGAAGGAATATGACCTACGAGGAATTCAACGAATTCTGCCGTGGCCTGCCTGCCACCACTTATGTCGTGCAGTGGGGCGGATCGCATGTCTGGAAAGTCGGCGGCAAGGTGTTTGCGATCGGCGGCTGGCAGGATGACGAGCCGAGCTTCACCTTCAAGGTCGGCGACATCGCATACGAAATGCTGAAGGAGCAACCCGGCTTGCGTCCCGCGCCTTATCTTGCGTCGCGCGGGATGAAATGGATCCAGCATTTCGCAAAGCCGGGGCTGTCCGATGGGGCGTTGCAGGACTACATCCGCCAATCCCATTCCATCGTCGCACAGGGCTTGTCGAAGAAGAGACGGATGGAGCTGGGGCTCGCCGCAACATAGCCCGCGTTAGCTTGACGTGGACCCTTGTCGAGCCGGCCCAGATCAGGCGGTGATCGTCGACTCGAGCCCGCCGGTGAACGCGATCTTCGGTCCCGGCGGATACGAACCGCCGGCCCGGCGTGCTGCCGCATCATAGGACGAGGCGAAGCAATAGTGCACATCTTTATCGGCCGTGGGCCGCACGACCACGTTTCCGATATCGCGGCCACCCGCGATGGTCCTCTTGTCGGGTGCCGAGGTTTGCCCGGCTTCCCAATTAAGAACAATATCGCCGCGATCCTTAGCGTCGGAAAATTGCTTGAGAACATGCATGATTGACCTTGCGGCATTGCAGCAGGACATCACGACGCTGACGCCGTTCGCCGCGACGCTCGCTGGACTTGTCGTCTGCTGCGCCTTTCCTGCAACCATTCTCGCTACGCTGACTTGATTGCCGTGACGATGGCGTAGCCAAGTTTGCCCTGAGCAATCGCTTCCTGAGCATGTCTGGCGAGTTTCTTGGCAGCCTCAAAATCGAAGCCTGGCAGTACAAGCTTCTGTAGTCCGGTCGCGACCTCGGCGGCGAGCAGCCGCGTGCGTATCCCATTCACAAATTCGGCGAGCACTTGGTTGTGTTCTTCGACGATCCGTACCGCCAGATTGGCGGCGCAGAGACGTGCGATATAGGCGTTAAGCGGTTGCGCATCAGCGATGCACGCGATCCAGGAAAACAGGTCATCGAGATCCCGAGGCAACGGTTCCGTTCGCGTCAAATCGCTCAATCCGACCTGGCCGCCACCTGCGAGTACCCGCGCGAACTCGTTGGCGGCAAGCTGCTTGTCCGGGACGAGGCAGAAGGAGCACTCGCAGATGATTGCATCGAACGAGCTGTCGGCAAACGGCAGTCGCTCCGCGTCGGCCCACTGAAACGACGCTCTTTCGGCCAAACCCATGTCCAGCGCCGTGCGATTGGCTTCTTCCACGTTCTTCCGGCTGAAGTCGATGCCGACCACCTCACAGCCGAACCGCTTGGCCAGGAAAATCCCGCTTGTTCCCGTGCCTGCCGCGACGTCCAGGATGCGGGTCCGAGGATTCAACGCCAACAGCCGACCGAGCCGCTCCGTAAGCCTGATACCGCCCGGATGAAACGAGTCGCCTACCAACAACTTCGTGATGTCGCTGTCGTACGCAGCGGCACAGCATTGCTTGATCTCGGGAGGTGAGAGCTCCCGCGCCGGGGTCTCCGAACTGCCGTGCGCCGTCGGTTCGTCGCTCACCTGGGGCCTCCGCTGGCAAACTCGAACACAACCGGCCTAGGCTCATAGGGGCGTCCTTCGCGCCGCGCCCGCCGCCGCTCCGGCTCCATGGCGGTCAATTGCCGCCGCGCCTGCTCGCGATAGCCAATGGTGTTGTACGCGCAGAACGGAATCTGCTTGCCGCCGGGAAGCAGGAATTCCTTGCAGCACTTCATGAGGTTCTTTTGATTGAAGGTCCAGGAGTCCATGAAATCCTGGAGCATGATCATGATCATGTTGTTTGCGATATTTTGGATCGCGAGACTGTCGGGAAGCGCGCAAGCCTGACACGAAGTTGCGATCTGCTGAAGCGACTTCGCCGACCCGGCGACGGAGGAAGACGACCAAAGGCCCTCAAGCGCCGTCCTGACCTCATGGCTGAAATCCGGAACGATGCGGTTGGTAATGTAGTCGAGATAGTCGTTGACGTTGACGATGCGGGGCAGCGGGGTCACTTTGTCACCATCGATAAATGCATAGGTGACTGAATTGCACGTCGGAAAGCAGCACGGCACGGGCACGAAGTCGCTGGCGACGAACTTACCGCCGGTTTGCGCTTCGATCCGGCGGACGATATCGGGAATTGTCATCCGGTCCATTGGATTGCCGGCGATGTGACGGCCTGCGCGAAATGCCGGCTGGAAGGTGATGCCACGAATTGCCGGATGCTTGATGGCGAATTCGACGATTCTGCCGATCTCGTGCTCGTTGACTCCGCGTTCTATGGCGGGCACGATCGTGACGCTGAGTCCGATCTCGGCGAGCCTGTCCAGCGCGCGCAACTTCTCGTCAAGAATGTGCGGCTCACCGCGAAGTATCCGGTAGGTCTCCGCTTCAAAGCCGTCGAATTGAAAGTAGATCGATGGCCGCACCTCGTTGAGTTGCTCCAGAAATCGGTCATCGCGGGCGATGCGCTTGCCGTTCGTATTGAGCATGACGAACCGGATGTTGCGGCTCTGGGCGGCGCGAATGAAGTCGATGATCCCCGGATGGAGGGTCGGCTCGCCGCCGGAAAACTGAACAACCTCGGGCTGTCCCTCAGTCCGGACGTAATCATCAAGTATCTGCTCAACCTCTTCGAGCGTCAGGCTGAATCCCGGCGCGGCATCGGCAAAGCAAAGCGGACACTCCATATCGCACGCACTGTTCACCTCGATGATCCCGAGGCACGCATGCTGCTCATGGTCCGGACACAGTCCGCAGTCATAGGGGCAGCCGTGCTCGACGGCGGTGCCGTGCGCCAGTGGAATCGTGCCTGGCTTGTTGTGGTGGGAATACGACACGTAAGCTTCGGCATCGGCGTAGACGAGCGACAGGAACGGCCCGCATTGTGGACAACGCTTGCTCATATAGACTTTGTTGTCACGCAGCAGAATTTTGGCATCGATGACCCGCCGGCAATTGGGACAAATGCTGCGCGTCAGCTCGTGGAAAACATACTCTGAATCGATGCGAGCGCGGTCACCGACCGCCCCCGTCGTGCTGCTGCTGAAGTCCATTGTCATTTGCGTCTCTGCCGATGCTGTCCGCTGCCCTCTCGATGAGTCGCCTAGCCGATCTCCCAGACCGCCCAGAGGAGTACCGGGGACAAGACCGTCGTGGCGAGGCAGTAGAAGCAGTACTGGCCGAAATTCATCATGTCGCGCACGCCAAGAATGTTGGCGAGCGTCGCGGCGGCCGAAAGTACGAGCAGCGCGATCCAGACCCAACGAGCGGGCGGCGCGAACAGCAGAGCGAGGATGACGACGTAGAGAACGGCGCCGATATATCCGTCGGGAATGCCGAACGGCCGTGCGAACGGCGCGTCGGCAACGCCTTCGCATCCGTCGCCGAAGATCGGGCACAGCAATCGACCCACCAGCCTGCTCTGATAGAGCCCGACGTAGATCATGGCTGCCGCACTGACGGCCGCCACACCAAATGCAATGAGCCGGAAAATGTTCATGCCTTGAGGCCAGGTGATCGCTAGGGGCTCTTATTAGCTCGGTCGGTCGCCGGGACGTGTCTCCACTGACCATCGATCACTTGTCGTTGGCGCTCAACCCCTAAGGGGAGGTTCGCCGACGCGGGCGAAAGGTTACCAGAGCCGAGAAAACCATTTGACAACCATTCGAGCCGTCGCTTAGGGGGGCGATACGGCTGCGCACGTGCTTGCTAAGACGGCTTTGCGAGCGAGCGGTCGACAGCTTTGCTACTCCTTACCAGGCTGCTGCCGGGTTGGAGCCCGGCAGCGAGAGTCTGGCATGATTGATGTCGCGCCGCGCACTTGCCACCGATGCCGGTGACGATCAATACCCGTGCCGGGGTCGCGCCGGGCGCGTGACGTGCCGCCCGAGCTGTGCATGTGCTGCATAAGCGTTGCTCTTGCCGAACGGCACAGATGCCGTCGCGCTCCGGGCATTTGCATTGGGGTACATACTCGCGAACGCCGCCGGCTCCTGCTGAGCAAACTGTGCGAACACCGGCGTTGCCGCCATCATCGCCAGAACGGCCGCCGCACTGAGAATTGTAAGTCTGGTCATGGCTGTTTCCTCCGTGTATCGATCAATTAGGGAGAGATCACAACTCCTCGAACCAGCGCGCACGAATTCGTCCGATCGTTGAAGATGCGCGGGCTCTCGCGCCGTGCTCCTCAACGCTTAAGAAGCGCTGGCTAAGCAGTTGAGAATCTCGAAACGTTCGAAGTGCGTTTGATTTGCACTTCTAATGATTGGTTCGCAGCAGCTTCTGCGGTGGTTACGCCCTCACGACGACGTGAAATCGCCGGCGCTATTTCTTATCCGCTCGAGAGCCGCAGCTCGATTGCCGCGCCCGCGGGTATAAACCATAATTGTCCCGACTGCCGACGAGTCTGCGGCAATATCCCGGCCGCGGGAGCAAGCGGGATATTCCGGCGTTACGGCCGTTGGACTACCGTTTCGAAGAGGCTGAAATGGCTCGCTTGAGCGAGACGGTTGGCCTCGGCAATCAGCTTGGCGGCGGAGCTATCGGCTGCCAGCTCGTCCAACAAATTGGGGTACACGTGCCGGTGATAGAAATCATCGGGTTGCACCTCCAACCAAAACTTGACCCGGCTACTCTTCGGCCATGATATCTCCAGCGTCGCGGACTGGCCCGGCAGCAAGCGGGTGTCGGCGCGCTCGATCCAGTCATCGTCGACAAATTCCACCTGTCGCTGGATGACGTGGCCAACCTCCGAGCCGGGGATCGGCCTTCCCGTTTCGTCAAGTGCTATTGCTTTCATGATAACCTTGGGCGTCACGTAGGTGGGGAATGCGTGGCCTATTCCAGTGCTGGTGAGGCGAAACCGCGCTGCTTGAGGTTCGGCAACGAACTCCGGCGTCAGCCCGGAGCGCACCATGTCCGGATCGTGGATGCCCCGCCACAGGTGCTTGCGCTCCGGCATGTGACAGGACTGACAAGTTACACCGCTGCGTGCGGCCGGACTCTGCTCCCATTCGACAAGCGTGTTCTCCAGCGGCTTGCCATTGATAGCCTGGCTCTGAGGAAACTGATGGCACGCAGCGCAGAACTCGGACTTCTCGAATTCCGGAACGCGCGTTACGCCACCATGCGGGGCGGTGGTATCGCTCTGGCCCACGACCCCGGTATAGCGTTGCGGTGGGCCAAAGTGGCGATGGCCCCTCAGGTGGCAGCCGCCGCAGGAATTTCCGGCATCCGCAAGCCCGCGGTCGGCACCCGGATGGATTTCGGCCTTAGCGCGTGCCGCTTCAAACGCCTCGAGCTGTTCTGCCATCGGGGCATGACACTGCATGCAGGCTGCGCTGTCAGCGGCGTCGTAGGTGAGGAGCTGGCCGACGAGCCCGGGCGAAAAAGCCCTGGCGTGGAGTGATGTTCGCCATTCCTCCAGCTTGTCGCCGTGACAGACACCGCAGCTCTCGGGCGCAAGCGAACGTTCTTCCGGAGTCCATATGCGCGGCGCTTCGCCCTGCGGCGCGAGCGGCTGGCGCCAATAATCCGGGGACAACCGTTCTGCCGCCGGAGAAACCCCGATCGAAAGACAGAACAGGCATCCGATGACCAGCACATGAGTTCGCGACTGACTCATCGGATTCCAGGATGGAGGTTTTCCAATATGGGAGCATCATTCAGGCTGCAGGGAGCGGCCCTATCACGATTGACGATAGCCCCGCCCGACCCGATGGACGCTACTTCTTCTTCGGCGCGCACGGATTCGCCGCCTTCTTTGCCGCTGGCGCACAGGGGTTCGCAGCCTTATTCGCCTTCGGCGCGCAGGGATTGGCGGCTTTCGTCGCCTTCGGGGCGCAAGGGTTCGCCGCCTGCGCAGTGGCCGGCAGCGATGCCACAGCGACAAGCGCGCCGAGCGCGGCGATTGAGCTCAGGGCTCGAAGCGAGGTCTTAAGCGCATTCATCGCAATTCTCCTGTCTGGTTGAACTTCGACATCGTTCATCGCGGCGTTGTCGCGGTAACGCAAGTGAGGCGGTTCGACAATCTCGTCGATGCGAATGGCCCCTGGCGATAGGTTCGCCGCTGGCAGCAAAAAGGTTACGTCCCACCGCGTTGGCGATCGCAACCGGTACTCGCGTGAGCGCCTACAGCAAACGCGCCCTAAGCGCTGCCAGCGCTTACCGCCGCACTTCGTCCAGTGTCGTTACCAGTGCCACCTCGGGCAGGTCCCCCACGACCGAATATATCAAACCGTTCTCTGTCCAACTCGCTTGGCTAAGGCGGCCCTCTTGCGCCAAGGTCAGCGTTCTCCCAGCGCGCTCGATCCGATTATTGCCCGTCAGGCTCAATCCGTCAGCCGACATGATGTAAATCGACAGCAGCCGGCCATGAACGCGATACATGTAAGACGCGACTCGGCGGCCCGAAAATAAACAGAGTCGACCACCGATCAGCTCGATCCCGGCGTCTCCAGTGGCCACCTGCGGTGGAGCGAAGTCGACCCTTACGGCCAGCCACGCGCGCACACGCGCAGGGTCGTCGGTCGCCACATCGACCGCTCGGTTGCTGTCGATGAAGGCCTGCAATTCCTTCAGCGGCACATCCGACAGCTCGGCTGTGTGCGGGACCAAAAACGTGATCGCGAGAGAAACTGTCAAGACGGTGGCGGCGATCGCAGCTCCTCGACCTAACAGTGCGCCGCGAATCGGCCATGAGAGCGCTCGCAAAGATTGAGCGAGCCGCTGCTCCAAGCCGTTCGGGGCGCGCTCGTTGGCGAACGCCCGGCGCAGCGCAACTCCAATCGGGTCGTCGGGAGGCATTCGTGAGGGCGCGGTCATCTTCGAGCCTCCGGGACGCGGTGATCAGCCGAACTCGCGCTTGGCCACCAGCCGGCAGTTAGCGCGGCCTGCAACATATCCCGGCCGCGAGCGATCCGGGACATCACCGTGCCAATCGGGCAATCAGTGACCACAGCGATTTCGCGGTACTTCATCTCCTCAATGAAGAACAAAGTCACGACAATACGAACTTCAGCAGGCAGAGAGCGCACGGCCTCCGCGATCGCGTCACGCAAAAAGCTGGCTTCGGCCAATAGGTCGGGGCCGGGCGTGTGAGTTGCCAAGGCTTCGCCGTCCGCCCCGTCAGAGTCGTTCTCGGAGACGACCAGCTCCATTTCCGGCCTCCGCAGTTGGCGGCGGTATTGGTCGCGGAATGCGTTGATCATGATACGGAACAGCCATGCGCGGCACGACTCGATGTTCCTGAACTCACCCTCGCGGAACGCAAGGAAAGCCTTGATGTAAGCGTCATGCACGAGATCTTCGGCATCCGCCTCGCTGCCGGTCAATGCCCGTGCGGCCCGGTACAACGGTGTCACCAACTCGCGGGTGCGTCGCTCGAAGCTGTGGCGGGTCAGAAAATTTCGCAGAACGGACATCGCTTCTCACCCTGATCAAATTCTCTTCCAGGCAGCAAAATGAATGGCGGAGCCCGTTTATGACCTCGGATTGGGGGCTGGATGTCCGAACGTGAGTCAGTCCTTCGGACAACCTATTTTGCGATGATCTGTAGTGTGCCTTTCATATTCAGATGGATGGTGCAGACGAGATTGTAGGTTGCTGCATCCGCCGTGGCGGGAATAGCGATCTCGTACCTCGCGTGAGGATCAATGAAATGTTCTGCCAGCAGTGATTCATGGTCCGGCAAGAACACCGAGTGCAGCTCCTTGTCGTCGTTATAAAAGGCGATCGTATCACCGGGCCTGGCGGAAACAGTCTTGGGCTCAAAGCTCTGCTCCTTGAGATGGACCTCGATCACGCCCGCGTGGACGGGCCGTGCGGTCAACGCCAGCGTGCCCAGCGCCGCGCTGACGAGAATTGCCCGAACACTCATCGCTCTGGCGAAGCCGGAAACTTGCCCCATAACGCCCCCGGATACACACCGGCGGCTTGGCTAAGTTTCCCGTCAGCGTGATAGTCGAGCAGGAATTCCTTGCCCGGCCAACTGTCACGCTGCACGACCTTGTGCGCCCGACCGCTACCATCGGCCACAATCGCATGCTTGCCTGCGCCGAATTCTGTATACGGTTCGTCCTTGAAGGGCTCCGTCTCGACCACGTTCCAAAGCGTGTATACGCCGTACGGGATCAGCCCTTCGAAATCGAATTCGGTAAGGATCTTGCCATCCGGGAGCTTGGTCAGCTTGGCGGTGCCATGGCCGGCCCAAAAGCTCGCAACTGTCATCCCCGGCGGCACTCCTTTCTTGAGGTCGCGCTCCTTTTGCGGAAACAGCGGGACGATCGTAGCCTCGCTCACCGCCGGCTCTGGCGGCGCGGCTGGTGTCGGGCTTGCAGCGGCGACGACAGCGATCGCGACCAACATTGCAGACGCCTGTCTGAGATTTATCATTGCGGAAGCTCCAGGTCGGTTCCAAGGGAAGGGCTCTGGTTGCCAAGGGTTCTGCCCTTCACCCTGAAGACGTTGGCCGACTGAGTTTTATTCGCAACGCCGGCGAAGCGTTCTGTCTTTGCGAGTTGTCGTCGTGCAAGGCACGTGCAAATACGATGGCGAAAATGGGCACACGTGCCGCCTCATGCCTGCTTTGCAGGATGCTATTACGGCGCTTGTGACGCGCCTTGAGTTCGAAACGGCTGGTCATGTTGCTCGCGTTATCCCGCAGTTCGCCGTATCAACCGATTTTGTTACGGCTGCCACCTGCACGGGTTCGATACCTTTCACATGATGGATTCACGAACAGGAGGCAGCCTTTCGGAACGCAGCAGGGCTCAAACGATTGCGATTGATTTTCACAGAATCACAGCTACCTGCGCGACGTAACTTGAGCGGGTGCGTGTGCGAACTTGCATATGGGCGGCCTGCCAGAATGCCGGCCGCCGCGACAGCAGCAAAAAAGGGGACATGCCAGGAGGTCTCAGTCGCGCCGAAATGAAGGCGCTTCAGTGAGGCCATGTCGGTATGGTACTTTTACGCGATATGACCGAACGATCCGCGTTGATCTCCCAGGCGTTTCGGTTTGAGCGTGTAACGCTCGTCTGGATGACCATCGAAGCTGCGGTTGCGATCTGGTCCGGAGATGAAGGCAGTGGAACTGGACCGCGACGAGTCAAAACCGATAAGTCAAATCTTCGGCCGAGCTCTCGACCAAGGGCTGCTCCAATTACTCCTCGTGCTCATGGGATCCTCAATCGTTTTGATCGCGGGAGACGGTCGACGCGAAGTTCGAGCGGAACCTCCAACAGCCAGGATCGTTGGTTTGGGCGCAACCACCTGCCTGCAATTTAACGAAGATATCAGGTTGAACTCTTCGCTCCAGAGAGACTATTTGGCGTGGGGTCAGGGCTACATGAGTGGCATTTTGTTGAGTAGGCCGCCTGGCGTTGACCAGGGTCTCGATCTTAATCCCCCAACCTTTGACATGATCAATCAATTGCATTTTCTGCGGGATTACTGCGCACAAAACACCTCAGCGAACTTCGCTGACGCGGTCGAGGCGTTGTACAAGCGGCTTAGACGGGAGGGCAAGACCTGACCAAGTTAGGGGTAGCTAGCTAAGCGACATCAGATCGATATCGTGCCGCTCCTCACTCAGCGGCTTTGGATTCACCGGATACGGCCGGGCGGGCGAATTCCTCGTATGGCCGTTCGAATCGCCCGTAGCGCAGCGCCAGCGTCGGCAACACAAGAAGGTTCAGTGCCATCGACGTCAAGAGGCCGCCGAGGATCACGATGGCCATCGGTCCCTGGATCTCACGGCCGGGATCGTTCATGCCGATCGCGAGCGGCAGAATGCCGAGCCCGGTCACAATCGAAGTCATTAGGATAGGAGCGACCCGGTCGGCCGCTCCCGCGATGGCGGCCGCCAATCCCCACGGCCTGCCCTCGACTTCAACAAGATGCTCATAATGCGCTATCATCAGGATAGAATTGCGCAGCGTGATGCCGAAAAGCGTTACGAACCCGACCATGCCACCCAAGGTCAATAGTCCACCCGTCGCGAATAGCGCGAGGACGCCGCCGACAAGGGCAAACGGAAGGTTCGCCAACACCAACAGCAGGTTGCGCCAATTGCGGGTGACGATCGACAGCAAAAGAACGATGCCGACGGCGGCGATCAGCGAATTGACAATCAGGTCGCGCTGGGACCGCGATTGTGCCTCCGCTGCGCCTGCGAACTGGATGTAGGTTCCAGCCGGAAGCTGGATCCTGGAGCGGATGGCGGCCTTTGCCGCGTGCACGAAGGAGATGAGATCGCTGCCACGGACATTCGCGGTCACAGTCTGAACTCGACGCGCTCCTTCGTGCAGGACTTGGTAGCGCCCCGACGTCTCATAAACTTCGGCGATCTGCTTGAGCAGAATGTAAGCGCCGCCGGGACTGCGCAATGGCAAGTCGCCGACCTTGGTGATATTGTCCCGGCTGGCAGCGTCGAGAATCGTAATGACGTTGAAGACCTGATTGCCTTCATAGGTCTGCCCGACGATATCGCCCTGATAGGCTGCACGGATCAATTCGAGCACCTCAACCGAATCGAAGCCCCAACGCTCCAGATCGGGCTTGCGGAGGCGGATCGTGAGCTGCGGCAGGCCTGGCGGCGATTGGACCTGAACGTCGGCCGCGCCGGGGATTTCGCCGAGTGCACGGGCAATCTGCTGCGCCTTCTGATCGAGGAGGTCGAGGTCGTTGCCGAACACGTTGACCACGACCGCGGCGGTATAGCCCGAGAGCGTCTCCTCGATGCGCTCGGTCAGAAAAGTCATGACCGCGGCGTTCACGCCGACGAACCCCGCAAAGGTTCGGCGGATATCCGCTTGCGCCTTTTCGGCCTCGTCTCCCGACAATCCCGGCTTCAAATCAACTTCGAACTCACTGTAGTGCGGGCCCCAGGTGTCTTCGGACTCCTCGGCACGCCCCGCGCGCTGCGCAACCGAGCGCACTTCGGGCAGTTGCCGCAGCGCCTGGGCGATATGGGCGCCGACTCGCAGCGATTCGTCGATCGATGTGCCGGGGACCGCCGACATGTGAACGACGAAGTGCCCCTCCTTCAGTTCGGGAATGAACCCGCCGCCAAGAAACGGCAGCGCAGCACAACCGGCAATTGTCAGCAGGGCGGCTGCGGCGATGAGCGTGCGAGGACGTTCGGCAAGCCGCCGCAACAGCGCCTCATAGCCGGCGCGGGTCCATCGGATCACAGGCGGATCGTGCGCCGGCACCTTGCCCGGGAGGAGCATCATCGACAGCGCCGGCGTCAGCGTCAGCGCGACGGCGAGTGACGCCAGGACCGCTGTCGTGTAGGCAAGCCCTAGGGGGGCAAACAGACGTCCCGCGGTCCCGGACAACGTCATGACCGGCAGCACGACCAAAATGACAGCAATGGTGGCATAGACCACCGCGCTGCGAACCTCGAGCGTCGCGTTGAGCACGACCCGCGCGAACGGCTGGGGCTGGGGCGATCTCCTGTTTTCTCGGAGGCGGCGGACGATGTTCTCGACGTCAATCACCGCATCATCGACCACCACGCCGATCGCAATGGCGAGACCGCCCAGTGTCATCGTGTCGAGCGAGGCGCCGAGCCGTTCGAGCACGATGGTCGCGGTCAGGAGCGACAGCGGAATGGCGGTGCAGGAGATGGCGGCCGTTCTCAGATCGAACAGGAAGAGGAACAGAACCACGATCACAAGCATCCCGCCAAGAATTAGCGAATCCCGGACATTGCTGGTTGCCGTATTGATGAAATTTGCGGGACGGAAGAGATCGGCGTGGATTGTGATGCCATCCGCCTGAAGAGTTGGCCGCAGCTCCTCCAAGGCCGCTTCCACGTTCTCCGTGACCTTGAGCGTGTCGGCGGCATATTGTTCCGCCACATTGAGGATGACGCCGGGCGGCCCCTGGACCGCGGCACCGCCGATGGGCGGTTCGGGGGCCTCAACGACGTCGGCCACATTCGCCAACGTGACGCTCGCGGCTCCCCTGCTCAAGAGGACCGTCCGGGCAATGTCGTCCGGTTTGAGGGATTGCCCCTCGGTCTGGAAGACGATCCGCTGATTCCTGGTGTCGACGAAGCCTGCTCCCCGCACGCCGGTTGACCGGCGCGCCGCAGTTAGCACGTCGTTGAGCGTCAGGTTGTATCGGATGAGTTCGTCGGGATGCACCTGTATCTGGATCGAGCGCTTGTCGCCCCCGAACACCGTGACGCTGGCAACGCCGGGAACGGCGAGCAGGCGTAAACGTACCGTCCAGTCGGCAGCCGTGCGCAGATCCATCAGCGAGCGCGTCTCCGATGTCAGGCCGACCACGAGCATTCGACTTGTCGAGGACGTGAGCGGTGTCATGACCGGCGGCTGTAACCCTTGCGGGAGCTGCTGGGTCGCGGCCGCCAGCCGCTCCGCGACAACTTGCCGGTCGCGATAGATGTCGCTCGACGAATCGAAAAATACCGTTACGACGGACAGTCCCTGGATCGAGGTGGAGCGCAGCGTCCGCACGCCCGGCACGCCGCTGATGGCGTTCTCGATGGGACGGGTGACGAGGATCTCGACCTGCTCCGGCGTCAGCCCGACAGCTTCAGTCTGGATGCTGACCTGAGGCGGTGCAAACTCCGGAAACACGTCGTATTTGGCGCGGCCGAGCGCGTAGACGCCATAGGCGACCAGAACGCACGCGAGTGCGGCGACAATACCGCGGAAGCGGATCGCGAACGTGACGAGCGCCGCCTGCGGACCAGAGGGGAAAGCGGGGTTCACTTTTAGTCCTCGACCTGGATCTGCGCACGGAATTCCTCGGACAGAAGCAATTGCGCACCGCGCGTCACAATCTCCGCATCTTCAGGCACATCCTTGGCGATATAGCCTCCCCCTGGCGCGGGCAGGTCGGTTGCGATCTCGACGCGAGCGAAGGTGTCTTGACCCGTGCGCCGATACACCCAGGCTCGACCCTGCCACCATACAACCGCGGACGCCGGCACGTCGGCGCCCTCAGCGGATCTGCCTGAGGGCAGGAAGGCAAGCACATTCATTCCGGGCAAAACACCGCTTTCTGCCGCCGCCGCGTAGAAGAGGCTGACGCCTTGAATCTTCGGGTCGATGCGCGTTGCCGGCGAGACGAACGTGACGTTTGCCCGCGCGGCCTTGCCGGTTTCTATGGACGCCGTGGCAGGTGGAGCCCTAAGGGTCACCCCGGGCGGCAGAGTGATCTGCAACAGGAAGGTCTGCCGCTCGATCAACGCCGTGATCATCGGCGACTCATCGACCAGCGACTTGCCGAGCACGGAACCCCATTCCTGATACGCCGTTGCGGTAAGGGTACGCACCTGCGCCTCCGCAGCAGCCAGGCTAGCCTGGTCCGTGCCGAAAGCCGCCTCCGCGGCCTGCAACTGGGCCTGTGAGACAACGTGAGTCTCGTTGAAGAGTTTTTGCGCGCGTTCGAACGCAGGCTTCGACATCGCAAGCTTCGCCTGTGCGGTCTGCACCTGAGCCTTCGCGTTGGCGTAGTTATTGCTGAGCTCGGTGAGCCGCGCGACGTCGAGAACCATCCCGTAGGCGCGCAGTTCCTCCTGATGAGGCGCGGATGGCAGCGCGATTGTCTCGATACCGCTGCGGTGTTGCGTAGCAGCGTCGATCGTGATGACCCGCTCGCCGGCGTCGCCGGAAACGCGGATCGGTATCTTGATGGCCCGTTCGCGCTCGGCCTCGGTTGCCGCTTCGTTGCGCCCTGCCAGGAATCCCCAGCCCATGAGGGTACCGAACGCAACAACTCCCGCCACGACCAGGAAGTTCACCGCCCACGATCGCGCCGGTCCTTGCCGCTTGCTCATCCAGAGCCCCTAATCATCTCACGCAAGCTCGTCCCGGGTTCCCGGCCAAGTGTCCGGTATCCGACCCGCTTGTCCGGCCGGCGAGCCTTGGAATGGTTATAGCCGAAAAAAATTTGTTTAGGTCGCGGCTGTGTGCGGTCGGCGCGACATAAACCGACCTAGGCCGTGCAATGTCTGCTTGTCACCCGAAGCGGCAGAGAAGCGGATGTCGCGCTAGGAGCCTGTCTGAATAGTCGCTGTTCAATGCTGGGCGAGTCTGATTCAACCTTGGGCTATGAGCAAGTATTTTCGCCCCTGGAATATCGATCAG
>Ga0209701_10000604_pt1 | contig 21572 bp, 22 predicted proteins | sample CZO8metaG_4_FD_188356 | JGI IMG/M metagenome (GOLD analysis project Ga0209701, IMG submission 188356) | Vadose zone soil microbial communities from the Eel River Critical Zone Observatory, Northern California, USA - CZOApr15con2H3.8 metaG... | ecosystem: Environmental > Terrestrial > Soil >... | reverse complement strand
GTCTGACGTGCGCCGCCGGGAGAAGATTGTGGAGACAATCCGTGAGCTCGCAGACGATGTCGCCAGCGAACTGCGCGGGGAGGGCTATCGGGGGCGGACGATCACACTGAAAATTCGCTACCACGACTTCCAGACTCACACCCGCGCCCAGACGCTCGATCAGTCGACGGATGACCCTGAGACGATCCGCCAGTTGGCGATCGCACTGTTGGACCGGTTTACGCTTGACCGGTCGGTCCGGCTGGTGGGCGTGCGCGTGTCGGGGTTGGCGAAATCGGCCGCGGCGACGCCGGAGACCCCTTCCCCACCTCCATCCTCCGGCTGACCCGGGGAGGGGTAGAGCTACGCCGCGAGCTTACGGACGGCGGTTTCGACTTCCTGGTAGTTGGGTTCGACGCCGGCGTTGTCGGAGACCCACTTGTATCTCACGGTCCCGGTCTTGTCCACGCCAAACACCGCGCGCTTCGCCACACCGGGCAACAGCCCGCCAACGAAGTTGGGATCCTCAATGCCAAACCTCCGCACCGCTTCCCGGTTGAAGTCGCTGAGCAGAGGGAAGTTGAGCCGTTGCTGCTCGGCGAAGACCTTCTGCGCGAAGGGGCTGTCGACGCTGATCGCAAGCACTTGCGCCTTTATATCGTTAAACTTCGCCATGCTGTCGCGGAATGTGCACAACTCCTTGGTGCAGACACTGGTGAATGCACCGGGGAAGAAGACCAGTACAGTGGGCTTTCCCAGCAGTTCGGAGAGCTTCACCGCTTTGCGCTCAGCGTTCACCAGAGTGACATCGGGGACACGCTGGCCAACATCGACTCCCATTAGACACCTCCAACGTGACTGACAAGGCGCGGTGACCCTGGACACATCTCGGTGAACCGCAGACCATCCGGCGAGATGCGCACTGCATCCTCGTGCCCGTCGAAATGACTCAGTTCGCAGGCCATTATAGCAGAAGCGCGCCGGGGTCACCGCGTGGAGCAGGAGCTCTTCTCCGCCACGCGAACACACAGCCAGTCCTCTGAACTCTCGCGTCCTCGATGACACGCATTAAAGACCCGTCTGCTGCGGCTGAAGCTGAAACAGAACTGCCCTGGCTGCGGCGCTACATCCCTCTTACGCGACGCGTGGCCGCTGGTCTTTTTTCTAGCGAATGCGGGCCACTCCAGCCTCGAGATCGACACTTCGGCCCTGCGACGGTACCCGACGCGTGAGGTTCGCCCGGCAATCGAGGAGGTCACTGTCGAGGGGAGGACCGTCTACCTGCTGGCTAACGGCGCGCTGTTGAATCTGGCCGCCGGATTCGGCGACCCCGTAGACGCTTTCGATCTCACTTCGGCGCTGATGCTGGCGGGGATCGAGTTCATGGTCCAGCGCCATGCCGCCTTCCCGGCGGGGATCCATCTCCTGCCCTCCGAGGTCCAGCACCGCGTTGCCGTCCTCGCCGTTGGACCGCTGAGCCCGTCGCCATGAGTCACATCGGACCGGCGCTCCCCGGAGGCCATACGCTGTGCTTGACGCTGGCGCGGGGCCGGCCGATCATGGGGACGTTGCACCGCCCTCCCCGCGAGCGCACATGAGCGAACCCTACCCTTCCTTCGGTTTTGTGACCCCACAGAACATGGGGCTCATGACCGACCTGTACGAGCTAGTGATGATCGACAGCTACCTCCGCCAGGGCCTGAACGAACCGGCGACGTTTGACCTGTTTATCCGTGGGCTCCCCGCCAACCGGTCCTTCCTGGTCAATGCCGGGCTGGAGTCAGTACTGTACTACTTAGAACACCTCCGGTTTGACCAGGACCAGATCGCCTATTTGGCAGGGCTGCGCTTGTTCAGCGAGGAGTTCCTCACGTACTTGCGCACCTTCCGCTTCAGTGGGGAGGTGTGGGCGATCCCGGAAGGCGAGCTGGTGTTCGCCATGGAGCCGCTGGTGGAGGTCACCGCCCCGCGGATTGAAGCGCAGCTCGTGGAAACGTTCCTCCTGAATGTGCTGAGCTTCCAGGTGATGATCGCCTCCAAAGCCGCGCGCGTGGTCCTGGCGGCTGCAGGCCGTGGGGTGGTCGACTTCTCGCCGCGCCGCGATCACGCGACCGACGCGGCCATGAAGGTCGCCCGAGCTTCATACGTGGCGGGGTGCATCGGCACGTCCAATGTTCTCGCCGGGATGCACTACGGCATCCCCGTCTACGGCACCATGGCCCATTCGTACATCATGTCCTTCAGCGACGAGCTGACGGCATTCCGCGCGTTTGCCCGAGACTTCCCCCAGAACGCCACCTTTCTGATCGACACGTATGACACCATTCAGGGCGCCCATCACGCCGTCACCGTGGCCCGCGAGATGGCTGCGCGGGGCCAGCGGCTGCGGGGAGTGCGGATTGACAGTTACGAGAACCTTGAGGACCTGGCGGCCCTCAGTCGTCGGGTGCGGGCAATTTTCGATGCCGCGGGGCTATCGGAGGTCGAGATTCTGCTGTCCAGCGACTTGGACGAGTACCGCATTGCCGACCTGCTGGCCCACGGCGCCGTCGCGAACGCCTTCGGAGTCGGCACCCGGATGGGAACCTCCGAGGACGCGCCGAGCCTGGGCGGCGTCTACAAACTCGTTGAAGACACCGCGGGACCCAAGATCAAACTGTCCACCGGCAAAGCGACGCTACCTGGCCGCAAGCAGGTGTGGCGCACGCAGACGGACAGCGGCGCCCTCACCGACATGATCGCGCTGCGGGATGAGAAGCGACCGGAGGGGATGACGCCTCTGCTGGGGCAGGTTATGGCCCGCGGGCAGACCCTTCGGCAGGATTCGCTCGACGCGATCCGGCAGCGCTGCCGAGGCCGCCTGCAGGGGCTGCCGCCGGCCTGGCGGACGCTCCATGCGCCTGCGTTCCCCTCGCCCGTGGGTCTGAGTCCGGGTTTGCAGAAGCTGCGGGACCAGATGCATCACGTTCCGCGATCGTCGGAGTGACCGTCCTTGGGATCAGCACAGGCGCCAAAAAAAGAAACACGGCGACGAGGGCAAATCCCCGTCGCCGTGTGCGAGCCGATGCTCGCGTTCGTGCTTCTATCGCTTCTTTTTGGCCTTCTTCTTCGCCACGGGAAGCCTCCTTTTGCGCATTCGCGCCGAGCGACACCATGCTCGCTCGCGCCGCTGCGCTCGTGATCGCGCGCTGTTCACTGGCCGAGCGCACGGGTGCTCACTGATGAGGTGCACCGCCCGCATCGCACCGGATGCGAGGGTTCGTTGGATTGATGGGATGCGACATCGATCCACTGTTCTCCTGCTTCGCGCGAAAAAATTTTGGTACAGTGAGTGACGATGACGCTGCCGGAGATCCGTCGCATCACCGACTCCGGTGGATTGCGCGGGATCGAAGATCTGCAACGAGACGTGTGGGGGATGTCCGATCGCGAGATCATCCCCGTGCACCAACTCCTCGCGGCGGTGGCCGCCGGAGGCAACGTGCTCGGCGCATTCGATCACACGGGAGCACTGCTCGGATTCTGCTACGGACTGGTCGGGATGCGTGCGGGCAAACTCTTCTTCTACTCCCACATGGCGGGAGTGCGGACCGGATTTCAGAATCACCACATTGGATTCCTGCTCAAGCGCGCGCAGCGCCAAACAGCCCTAGACCAAGGGTTGGACTGGATGATGTGGACCTTCGACCCCTTACAAAGTCTGAACGCGGCGTTTAATCTCCGCAAGCTGGGGGCCACGGCCCACCGCTACTATGTGGATTACTATGGAGAGATGGCAGACGAGATCAACCGCGGGATGCCGACCGATCGATTAGAAGTCGACTGGTGGCTGCGCGACCCCCGGGTCGACGCTGCGCTGACAGAGACGGCGGCGCCGCGGTCGTGGCCCGCGGTCCCACCCGCGTTACGCGGGATTGCCCGAGGGGAGATCGTCATTCCCGAGACCCCGGCGCTGGACCTCGCCGGACCTATCATTCGGATTGATATTCCCAGCACCATTGGGGAACTGAAGGCCACTCACCCCGATATCGCCCTGGCCTGGCGGCTGGCCTCGCGTCAAGCCTTCGTCCACTACTTCCATCGCGGCTACCGCGCCATCGACTTCGTGGGCCAGCGGAGCGCCGCCACGGGATCCTACATCCTCGAACGCCAGGCGGGGGAAGGGACATCGGTGTGAGAATTCGCCGCGCCGAGGTGCGGCAGGTCAACCTGCCCCTGGTGTTCCCCTTTGAAACTAGTTTTGGGCGGCAAGAGAGCCACTCGTGCCTGCTCGTGCGGCTGACCGCCGACGGTCAAGAGGGATGGGGAGAGGTTCCCGTGGAGACCGCACCGCTGTACAACGAGGAAACCACGGGCACCGCGTGGCACATCCTGGAGCAGTTCATTCTCCCCGCGGTTGTCGGCCACGAGATCGCCCACCCCCGTGACTTCCCGCCGCTAGTCCGCCGGTTGCGACGCCATCACATGGCCAAAGCGGGAGTGGAGGCCGCTCTGTGGGACCTGTTCAGTAAGCTCCAAGCGATGTCGCTAGCGCGGGTGTTGGGCGGTACCAAAACATCGGTCGAGGTCGGCGTGAGCCTCGGGATCGAACCGTCGATCGATGCGCTTTTGCAGCGCATCAGCGACTTTCTCCGGCGGGGGTACCGGCGCGTCAAGATCAAGATCAAACCGGGATGGGACGTGCAGGTCACGCGGGAGGTGCGCCGGGCGTTCGGACCCATCCGGCTGCAGGTCGATGCCAATTCCGCGTACACGCTGACGGAGGCGAGCGTCTTTCGTGAGATAGACGCGTTGGACTTACTGCTCATCGAACAGCCGTTGGGCGAAGACGACATCGTCGACCACGCCGCGCTACAAGCGCAGCTGCACACCCCCCTGTGCCTGGATGAGTCTATCGTCGGCCCCGATGACGCGCGCAAGGCCATCCAGCTGGGTAGCTGCCGCGTGATCAACATCAAGGCGGCGCGCCTGGGTGGGTTGGGGGCGGCCATCGCCACCCATGACATCTGCCAACAGCATGGCATTCCGGTGTGGTGTGGGGGGCTCTTGGAGACTGGCATTGGCCGGGCCGCCAACCTTGCCCTGGCGTCTCTGCCCAACTTTCGGCTCCCCAGCGACCTGTCGGCCAGCGATCGCTACTATCACGAAGACCTCATCGACCCGCCGGTTGTCCTGAACAACGACGGAACCGTCAGCGTGCCGACCTCCACCGGTTTGGGGGTAACCGTGAGGCTCGACCGGATCGACAAGTACACCGTGAAGCAGGCCACTGTCGAGGCTTAGGACTCTCGCCCGCAGAACGCAGCAGTCCACGACCGACCTCTCTCCATCCCGGACGGCTGCGGTGCTCTACCTCTCCCCCAATTCTTGACAGAGATCCCCTCCATGTTATGATGACTATGCAATCGGTCTTCGATGAGAGGCCACGACGCCTCCGCGATGCGCGGAGGCGTTTTGCGTTTTCGGAGGGACACATGGACGAGCACAAGGATCCAATGGCGTTGTGGGTTGGGGCCTGGACACCCCGAGACGTAATTGATCGGGAAGTGCAGCGGCTCACTCCCCCCACCCCAGACGCGCCAACATCCGAGCCCACCAGCGAGCGCGAACCGAGTCCGTCGTAGTCGGCAAGCACCCTCGCGACCACCGCGCATCGACCAGCCCTCCGCGCGCGCTGCGTTATGGAGCGGATCTGTTGAAAGACACCGGCGCCCGCATTTCCCCCGTGGAATTTGACCGCCTCTGGGGGCGTGGTACAATCAATCCGCGATGAGCACACTCAGTGAGGGCGACGCACTGACACGCGAGCAGGTTATTGAGATGCTGCGCGCCATCTACGACCCGGAGATCCCGGTGAACATCTGGGACCTGGGGCTCATCTACGATCTGCAGATCTCGGGTTACGATGTCGCCATCAAGATGACGTTGACGGCGGTCGGGTGCCCCGTCGGTCCGGCGATCGCCGGAGAGATCGAGAACAAACTTATGTCCATCGGCGCAGAACACGTCAAGACCGACTTCGTGTGGAGTCCGCCGTGGTCTCCCGAGCGGCTCTCCGATGATGGGCGTCTCGCCCTGCAAAGCATGGGCTACCCGGTGTAGCCAGAGTTTCCCCCAGCCGTTAAGCGAAGTAAGTCCGCGAGAAACCGGAAGCAAATTCCCTTAGATTGTCTTATTGGGTAGATGCGAGGTCTAGTGGTGAGCGGCGCAGGCGTGAATCTGCGACCCTCACGCGGGCGAATCCGTCTCAGTGCACCGCATGCTCGATCCGGCCCGCCAACGCGAGATCGTTCTCTGTGATGGCTTTCTCGCTATGCGTCATGAGTGTCAAAGTCACCTTGTTCCACCCGAACACCAGGATGTCGGGGTGATGATTGGCCTCCTCGGCTAGCTCCGCCACAGCGTTGACGAATCGCATCGCATCTTTAAAGTCGCGCCGCGTGAAGGTCTTGCGGATCCCGGCCGGCGTGACCTCCCACCCGGGCAAGTCCTTAAGACGAACACGAACCTCCGCGTCGCTGATCTTGGCCACTCCCACCAATCCTCCCCTCGCTCCTGGAGCCGGGCCCCCGTCTACCGCGCCGACTGCTTGACCTCGGTTCCCGACCCCTGAATCTGCCCTCTGTAGTTCTTGGCGGCGTTAACAAATCGTTCGGCCATCACCGGATGGGACGCAAAGTGTACATGCGCGTACGACGCAAACACATTCGGCGTGCAAATGCCATCTTTCCCCTCCGCGAGCCCGCGCCCGCCCACCGAGGTCAGGCCAAACTCCACTGGACCGAGGGGGGTGGTCGTGGAAAAGTGGAACTCGTGGCCGCGAACCGTTTCTCCTTTACGCAGCAACACGCTGTCAGTTGTCGCGGTCAGAGTGACGTACCCTAGCGCCGCTAGGCGCGGCTGCATCCGCGTCATGAGGGGGAGGGCCCCGACCATGGGATGTTCCCGCCCAGCCTCATCCACCAGCGTCTGCGCCAAGTACATCATGCCGCCACACTCTGCGTACACCGGCATCCCTGAGGCCACAGCCTCTTTCACCTGCTCCCGCAGCCGCACATTTTCGGCGAGTTTCCCCGCGTAGATTTCGGGAAATCCCCCTCCCATGTACAAGCCGTGCACGGGGGGCAGGTCGCGATCATGCAGCGGGCTGAAGGGGACGATGCGCGCACCGCGCGACTCCAAGAGGTCCAGTGCATCCTCGTAGTAGAACGAAAAAGCTTCGTCGCGCGCCACGCCCAGGGCGACCTGTTGAGCGACCGACATCGGGGGGAAAATCTGAGGGCCAGGGACCACTAAGGGCAGGGCCAACCCGGCGGTACGCACCAGCGCCGCGACGTCAACGTGCTCTTCCACCGCATCAGCCAACGCGTCAATGGCCTCCCGGGCAGAGTGCTCGGCGGCCGGCACCAAGCCGAGGTGCCGCTCCGGGAGTTTCAGCCGATCATCCCACGGGAGAACCCCTAGCAACGGTACTCCGGCAGTATCTAATGCATCGTGCAGCCACTGCTCGTGGCGGCCCCCGCCGACGCGGTTGGCGATCACCCCCGCAAGCGTGACCTCAGGATCAAAACTCACAAACCCTAGGGCGACGGCTGCGGCACTACGGACTGATCCCGCCACATCGAGGACCAATACGACCGGCGCGCGCAGGAGCTTGGCGACCTCAGCGGTCGAACCTGCCTCACTCCGCCCATCCACGCCGTCGTAGAGACCCATCATGCCTTCAATCACCGCCACATCCGCTCCGTCCGCGTCGCGCGCAAACAGTTCGACGACGGTCGCGGGGGGGAGCAGCCATGCATCGAGATTGCGGGCGAGGCGGCCCGGCTGGTCCGCTGCCGTGACGGCGGCGGTCTGCCATCCGGGATCGATAAAATCGGGGCCGACCTTAAACGGCTGCACAACCATGCCGCGGCGCTGCAGCGCGCGCAGCAGACCAAGCGTGACTGTGGTCTTGCCGGCTCCACTGTGCGTGCCGGCGATAACGATTCGAGGAACGCGCATAGGATCTGCGAGGATGTTCGACGATCCAACCGCAGTACCCTTGACCTCTCGCAAGCCCCATGCTACGCTCGCGGTGGTATAGCCATCTAAAGATGGCGACAACGGAAGGAGGTGAGCCGACGATGTGTAGTACGGTCCCGGCCCACCAGATAGGATTGTTGTTCGGGTAAGACGGATCGCCGTCTGTGCCTAACACCCAGCGTCCTGGCTTGTGGGCCGGGACGCTTTTCTTTTCCCCGACCGAGTTTGACTGACTCGGTTCCGACCGGGGCATGGTAAGGGCGAGATCCCGCAGCGCACCCCCCTGAACAGGGCCAGGTACTTCTCGGTCCCGGGGAGGTGCAGCTTGGAGTAGAGGACGTGCCCGGGTCGGATGAGTTACTGCCTCACCAGAGTCCAGTGCGCCATTCTGCCGATGCTTGTCGGCGCTCTCACGGCAAGCGCGGCTCCCCTCCCCGCCGCGGAGGTTAACGGAGCCCGCGTTATGACCATTGCCTGGGAGGCGGATGCTCAGATTGGCAAAGTGGTCATCCGCCTTGACGCGCCAGTCACCTACCGTACGATGGCCTCGCCCACCAGTATCCTGGTGGACCTCTGGCAGGCTCGCTTGGGCGAATGGCAATCGCAGACGGTGGTGCATCCGTTCGTCCAGGGAGTCCGCGTCAACCAACTAACCCCAGACGTCGCCCGCATCCAGATTGACCTTCGCCGGCCAGCCCGGTACAAGACCTACATGACCACAGAACCGTCCACGGTGACCGTGGTCATCATTCCTCCGGAGCTGGCAACCGCTCCCTTGCCGCGGAGCGTAGCGTACGAAGCGCTCCGAGCCCACACCCGAGCGGGCACAACTGGGGTGCACCTGCTGCGCATCAACCCCGACGATCCGGAGCTCGAGATCCGGCCCGTGCTGGCCGTCGATATGGTCTCCGGGACGGAAACGACGAGTACGATCGCCACACGGCACGAGGCTGTTGCGGCCGTGAACGGCGGCTACTTCGGTGGTCCGGCCATGCCGTTGGGTCTGGTGGTCATCAATGGCGAGCTCGTGTCCCTCCCGCTTCCTCGGCGCTCCGTCCTGGCATTCCCGCAGGCGGGGACGCCGGTGATTCGCGATTTCCAATTTGCCGGACGCGTCTACGTGCAGAAAGATCAGTGGGCTCCCATCACGGGTGTGAACAGTCTGCCCCAACCCGGAGGGGTAACAGTCTTCATGCCGCAGTACGGGCCCCTGACCCCGCCCGTCGCGTTGGGCGCGGTCGTGCGGCGCGACATCGTGGAACGCGTGCCGTCCGGACGCATCCTCATCCCCCGCGATGGATACGTCCTCACCGCCTGCGAGGGCGACACCGAATTTCTGGCGCACCTGCGCCCCGGGCAGCGCCTGGCCCTCTCGCTCGATCTCGATCCCGACCTTCACGTGGTGAATGCATTGGGAGGAGGCCCCCGGCTCGTAAAACGCGGTCGAGCGTTCGTTCCGTTTGCATGGGAGTCGTTCTCGTCGCCGTTGACCTGGCGTCGGGCGGCGCGCACGGCGGTCGGTATCACCGCGTTGGGCAAACTACTGCTGGTGACGGTGGACGGGGGAAGTCGTCAGAATCCGGGGATGACCTTGCCCGAGATGGGCGACCTGATGGTGAGCTTGGGAGCCCAGGACGCCATGAATTTGGATGGCGGCGGCTCCGCAACAATGGTCGTCGGAGGCCGTATCGTCAATGCGCCGTCTGACGGCTTTGAGCGGATGGTCGCTTCCGCCCTCGTCGTGCTCCGGCGACCTGTGGAATCCGACCGGGTGGTGAAAATCCCGTCGTGGGCTGCCCCCTAAGACGGGTTAGGTGTCCGTCGCAGGCTTAGCGCTTGGCCACTCCTGCAGTTTCGGGCAGGGCCGCATCCACGGGGATGGTTGTGCGCCGACTGATGGTCACCGCAGTCACCACCAGCGCCAGTGCCACCCCAATGACACTAAACCGCACGGCGTCGGGCAATGGCCGGATCACGACCGGGGCGATCAGAATCGCCACGAGGTTCATGACCTTGATCACCGGGTTGAGGGCCGGGCCAGCGGTATCCTTGAGGGGGTCCCCCACCGTGTCGCCGATGACCGCAGCCTTGTGGGCGTCTGTTCCTTTGCCACCGAGGTAGCCGTCTTCAATCTTCTTCTTCGCGTTGTCCCACGCCCCGCCCGTATTGGCCATGAACACCGCCAGCAGCTGCGCGGTCAGGATTGCCCCGGCCAAGTACGCCCCAAGTGGCGCGGCACCTAAGGCAAAACCCACTAGGATCGGCACACTAATTGCGATGATCCCCGGACCGAGGAGTTCGCGCTGCGCCGCGCGGGTCACGATGTCGACACACCGAGAGTAGTCGGGCCGGGCACGGCCTTCGAGCAGACCGGGAATCTCCCGGAACTGCCGGCGCACCTCTTCGACTACCAAGAACGCCGACCGGCCAACCGCACGAATCAGAAACGCGGATATCAGAAACGGCACCGCGCCCCCGAGAAGTAACCCAATAAAGACAAGCGGCAGGTTGACCTGGATGCCAATGCGCGAGAGCATGGCCCCGGCCTGCTGCGCCCCGGTGGAGGCCAGCTCCTGCACCGTGGCGAACAGGCGCGCCTCGTCGATGAAGGACCGGAATAATGCAATGGCCGCGATGACGGCCGTGGCAATGGCAAACCCCTTGGTTAGCGCCTTGGTGGTGTTGCCGATCTGGTCGAGCCGAGCCACGATGCGCCCCGCCTGAGACGTGCCGCGTTCCACGCCGGACATTTCAAAAATCCCGTTGGCATTGTCCACGATCGGTCCAAACGTGTCCATCGCGAGGATGTACCCGGTGGTCGTCAGGAGACCCAAACCGGTCAGAGCAATCCCGTAGGCGGCAAGCGCGACGGATCCGCCAAAGATGGCGTAGGATGCCCCCAGCGTGACGGCGATGGCGAGGATCGCCCACACAGAGCTCTCCAGCCCCGTGCCCAGGCCTGTGAGTAGCATGGTGGCAGCGCCTGTCTTGGTCGCATATGCGATCTCCGTAACGGGACCGCGATCCGGATGCGTGAACTGCTCGGTAAGCCACGCGATCACGAGCGCCAGCAGTATCCCGGTCAGCGTGGCGAAGAAGAACCGAAAGTCCGGCGCGCCGGTCGCGGGATCGCGCAGGTAGAATACGTTGACGAGGCCAAAGCCGATGACGGAAGCGATCGCCGCCGTGTAGAAGCCCACGTTAATGGGCCGCATCGGATCGCTGCGTTCCTCATCCCGACCGCGGACGACCCAGGTGCCGATCATCGAGGCGAAGACGCCGATGGCCCGGACCAGCAGAGGGAAAATGATCAGTTTCAGCGCGAAAGCCCCGGCGCCGACCGCCCCGCCGTAGCGCGCCACGAAGGCCGGGTCGAGAAGCGTCGCGGCGCCCAGGATAATGGCGGCGACCAGCGTCACCTCATAACTCTCAAACACGTCCGCGGCCATCCCGGCGCAATCTCCCACGTTGTCGCCAACGTTATCGGCGATGACGGCGGCATTGCGCGGATCATCTTCCGGGATGCCTACCTCGACCTTCCCCACCAGATCCGCTCCGACGTCGGCGGCCTTGGTGTAAATGCCCCCGCCCACCCGCATGAACGCGGCCACGAGGGATCCCCCGAAGCCAAAACCGACCAGTACACGCATCGCGTTTTCGCGGAACAACATGAACATGATCGTCGCCCCGAGCAGCCCTAATCCCACCGTAAACATCCCGGAGACCGTGCCGGCCTGGAAGGCGATGTGCAGCGCCTCCGGGTAGCTGCGCCGTGCCGCATTCGCCGTGCGAACGTTGCCGCGCACAGCGGAGGTCATGCCGACAAACCCTGCGCCATACGAAGCGAAGCAGCCGAGCAGAAACGCCACGGCAATGCCGATCGCTAGCACGGGGTGGTCCGCGTAGATCGGGCGGTAGAGCAAGTACAGTCCGACGGTGACTGCGACGATGACCACCAACATCGTCCGGAGCTGCCGCCACAAGTACGCCATGGCGCCTTCCTGGATGGCGGCGGCCACAGCCGTCATCGACGGCGGCCCTGGATCGCGGCTGTTCACTCGGGAACGCAAATAGAAACCGTAGACGAGAGCGACGACGCTGCTGGCGAGCACGATCCACAGCAACGTCGTCTCTAGTGGGCCAAACTGCGGTAGTGTCGAGGATGCCTCGCTCATCGCTCCCCCTGTCCAATCTGCTGTCGCGGCCCTATCGCGTGGCGCAATCTCTCTTCATTATCATATGAGTCCGGCATCAGGAGCCAGAAGGGGACACGCGCCGGGCGTCTTTTTCGGCGCCGTCGTTCGCAGGCCCCCGGGTGTTGAACCGGTTCATGGCAACTTGCAGCCCCTCGCGCAGCAGAGTCTCGACGGCGTCCGCAGCACGGTCTAGCGCGGCCTGCATCGGGGCGTCTTCGTCGTCGCGGAAGGGCGTGAGCACAAATTCGGCAGGATCGACGCCGGATGGGGGCCGACCGATCCCCACACGCAATCGCGGAAAGTCGTCGCGGCCCAGGGCCTCAATGATGGACCGCAGGCCGTTGTGCCCGCCGTGGCTGCCCCCACCCCGTAGGCGCAGCCGCCCCAACGGCAGATCGAGATCGTCTGCGATCACCAGAAGGCCTTCAATCTTCACGCGGTGCCGCCGCAGCAGATCCGCGACCGCCACTCCGCTGCGGTTCACGTAGGTTTGCGGCTTGGCCAGGAGGATGCGGTGACGGCCGACCTTCGTACTCCCCACCCGGGCCCACCCGTCTTCCTGGTCCCCCGTCACCCCCCACCGACGCGCCATCCTATCGATGACGTCCCATCCCACATTGTGGCGGGTCCGTCGATAGGGGCGATCGGGGTTCCCGAGACCGACGATGAGTTTCATCCGCACGGTCCCCAGTCAGCACGAAGCAGCAGGCAGATCGCACCAGACAGCGTCATCGCTGCCTTTGCATCCTGCCTGCTGCCCCAGACAGCTGGCAGCCTATTCCTTTGAGCCTGTCTCTGGCTTCGCCTTTGTCCCTGCGTCTGGCTTCGCTTTCTGTCCTGCGTCTGACTTCGCCTTGGCCCCTGATGCCTCCGTCTTCGCCTTCTCAGGCGAAGCGGCAGACTTGGCCGCAGCAGGCTTGGCCTCGGCTGGCTTCGCTTCCGCCGCAGCTTCCGGCGCCCCCGCAGCTGAGGGGACTCCCGCCTCCGCGGGTGCCGCCACCGTCGTCGTCGTCGCTTCCTCGACCACCTTCGGAACCACGACGGTCGCGACGACTTCCTCCGGAGCGGTCACGACCGTAGCCTCCGCAGGGAGGACCAGGTCCCGAACGTGGATCGCGTCGCCCACCCCTAACGCGTTGATGTTCACTTCAATGTGCTCGGGAATCTGCGTGGGCAGACACTTCACAACAACCTCACGGAGGTGCACCTCGAAGACGCCCCCGTCGGCGATCCCGGCCGCCTGACCGACGAAGGTGATGGGGACAGACGCTTCCAGGGGGCGGGTGAGATCGATGGCGTAGAAGTCGACGTGGGTGATGTCGCGTCGGAAGATGTCGCGCTGGAGTTCCTTCACGATGACCGTTTCGGCGCGACGGTCTCCGTTGCCGATGGCCAAGTCGATGAGGACGTTCCGCCCAGCCTGGGTATGTAGGACCGCCCCCAGTGCTTTAGCGTCCACTGCGACAGGCCGTGGCTCGCGCCCACGTCCGTACACAATCCCCGGAATCTGCCCGTCGTGGCGGAGTCTGCGGACCTGGTTTTTGCCCAGGCCCTCTCGCGTTTTTGCTTCTAGGGTGACCCGTTCCATGCCGTCTCCAAACGAAAAAGCCGACTGCCATCCGGCCGAAAGCCGAAGCGGATTATAGCATACCTACAGGAAACGGGAAATGCGCGGATTCCGTGAATGAAGCAAGACACCACCCGGCCCGAACGCCTACCCGCGGACACTCTCTTCTGCATAGCGGACCAAGTCGACGTCTGCCGTCGTGAGGAGGTCCAGCGAGAGCGCGTCCGGGTAGTCGCCTTCGAACACAATCCGCTTGATCCCCACGTTGAGGAGAGTCTTCGCGCACGTTAGACACGGCAGATACGTGCAGTAGAGCGTCCCGGCGGCCACCGAGACCCCATGGTAGGCTGCCTGAATGACGCAGTTCATTTCGGCGTGAATGCACAGACACGTGTCGTGGCCGGTGCCCGAGGCTGCGTCTCCCGCACAGCGCGCACACCCCCCGTCACCGCAATTGCGCACCCCCCGAGGAGTGTCGTTGTACCCGGTCGTGAGGACCATACGGTCTTTGACGATCACCGCGCCGACTCTGCGGCGTACGCACGTCGAGCGCGTTGATGCAAGGTGCGCCATGCGCATAAAATATGTATCCCACGAGGGCCTGCTCATGGGGAGACCGCCCTCCGGGCCTGGTTCCGCCGCACAGGCATCGCAGGTTCCCCTGCGTTCCTCCGCACTACTGTCATCAGATTCGTGAAGCTGATGACTCTGTCATCGCACTCCGCTACTTTGTCCCGAACAACCGGTCGCCCGCATCGCCGAGCCCGGGGACGATGTAGCCGTGCTCGTTGAGGTGACTATCCACGGCGGCGGTGTAGATTTCAATATCCGGATGGGCATCGTGTACCTTCTTAATCCCCTCGGGCGCCGAAATAATGGTCATCACTTTGATCGTCTTGCATCCCCGCTGCTTGAGAGCGTCGATGCAGGCGACGATGGATCCCCCGGTCGCGAGCATGGGGTCCACGATCATCGCCTCGCGCTCCGCGATGTCCACGGGGAGCTTCGAGTAGTAGGTGACAGGTTCCAGGCTCTCGGGGTCCCGGTAGATACCGACATGCCCGACGCGTGCGGTGGGAATCAGTCGCGTGATCCCCACTTCCATCGCCAACCCGGCGCGCAGAATCGGGATGACCGCGATCTCCCGTCCGGCGATACTGCGGCCTTTCGTCCGTGCCAGCGGGGTCTCGACCTCGATCTCCCGGGTCGGGTGGCTGCGGGTGACCTCAAATGCCATGAGCATGGCCAGCTCTTCGACCAGCTCGCGGAACTCTTTGTGGCCCGTGCGCTTGTCCCGGAGGATCGTCAATTTGTGCAGAATCAGGGGGTGGTCGAAGACGTAGAGCTTTCCGGTTGCTGCGGCGCCACCGCCGCGTGTTTGTCCCCCGGCGCGGGACGTCGGCCCTTTGCTCATATCGCTTTTCCCCCTCGTCGGGTCTTGTGCGCTCCGCTGCGCGCCGGCCCAGCCCGTCCGGCCAGCTTGGCTTCCACGGCCGCAATCTTGTCCAGCCGCCGCTGATGGCGCCCTCCCTCAAAGGGAGTGTCCAGCCACATTTGGACGACGTCTTTGGCGACTTCGCTCCCCGTGATGCGTTGGCCGAGGGCGAGCACGTTCGCATCATTGTGGGCGCGGGCCAGGCGGGCCGTTGTCACATCATGGCACAGCGCGCACCGGATTCCCGGCACCTTATTCGCGACCATCGCCTCGCCATTGCCGGACCCGCCGAGCACGATGGCGCGCTCGCACTCCCCTCGCCGCACCGCATCCGCCGCCTGCACGATGAAATCGGGGTAGTCCACCGGCTCTTCGGAGTGTGCACCGAAATCCCGCACTTCGTGCCCGAGCTCGCGGAGCAGTTGCTTAGCCTCCTCTTTCAGCCGGAACCCGGCATGGTCGCTCGCGATCGCAATCTTCATCGGCTCACAGACCCAATTCTCCCGCGGGGATCGCTCCTTGGCGAACGAGGCGCGGAACACTCCCGGTCACATCGACCACCGTCGACTCCTGTCCGAGCGTCGCGCGACCGCCATCCAGCACGAGGTCCACGCGGTCGCCCAGGTCCCACACGGCAAGTTGCGCGGTGATGGGCGCCGGCATGCCGTGGGAGTTCGCGCTGGTGCCGACGATGGGTGTGAGCATGGCACGCACAAGCGCGCGCGGAATGGGATGGGCCGGAACCCGTAATCCCACCGTCTCCCCGCCGCCCGCGACAGCCGGTGGGATGCGATCGGATCGGAGAAACACCAGCGTCAGTGCCCCTGGCCAAAAGCGGCTGATGAGGCGTTGCGCCGCCGCGTTCACGCCCCGTGCGTAGGTCTCCACCTGCATCGGATCGGCCAGCAAAACCGGAAGTGGTTCGGTGGGGGGCCGACCTTTGATCTCGTAGATGCGTCGGACGGCATCTTCGTCGTCGATGCGGCAGCCGAGCCCGTAGACGGTGTCGGTGGGGAACACGATCGCCTGTCCCCGCCGAAGCGCTTCGATGGCCCGCCGGGGGACCTGCGAGTCTTCCCCTATCGCCCGAATAATCGGAACTGGACGTGGATCGAAAGGCTGGAGGTTAGCAAAGGTGAGGCCGGAGTACGACATCGTCTACTAGTTCCGCCCGACCCTCCGGCGTCCCTCCGCAGGCGATCCCTCAACGGTGCCGCGTGGCGGCCACCACGCGCGGAATGCCGGCGTAGTCCGGCATGATCGAGACGTTGGCGTACCTCTGATCCTGCCGGACGGCGTCGGCGACGGCGTCGGCCTGACCGAAACCGACCTCCATCACTAGTAGCCCCGCCTCCGCCAGCCAACTTGGGGCCTCAGCGATAAGACGCCGGTGAACAGCCGTCCCCTCGCCGTCGACAAATACCGCCCCCGACGGCTCGAAATCGCGGATCTCGCGGGGGAGCCCCTCGCGCTGACCGCGGGACACGTACGGAGGATTGCTCACGACCACATCCACACGTCCGGCCATGCCTACTGGCAGAGGGCTGAGCAGGTCGCCGTGGAGCCACCGGATCCGCCCATCGACCCCATGGCGCATCGCGTTACTCCGAGCCACCACAAGGGCGTCTTCCGAGATATCAATGGCGAACACTGCCGCCTCAGGCACAAAGTGCGCCACGCTCACGGCAATGCAGCCGCTGCCCGTCCCGACGTCGACCACCACGACGTCAGACCTGGGTGCCGTGCGGCGATCGCCCCCCTGACGGAACGGAGCGTCTGCGGTTCGGACCGCGCTGATCACGTGCTCGACAAGTCCTTCGGTCTCTGGCCGAGGGATCATTACCCGTTCATCCACCATGAACGGCAGCCCCATGAACTCTCGCTGCCCAACGATGTAGTGCACGGGGCGACCGGTGGCGCGTTCTTCCAGGAGCCGGCGATATCGGCTCCATGCCTCTGCTGACAGGGATTGCATCCATTGAATGTAGAGGCCCGCCCGATCCAGTCCGAGGACGTGGCGCAGGAGTACCTCGGCCTCAATCGCCGCCTCCGCACTGCCCGAAGCAGCAAGGTGCTCGCGCCCCCACAGGTACCCCTCGTGGATTGTCAGGATGGGCGGATGGGCCTGCGATTGATCGGGACGTTCTGCTCTGACCACAGAGCTGACTTACGGGGCCGCAGCTACGGCAGCAAATTCGGCGGAGGTAAGCGCTTGAATCAGCTCATCCAGGTCGCCATCCAGGACGGCGTCCAATCGATGTAGCGACAGACCGATACGGTGATCCGTCACACGATTCTGGGGGTAGTTGTACGTGCGGACTTTCTCGCTGCGCTCCCCTGTGCCGACCTGCTGCTTACGCTGTTGGGCGATGGCCTGTTGCTGTCGGCGTACCTCCATCTCCAGAAGTTTTGCCCGCAAGATGCGCATGGCCTTTTCTCGATTCTGGTGCTGCGAGCGTTCGTCTTGGGTAGCAACCACCAGACCCGTGGGCAGGTGGCGAATGCGGACCGCGGTTTCGACCTTGTTGACGTTTTGTCCGCCCGCCCCGCCGGCACGGTAGGTGTCGACTTCGATCTCGTCCGGGCGGATCTGCACATCCACTTCCTCCGCCTCGGGGAGCACAGCGACCGTGGCCGTGGAAGTGTGGATCCGACCAGACGATTCGGTCACCGGCACCCGCTGGACGCGGTGCGCGCCGCTTTCGTACTTTAATCGGCGATACACCCCCTTCCCCTGGATGGCGAAGATGATCTCCTTGAACCCTCGTAGCGCCGTGGGGCTGCTCGCTAAGACTTCCACTTTCCAGCCCTTGCGCTCCGCGTACCGCGAGTACATCCGCAACAGTTCGCCGGCAAAAAGACTCGCCTCATCTCCCCCCGTTCCTGCGCGGATTTCCATGATAATGTTGCGATCAGCGAGAGGATCTTTGGGCATTAGCAACTCGCGCAGCTTCGCCTCTAGCGTCTGCAGCTGAGCGCGAAGGCGAGTCTCCTCGGCCCGCGCCATCTCGCGCAGCTCCGGGTCTTGCTCGCCCTGAGCCATCGCCGCGGCTTCTTCCGCTTCCCGTGCCACGCGCTGGAACTCCCGAAACGTGGACACAGTCTCCGCAAGTGACGCCTGCTCACGCGCCAACTGCTGGAACCGGTCCGGGTTCGCTAGAACCTGGGGATCGGCCATGCCGCGGAGTAGTTCCTCGTGGCGAGCGGTGAGTGACTCTAGTTTGTTCAGCATGAGCGGCGTTTGAACTCCCATGGCACGTCCATTATACCGAACGGGAGAAAACTACGAGATAGCTTCGGGCGGGGGTCCGGACGAGGGCGAGGCGTCTTCGCGTTCGACCACTTCACGTAGGGCCCGCACGGCGACCTCAAGTTGCCGCTCGTCCGGCTCCTGGGTGGTCAGCCGCTGCAGCCACAGGCCGGGGACTACTACCGGACGAAGCCATGGGACGCGTGCAGCCGCGCGGATGAGCTCGTAACTGAGCCCCGCGACGAGCGGGAGGAGCGCGATGCGAGAGACGAGACGGAGCGCAAGCGGGGGCCGTCCGAGAAACGAAAAGACGACGATCGCAATGATCATTACAATGAGCAGGAAACTTGTCCCGCACCGTACGTGGAACCGGCTGAAGCCGCGGGCCGCCTCCGCCTGCAGCGGCGCTCCCGCTTCATAGGCATTCACCGCCTTGTGCTCGGCGCCGTGATACGCGAAGACCCGGGCCACATCGGGTAAGCGGCCAATCCCGACGACATAGCCGAGGAGGATCAACACGCGCAAGGCACCTTCGGCCAGGTTCGACGCGAAAACACTTGGAAAGTACACGTCCAGCGATCGGATGACCGCAGCCGGCAGCACAAAAAACAGACCCAGGGCTACTCCCACCCCGACACTCACCGTCGCGGCGACTTGCCGACCGGTGAGAGATGCCTGCGCTCCGCTGGCCAGACTAGCCGACAGCAGCAGCGCTTTGATGCCGATCGTGAGGGACTCATAGAGGGCGACACACCCCCGCACGACTGGGACCCGCAACCAGCGGAAGTGCAATAGGAGGGAGGCATGCGGCTCAGTCAGCGCGCGAATCGCGCCGTCCGGGCGGCGGACCGCGGTCGACGTCCACTGGGGGGACCGCATCATCACGCCTTCGATCACGGCCTGACCGCCGATCAGCAGACGTGTGCGCCCACCCGGGAGCAGACGTGTCTTCCGCTCGACTTCCTCTACCACGAATGTCAGGGGCTCTCTCCCCGGATAGGACACGGCTATCGTCCGCCCAGCACGACGTGGTGCAGGCGGCAGCGGGCTTCGTAGACCTCTTGCGCGCCCACCAAAATGACGGGGTCTGTGTACTTCGCAGGAGAACCATTCACCAGTCGTTGGGTGCGGCTGGCTGGAGCCCCGCAGACCATGCAGATGGCCTGCAGCTTGTCGACAGTTTCGGCCATCGCCATCAGCTGGGGCATGGCCCCAAAGGGCTCGCCCCGAAAGTCCAGGTCGAGGCCCGCTGCGATGACGCGGAGGCCACGGGCGGCGAGCTGTCCGGCCACGTTGGGCAATTTCTCATCAAGAAACTGGGCCTCATCCACCGCGACGACCGTCACGCCTGCCTGCAGATGAGTCAGAATCTCCTCGCTACGGGCGATGGGGACCGCCTCCAGGCGCGAGCCATCATGCGATGCGACCTGCTGCCGGCCATACCGGTCGTCGAGTGCCGGTTTGAACACCTGCACGCGCTGCCGGGCGATCTGCGCGCGGCGCACCCGCCGGATCAGCTCCTCACTCTTTCCACTGAACATGCTGCCGCAGATGACCTCAATGCGGCCTGCTGCCCGACCGCCGTCCACGGCCCCACCCCAGAGAAGAGGATTGAGTAAGGGACTGGTCTCCCGCCCGTCCGTCCCCCTCAGACGACAACGGTGGGGGCAGCCCGGCCACCCCCACCGTTAATCTCTATTCTGGACCCGTCGAACGCGCTACACCTTTATCCCGTACTTCTTCGCAAACTTCTGGACCCGGCCTTCGGCATCAATAAACTTCCGCTCACCGGTGTAGAACGGGTGGCAGCGCGAACAGATCTCGACGCGGATCTCTTTTTTGGTCGACCCCGTCAAAAACGTGTTGCCGCAGGCGCACGTTACTGTTGCCTGGTAGTACGCAGGATGGACTCCCTTTTTCATCTGGAACACCTCGGACGCCGCACGCTTCAAGCCCCGGCGTCAACTGACGCTCCTCGCCCCAAGCGAGGTCGCGCCGGAAAAGCCAGAGCATTGTAGCATGTGAGGACGCCCCGGACAACCGGCCCGTCATCTCACACGGGTCGGGGGCGAGTCAGGACGCTACCTGGTCCGCTTGCAACCTACAGGTATTTCATGGGGTTCAGGGGGATTCCGTTTGTCCGGATCTCGAAGTGGAGGTGGGGTCCTGTGGCATCCCCGGTCGAACCCACCAGGGCGATCACCTGCCCTGTCTCCACGATCTGCCCGATGGACGCGAGCAGCTTGGATGCGTGCCCATAGATTGTGCTGATGCCGTCGCCGTGGTCCACGACGACGAGCAGTCCATACCCAAAGTACCATCCCGCAAAGACGACGCGGCCATCCTTGGCCACCAGGATCGGCGAGCCGCGCGGGGCGGCGATATCGATCCCGTTGTGATGGCCGGTCAGGCGCCACCCAAAGCGGGACGTCAGCTGGCCGCGCACGGGCCACACGAAGTTCTGAGCGATGCTGACGACTCCCCGCGCGGCGGTGACACGCCTCAACACATCGAGTGCTCCACCTGGGATCGTCAATCGTTGCCCGGTATGGACCGAGGCGCTATCTGGGATCTCGTTGGCGTTCACGATCGCCTCCACCGGGAGCCCCGTCGCCTCAGCGATTTCCCACAGCGTCTCCCCTTCACGGACTCGCACCGTGACGTGGCGGGTCGCGCCGATCGGCCGGGGCAATGCCTGCGCGGCGCCAGGCACCAGACCACGCCCCGCGACGGAGATCTTCGGCGGGAACACCAGCTGCTGGCCGACCGCCAGGAGATCTTTGACACCGAGGCCGTTTGCGGCGGCGAGATCTTCTAGGGCAACGCCGCGGCTCTCGGCGATCCCCCACAGCGTCTGCCCTTCGGCCACGATGACGAAGGGTTCATTGAAAATCCCGGTGCGCCGAGAGACGAGCGCTGCTGACGTCCCCCGGAACCGAGGGCGGATGCCAGGGGGCGAATTCGACATCTTGGGGTCGATGGCAACCGGCAGCAACGGGGCCAAGGAGATGGTAGGAATCATCGCGCTGGAAACCAGGGTCTCGACGGCGTGCCTGTGAGCCTCGGCGGCATCCAAGAACGCCACGGAGTCCGTGGCCACGGGCCAGTCGGGAAGTTCTG
>Ga0209701_10000596_pt1 | contig 21639 bp, 12 predicted proteins | sample CZO8metaG_4_FD_188356 | JGI IMG/M metagenome (GOLD analysis project Ga0209701, IMG submission 188356) | Vadose zone soil microbial communities from the Eel River Critical Zone Observatory, Northern California, USA - CZOApr15con2H3.8 metaG... | ecosystem: Environmental > Terrestrial > Soil >... | reverse complement strand
CTCACCTATTACCGCAAAGCACTCGATGCCGTTGAAACTGCCACACGCCAGGGACTTGAGACATTCGAGAAAGCAACAGAAACCTTCCAGAAATCTAGCCGAGAAGGGCTGGAGGCTTTCCAGAAATATGCTCACCAGGTGCAGCACGATACACAAGAGGCTACTAAATAAGCAAGCCTTCGGTGCATTCTAGAGGGCCGAGACATACTCTCGGCCCATCTCTCTTTGAGATATGCTTTAATGTGAGTTACTATATATAATGACGGACAGAGAGATGGTTTTACGTTTGCGGAAGGAGAAGGTTGAGATGTCAGAAGAATCAAAAGATCAAGGTTCCATAGACCCGATGGAGCTATGGAAACAATGGAGCGATGCATCTGTCAAGATGTGGACAAGTGTTTTGGATGGAGACAAAGAAAAAACATTCATGGACCCTTACGGTATGTACCGTCCATGGTTGAAGACTGTAGAAGAAGCGCAGGAGCAGTTGAAGTCCAATCCTCTGAGGCTGATGGACCCTAATGTTGCTTTGAAAGAGTGGTTTGAGGCCATAACCGCTGCCTGGGCAAAAGCGGCCGGGGCCGGTGGAGACCCGTTGGGACTTACTACCCAATGGCTGGAGATGATGGAAGAGGCGCGGGCAAAATTGTTTCAGGGAGGAACCATTCCAGCAGATCCCTTCACGTTCTTTAAACAATGGTACGATGCCTCTAGCGAAACGTGGTCAGAGATCGTTGGTGAAATGATTGGGGCCGAGAAGTTCGTAGAGATCGCCAGTCAATTTATGGACAGCTACACCAGCTTCTATCAGATCGCCCGTCGTCAAAATGAAGAGTACTTTAGAAATCTTCAACTTCCCACTCGCTCAGACATCGCTCGCGTGGCAGGGCTTGTCGTCGAAATGGAAGAGAAGGTTGACCGTATAGAAGATGCCTTTGAAGACTTCGAAGATGGTTACTCTAAAGTAGCAACTTTAGAGGCCGTGGAAAGTCTTGATGGACGTCTGGAGTCGGTGGAGAAGAAACTGGATGCCCTTCCCTCGTCACTTGAGAAGATGAAGGCTGAGGCTGTAGGAGGTTTGGAGAGTCGCTTGAGCAGTGTAGAGAGCAAACTAGAGGCTTTTCCCGCCGCTCTTGAAAAGATCGAGGCCGTAGAGGCTTTGTCCAGGCGCATAGGACAGGTTGAGAGTAAACTGGATCAAGTCCTTGACGCTTTAGTAAAGTTCACTACCAACCATGCTCTGGATACCCAGAAGGCAGCGGAGGCATCAGGGCAGACCAATACAACTGCTACCATTGTTCCGCGTAAAACGGCGAAGAAAAATGCGAAACGCCCAGAGGTCAGTAGTTCTGAATCAGAGTAGACCTTCGATGTGAAGTCTATAAATCATCAGCGACGATGTACAGAAGCAATGAGGAGGGCTAAATGAGCAAGGATAATGCTACATCATTCGACATGGAAGATACCCTCAAGAAGTATAGAGCAGGGGTCCAGATTATGGTGGAGGGAGCGAAGGCCCAGACGGGCCAAACACCTAAAGAGGTGATCTGGGCGAAGAACAAAGCCAAGCTTTACCGCTACGAACCAACAGTTGAGAAGCGATATCCTGTTCCCATCCTGCTGATATATGCACTCATCAATCGGCCCTATGTGCTGGATTTGATGCCTGGCAATAGCCTGGTAGAATACCTGGTAGGCAAGGGTTTCGATGTTTACATGCTGGATTGGGGTATACCAGGTGATGAGGATAAGAATCTCGCCTTTGAAAACTACGTGTTAGACTATATCCCTCGCGCTGTAAAGAAAGTACTCCGAGCAGCCAACGCCGAGGAGTTGACCATGCTGGGATTCTGCATGGGCGGAACGATGACTGCCATGTACGCGGCCCTTTTCCCTGGCAAACCCCTCAGAAACCTGATACTGCTCACCGCACCCACTGACTTCACTACAGAGAATACAGGTCTCTATGGCTTATGGACCAGTGAGAAATACTTTAACCCTGATCATATGGCAGAGGCATTCGGGAACATCCCCGGCGATCTCGTCGATACCGGTAACCGCATGGTCAAGCCTGTTACCAACTACGTCGGTTCCTATGTGACCATGTGGGATCGCATTATGCAGGACAAGTCCATGGACACCTGGTTGGCAATGAACAAGTGGGTAAATGATGGTATCCCTTTCGCTGGTGCTGCCTTCCGGCAGTGGATTCGGGAATTTTATCAACAAAATAAGCTTGTAAAGGGTGAAATTAAACTTCGCGGACGCCGCGTAGACCTCTCAAACATCACTTGCGCTGTCCTGAATATCGCGGGTAAAAAAGACCACATCTGCACGGTGCCCCAGGCAGAAGCCACTATGAACGCCATCTCAAGCGCAGACAAAGAGTTTTTTGTGCTGGATGCCGGGCATGTTGGTCTCCTGACCGGTTCAGATGCCAAGAGGACTCTCTGGCCCAAGATAAGCACCTGGTTGGAACTGCATTCCAGGTAGTCGATCAAGCGGCGGCCCTTTTCCTCAGAAGCCCGGTCGGCTTTGGCATCAAAGCCGACCGGGCTTCTGAAATTAGTGCCACTTCCTTACTGGTGCCGCTTGCTGCTACTCTTGGCGACTTGAGTGGTTACTCAGCACTACCAAACAACTTGATCTCCTCGATCTCCGTTTCCGATAGTGCGCGTGGAACCTCGCCACGTAAAAGCTTCTCGCTCTGGACGTGACGGCGTATGCTCTCTACGATATCCGGGTTCGCAAGCGTCGAAATGTCTCCAACATCGGCGAAGTTGGAGATCGTAGCAAGGACCCTACGCATGATCTTGCCAGAGCGGGTCTTGGGCATATCCGCGACGATCCAGACATTCTTCGGTCGCGCGATCTTCCCGATCTGAGTCTCAATCGCCCTGGCCACCTTCTCCTCAATGTCCCTACTCGGGTTGAGCCCCGGCTTCAGTGCAACGTACATCTCAACTACCCGGCCGCGAAGCTCGTCTATCAGCGGCACCCCGGCGGCTTCGGCGACCTCTTCGACGGTGAGGCACGCCGACTCAAGCTCTTTCGTTCCTAGTCGGTGCCCGGCCACGTTGATCACATCGTCGACCCGGCCAAGGATGCGGAAATAGCCGTCGGCTGCCAGAACAGCGCCGTCACCAGCGAAGTACGGCCAGTCACGCCAGTCTTTACTCTCCTTGTTCCGGCAGTACTTCTCATAGTAGATCTGCACAAATCGCTCCGGCTGGCCCCAGATCGTCTGAAAGATGCCTGGCCATGGGTTGCGGATGCACATGTTGCCAGCTCGTCCGCTTCCGGCCTCGACCACATGGCCTTTTTCATCGTAGATCACGGGGTAGATCCCAAGGACTCCTGGGCCGCAGCTGCCAGGCTTCATCGGCCGTTGGGCAGGCAGGGTGCTGCACAGGAAGCCGCCGTTCTCGGTCTGCCACCAGGTGTCGACGATGACCGCTTCGCCCTTTCCGACGGCGTTGTAATACCAGCGCCAGACTTCTGGTTCAATCGGCTCTCCCACGGTTGTCATGTGCTTGAAATGGTAGTGGTATTTCTTCGGCTCGTCAGGACCGAACTTGCGTAGCATGCGAATCGTCGTAGGAGCGGTGTGGAAGATGGTCACACCGAGTTGTTCGGCGATGCGCCAGGGACGGCCGGGATCGGGATACAGCGGCACACCCTCGTATATAACACTCGTCGTCCCAAGCGCCAATGGACCGTAGACGATGTAGGAGTGCCCGGTGATCCACCCAATGTCGGCGAAGCACCAGTACGTGTCCTCGGGGTGGATATCCTGGTAGTACTTTGACGTGCCAGTGACGTAAGCCAGGTATCCGCCTGTGCTGTGCTCGCACCCCTTGGGTCGACCTGTCGTGCCACTTGTGTACATGAGAAACAGTGGGGTTTCGGCAGGCAGGGAAACCGGCTCGACGACTTTCCCGCGATAGTCCTTCAGCAGTTCGTCGACGAAGAAATCCCGACCAGCGATCATCGGGCTCTTTGATGCGTATTGACCTGGATAACGTCGCCAGACCAGTACTTTCTCAACTTCGACACCGTGTTCACGGGCCGCTTTCACCGCTTCGTCGGCTTTGGCCTTGTGGTCGATCAACTCTCCATTGCGGTAGTAGCCGTCCATCGTCACCAGGATGCGACTGTTCGAGTCGGCAATCCGGTCTCCGCACGCCGCCCCGCTGAATCCACCAAAAACCTCGGAATGGATGACGCCAAGGCGCGCACAGGCAAGCATGGAAACTGGCAACTCAGGGACCATTGGGAGGTGGAAGGTGACGCGGTCGCCAGTCTTGACCCCGCCGAAATCTTGTAGAAGTGCGGCGAACTCGTTTACCCTGATGTAGAGTTCCTGATACGTGATCGCCTTGGCATCTTCTGTTTCCGGCTCGGGCACCCAGATTATAGCAGCCTTGTTGCTGCTGGTCGCCAGGTGGCGATCGACGCAGTTGTAACAAGCGTTGAGCCGACCGCCGACGAACCACTTCCAAAACGGCGGGTTGCTCGTGTCCAGCGTCGTGTGCCAATAGTGGTCCCAGGTGAGCAGATCCGCGTATTCCTTGAAGCACTCAGGAAAGTACTCCTCACTGAACCGTTCAAAAATACTCGGATCGCTTGCATTCGCCTGCCCAATAAACCTTGGAGGGGGTTGATAGTACTCCTCCTCCCGCCAGTGAACAGCGATCTGTGCTTCGGAGACTGCTACCCCTTCTTCTTCTTTCGCCATTGCTTGATTACCTCCTGCATTTTACGATAATTTTCCGCTACTATTGTATACCGCTCGCTTCTCTAGTAGACCTGCGGGTAGAGTGCTGAATCCTCATTAGCGCCCTGCCGAGCGATGTCCAAGAGACATAAACCAAGTATATTCCATCCATTGCTGTTTTTCAAGCTTTTTTATCTCGCGATTCAGGGCTTCAAGGCCTTTTATGTTGACATTCCTTAATGCCATAGCGTACTATTAAAATGTATTCGTTGTTCAACAAAACCTCTGAGCCCTTTTCAATTTACAGCATCACAAGGCGTATCGTGCTAATCATCAGGTGCGACCGCCTACCCACTAGTAACGTAAGGCGTGTTGGAATTATGAGATTTGTTGAATGAAGAGCAGTATGTGGAGGTAAGGCCATAGCTAGAATCAGTTTGTGCCCACCTTTCGAAGGCAATTCGACAGGAATCAAGCACATGTAAATGCGATTGATTGATACGCTTGTCAGGATACGCTTTTGAAAACACCAGCCAAACTCTAATCCCAATTTAACACATGAAAGGAGGTATCTTATGGGTACATTACAAGGTGCTGTCGCTGTAATCACTGGTGCAGGAAGAGGCATAGGACGTGCGATTGCTGAAGAACTGGGGCGGGGTGGTGCGAAGGTAGTGGTTAATTACTCCCGCAGTAAGGCTCCGGCTGAAGAACTCGCCGCGATGCTCATGGAGCAGGGATCACCCAGGGCGGTAGCCATTCAAGCGGACGTGTCAGATGCAGCGCAGGCGGCTAAACTTATCCAGGAAACGATTAACCAGTTTGAGCGGATAGATATACTGGTCAATAATGCCGGAATAAACATAGACCGCGCGATGAAGAATCTCTCCGTCGAGGACTGGAACACAGTCATTCAAGTTGACTTGAACAGCTACTTCTACACAGTAAAGGCTGCGCAACCTTATTTCATGCAGCAAAGAAGCGGAACAATTATCAACATCAGTTCCTTTGTGGGGCAGATGGGTAACTTTGGTCAGGCCAACTATTCAGCGGCCAAGAGTGGTATTATTGGTTTTACCAAAACGGCAGCCCTTGAGTTGGCTCGCTTCAACGTCACGGCAAATGCTATTTGCCCAGGCTTCATAGAGACAGATATGTTTGCCTCGGTACCAGAGAAGGTCAAAGAGGCCATTCTTAAAAGGATACCTCTTGGTCGAACAGGCACTCCCCAGGAAGTAGCTCGAGCTGTCCGCTACCTCATTGTGGACGGTGACTACATCACGGGTCAGACACTCAATATCAACGGTGGCATCTACATGTAGTTATATTTCTAGAGCATAGTAATTAGATAGGAGTAGAGATTATGCCCGAATTACAGGATGCGGTTATTGTGAGTGCCGTTCGTACAGCGATAGGTACATATGGAGGTGGACTGGCAGAAGTGCCAGCGGTAAAGTTAGGCGAGACTTGTATTAGAGCAGCACTGGAGCGGGCAAATCTCAAACCAGACCAGGTTGACGAGGTGATTATGGGCAATGTGCTTCAAGCAGGACTCGGCCAGAATCCCGCTCGTCAAGCATCTATCAACGCCGGGTTGCCCGTTCATGTTCCCGCGATGACTATCAATAAAGTCTGTGGGAGTGGTCTGAAAGCCGTCATACTGGCCGCGCAGTCGATTAGACTCGGTGACGCGGATGTGATAGTTGCTGGTGGCATGGAGAGTATGAGCCGTGCCCCCTATCTGTTGGAGAAAGCTCGCTTTGGCTACCGCATGGGTGACGGCCAACTGGTAGATGAGATGATCCGCGATGGTTTGATGGACTCTTTTGAGAGTTGTCATATGGGCATCACAGCGGAAAATATCTGCTCCGAATATAACCTGACCCGTGAAGAGCTGGATCAATTTGCGCTGGAGAGCCAGCAGCGAGCAGCCCATGCTCTAGCAACTGGCGTGTTCCGCGACGAGATCATACCAGTTGAGGTGCCTGGCAAGAAAGGGCCAGCTTTCTTCGAGGTAGACCAGCAGCCAAGGTCCGATACCACAGCGGATACTCTGGCCAGGTTGCGCCCGGCGTTTAAACCGCAGGGGGGTATGGTAACGGCAGGCAACTCTTCTGGTCTGAACGATGGAGGGGCCGCCGTGGTGGTGATGAGCCGCAAGAGGGCGGAACAGCTTGGTCTGAGACCATTGGCAACTATTCGCAGTTATGCTTCGGCGGGGGTCGAGCCGCGCATCATGGGTATGGGCCCTGTGCCATCCAGCAAGCTTGCGCTGGAAAAGGCCGGATTGAAGCTATCGGATATTGATTTGCTAGAGGCCAATGAGGCCTTTGCCGCCCAGTCGGTAGCGGTAGGGAAACAGTTAGGCTTCGACCGGGCAAAACTCAATGTCAATGGTGGGGCGATTGCCCTTGGTCATCCAATCGGGGCCAGTGGTACGCGAGTGCTTGTCACATTGCTCTACGAAATGCGCAGGCGAGAGGCCCACTATGGTCTGACAACCCTGTGCATTGGCGGCGGCCAGGGCGTCGCGATGATCGTAGAACGCTGATTTTCCATAGGTGCCGTTCCAGCAAAAACCTGAGTCGCCCCGAACAATAATAGGGGAAAGCGGGAGTTCGGGCGCAAGACATGTCTTGCGCCCGAACTCCCGCTTTCCCCTATTACTATTGAGTTTGGGGTAGCAAAGCCTGCCCCAAACTCAATAATGAGAAAGAAATCGAATTGTTTGCTGGGTCTAAACCAAGCAGCCTCTTGACAAAACATATATCTACATGTAATATGCATATATATGCTCTAATAATCTTTCAGCATTGAGCATATACATGCAATTGGCATGAATCGACACTGTGACAACTTACATGGTTTCATCAATCAAACTACAGTTTTGTGCATGAAATGAAAGGAGAAGCTCAAAGTGCCGGGGGGACAACCATACGGTGGAAGATGGACCCACTGGAACGATGGAAGCAGTGCTGCTAATCAACTTCCAAGGAACGAAAGAAATGAGCGAACACTCCGAACGTTTAGTCCCACTTCCATTGGTAGGAGTGCGGACGAGCTTTTCCCGTCAAATCACCGAGGCGGACATTGAACTTTTCGCCCAGGTAAGTAGCGACCATAATCCTATTCACCTGGACCATGAGTACGCGGTGCGGACGCCCTTTGGTGGACGTATAGCGCATGGCCTGCTGATCGCCTCGATGATCTCTGCCGTATTGGGCAATCAACTCCCCGGTCCAGGAAGTATCTACCTTGGGCAGACGCTGAAATTTCTCGCACCGGTGCGCATCGACGACACGATCACGGTCAGTGTCGAGGTGATCGCAGTGCGTGAGGAGAAACGCATTTTAACCTTACGTACCGACTGCACCAATCAGCAGGGAGTCCTGGTTCTCAGTGGGGAAGCCACCATCAAATATATGCGAACAATAGATGGGCTTTGAGAAGTCATTCGAAATGAACAAGAGTTATCCCGCATATCGAAACGTCATGCGTCGCAGGCGCATGACGTTTCGATATGCGGGATAACTCTTATTGTAACAATATGAATTGCCGCCGCCGCAGGCGTCCTGAAGAGTTACAATCACCGAGAAGTTGACCTTATTACTACAAACTGCTATTATTTACAACAGCAAAAGTATAGGTGCTGTATTTCTGTAAAAAAAGTGAAGATTGCGCAAATGCACAAGGCCAAAACGTGGCGCGAACTATTAGGGCACATTATCGAAGACACGCGCGAGCGGCAGCGCATTGCTGACAAGTTGGGAATCCGTCCTATTACTCTGGTGCGCTGGGTGAAGAGCGACTCAATGAGGCCACGTCCACACAACCTCCAAAGCTTGCTCAATGCCCTACCTGGAGAGTATCGCGAAGCATTCCGTGAACTTATCCCTGAAGAAATGACACCAATCGTGAAAGACGACGCGCCTGATACCCTCATACAGGGTATCTCACCCGTCTTCTATGCACGTGTTCTTCATGCCCTGGCCACCGTTCCTCAATCCTTGCGTTCCCAGACTATCTACGACCTGATCCTACAGCAGGCCCAAGAACAACTTGACCCACATCGTTTTGGCCTGGCGATTATCGTTGTGCGCTGTATGCCCCCATGGCGTGATGGCAAAATTCATAGTTTACGAGAAACCATTGGCCTGGGAACGCCTCCCTGGGAGAGAAATCTGGAAGCAAGAGCCGTTTTCTTGGGCTCCGAATCTTTAGCTGGATATGCCCTTATATTAGGCCGTTATCTTGTCGTTCAAAACCTGGATGAAAAAATAATTATGTACCCGATCCACCGGGATGAATACGAGAAAAGCACAGCAATTTATCCCATCTTGCGGGGAGGCCTCGTCACGGGATGTCTACTCGTCTCCAGTACACAGTATGACTATTTCCCGCCGTCGCGCCTCGATCTGATTCAACGCTACACAGACCTCATCGCACTCGCCTTTGAGCCAGCTGAATACTATCCATTAGAGTGCTTAGAACTTCGTCCAATGCCCCCCAGCGATGTACAAAGGACGTATTTTTCTACTTATCGGCAGCGTGTTATTGAAACTATGACCCAGGCTAGTAGGTTCAAAACCTCTATGAATTTAGCACAGGCTGAACAGGTCGTATGGCAAGAAATAGAAGCAGAGTTACTACAACTACCGCTAGATTAGAAAAGATAGAGACAGTCGTGAAGAGTATTGTTCGCTGGCGACCACTTGCCCTGTTTGCATTGGCCTTGCTCGGTCTGGCCTTGCGTCTATACGGCTTGAACTGGGACCAGGGCAACAACTTTCACCCAGACGAACGACAAATCCTCTTTCATGTGACAGCCCTCTCATGGCCGAGCAGCATTGCTCAATTCCTCGACCCTGTAAACTCACCGCTCAACCCACACTTCTTTGCCTATGGCTCCTTTCCACTCTATCTCCTGGCAGCCCTGGGAAATATTCTTAGCCACTTTTATCCCGACGTAGTCAGCCTCGCCAATCTCACCCTGGTTGGCCGCGTTCTCAATGCCATCTTTGAGTGCGGAACCAATCTCCTCACCGGCTGGCTTGCATTACTGCTCGCCGGCGATACTGATACAACTCCAAATCGCAGACATGCCTGGTTTTTGGCTCTGCTATCGGCTGCACTGGTGACTTTTACACCTTTCCAAATTCAGCTTTCCCACTTCTATGCCGTCGATACCATGCTTCTCTTCTTTGTCGTGCTCACCGTGCTTGCCTGTGTTGCCCTGGTACATACCAACACACCACTGCGTTGGTCGCTCATCGCTGGCCTCGGCTATGGTCTCGCCCTCGCCACGAAAATCAGTGCCGCGCCCTTGCTCGTTCCTCTGATCGTCGCTTTATTGCTGCGTTGGCACAAGCACGACCTCATTTCCACACTCATCTTATTTTTCTTGACCATAGCTACCACCGTCATAGTATTTCTTTTAGCCATGCCATACGCGCTGCTCGATTTGCCGAACTTCGTCCAACAGCTCTCTGCCCAGGGTGATTTAGCGCGAGGCTTGCTCGATCTTCCCTATGTACGGCAGTTCGCCGGAACCACTCCCTATCTCTACGAGGCCCAGAACATACTTTTCTGGGGCATGGGCCTCACGCTTGGACTTGCCGCATTTGCTGGCCTGCTCTGGCTCTTATGGCGAACGTGGAAGCGCGATGCCGGTCTCTGGCTGGTGGTACTCTCCTGGGTGATTGTCTATAGTGCGATCACAGGTGATTTCTATGTCAAATTCATGCGCTATATGCTGCCTATTTATCCTTTCCTTACCCTGATGGCGGCTGCCCTTTTGCTGGCTCTGGCACGTCGGAAGAGAAAGCAAGGCAAGGGATATAAGAAGATGTTCACGGCGGCTCTCCCTCCCATAGCTATTGGCATCGTCCTGCTCGGTACGATCTTTCAAGGCTTAGCATTGCTCAACGTCTATAGCCAACCGAATACCCGTATCCAGGCTTCCCTATGGATATATAGCCATGTCAAACCGGGCAGTGTCTTAACCTATGAACAATGGGACGACCCACTTCCCGTCATCGTAGGCAACCATGTTCCTGATATTTACGCACAGGCCACCTATAGCGATGCCAATGCACAACAACTCACAGGACTGGACCTGTATGGTGACGATACCACCGATAAGGCACGGCAACTCGCCAACCTTTTGCCCACCATCAATGTCATCACCATGGCAACAGACCGCCTGGATAAATCTATTCCGCGCCTGCCATTTCGCTATCCACTCACCATCCATTACTACCAGTTGCTCTTTAGCGGCCAACTCGGCTTTCACCTGGCCGCGCAGTTCGAGAACCATCCAAACTTGCTTGGATTGACGCTCAATGATAGCAACGCCGATGAGAGCTATTCTGTCTTCGATCACCCCACCTCGCGTATCTTTGTGCGCGACAATCCCTACCCCTATACCTCAGATCAGCTACTTCATAAACTGCTTGACGGCATACAGTTGCCCCCACTTGGGGCGAAACTTTCTGGTGACCAGCGTTCCCTGCTGCTTACGCCGCAACAAATCGCCGATGACCAGCAGTCGCCTCCATTCGCTACACAATTTCCGGCTGACAGTGCCTCTAACGCTGTGCCAGTTTTCTTCTGGTGGCTGGCACTCATCGTTTTGGGACTGTTAACCTATCCACTCGTTTTCCCTGCCTTTCGCGCTTTTTCCGATCATGGCTATATCTTTAGCAAAACCCTTGGCATCCTCTTTCTCGCCTATCTCGCCTGGCTGCTTGCAAGCCTGCACATACTTGCCTTCAGCTTTCTCTCACTGCTCTTTGTGGTGCTGAGCCTACTCATCTGTGCTATTGTGTTTTTCACCTGGCAGCGGCACGCCATACGCATGTTCCTGCTCCAGCACTGGCGTTTATTGCTGCTTGAAGAGAGCATATTTACCCTTGCATACCTGCTCTTTGTAGGGATTCGCTCGCTGAATCCCGACCTGTGGCATATTTATCTAGGTGGAGAGAAGCCAATGGAGCTGGCCTTTCTCAATGCCATCCTGCGCAGCCCCTATATGCCTCCCTTAGACCCCTGGTTCGCGGGCGGCTACATCAACTACTACTACTATGGGTACGTTCTCTTTGCCGCCCTGATCAAACTGACCGGCATTATCCCCACCACCGCTTTCAACCTCGCTATCCCAACGCTGTTTGCCCTGACGTTTACCGGCGTCGTCACCATCGTGTACAGTTTCTCCCGCCGCCTCCCACTTGCTCTCTTAGGCGGCTATTTCGCAGCCCTGATCGGCAATTTTAATGGCCTGGCGCAGCTGAAAGATCAATTGACCGCTCTGCTGGCACATATGCCCCCGCCAGCCTTTGATTACTGGCAAAGCAGCCGTATCATTCCCTTCACGATTAATGAGTTCCCCTTCTGGAGCTTCCTCTTCGCCGACCTGCATCCTCATGTGATAGACCTTCCCATAGCTGTCCTCATGTTAGGCCTCGTCGCTGCTTTGTTGCTACCCGCCAATCAAGAGAGCATCCCTCTTGTTGAACATCAAGGGGGGAAAGTTCTGTGGTATCTGCTCGCCGCTTTCGTTTTTGGCACCATCGCCTGTGTCAATCCCTGGGATATACCTGTCTATGCCTTGATTTTAGCCATCGTGTTGATGGTGCGATCCATCCAGGAGCATAGGCAGGCACCGAGACTCGAAATATTCGTGTCTCTTGGTTATGCCCTGATAACGTTCGTCCTGCTTTGCGGTCTTGGTTACCTCTTCTATTTCCCTTTTTTCTCTTCCTATCAACAACTCTACGTCAATGGCCTGGGACTGGTCGCGCAAGGCACAACGCTCAGTGACTATCTCACCGTATTTGGCCTTTGGATATTTATCGCACTCAGTTTCTTTATCATAGAACTCTATCGCTGGTGGAAGACCACAAAAACATTTCTCCCCCAGCCTCGCCGTATCGCCGGATATCTCCTCCTGTGCGGAGTAGTTCTGACCTTTGTCACACTGCTCGGCTTGAAAACACTCCTGATAGCACTGATCTCCCTCGGCATTTTCCTTTCATTAGTAGGGGCGCAATTCATTGCGCCCAAAAATATGTCCCAACTCGCGCCAAAACTCGCATCATCTACCTTTCAAACAACTGCCAGATATACTGAAGCAACCACCATCTTCACCTACCTTTTGCTCCTCACCGGCCTATGTATCACGCTTGGCCAGGAAATCGTCTATGTGCGTGACTTTCTCGATGGCGGCGACTATTACCGCATGAACACCGTCTTCAAGTTCTCGATGCAGGCCTGGCTCTGCTTCGCCATTGGCGGCGCGCTGGCTGTGCAACGCCTGTACAAATCCCTCGGTGGCATCATTCAACGCATCTGGTTCGTTTGTCTCATCGCCCTGATAGTGGGGTGCTCGGTATTCCTCTCGGAAGGCACTGCCGCACGTATCGGCGATCACCAGAGCTGGGCCGCATTGGATGGTCAACACCCTGTGCAGAGCGCAAATTACATCCCCACCCTGGACGGATTCGCTTTTGTACGCTCCTGGTATCCCAGTGACGCTCAAGCTATAACCTGGCTTAACGAGCATGTCTCTGGATCGCCCATTATACTTGAAGCTTCTGCACCAGTCTCCTACCAATGGTACAACCGCATCTCCGTCTTCACCGGCCTGCCCGATGTCCTGGGTTGGCCCGACCACGTTGGTGAACAGAGGTATGACTATCAACCACTTAACCGCGAGACCGACATCAATATCATTTACACCACAACCGAATCGTCCCTGGCAATTGAATTGTTACGCTATTATCATGTACACTATATCTATGTAGGACCATTAGAGCAACAACTCTACGGGCAACAATCGACGGACGGTCTGGCTAAGTTTAACAAAATGGTAGGTACAAGCCTACGCATCGTCTACCAGTCCAATAACGTAACCATCTACGAAATGGTATGATGAGAGTTCATTCACCCAAAAGGCATACCAAGGAACTAACAAGATATCAAAAACGTCCATAATGTGGTAATGTAGTACAGTTATTTACAAGCTTACGTAAAATCATCACGCCGACAGCGTGTTTTATAGTAATGTCGCAAAAAAAATCTGAGAGAAACAATGGTCGAACTACTACAAATGTGGGCCCTGGTCGAAGTGCTTGGCTTCATATGCCTACCGCTCACCGTCACCGTCTTCCATAACCTGCCAGATCACGGCTGGTCCTTCAGTAAAGCAATAGGCATGGCCTTACTCGCCTTTTGCGTCTGGTTTCCATTAATGACCCTGCGCTTTCTGCCTTTCAGCCAATTCTTTATCGCGGGCGTATTGCTTATCCTGGTAGCTTTCAATTTGATCGGCTTTATACAAACGCGCCATACCATCTTGAAAGTCGTGTGTGTCAACTTCATCTACATCCTGATCAGTGAAGGCGTCTTCTTCGGCATGATGTTCTTACTGGGATGGATTCGCTCGTATGTGCCCGACATCCGTGGATTTGAGATGTTTATGGATGAGGGCTTCATTGCCGCCATTATGCGCAGCCCCCATTTACCACCCAACGACATGTGGTTATCAGGTTACGCCATTAATTACTACTATTATGCCCACTTTACCATCGTGGTACTGGCAAAGCTCTTAGGGCAAAGCGCATCAGTTGCCTTCAATACCGGCATCTGTACTTTCTATGGTCTGACCGCCGTCAATCTCTTTGGTGTCACCTGCAATATCGTCTCCTGGGCGCGGCACCACCGGCAACAACGCCTGGCAACCCATGCTCCTGGCAATAGGAACCAGGAGAGCACACGCCCCGCTAACACCTATCCGCCGCTGCTACCTGCCATTCCCTATGGCTTTTTAACCATGCTAATGGCCCTGGTGCTGGGAAACCTCGCGGCAACCCAGCAGTGGTGGGAAGATCATGGTGACTTGACGCGGTTTGACTGGTTTTGGCAACCAACTCGCGTCGTTGATAAAACCATCAATGAATTTCCTGCCTTCAGCTTCCTGCTCTCCTGCTTTCATGCCCATGTATTGACTCTAGCCTTTACTATCGTAGCCATCGCCCTCGCCTTCAACCTGTTTCTCGAACAGGAAGGGAAAGGTCTCTTTGTCTTTGGTAGAGGTTGGCGACTTCCTCTCACCATGGGAACTACAGCCTTGATTCTTGGGGGCCTCTTCACCATGAATGGTTGGGATTTCCCAACCTATGTCGGCCTTGCGCTGATTTGCATTATCCTACAACACTGGCTCGTCTACCGCGGTCGTATTCGCCTGGAACTGCTGTTGGATGTATTTACCGCTTGTGCGGGACTGGTTGCGCTCTCGTTTATCATGTATGCACCCTTCTATCTCAACTTCATTTCGCCGTCACAGGGGCTTGGCATAGTTGGCTCTGCCGATCGCTCTCCCCTCTCCAATGAAATCTTGATTTACGGGCTGTTTGGCTTTGTCTTCATCTCCCTGCTGCTAGCCAGCGTCTTTAAGCATCCATTTTTCACCCAGGCATCTGACACGGTACCGGGGGCCGTAGAGGTACCTCTTGCAGATACCCTTTCAAGGGTAGGTATTTTGGTGAAAGAAAGAGGGACGGGTGGATTCAGTAGGGGCGGGGATGGTGCGGAAGGGTGGAGGGGACGCTTACATCGACCTGTGGGTGGGGTATTGGAGTCAAGGGAAAAGCACGAGGGCGACTCAGACTCAACGGAACACGCGCACCCGCAAGAGGTGCTTCTACGGCCCCCAACACCTCGCCGGCCTTGGCGAAACGCGGGTGTGATCAGTGTACTACTTGTCATAGGAGTAGCTTTGCTCATATCAAAGGTGCTCGCCAATAGTACGACATTTGTGCTTGCCGGCAGCACCACCGCATTAGGATGTATAGCGGTGCTGTATAGTCTTCGCCATCGTTCTCAAGCATTTGTGCTGTTGTTAGGAAGCGTAGCTTTTGGGCTGGTGGCAATCTGCGAGATTGTTTTCTTAAAAGATGTCTTTGCAGGCAACTTTCCTCGCATGAATTCTGTCTTTAAGTTCTACTTCCAGGCCTGGGCACTGCTCTCAATTACCTCCGGTGCGGGACTCTATTTTATCCTGGAAAGTTTTCGCCCAGAGCAAGCGGTATCCCGCGCGCAGCGTGGTATGCAGCGCGGCGTAGAGGCACTTTGGGCCCTTGGATTGCTGCTGCTGCTGCTGGCAAGTGCGGTCTATCCTCTTGCGGGAACGTATGCACGTACCAACCACTACATGCAGCGCAGCAATAGCCTGGATGGGATCGCATATCTACAATCCTGTGATATTCCGAATTGTGACTACAATTCCTCTGGCGATTACTACGCCATCAAATGGCTCAACAGCAATGTCAGTGGAGACCCCGTCATTGTAGAAGCGGTTGGGGATGATTATTCTAGCTATGCGCGTATTTCCGCGTTTACGGGTCTACCCACTCCCATGGGATGGCTAGGACACGAGTATCAATGGCGTGTGAACTGGCTGAATAACAGCCTCAACGCCGCCGATTTTGATAGTCGAAAAGGGGATGTTGATACGATTTACACGGATCCGCATCCAAGCGTGGTAATGAGCTTGCTTGCTCGTTACCATGCTCAATATCTGTACGTTGGGCTATTAGAGCAACAAAAGTACCCTACGGCAGATTTACATCGTTTCAGTGCGTTTATGCATATAGTCTATTCTGCTCATGGCGTGACAATATACCAGGTCAATTAATTGCCCAGGTACATAAGGAGGCGTTCTTGAAGAGTTATGAAACTGAACCACGAGAAATAACCAGTTCCGCAGGAGAACCTCTCGTGGATTCCCAGCCCACAGAAATAGGAGAAGAGGTAGATTTAGTAGGGGGACCTCTTGCAGATACTCAGGATACGGAGCAAGATCACGTTCTTCTTAGAGAGGAAACTCCTGAAGAAGAGTCCACCGCTTCTCAAGAGGAAAAGAGGAAGGAGCAGGTTCCAGAATCTTCCCCACCTTTGCGCCAGCGGCTGCTGACCTGGGCTCCTTTCTGGGGCGTCATCCTGCTCGGAGGGGTATTGCGCTTCTGGGCATTGGGAGATAAGCCGCTCCACCATGATGAAAGCCTCCATGCCTACTTCTCCCTACAACTGATGCACAATATGGAAAACTGGATTGGCTGTTTCAGTCCCACTGCCTCCTGTTATCACTATGATCCACTGTTACACGGGCCATTCCAATTCCACATCATCGCCTTCGTCTACAAAATTTCCCAGCTCTTAGGTGCCCCTGACCACGGTGTGAATACCACTACTGTGCGTATTGCAGCGGCCACGCTGGGAACCGTCATCGTCGGCCTGCCCTATTTCTTGCGGGATTACATGGGCAAATGGGGCGCATGGCTGGCCTGTTTCCTCCTCGCCGTTTCACCGGCTATGGTCTACTTCTCACGCTTTGCCCGCGAAGACATCTACATGGCCTCTTTCACACTCCTGTTAGTTGTCTCCGCCGCACGCTACCTGCGCGACCGCAAAATGCGCTGGCTCATCCTAGCGGCCCTGGCCTTTTCACTCTCCTATGCCACCAAAGAAGCAACATTCTTAACCGTAGCCGTCTTCGGCAGCTTTTTCGCAGCCCTCCTCGCCTGGGAAATTGGACTCAAATGGCCGATCCGCTCGCGTTTCAGTCAAGAAACCGCTCCCTGGTACATCCCTCGTACTGCCGCCCCGATTACGCTGCTGGTCTATCTGCTGGTGGCTGGCCTGGCTGCCAAGTCTTTCTTTGGCTGGTTAAAGGCCCTCTCCATCTATGTCACCGATCCTAAAAATACACCCAGCGCCGATCTCTATGTGCAGGGATTGAAAGATAAAACGGTAGCGATCGTACCATGGATTGGTATCCTACTTGGCTGTTATGTGCTCTTTATCCTGGGGCGTGAGATGTTCGGCAAGCTGCCACCTCCGGGACGGCACGGCCTGGCGGCACGCATCGACCCAAAACAGCAGCGACTCCTCGACACCATCCTGACCATGCCATGGACGCACTGGTTTTTCGCGGTCTTAACCGCGTGGGCCATTTTCCTGATCTTGTTTACCGTCCTTTTCACCAATATCAAAAATGGTATCGGTGACGGCATCTGGCAAGGTCTCTATTACTGGATAGAGCAGCAGCAGGTGGCACGCGGCGGTCAGCCCTGGTACTACTATCTCCTACTGATACCCCTCTACGAGCAGATAGGTGTTGTCTTCGGGCTGATCGGCGTCATACGCTGTATTGTGCAGCCGACTCGTTTCCGCCTCTTTATAGCCTACTGGTTCGTTGGGAACCTGGTTCTCTACTCCTGGGCCGCCGAAAAGATGCCCTGGCTGAGCATCCATATCATTATGCCCATGCTCATACTTGCGGCTATTGGTCTTGAGCCGGTCGTGGTGACATGTGTCAACCTGGTGAAGAACAGTTTGACCCGCCCTGTTCCATCAGTTAAAGCACCGGTAAGTGTCGAGGGAAGTCATATACCGGCAATAGCACCGCGGCCGCGTCCACAAATTGGCGTGTTTGCCGGTTTTACTGCCATTGTCGGCGTTGTCATGGCGGCATTGCTGCTGTTGCCGACCCTGCATAACATGTACGAGTTGAGCTTTGTTCATCCCGCCGATGGCCCCCATGAGATGATGGTGTATGTACAAACGACCACCGATGTCAATGTTATCATGGCCAAGGTCGATCAGCTTGACCAGAAGCTGTACGGCGGCAAGCACCAGTTGCCGATCGGCCTGACCAATGATGCAACCTGGCCCTTCGCCTGGTATGTGCGCGACTATACCAACGTCTGTTTCAATTATCCCGATGGCTGCGCGAGTACCGCGAAATCTTACCCCGTGATCATTACGGGTGGAGATAACTTGTACAACGATGAGTCGCAATACGCTGGTACCAAAGGGAGCTACCTGTTCCACCAGTATCACATGCGTACATGGTGGGACGAGGGCTACAAGCCACCTCCCTGTGTACCCAGCAAGACCGACAGTTGTGCAGATCAGCTAACATATGGTGGAGTCGGTGTAGGCCTCTGGTTATCCTACGGTGATAATCCACCTCCCAACGCAAAATTTAACCTCGGCCTGGCCGCCCTACACATCTGGCAATGGTGGTGGGACCGCCGCGCCATAGGCGATACCGGCGGCACCTACGACATGGGCCTCTTCATCCAGAAAGGCTTGGGTGTAACACCTTAACGTACATCGCTTAGCAGCAGAAACGAGCCATCCTGAATTTTCCACTGGAAAATTCAGGATGGCTCGTTTCTGCTGCTAAGCGATGTACGTTAGATCAACTTCCACCCCGAGACTGCCAGCACCGTGGCCAGCACTGGGCGCAGGTAGCGATCAGGAATGAACTTGCTCAACTTACTGCCCACAAAGACACCGGGAAGTGAACCAATCAGGAGCATTCCAGCGATGGCCCAGTTAATCGTACCCCCGCTGAGGTAGGCTATGGAACCGGCTGCAAGTAGCATAAAGGCCTGGAAGACATCCGTGCCAACCAGCTCTCTTGACGTAAGTCGAGGGAAAAGGAAGGCCAGAGAGACAATAATGAGGGTACCACTTCCTACAGAAGTCAGACCAACAAGAAAGCCCACAAATGCACCGATGAGTGCGGTAACTATCGGTCGATAGCGTTTTTCCCAACGAGTTGGACCGGTGCTGGAAGTAACCACCCCATCAAGTGCCGCCTGTTTTTGAGCCTCCAGATTTTTCCGCTCCAGACGCCGCATAATGAAGGGTTTTAGTGCAAGCATTACAGCAACTAAGATAAGTGTGAAACCAATGCTGTGAATAATGATGCCATTAATCACATCGCCATAATGTTTACGTATGTATTGTACAAGGAAGACACTGACGATTGTGGCCGGAACACTACCACAAGCCAGCCAGAGAGCTACCTTGAAATCGACACTTTTCTGGCGAATATGCACGATTGAGCCAAGTGCTTTCGTCACTGTAGAGTACGCAATATCGGTGCCAACTGCCCATACGGGAGGAACACGAAAGAAGAGAATCAAGATTGGTGCTAGTAAGGAACCTCCACCCATGCCCGTTAAACCTACAAGAAAGCCGATGAATAAGCCAACTAGCGAAATACGGTAGTCCATGAGTACCCTCCTTTGGTGATTGGAACAATATCTTTAAATATCTCTACCTTACTATGCAAACAATAACATATTAAAATCATTTCTTCAAGTTATTTATTACATTCCTTTTCCTCATGAAAAATCAGTATAGATTCAGGCTTTTTCATTGTATTCGGTTATGTATCCTATAAAATCCTGTTATGGTATATTGCGGAAAAACCTCGAATTGTTGCGCTTGTTCGTCGATTTTCCGCATTAGTTCCTTAACTTCACCGCTTCAAACAAGCCGGTGTCCTTCGTAATATGTATAGCACCGTGCGCATCCAATTCCCGTTGCACAAACTCCCTGAATTGTCTTATCTTGTCCTCATTAAAGAGCGTTGCAATGGATGTAGAGAGAACATAAGCAACCAGAGGTTCGGCCTCCGTAACGATCAGGGCATCTTCGTATCTGTATAGCCGAACTTGTGGAAACCATGGCGAAAGCTCATCGCTTCCAGTCTCAAGCCGGAACGGAAACGGCAGCAGCGCAGCTTCCCCCCAGGGATCCGCTAAATGAGCATCGAATCTATCTAACAGCTCTCTTATCTCTTCCATGTGCTTCAGGCCATTGGTTACAGCATAAAGGCGCCCTTCTGGCCTCAAAACGCGGAAGATCTCAGAGAATGCCTTTACTCTATCCGGCACATGATAGAGCATATGGTTCGCAATAATCACGTCAAAACTTTCATCCTCAAAAGGAATGGACTGGGCGTCAATCCTCTGGAATGTGAAGTGTCTCCCAATGCCCGCAAGATTCTGCTGCGCCTCTTGCAACATCCCAGGTGAGAAATCTGACAGAGTAATATCCCACTTCTCAGGTATACGATCGGCATTTATACGCCACAAATGACCAGGTCCACAGCCTAATTCAAGCATGCGTCCCCCGGCAGGTATGCTAAATTGGTCAAATACCCACCGCTGAAACTCATATTTGTTCATACTGAAACGCCGGTGCAGGGCAATGCGTGCATTGAGGTTCGCGGCATTCTTGTACTGCTTTGTCAAAAGATATTGCTGTTGATCTGGCTCAAACATAGATATTTCCTTTCCTGGAACATACAGGAACATTACCAGGAATGCACGAGCACGATCTTGCCCATAAGCTCCCCCGATGCCAGCATACGATGCGCCTCAGCTGCCTGCTCGACCGGCAACGTATGCGCAATGACAGGCGTGACAGCCTTATTCGCGATCAGTTCCAATATGTGCTGCTCATTTTCCGTACTGGTATGGAGGACGCCGCCGCCGATGATCTGCACGCGCTTAAGACGGCATTGTTGTGTATCGATGGTAGCTTGCTGCCCTCCCAGGTTGCCGATTAACACGATACGCCCATCCGTCGTGCAGGACTCGATACTTGCCTGGAGAGTCGTACTCACCAGCTCGATGACCAGGTTGACTCCGTGCGCATGCTGTACAACCTGTCCCACATTCTCCGTGCGATGGTTGATGACCATATCGGCTCCCAGGCGGCGCAATGCTGAGGCCTTTGCCTCGTTGCCCGCCGTCGTCACCACCCAGCATCCCGCATATTTGGCAAACTGGATTGCCAGCGACCCGACACCACTTGAGCCAGCCCAGATCAAAACTCGCTCGCCCGCCTTCAAATGCCCAAGATCAAATAATGCTCCCCATGCCGTTGAAGAGGTGAGACCCACTGCCGCTGCCATCTCAAAGGACACCCCGTCAGGTATGCGTATAAGGTGGTCAGCAGGTACCGCTATCTTGCTGGCATAACCGCCGCCGCCCTTAGCAGCAAGGGCACGGGTAGTCATCACCCGTTCGCCCGCCCGAAAACCGTGTCCATCGCGAAGT